>Ga0194131_10001550_pt1 | contig 39231 bp, 34 predicted proteins | sample TA2KigO120mmetaG_FD_148631 | JGI IMG/M metagenome (GOLD analysis project Ga0194131, IMG submission 148631) | Freshwater microbial communities from Lake Tanganyika, Tanzania - TA2015053 Kigoma Offshore 120m | ecosystem: Environmental > Aquatic > Freshwater > Lake | place: Tanzania: Lake...
CCGCACCGCGCTGCGCCAAAACCTTGACACGCTGGAGCGCGCTTTCGACAAGGAAGGCGAGCTCGGCGCGCTCGACCAATTCGAGTCGCAAGCCGTCACGCTGCTTACGAATCCCAAGACCCGCGACGCCTTCGACCTCGCCAAAGAAGACGACCGCACGCGCGACCGTTACGGGCGCAACCGCTGGGGACAACAGTTACTCCTCGCGCGCCGCCTGGTTGAGTCGGGCGTCGAGATCATCCACAGCAACCTCGACGGCCCCCTTTGCGGCACCGCCGGCAACAACTGGGACGACCATGCCGTCAACGCCCACGTCTTCAACGGCCTGCGTTACCGCTGCTGGGCCTACGACCAGGCCCTCACCGCCCTCATTGAGGACATCCACGCGCGCGGGCTCGCCAAGCGCGTCATGGTCGTCGCCACCGGCGAATTTGGGCGCACCCCGAAAATCAGCTTTGACCGGAGCACCGGCGCGCATCCCGCGAGCGGTGCTGCGGGCACGCTCCAGCCCGGCCGCGACCACTGGCCCGGCGCGTTCTCGAACCTGTGGGCCGGCGGCGGCATCACCGGCGGCGGCATCATCGGTGCCAGCGACAAGCGCGCCGAGTATCCCGCCGAGCGCCCCTGCACACCCGGCGATTTCCTCGCCACGCTCTACAATCACCTCGGCATCGATTGGGAAAACACCACGCTCAATGACTTCACAGGACGCCCGACGCACATCGTGAGCGGTGGAAGTCCGATCAAGGAGTTGTTTGCCTGAAGGGCTCGCTGGTGCAGCTCTGAGCCGTCCACGTCGCGCCTCCTGCGGAGCGGAATCCGCGCCAGGCTGCTTTTACTTGATCGCCGCGCGGAGCACGGGCTCGAAGATGTCCGCCTGCCGCATGAATCCGAGGTCGTTTGCGTGAGAGGCATCCGTCGCTCCCTCGGAGTCGGTGCCGTAAAGCGCGTCGCCCTCGATGTAGTGCAGCTTCGCCACGCCCTCGGCCTTGAGTTGCTCGAACGCCTTCCGTAGCGCGGCGTGGTTGTCGTCGTGGAACTTCTTCTTGTTTGGCGTAATCCAGTCGTTGGTGAAGCGGCGGTCTTCGACGAGCACGATGGGGGTGTTCGGCCGCGCGGCGCGCAGTTGCTTCACCAGCGGCACGCACTTTGCGGTCACATCGGCGGGCTGCATGTTCGGCAGGCAATCAATCACGTAAACCGCGGCGTCAATCTCGCTCATCATCTCGCCGACCGCGGCGTCCATCCGGCCGTTGCCGGAGAAGCCGATGTTGATGACAGGCCGGTCAAGGCGGCGGCCAAGGATGGCCGTGTGCACCATGCCGGGCCGCGACGCGCACGCGCCGTGCGTGATGGACGTGCCGTAGAAGAGGACGGGCTTCTCCGCGCGCGGGGCGAGTCCCTCGAACTTCGCGCCGGCGGGCACGCCGATTTCGAGCGACTCGATGCCGTTGTAGAGCGGGAGATACGCGGCGTATTCGCGGGAGCCCGGCGCAAGGTCGTTGACGATCGCCGCCTCGACTTTCTGCGCGGAAGGCCGCGTGACTTGCACCCACTTCCACTTGCCGTGGTCGTCGCGCGCGTAGAGGTCGAGCCCGCTCACGCCGGTCGCGGGCATGTGCGGCATGGCAAGGTTCGACTTCGCGAGCGAGTAGCGCGTGTAGATGGATTTCGCGTCAGTCTTGAAGCGCACCACCATGCCCGCGCTGTCGCGGCTCAAGCCCCACACGGCGGGCGTGACCTTGCCCTCGGCCTTCGCGGGCAGGCGGTCGAACCACCGCTTGCGCTCCTGATCGGCCCAGCCGCGTCCCTCGACGCCCCACTTGGTGACATCGTGCCACGCGACATCGGCCGGAATGGCAGGTGCGGCTTTCGCCGGTGTCGCCTTTGGCGCGGGTTGCTGCGCCGCGAGCGGCGTGGCGATGAGGAGCGCGAGGAGTAATGGAGTGTTCATGGAGTGGGTTTCGCTGTATGCCGGCTTGCGGGCACGTGCGCCGCTCGTCCGGGTCGGGCGGGAGTGTTGGCTCGTGCGAGGGCGCAGTCAATCGCCCATCGTCCAGGTGTGAACGCCGTTCCTACCGAGCCACGAACCTGCTTGAAGGGTCTGGCGCGACCCAGAAGAAGCTTCCGAATTCGGCCGTCTTCAGTTACCTCTCGCAGGCAACACATCCCCGCCATGAAACCCATTCCAAGCCTCCTCCTGATTGCCGCCGCCGCCGTGGGCGTGTCCCTCACCGCAATGCTCGCCGCTGATTCCTCCGCACTCAAGAAGTGGCAGAAAGGAAAGGGCTGGGGCTGGGTGTGGGGCAAGGACGACGAGGTCGGCGCCCTGAACGAGATGACGGACGCGTCCCGCCTGGCCGCCCTGCGACTGGTCACACGCGGCAAGACTTACGACCTTGGCGTGCTTTACGACCGAACGAGCTACAAGTGGCCGGGCCACAGCCCGGGCGAAATCATGAGCTTCCGCACGCCCGAGGGCGTGAAGCGGCAGGGCGACCTGCCGTTCGTCGGTCCGGACCCGAGCAAGACGGGCTGGCACAGTTGCGCCCTGTTCATCAACGACAACGTCGCGACACAGATCGACGGGCTCGGCCATGCGACGATGGGGGACGACGACCACTGGTATAATGGTTTCCGCGAGCGCGACTGGGGCGGCAACTGGGGCCAGCGGAAGTGTGACGCGTCCACCATTCCGCCGATCGTCGCGCGCGGCGTGCTCGTGGATGTCGCGGGCACGAAGGGCGTCGATGCGCTGCCCGCCCACACCATCATCACCGTGGCAGACATCGAGGCGGCGTTGACACGGCAGGGAACGCAGCTCCGGCCGGGCGACGTGGTGTTGATTCGCACGGGAACGCTTCGCTACTGGGCGCAGACCGGCGCCGACCACAAGAAAATCTCCGAGCACGACTCCGCGGGCATCAATCTCGAAACCGCCAAATGGCTTGTCGAACAGAACGGAGCAATGATGATCGGCTCGGACACCAGCGGCCTTGAATACGGCCCGAAGGAATCCGACGCCGGGGCGTTCCGCGCCCGATACCGGTCCTTCATGCCCGTGCACAACTACCTGCTCATCGAGCAGGGCGTTCACATCGCGGAGTTCCATTACCTCGAGGACTTGGCGAAGGAGAAAGTCTACGAATTCGCCTACTTCTGCGCCGTGAACAAGGTCAAGGGCGCGGCCTCGGGATTCACGCTGCGCCCCGTCGCGATGCGGTGATCGGGCGGTTGGGCGCATTCTGACGATCCGCTGAAGCAGGTGAGCGGTGGGCGGCGTCCGCTTCGCACGCGCCGCGTGCCTTCTTGCAATCCGGCTGCAGCTTCGGCGATTCTCCGCTCCCGCGACATGAGCGAAGAGACTCCCAGCGCGCCGGCGGCCCCGGGCGATTTCATCCGCGACATTGTCGCGGCGGACCTCGCGTCCGGCAAACACAGCCGCATCGTCACGCGCTTTCCGCCCGAGCCGAACGGCTACCTCCACATCGGCCACGCCAAGAGCATCTGCCTGAATTTCGGACTCGCGCGAGAGAACGCCGGCCAGTGCAACCTCCGCATGGACGACACCAACCCGACGAAGGAAGACGTCGAGTATGTCGAGTCCATCACCGCCGACGTGAACTGGCTCATCGCCGGCTGGGCCGGCGACCGCCTCGGCTTGAAGGCGAAAGGCCGCACTCCCACCGGCCAACTCGTGGACGGAAAGCGCGACTTTTTCCTCCCGGCCGTCGCGCACAACGCACCGCGCGGCACGGTAGAACCGTTCTACGCCTCGGATTATTTCGCCCAGTGCTACGAGTTCGCGCTCGACCTTGTCCGCAAGGGCAAGGCTTACGTCTGCGACCTCTCGCCCGCGGACACCGACGCGTATCGCGGTTCGCCCGACCGGCCCGGCAGGGACTCGCCGTTTCGCGAGCGCCCGACACCGGAAAACCTTGAACTTTTCCAGCGCATGAAAGCCGGCGAGTTTCCCGACGGCACGCGCACGCTGCGGGCGAAGATTGACATGACGTCGCCGAACGTCTGGCTGCGAGACCCGGTGTTGTATCGCATCCGCCACGCCAAGCATCACCACACGGGCGCGGCGTGGTGCATCTATCCGATGTATGACTTCGCGCACTGCCTGAGCGACTACATCGAGGGCATCACGCACAGCATCTGCACGCTGGAATTCGAGGTGCACCGGCCGCTCTACGACTGGATCCTCCAAAACCTCGACCTCCCGCGCCCGCTGCCTCGCCAGATCGAGTTCGCGAAGCTCATCCCCACCTACACCATCGTCTCCAAGCGCAAGCTCATCCAACTCGTCAACGAGCGGCTCGTCACGGGCTGGGACGACCCGCGCCTGCCGACCATCAGCGGCCTGCGGCGGCGCGGCATCCCGGCGAGCGCGGTGCGCCAGTTCGCCTACCACATCGGCGTCACGAAGTTCAACTCCGTCACGGACATCGCCGTCTTCGAGCACGCGATTCGCGAGGACTTGAACGCGCGCGCGTTGCGCCGGCTCGCCGTGCTGCGCCCGCTCAAGCTGCTCATCACGAATCTTCCCGGCGGACACTTCGAGGAACTCGACGCGGTGAACAATCCCGAGGACGCCGCGGCCGGCACGCGCAAAATCCCCTTCAGCCGCGAGCTGTTCATCGAGCGGGACGACTTCATGGAAGCCGCGCCGCCCAAATTCTTCCGCCTGAAACCCGGCGGCGAAGTCCGCCTCAAATACGCCTACATCGTGAAGTGCGACGACGTGGTGAAAGACGCCGCGGGCAACATCACCGAACTGCGCTGCACCGCCGACCTCGACAGCAAGACCGGTGGCGCGACCTCGAATCGCAAAGTGAAAGGCACCATCCATTGGGTCAGCGCCGCGCATGCCGTGGACGCCGAGGCGCGTCTCTACGACCGCCTCTTCTCCGAGGCCGAACCCGAAAGGGACGGCCGCGACTTCAAGACCGCGCTCAACCCGCGCAGCCTCGAAATCGTCACCGCGAAATGCGAACCGTCGTGCAAAGCAGCCCGTGCTGAGGACCGCTATCAGTTCGAGCGCCTCGGCTACTTTGCGCTCGATCCCGACGGCGCGCCCGGCAGGCCCGTCTTCAACCGCACCATCACCTTGAGGGACACGTGGGCGAAGGAATCGCAGAAGGGTTGAGCGGCCCCGCAAGGGTGCTGCCGCTGTTGCTCCTCTGCCTTGCGAACGGCGGCTGCCAGACGGCCGGCTACTACTCGCAAGCCATCCGCGGCCACTGCCAGGTCGTTGCGCGACAGCAATCCATCGCGACAATTCTAAACGACCCGAAGACCCCCGAACCCCTCAAGGCCAGGCTCCAGCTTGTGCTCGAACTTCGTGCGTTCGCGGATTCGGAGCTGAAACTGCCCGCCAAGCGCCACTACTCCCGCTACGCGGATCTCGGCCGGCGCTTCGTCGTCTGGAACGTCAGCGCCACGCCGGAATTCTCGATGGAATCCAAGTCGTGGTGGTATCCGCTCGCAGGCCGGCTCGAATATCGCGGGTTCTTCGAAGAAGCCTCCGCGCGCCAACTCGCCGCGAAACTGGCGGGCGAGGGCTTCGACGTGGACGTCGGCGGCGTGCAAGCCTACTCGACGCTCGGCTGGTTCAGCGACCCGGTGCTCAACACGTTCATCCACGACTCCGAAATCGACCTTGCGGAACTGCTCTTCCACGAACTCGCGCACCAGCGGCTGTTCGTCGCCGGCGACACGGATTTCAGCGAAGCGTTCGCCGAATGCGTCGCGGAGGAGGGCACTCGCCGCTGGCTTCGCGCCCGCGGCAGCGCGGCGGCGCGGGCGGCTTACGAGGCGAAGCTCGTGCGCAAGGCGGAGTTCACGCGACTCATCACCTCCACGCGCACGCGGCTCGCGGAGCTTTTTTGCAGGGTCGCCCCGGAGGTGCCGCCATTGGCGCCCGTCTCCATGCTCGATCCGGACCGGGCTGCGGAGATGCGGCGCCGGAAGCAGGACGTGTTCGAAACGCTCCGGCGCGACTACGAAGCGCTCAAGTCCACGTGGGGCGGCGCGACCGATTACGAGGGCTGGTTCAAGCGCCCGCTCAACAACGCCCGGCTCAACGACGTGGACACGTATTACCGGCTCGTGCCGTCGTTCCACGCGCTGCTGCGCTCCTGCGACGGCGATTTGGAGAAGTTCTTCCGCGAGGCAAAGGCGCTTGGAAAACTTCCAAAGCTCGAACGGCACCGCGTTCTCGACGGGCGCGGCGCGCCCAAGAAGTGAAGCCGGCGCCCGCCAACGGTCCGGCGAACTTGGCAAATGCAGGCACGGCGGTTACGACTTCCGCGGTGAGCGACTACGCACAACGCTTCGGCGGCATCGCGAGACTCTACGGCGCCACGGGACTCGCCCGGCTTTGCGCGGCCCGCGTCTGCGTCATCGGGCTGGGCGGCGTCGGCTCGTGGGCCGTCGAGGCGCTCGCGCGCTCGGGCGTCGGCGCGCTCACGCTTGTGGACCTCGACGAAGTGTGCGTGAGCAACGTGAACCGCCAGCTTCACGCAATGGACGGGTTCGTCGGCCGCCCGAAGGCGGACGTGCTCGCGGAACGCGTCCTCGCCATCAATCCCGCTTGTCGTGTCACGCCGGTCGCGCAGTTCTTCACCGAGTCCACCGCCCGGTCCATTTTCTCCGGCCGTTTCGACGCCGTGTTCGACGCCATTGACGCGGTCTCCAACAAAGTCCGGCTTCTTGCGAAATGTCGTGAGTTGAGAATCCCGATTGTCACCTCCGGCGGCGCGGGCGGGCGGCGCGACCCCGCTGCGATTCGGGTGGCAGATCTCGCGTTCACGGAACGCGACCGCCTCCTCAACAAAGTCCGCGCGCAGCTCCGCAAACACCACGGTTTCCCGCGCGAGCGGGAGGCGTTCGGCATCCCGTGTATCTACTCGCCCGAGCCGCCGGTGTTTCCGGTCGCGGACGGTTCCGTGTGTTCCGAGCGCCCCGCCGGGACGAAGCCCGGCGGGCTGCAACTCAACTGCGAATCGGGCTTCGGCGCAGCCACGTTCGTGACGGGCACGTTTGGATTTGTCGCGGCGGCCGAGATCGTCAAGCGGATCGTCAGCGGGCCGGCGGAACCTGCCGCGAAGGAAACAGGCGGTTGAAATTCTCCTCCACCCTCGCGGCCAGCGACTCCAACGGGCAGCCCAGGAAATCCGCGGCGAAGCGATACACCGCGGCAAGGTTCGCGGGATGGTTCAACGGCGTGCCCGTTGCCGAATCGCTCAACGGGTGGGCGTTCAGTTCTTCCGGAAGCAACTGGTCCGGCGCGTCCGTTTCGATCAGGAGCCGGTCGGGCGGCACGGAGCGGAACGTCTCGCGCTGGCGCACCTTTCGTTTGTGAGCGAAGTAGCCTGGCAGGGAGAAGAAGGCGCCGAGTTTCGCGAGCGGGGCGACCATCTCGGCGGGTCCGCCGAAGCTGTGCAGGATGAACCCGGGCGCCGGTCGCGGACCTTCCCGCAACAGGTCAAGCATCCGGCCCCAAGCTTGGAGGCAGTGAATACTCGCGGGCACGTCCAGTTCGGTTGCGAGTTCGAGTTGCGCGATGAAGGCTTCCTCCTGGCCGTCGTAGCCCAGCCCCGGCTTCCAGCGGTCCAGCCCGATTTCGCCAACGGCGGCTCCGGGCGTTGCTGCAAGTGTGCGCCCCAATTGCTCCCGCCACCCGGAGGTTTGCTCCTGTAGATGCCACGGGTGATACCCAAAACAGGGCACGACGAGATCCGGGTGCGCGCGGGCGAGCGCGGCGACTTGCGGCCAGTCCTGCTCGCACGAGCCGTTGACGACCATCCGCGCCACACCCACGGCGCGACACGACGCGATGTGTTCCTCCTGCCGGCCGCCGAAGCGGTCGTCGTGCAGGTGATTGTGCGCGTCGAAGAGCCTCACTTCGGCAGAGTCGCGTTCGGGTGGGTTCGCCGGTGAACCTCCGCGCAGTCTCGGATGGACTCCCAGACGCGCCCGAGGGAGTTCCGGCGGTTTGGCGTGAGGTGGTGGTCAATGCCAACGGCAGAAAGGAAGTCCGGCGGCGTGGCCACGATTTCAGCGGGATCAGCCCCGCTGTAGAAGTCGCAAAGCAGCCCGGCGACGGACTTGACGATGAGCGAATCGGAATCGCAACGAAACCCGATCGCACCGCCGTGAAGCTCGCACACGAGCCACAATCGCGCAGTGCAGCCATGAACACGCCACCGCTCGGTGCGCAGGTCTTCTGGAAACTCCGGCCGCTGGCGCGCCTGCTCGACCAGCCACGCGAGCCGCTCCTGCGGGTCGCGCATCCGTGACAGTCCGGCAAGCAAACCCCGTTGTTTTTCTGCGAGTGACATGAGGATGGGACGGACTTCGACCCGGCTTGGTTTTGTGACTCCGCCTGAGTCGCGCGGCTTGCGGTGGCCGGCCCCGCTACAACGCGACGTAAACGCGATGCACGTCGTCGTGATCGTCGAGCGCATTGAGGAAATCGGTGACTTCCTTGCGGTGCGCGTCCGCGAGTTGCACCGGGTTCTTGGCGACGTGCCGAAGTTCGCTCGCGCTGATCTTCCACCCGGCCTTGGCGAGCCACGAGGTGACTGCCGCGAGGTCCTTCACATCGGTGGAGAAGGTCGCGCCGATGCTTCCCGCGGGGATTTCCGAGGTTTCGAGCGGTCCGACGTCTTGCGCGCCCGCCTCGATGGCGTCGCCCTCCGGGTCGCGCGACGCGTCGGTGTGCGTGGCTTCCACAATGCCGAGCCGGTCGAAGAAAAACGCCATGCTCCCGGGTTGTCCGAGTGTCCCGGCCTTGAAGAGGTTCCGGATGTCCGGCGCGGTACGGTTGCGGTTGTCCGTGAGGCACTCGACGATGACGGGCACCTTGTGCGGGGCGAAGCCCTCGTAGGTGATGGTCTCGAAGTTGACCGGTTCGTCGGTCTGGCCGCTGCCTTTCTTGATCGCGCGCTCAATCGTGTCGCGCGTCACGGAACTCTTGCGCGCCTTCTCGACGGCGACCGCGAGGCGCGCGTTGAGCGCCGGGTCTCCGCCGCCGAGCTTGGCCGCGACCATGATTTCACGGACGAGTTTGCTGACGATCTGCCCCTTCTTCTGGGCCGCTTCCTCGCGGCCGGCCTGTTTCCATTGGGCACCCATGCGGCGATTGTGACGCGGGGGCGCGCGATGCGCAACTGCGCGAGAATTCTGTTGAAAGCCCGTTGCGCTTCGCGCCGAATGAGCGCCATCAAATGAACCTGACCGACTCGCAACGGGCCGCCGTCACCGGTTGGATTGCCGAAGGGCTCAAGCTTTCCGAAGTGCAGAGCCGGCTTGGCAAGGAATTCAACCTGAGCCTCACTTACATGGAGGTCCGCTTCCTCGTGGACGACTTGAAGCTTGTTCCCAAGGATCCGCCCGCGCCGGTCGCCGGACCGAATCCCTCGCCAGCCTTGCAAACGAACCCGGCGCCCGGGGCGACACAATCAGAACCCGCGGGGGCAGCGCCCGAAACCGTTGGAGCGGAGCCTGCGGCTGCTCCCGCCCCTCCGGGGGGCGTGAAATTATCCGTGGACAAAGTCACGCGACCTGGCGCGTTCGTGAGTGGCTCCGTGACCTTCAGCGACGGGATGAAAGCCGCGTGGTATCTGGACCAAATGGGCCGGCTTGGCATCGTCGCCGACAAGAAGGGCTACAAGCCGAGCCAGGCGGACGTGCAGCAGTTCCAAATCGCCGTCCAAGCCGAGATGGTGAAACTGGGCTACTGAGATTCGCAGCACATCGGGCGCGACCATGTCGCCCATGCGGAGGGCTTCAACGGCAACCGAGACCCCGGGTTTCCAAACGCGGCCAAGCCATCTCGTCCTTCTTGCGGCCCTCGGCCTGCTCGCGGCTGCTCCGCTGCGGGCTCAAGTCCCGGACACCTCGCGCGGCCTGGCTGCGCTCCGCGTTCCGGTAGGTTTCATCGTCGAGGTCGCGACGGGGGCGGCAAGTCCACGGGCGCCGTGAGCGCGGCGCTCGATGAGAGAGGCCGGCTCTTCGTCGCGGAAATGTCCGCCGCGAGGCTGCCCTCGCCCTCGGACGGATCGGTGACATCGCCGCCGGGCCGGCGTTGCTCGCAGCAGCCACTCACACGGCGGATGCCTTCGAGGAGCATGCAATCCGCCACGCGCTGATGACTCTCAATGACTGGTCGCTGTTGACCGCGAGCCTCGAACCCGACGACCCCGGAATCCGCCGCGCCGCGCAACGGGTCATCGAGCGCATGGCCACGAGGTAGCGCCGGGTTGTTCGCTGCGCGCGAGCGCCACTGCACGCTTGCCTCACTTTCCCCGCCACCCGATGCTCGCGGCGTGGCAGGCGACATCAAGTTCCGGCTCGGCATCCTCGGTTCCGGCAAGGGCTCCAATTTCGTGGCCATCGCGGAAGCGTGCGCCGCGGGCCGGATCCCGGCCGAAGTCGCGCTTGTGGTTAGTGACGTCGAGGCCTCGGGGATCCTCGGGCACGCGCGTTCGCGAAATCTTCCCGCGAAGTTCATCGCGCCGGGGACATTTCGCACCAAACTCGACGACGAAGCCGAGGCTGCCTACATCCGCGCGATGCAGGAGGCCCGCGTCGATCTGGTCGTCCTGGCGGGTTTCATGCGCATCCTGAAGGGCGAGTTTCTGCGCGCCTTCGCCGGGCGCGTCGTGAACATTCACCCGTCGCTCCTGCCGGCGTTCACCGGGCTGGAAGCGTGGAAACAGGCGCTCGACTACGGCGTGAAAACCACGGGCTGCACAGTCCACCTGGTCGATCAGGGCGTGGATACCGGCCCCATCCTCGCGCAACAGACCGTGCCCGTCCTCGACGACGACACTGCGGAGTCGCTGCACGCGAGAATCCAACTCGCCGAGCGCGAACTGTTTCCCGCGACGATCGCCCGGCTTGCGCGCGGCGCAATCCGGGTCGAGGGACGACGCAGCTTCACCCGCGTGTGATCATGCCTGCGACGCCCGCACCCATCCTTCCCGGCGCAACGATTGGCGTGCTCGGCGGCGGGCAACTCGGCCGGATGTTCGCACTCGCGGCGCGCGCGCTCGGCTATCGCATCCACATCCTCTCGCCCGAATACGACGCGCCCGCCGGGCAGGTCGCCGACCTCGAGATCGTCGCGGAATACGAGGACGTGCACCGGATGCGGCAGTTCGCCCGGGGCGTGAGCGTGGTCACTTACGAGTTTGAGAACGTCCCCAGCCTCGCCGCGGAAACCGCCGCCCCGCTCGTGCCCGTGCGGCCCGGCGGAAATGTCCTGCACGTCGCGCAACACCGGCTCCGCGAAAAGACGTTTCTGCGCGACAACGGATTCCCCGTCACACCGTTCCGGCGGATTGCATCGCTGGCGGACCTGGCGGCGTGCGCAGCCGAGCTTGGCTTGCCCGCGGTGCTCAAGACCACTGGCTTCGGTTACGACGGCAAGGGACAGGTGAAGTTGCGCGCCCCCGACGACCTCGCGTCCGCTTGGGACCGGCTTTTGGGAGCGGAGGCGGTGTTCGAGAGCTTCGTGGATTTTGAGAAGGAACTGTCCGTCATCGCGGCGCGCAGCATCACCGGGGAGTTCGCCGCGTTCCCGGTGTTCGAGAACACGCACGCCAACCACATTCTCGACGTCACCTTCGCGCCGGCGGCCATCGCGCCGGAGGTCGTCACGGCGGCGCAGGAACTCGCCCGCGGCATCCTCGAAACACTCGACGTCGTCGGTTTGCTCACGGTGGAGCTGTTCCTGACGCGCGATGGCCGGCTGCTTGTGAACGAACTCGCGCCGCGCCCGCACAACTCGGGCCACCTCACCATTGATGCCTGCGTGACCAGCCAGTTCGAACAGCAGCTCCGCGCCATCTGCGGCCTGCCGCTCGGGTCTACCGAACTGCGCCGCCCCGCCGCGATGGCGAATCTCCTCGGCGAACTCTGGTCTGGCGGCGAACCCCGCTGGACCGCGGCCCTCGGCCATCCCGATGTGCGGCTGCACCTCTACGGGAAATCCCAGCCGCGCAAGGGCCGCAAGATGGGCCACATCACCGCCGCGGGCGCGACCGTCGAGGACGCCGTCCGCCGCGTGACCCACGCCCGCGAACTTCTCTGCGAGCCTTGCCTGCCGGGATTGCAGTGAACCATCGCGGTTCCGCGGATGTCGCGACGGGCCGGGCACGGCCGCGAACCCCGGCTCGACAGCACGCCTTCCAGGGTTACGCTCCACATATGATTCACTCACAATTCCCCCGTTGGAGACTCGTCGCTTGCCTCGTTGCGCTAGCCTTCACGGTCCCGATCAACCCGGCTTCAGGCGCGCCCGCCACCAACCGGCTCGTCGTGCTCATCAGCGTGGACGGGCTTGCGAGCTACTTTCACGATGACCCGAAGGCCAACCTGCCCGCGCTCCGCAAACTCGCCAGCGAGGGCGCGCGCGCGGCCTCGATGCGCGTGTCGCTGCCAACCGTCACGTGGCCGAACCACACCACGCTCGTCACCGGCGTTCCGCCCGGAATGCACGGCGTGTTGAACAACTCCTACTGGGACCGCGCGAAGAACATCGCCGTCCCGCTCATCCCCGACCCGCTGTTCAACAAGGAGGAAATCGTCAAGGTGCCGACCGTCTATGACGTGGCGAAGCAGGCCGGCCTCAAGACCGGCGCCATCATCTGGCCCGCGACGCGCGGCGCGAAGACGCTCGACTGGACCGTGCCCGACTGCTTCAGCAACTCGCTGTGGGCCGCGCACAGCACGCCGTCGCTGCTCGCGGAGTTTCGCGAGGCGAAGATTCCCTACGAGCGGCAGGAGGAATGGTGCAAGGCGCCCGGCGGCGGCATCCCGCGCGACCGCATGTATGCGCAGATGACCGCGCACGTCATCACGCGCCACCGGCCCAACCTCATGCTGCTGCACCTCGTCGAGGTGGATCACGTCAACCACCAGAAAGGCCCGCGCAGCCCGGAGAGCTACGAGGCCGTCGCGTTCGCCGACGAGATGGTGAAGCAGGTCTTCGACGCCGCGAATGCCGCGTTTCCCGGACGGCTCACGTTCATCGTCACGAGCGACCACGGCTTCATGCCGTATCGGCAGCAGATACAGGCCAACGTGCTCCTCAAGCAACTCGGCCTCGTGAAACTCGAGGGCACGCGCGTCGCCTCGCGCGAGGCGTGGGCGCTTGGGCAGTTCATCTACGTGCTGAACTCAGCGCGGCGCGCCGAGCTTGTCCAGTCGCTCGCCGCGAAACTGCGCGCGACCGAAGGCGTCGAGTCCGTCATCGAAGAAAAGGACTTCGCGAAGCACGGCCTTGTGACGCAGGACGCTGACCCGCGCATGCCCAACCTCGTCATCAACCCGAAGGAAGGCTACTCGACGTCCGACACGACCGCGGGCGAACTCATCGTCACGCCGAAGACCGAGGCGACGAAGGGCGCGCACAACCACGATCCCGCCCACCCGTTGATGCGCGGCTCCTTCGTGGCGTGGGGCGCGGGGATCAAGAGAGGCGCGACCCTCACGGAGATCAACAACCTGGACGTCGCCCCCACCATCGCGCGCCTGCTCGGACTGGAGATGAAGGACGTGCAGGGACGGGTGCTGGGAGAGTTCCTGGCGAAGTAGATGTCCATCGGGTAATCGACAGACGGCGGCGCGCCTCATGCGACACGTGATCGGCGCTTCACTTCGCCACGCTGAACTTGTGCGAGGTGACCTGCCGATACGTCTCGCCGGGGCGAAGCAGCGAGGAGGGGAACTGCGGCTTGTTGGGCGCGTCGGGGTAGTGCTGGGTCTCGAGGCAGATGCCGTGATGCGGGCCGTAGGGCTTGCCGCCGGCCTTGAAGCGGTCGTTCAGATAGTTCGCCGTGTAAACCTGCACGCCGGGCGCCGTGGTCGAGACGTCCATCACGCGGCCGGACTTCGGGTCCTCGACGCGCGCGAACGGCGCGGGCGCAGCGCCGCCCCTGCGCGGCAGCACGTAGCAATGGTCGTAGCCGCCCGCGGGCACGTCCTTGATGCGCGCGCCGATGGTGTGCGGCGCGGTGAAGTCGAACGGCGTGCCCCTCACCGCGCGGAATTCACCGGTGGGAATCTTCTTGTCGTCCGCGGCGAGGATTTGCTCCGAGTGCAGTGTGAGCCGGTGCGCGAGCACGTCGCCGGAGCCGGCGCCGCCGAGGTTCCAATAGACGTGGTTGGTCAGGTTCACGTGCGTGGGCTTGTCCGTCGTGGCGGTGTATTCGAGCACGAGTTCGTCGCGGTTCGTGAGACGGTACACGACATTCACCCGCACGGCGCCGGGATAACCTTCCTCGCCATCGGGACTGTTGAGGGTGAGTTCGACGCCCGCGCTGTCCGCGGCAGCCACGGGGCGGGCGGTCCACAGGCGCTTCTGGAATCCGGTGCGCCCGCCGTGAATATGGTGCGGCGCGGCGTTGGCCGGCAGCAGGAATTCCGTTCCATCAATCGTGAACTTCGCGCCCCCGATTCGATTGGCGAAGCGGCCGACAATCGAGCCGAGCAGCGGATGTCCGCCGAGGTAGTCCGCGAGCGAGTCGAGGTGCAGGGTGATGTTGGCGAAGGCGCCGTCGCGGTCGGGCGTCTCGACGGCGATGAGCGTCGCGCCGTAGGTGATGACCTTCGCGGCGAGGCCGTTGGCGTTGCGAAGCGTGAACACTTCGACCGCCTTGCCGTCGGCGGTCCTGCCGAACTCCGCCTGCTCGACGCGCAAGACGCGCGGGCGCGCCGAGTCGGCAGCGGTGGCGGATGGCGTGACCGGTCCGATGGCGGGCACGCTGACCAGGAGCGCGAGCCCGCAGCCGTGCGCGATGTGTTGGCCGATGCGCGAGGAAGTCGGAGAATGGCGGCTCGCAGATTTCATGGTGCGAAGTGGATTGGGTCGGTTAAGTTCGCGCGAACGAAACCCTTGTAGCAAACCGGCCCGCTTGCGCGAGCCTGAACTCCGCGCCGCCATGAACCGCCGTCAGTTCCTCGCCTCGGCCCCGGCCGCCGCGCTCGCCGCGCCCGCGCTCGCCCTGCCGCAAGCCGCCGCGCGCCCGCGGCTCGGCATTGACATTAACTCCTACGGCACGCGCTTCGGCGGACGCGCGAAGAGCGAGAAGTTTCCCGCATTCAAGTCCGCGCTCGACGTGCTCGATCATTGCCGCGAACTCGGCGCGGGCGGCCTGCAAATCGGCGTGCGCGGCTGGCAGGCGGACTTCGCGGGCAAGGTGCGCGCCAAGCGCGAGGCGCACGGGCTTTACATCGAGGGACAAATCGGCCTGCCTCGGACCGACGCCGAGGTCGCGAGGTTCGAGTCTGAATTGCGCGCGGCGAAGGAGGCGGGCGCGGCGGTCTGCCGGACCGTGTGCCTCGGCGGGAGGCGTTACGAGACGTTCGACAGCGCGCAGGCGTGGGATGACTTCTGCAAACAGTCGTGGGCGTCGCTGACGCTCGCGGAGCCGGTGGTGCGCCGCGCCGGCATCAAGCTCGCCGTCGAGAATCACAAGGACTGGCGCGTGGCCGAGATGCTCGATCTGCTCACGCGCCTCGGTTCCGACCGCGTGGGCGTGAACCTCGACTTCGGCAACAGCCTGTCGCTGCTCGAACATCCGGACGACACGATCGCCGCGCTCGCCCCGCTGTCGTTCACCACGCACGTGAAGGACATGGCCGCAACGGAATACGAACAGGGCTTCCTGCTCTCGGAGGTCCCGCTCGGGCAGGGCCTCACGAACCTGCCGCGCGCGATCGAGCTTTGCCGGCGGGCAAATCCGGCGATCCACTTCAACCTGGAGATGATCACACGCGACCCGTTGAAGGTGCCGTGCCTCGGCGCGAAGTATTGGGCGACGCTAGGCGCGACGCCCGCGCGTGACCTCGCGAACACGCTCGCGCTCGTGAAAGCCAGCCCACCGAAGTCGCCCTTGCCACAGATGACCGGCCGCAGCGACGAGGAAAAACTGGCGTTCGAGGAGGAGAATGTCCGACAGTCATTCGTCTATGCGCAACAGACACTGGCCCTTTGAAGCCCGCGGGCTGCTGGCCCTCCTGCTGTTCACCGCGCCGCTGCACGCCGACGACTGGCCGCGGTGGCGCGGGCCGGATTTCAACGGCATCTCGAAGGAAGCCGGCTGGCTCGACAAGTGGCCCGCGAGCGGACCGGCGGAGTCGTGGAAGGCGAGCGTGGGCACCGGCTACTCGTCGTTCGCCGTCGCGCAGGGGCGCGTCTTCACAATGGGCAACGCGAACAACACGGACACCGTGTGGTGCCTCGACGCCGCGACGGGCAAGGTGCTCTGGAAACACGCTTACGAGTCGGACCTCGGCGACAAATACTTCGACGGTGGCCCCGGCGCGACGCCGACCGTGGACGGCGACCGCGTGTTCGCAACGAGCCGGTGGGGCGATGTGTTCTGCCTCGACGCCGCGAACGGGAAAGTCCGCTGGTCGAAGAACGTGCAGAAGGAGACCGGCATCCGCGTTCCCGACTGGGGCTTCGCGGGCTCGCCGCTCGTGCTGGGACATTCCCTCGTGCTGAACATCGGCGCCGCCGGACTCGCGCTGGACGCAACCACGGGGAAACTCCTGTGGAAATCCGCCGACGACAACGCCGGCTACTCGTCACCCGTGCCGCTCAAGCGCGGGAATGACTGGCTCGTGATCGTCAGCTCGGGCGACGCGTATCTCGCCGTGGACTCGCGCACGGGCCGCGAAGCATGGCGCGTCCCGTGGCTCACTGAATACGGCGTGAACTCCGGCGACCCGGTCGTGTCGGGCGGGCAGGTGTTCGTGTCGAGCGGCTACAACAAGGGCGCGGGCGTCTTCACGCTCGGCAACGGCGAGCTCGAATCCGTCTGGAAGAACAAAGTCATGCGCAACCAGATGAACCCCTGCGTGCTTGTCGACGGCCATCTTTACGGCGTGGACGGCAACGCGGGCGGACGCGTGCCGCTCAAGTGCATCGAGTTCGCGACGGGCAAGGAGAAGTGGTCGCACGCCTCGACCGGCGCGGGCGCGCTGATGGCCGCAGACGGCAAGCTCATCGTCCTCGCCGAGCGCGGCGAACTTTCCATCGCGCCCGCGTCGCCGGCTGGTTTCAAGCCCACCGCAAGCGCGCAAGTGCTCGGCGGCAAGTCGTGGACCGCGCCGGTGCTCGCGAACGGACGCATTTACTGCCGCAATTCCCGGGGCGACGTGGTCTGCCTGGACGTGCGCCGGAAGTAGCCGGCGATGCCGCGCCCGTGAGGTCTTGGACAGCCGGATGGATTTCACATCCGCTGGAGATCGAAAAAACCGGGGATTTTGGAGCATGACATGCCGGAGCAGAGCGCCGTTCGTCTGCCAACGACCAAAGAAAATGCCTCAGACATATGTTTCATCCGTGGCATCAATAATCCGCGATGCTTCCGTCTTTGAGCACGCGGCCGGGCCACTTGTAGGATTGCGGGCGCGAGGCGGCTTCGGCGAGGAGTTGCTCATCCACCTCCACGCCGAGGCCGGGACCGGGCGGCAGGTTGACGTAGCCGTCCTTGTCCACGGCCCAGTCCACGCGCGCGATGGGCTGCGGCTTGCCGGCAGCGTCGCGCAGGGCGGGGTTGAAGCCGTGGTTGTCGGGATAGAATTCGTGGATGAGGAACAGCGGCGTGGCGGCGATGGCGTGCAGGCTCGCGGCGATGCCGAGGTTGCTCGCGGTGCAATGCGGCGCGAGCGGCACGTGATACGCCTCGGCGAGCGCGGCGATCTTGCGCATCTGCGTGATGCCGCCGGTGTGGCAGCAGTCGGGTTGCAGCACGTCGAGGCAGCGGTTGTGCAGATACGGGATCATGTCCCAAATCGTTCGGTCGCGCTCGCCCGCTGCGAGCGGGATGCGGATGGCGTCCTTGAGGCGTTTGAAGACCTCGATGTTCCCCGGCACGGCGACTTCCTCGATGAATAGCACGTCGTAAGGCCGGATCGCGCCCGCGAGCTGGATGAGCGTCGCGGGCGGCAGCGCGCAGTGCGCGTCGAACATCACCGCGCCGTCGGGGCCGACTTTGTCCCGCGCGGACTTGATCGCGGCGACGATGCGTTCGATGTCGGCCGGGTTGCTCGAATGTTCGAAGACGCCCGGCGGCGGGACCTTGATGGCCTTGGGCGTGTGATAGACGCGAATGCGGTCGCGCACGGGGCCGCCGAGAAGGCGGTAGACCGGCACGCCCCACAGCTTGCCCGCGATGTCCCACAACGCCTGGTCAATGCCCGCGAGGGTGTGGCACATGAACGGTCCGCCGCGGATGTCGCGGTGCGAGCGGAAGAGCTTCTGCCACAGGTGCTCGATGCGCGTCGGGTTCTCGCCGTCGAGCAGTTCGAAGAGTGATTCGGCCAGCGGCTTGGACACGCGCGGGTCCACGCCCTTGATGTCGCCCCAACCCGTGACGCCGTGGTTCGTCTCGATGCGGACGAAGACGCACGGGTTCACCCAAAACGTCTTCAGCCCGGTGATCTTGAGCGACGTGGCGCGGTCGGCGACCTGCACGGCGGGATTCTGCTGCGCGCCGAGGGTGTCTTGAGCGAAAGCGAATCCCGACGCTGCGGCGGCCGAGGCGAAGAAGTCGCGTCGGTTGGATTGCGACGGGTGCATGAGATGAAGAGGCGGACGTTTCGTGAAGGCTGCCATTCAAACAGGGTTCTTGGCGAGCACTCATCGACCCGGGCGGTTGCCGTTCGAGCTTTCCGTGGATGGCGCGGAATCGCTAGGCTCACGGGGTGAAGCTTGTCTCGTGGAACGTGAACGGGTTGCGCTCGGTGCTGCGGCGCAACTTCCTCGAATGGCTCGACGCCGAGAATCCTGATGTGCTGTGCCTGCAGGAGACGCGCTGCGAACCGGACGACGTTGGGCTGCTCCTGCCCGCCGCTTACATGACTTACTGGAACTGCGCGGAAAAAAGGGGCTATTCCGGCACGGCCATCTTCACCAAATCCCGCCCGTTGTCGGTGACGCGCGGCATCGGCGTGGCACGGCATGACCGCGAGGGGCGCGTGCTGACGGCGGAGTTCGGGGAGTTCTTCGTGGTGGATGTCTACACGCCCAACTCACAGCGCGAGCTGACGCGGCTCGGGTATCGCCAGCAGTGGGACCGCGCGTTCCTGCGTTACGTGAAGAATCTGGAGGGGCGCAAACCGGTGGTCTTTGGCGGCGACTTGAACGTGGCGCACACGGAGCTCGACCTCGCGAATCCGAAATCGAATGTGAAGAACCACGGCTTCACGCCCGAGGAGCGCGCGGGATTTGGCGCGATGGTGAAGGCGGGTTTCGTGGACACGTTCCGCGAGTTCGAGAAGGGCGGCGGCCACTACTCGTGGTGGAGCCCGATGGCGAACGCGCGCGCGCGCAATGTCGGCTGGCGGATTGATTATTTCCTCGTGGGCGCCGCGCTGCGTCCGCGGCTGAAGTCTGCGTTCATCCGAAGCCACGTCACGGGCTCGGATCACTGCCCCGTCGGGATCGAGCTGGATTGCCGCGCAGGTGCTGCTTGAGCCCCACGCTGCTCGACCGCTTCGCGATTGTTCGCGAGGTGAGCACCTTGGTGACGGTGCCCGTGGAGAGGTAGCGGCTTCGGACTGTCCCGAGCAAGGCGTCGCGGCGGTCCGCGAGGCGCTTGAGCCGGCGCGGCTTGACACGACTGAGCATGTAGGCGGTCAGCAACGGCAGCGCGATGGTGCTGTCGGTGTAGCAGACCACGCAATCAGGCAGCGTGTCGGGATCGACCTTGCCCCAGCTCACGGCCTCGGCAGGCGTCGCGCCGGAAAGGCCGCCGGTGTCGGGTCGCGCGTCGGTGCATTGGAGGAAGTAGTCGTGGCCCTTCTCCTGGATGCCCATGACTTCCTGAATTTGCGGCTCGGTCTGGAGCATGAAGTTCTTCGGGCTGCCGCCGCCAAGGATGAACACGCTGCTCTTGTGGCCGGTGGACTTCGCGTCGTAAACGATCGCCGCAGTCTGGTTCACGTCGCGATTCACGTCGAACTGCAGTTTCGAGTCGCGCAGGGCCATGGCGGCGACGTTCATGCCGATGCTCGAGTCGCCGGGGCTGCTGGTGAAAATCGGGATGCCGCAGTCGTGCGCGGTGGCGAGCACGGAACTGTCCTTGAGCCCGAGCTTGCGCCCGCGGGCGGCGACATACTTGCCGAGGAGAAAGTGGAATTCATCGGTGCCCATCGTGCGCTGAAACTCCGGCCCCTGGATGACCTCCCGCACGAAGGCGTCCGTGTCGAGCAGCACGTTGTAATCGAACAGCACGTCGTAAATGCGGATGACACCGTCGCGATGCAGGTCCACGTCATTGAGAAACGGCGAACCCGAGTAGAGCTCCATGTCGAGCCCGTAGTGGAGGTCGTGGTAGAGGTTCGCGCCCGTGGAAACGATCCAGTCCACGAAACCGGCCTTCATGAGCGGGATGAGGCAGGACTTGCCGAGGCCCGCGGGCGTGAGCGCCCCGGTGAGGCTCATGCCGACAAACCCGTCATCGGGGAGCATCTTCTCCGAGAGCAGCTTCGCGGCCTCGCGCAACCTCCCGCCATTGTAAGCGAGGAAGGTCTGCTCCATCAGGTCTGCGGCGGAGATGTCGCGACCCACACCCCAGGGATTGAGGCGCGGGTAAGCGGCAAATTTCTTCGAGGAAGCGCGGCTTGGCGTCGACGTTCTGCGCATAAGGTCCGGCGGAGTGTTGCCCAATGAATCGGAAAGGCAAGCGGGCGATTCGATGAACTGCGGCGGCGTGGGTGACCGTCCTGCCCTGGCTGGACTAGGCCGCCCAAGTCACAGGGGTGGCACCGTCCGGCTTGATCCTGGGCTGCACGTCGGGCACGGAAGGCCCGCGCGGCTGGGCGAAACTGACTTTCGAGCGCAGCAGGAGCGTGCCGAGGCAAAGGTCGGCGATGGGCAGCACCACGTTGAAGTTCTTGTGCATGTAGCGGTGATGCAGGAGGTGATGGCCGTTGAGCCGGAAGAAAATCCCCGAGCGCTCGATGTTGCGCTTCTTCGGGAGGTGCATGCACCAGTGCATGTATTCGTAAGCGGCGTAGTAGACCGTGCAGGCGACGAGCGACCCGTAGAGGATGGCGAAGCTCCCCATGCACGCGCCCGCGATGGCGAAGGGCAATTGCGTGAGCGCGATGAGCAGCGGCCCGTTCCACCACGCCATCGGGATGGTGTATTTGTCCTTCTCGTGGATGAGGTGGTAGGTGTGGTCGGCCTTGAAGACGTTGTGGTGGACGATCGCATGGGCCTTGAACGCGTAGTCAAATCGCCCTACAGGCTGGTGCATGAAGTAGCGATGCAACGTCCATTCGAACAGGGATGCGTAAACCGTCCCGAGGGCGAAGCCCGCCGAGACCCAGAAGAGGAATTGTTGCCAGGTTGCCATTGTTATGTGCGCGAGAAGTTGAACACAGCAGCGAGACCGTGACAAACTCAATCTACAGAATCTCGCATCACTTTTTCTGCGCCGGCCGGCGCAACCGATGATGCGCGGCGTCCTTGTGAGCAATCCTCACTCGACATCCGGCGCGCCCCGCTCAAAGTCTTGCCATGGCGCGTGCCGAGTTCGTCCACCTGCACCTGCACACGGAGTATTCGCTCCTCGATGCAGCGTGCCGGCTTGACCGACTCGTCGAGAAGGCGCATGCGCTCAAGTTCAGCCACCTCGCCATCACGGACCACGGCGTGCTTTACGGCGCGATTGATTTCTACAAGGCCGCGATGGAGAAGGGCATCGTGCCGATCATCGGGTGCGAGGTTTACGTCGCGCCCGGCAGCCGGCTTGAGAAGAGAGTCCCCAGCGGCGGCCGCGACGTTTATCACCATCTCGTGCTGCTGGCGAAGGACGAGACCGGCTACAAGAACCTCGTCCGTCTCGTCACCGCGGCGCACATGGACGGCTTCTACTACAAGCCGCGCATCGACAAGGAGCTGCTCGCGAAACACCGCGACGGCTTGATCGCGCTCTCCGGCTGCCTCGCGAGCGAGATTCCCACGCTCATCATCGGCGGCCAGGCCGCGAGGGCGCGAGACACGATTGACTGGTTCAAACAGACCCTCGGCGCGGAGAATTTCTACCTCGAATTGCAGAACAACCAGATCGCCGACCAGGACCGCGTCAATCGCACGCTCATCCCGTGGGCGCGCGAGTTCGGCCTCAAACTCGTCGCCACAAACGACGTGCATTACGTCGAGCGGGCGCACTCCAAGGCCCACGACTGTCTCGTGTGCATCGGCCGGCAGATCAACGTCACCGACCCGAAGCCGCGATACGTGCCCGACCAGTTCTACCTGCGTTCGGCCGAGGAAATGCAGGCGCTGTTCATCGAGACACCCGAGGCCGTGCGCAACACACTCGAGGTCGCGGCCAGGTGCAATCTCGAGCTCTCCCTGGACGGCAAGAAGCTGCACTACCCGGTCTTCCACCCCCCCGAGCACTTCACACGCGACGGCTATCTTCGCAAGCTGGTTGCGGACGGATTGCGGCGCCGCTACACGCTGCACGTCCGCGCCGAGGGCGCGGAGTTCATTCCCGAGTCGATCGTGGAAGCCACGAGGCTGCCGCGGTTCCGCGCGGAACAACGCGGGCAGATCTTCAACAACCTCGGCGACCCCCTCGTCGCGGCTGCCGTGAAGGAAGTGCTCGACCGCGTGAAGCTCGAACTCGGCGTGATCGAGAAGATGGGCTTCGTCTCCTACTTCCTCATCGTCGCCGACTTCGTCGCGAAGGGACGCGAAATGGGCGTGGACTGCGTGGCGCGCGGTTCGGCCGCCGGCTCGCTGGTCACGTATCTGCTCGGCATCGCCAACGTGGACCCCATCCGCTACGGGCTGCTGTTCGAGCGCTTCCTGAATCCCGAGCGCGTCAACCCGCCGGACATTGACATCGACTTCGCCGACGACCGCCGCGCAGACGTGATCGCCTACGTGCGCGAGAAATACGGGCGCGACTGCGTGGCGCAGATCATCACCTTCGGCACCCTCGGCGCGAAGTCCGTGCTGCGCGACGTGGGCCGTGTGATGGGCCTGAGCTACGGCGAGTGCGACCGTCTCGCCAAGATGATCACGGATGCGAAGATAGACTTGAAGAAGGCGCTCGAGCAGTCGCCCGAATTCAAAGCCGCCTACGCCACCGAGGAACGCACGCGCGAGCTCGTGGACATCGGCTTCGTGCTCGAGGATGTTGCCCGCAACGCAAGCGTCCACGCCGCGGGCGTCGTCATCGGCGGCGAACCGCTCGTAAACCTCCTCCCGCTGAAGCAGGAAGACGATGGCACAATCGTCACGCAATATGCGATGGGCCCGGTCGGTCACCTTGGCCTGCTGAAGATGGATTTGCTCGGCCTCAAGACGCTCACGGTCATTCGCAACTGCTGCAAAATGGTCCGGCAGACCACGGGCATCGAAGTGGATGTGGACGAATTGCCGCTCGACGACCCGGCGACCTACGACCTGCTGAACAAGGCGAACACGCTCGGCGTGTTCCAACTGGAATCCGGCGGCATGCGTGACCTGTGCCGGAAATTTCAGATCAGCTCGATCGAGCACATCACCGCGCTCATCGCGCTCTACCGGCCCGGGCCGATGGATCTGATCCCCGATTTCATCAAGCGCCGCAATGGCGAGGTGCCGATCGAGTATGAGCATCCGCTCCTCGAACCCATCGCGCGCGAAACCTACGGCATCCTCGTCTACCAGGAGCAGGTGATGCAGGCCACGCAGTTGCTCGCCGGATACACGCTCGGCGCCGCGGACTCCTTCCGGCGCGCCATCGGCAAGAAGGACAAGGCCGCTGCCGAAGAACAGCGCGCACCGTTCGTGAAAGGATGCCAGAAGGCGCTCAACCTTCCGGTCCCGAAGGCCAACCAAATCTTCGACGTCCTCGTAAAGTTCGCCGGCTACGGGTTCAACAAATCCCACGCCGCCGCCTACGCGATCGTTGCCTACCAGACCGCGTTCTTAAAGGCCCATCATTCCGTCGAGTATCTCTGCGCGATGATGACCAACGACATGGGCGACACCAAGAAGCTTGGCGAGTTCATCGCCGAGTCACGCGCGATGGGCGTGGACGTGCTGCCGCCCGACGTCAACGAGAGCGTCGTCACCTTCGCGCCGGCGACGGGCGGACGCAGCATCCGATTCGGCCTCGCCGCCATCAAGGGCATCGGGGAAGTCGCCGTGCAGTCCATCCTCAAGGCGAGGGATGACGGGGGACTGTTCACCTCGCTCGCCAACCTCTGCGAGCGCGTGGACAACCGGACGGTCAATCGCAAAGTCCTCGAGGCGCTCATCAAGTCCGGCGCGTGCGACGCCTTCGGCGAGACGCGCGCGACGCTGTTCGTGCAGGTGGACCGCACGCTCGCCCGCGCCGCGAGCCTCGCCTCCGACCGCGCCCGCGGCCAGAGCTCGCTGTTTGGCATGATGCAGGACCGGGAGCCCGCGATGCCGCAAAACATGACGAAGCTCCCGGAGTGGCCGCAGCACGAACTGCTCGCCGCGGAGAAGGAGTTGCTCGGTTTCTACGTCACCGGCCACCCGCTCACTCCGTGGGCGCCGGTCCTCAAAAAAGTGGCGCTCCACACCTCCCTGACCATCGTCCAGCTCGACCACCGCGCGATGACGCGCATCGGCGGGCTCGTCACCGGCGTGCAACGAGCCATCTCTCGCAAGAGCAACAAGCCGTATCTCAAGGCCGCCATCGAGGACCTCGACGGCTCCACGCCCGTCTTTCTCATCAACGAAGGCTACGAGAAGTTCCAGCAGCTCTTCGTGCCAAACAAGCCGGTGCTTGTCCTCGGGGAGGTCAACAAGGGCGACAAGGAACTCACACTGTATCCCACCGAGGTGTTGCCCCTGGCAGACGCGCCGAGACGATTCACCAAGCAGGTCCATCTGCGCCTCCACACGGCCCACCTCACCACCGCCTTGATGGAGACAATCCGCGCCATCGCCGAGGCTCACCGGGGCGTGTGCCCGCTCTTTCTCTGTCTCAAGCGCGCGGGCGGCGAGATCGTTTTCATCGAGGCCAATGACCGCTTCAGTGTCATGCCCTCGCGCGAGCTGCAGATGGCTTTCGACGACCTGCTCGGCGAGGACACCTACTACGCGAAAGTGGACACGACGCCGCCCGAGCGCCCGGTCCGCAAATGGGACCGGCGCGCCGAATCGAACGGCGAGGAATGATCCGCGCGGCGCGTGGCGGTTCGAGATTCATCGTCCGGCGGCACGAACGAGTCCCGCCACACGGCCCGGCCAACCTCCACTTCGCGTCGCGCCACGCATCGCCACCAGTCTCCGCGTGACACGTCCTCGAGGCTCTGCTTCCATCGGCGCGTGCCATTGCTGGAGATCAACGGGCTGAAGAAATCGTTCGCGACGCCGGACGGCGGGACGCACTGCGTGGTCGACATCGGGGACTTCACGCTCGGCGAACGCGAGCAACTGGCGCTCAGCGGCGAGAGCGGTTCGGGAAAGACCACTTTCCTCAACCTGATCGCCGGCATCCTGACGCCCGACGCGGGAAGCATCCGGCTCAACGGCACCGACCTCGGCCCGTTGGCCGAGCGCGAGCGCGACCGCCTCCGCGCGACGTCCATCGGCTACATTTTCCAGACCTTCAACCTGCTGCAGGGCTACTCGGCGATCGAAAACGTGCTGCTCGGAATGTCCTTCGGCCCCGGCGCCGAACGGCCGTTCGCCGAAATGCTGCTGCGCCGCGCGGGACTCGCGGAAAAACTCCGGCACCTGCCGCGGCAGCTCTCCACCGGGCAGCAACAGCGGGTCGCGGTCGCGCGCGCGCTGGCCAACCGCCCCAAGCTCGTCCTCGCCGACGAACCCACCGGCAATCTCGACCACGCCAACGCGCGCGAGGCGCTGCGGCTCATCCGCGACATGTGCCACGAGAGCGGCGCCGCGCTCCTGCTCGTGAGCCACGACCACGAGGTGCTTTCGGCCTTCGACAAAGTGCAGGAACTCGCGAAGCTGAACCGGGCCGCGGTCGCAACCCAATGACACTCGTTCACATCGTCCTCCGCTCGCTGCGCCAGCACGCGCTTTCGACCTGCATCACCGCGGCGTCGATCGCGCTCGCCGGCGGGCTGCTCATGGCGGTGTGGACGGTGAAGGTCCGCTCGCAGGCGGCGTTCACTCAGATGCAGTCGGGCTTCGACGGCGTGCTCGGCCCTCGCAGCGCGCAGCTTCAGCTCGTCCTCAACTCCATCTTCCACCTCGACCAATCGCCCGGCACGATGGCGTGGAGCGATTACACGCAGATCAAGTCCAACGGCGCCGTCGCCCTCGCGTTGCCCATCACCGTCGGCGACAACTACCACGGCTTCCGGCTCGTCGGCACGCTCACGAACCTGTTCACCGACGTCGAATACGCGCCCGGTCGAAAGTATCGCGTCGCGGCCGGCGGACCCTTCCTCGCCGGGCACGCCGAGGCGGTCGTGGGAAGTTTCGTCGCGCAGCGGCTTGGGATGAAGGTGGGCGACACGTTCCACCCCTACCACGGGCTCATCTTCGACGAGAAGCAGCAGCACGCCGAAACATACGTGGTCACCGGCATCCTCGAGCCATCGAACACGCCCGCGGACCGCGTGATCTGGATTCCGCTCGAGGGCATCCAGAACATGAAGGGGCACGACGCCCGCACCGCCAGCGACGTGAGCGCGGTGCTGGTGAAACTCCGGGCCGCCCCCGCGGGACGCCAGCTCGACCTGCTTTACAATAAGCAGGGCAACCGCCTCACCTTCGCGTGGCCCGTCGCCGCGGTGATGGCGCAGCTGTTCGACCGGATCGCGTGGTTCGACCGCGTGTTGGAGCTGGTCGCCATGCTCGTCGCGCTCGTAGCCACGGGTTCGGTGCTCGCGAGCATCTACAACTCGATGAACGAACGCCGGCGCGACATTGCCATCCTGCGCGCGCTCGGCGCCCGCGCCCGCACGATTTTCTGCACGGTGGTCCTCGAAGCCGCGGGCATCGCGGTGCTCGGCATGGCCGCGGGCTTCGCCGTGTATGCCGTCATCGCGCTTGGCGTCGCATCGGTGATTCGCGCACAGACCGGCGTCGTGCTTGAACCGCTCGCCTGGCATCCGGTGCAAGTGGTCGCACCGCTGGCGATGATCGGGTTGAGCGCGCTCGCCGGAATCGTCCCCGCGGCGAAGGCTTATCGAACGAATGTGGCGGACAACCTCGTGCCCGTGTCGTGACCCCGACTCGGAGTCGGGGGATGGCACTTTCCCGCGCCAAGATTGAGCATCCAACACCCATCCTCCGTCGAACCCCGCACCATGACCCGACGCCAAATCCTTGTTCTCACCTGCGCCGCAGCGGCGACCCTCTCATTCGCAGCGTGCAACCGCACCGCCGCGCCGACCGGCCCGAACGGTCATTATCACGAACCTCCGCATGGCGGGACCGTGCTCGAGCTTGGCGACGAGGAGGCGTTTCTGGAATTCGTGCACGATGCGGCGGCGGACAAGCTGCGCTGCTACGTGCTCGCGCCGCACATGGCGGGCTTCGTCCGGCTGGAGGCGGAGGCGTTTGAGGTGGCGGCCAGGTTCGCCGGCAAGGCGGAGTCACTCCACTTCAAGGCCGTGGCGAACGATGCGACGGGTGAGACTGTGGGCAACACCGCGCAGTTCGAGGCGGCGGCGCCGTGGCTGAAGGCCGCGAAGAAGTTCGACGCGGAGTTGAAACGCCTGACGATCCGCGGTAAGACTTACGACGCTGTCCCGTTCCGTTTTCCCGAGGGCAATTACCCCCGACGCCGAGTCGGGGCGCAATGAAAAGGCACCCATGAAGGCATTGTTCAACCCGACTCACGGGCCGGTGTCCGCCGCAGGCGCAATCGCCGTCGCGGCGCTGATGTCCGGTTGCGGACTCGGCGTGCAGAAGAGCGAGACCATTCCTGCCCCCGTCACGCGGGGTGAACCCATCCAGAAGCTTGAGGCGGCGCCCGCCGCAACGGTGTCGGGCAGCAACACCGCTCCCGCCAAGCTCGATCTGGTCGCCGCGGCGACCGCCGCCGCGTCCGGGGCGGAGCCCGTGGAAATGATGGGCGAATTCCGCATCGTCGGCTTCGACAAGCTCGCGTCCTACAACTACGACATCCCGGATGAATCGCCCGCCACCCGCGCCGCGGCCAATGTCGGCGAAGCGCCCGCGGCCAAGGACCAGATTCCCGACTCCGTGCGCGCGCTCAACGGGAAGAAGGTCGCGCTCAAAGGCTTCATGCTCCCGCTCAAAGTCGAGGGCGGGCTCATCACGGAACTGCTCATCATGCGCGACCAGTCCGCCTGCTGCTACGGCGCCACGCCCAAGATCAACGAGTGGGTCAGCGTGAAAATGTCGGGCAAGGGCGTGAAGCCCATCATGGACGTGCCGGTTGTCCTCATGGGAAAGCTGCAAGTCGGCGAGATGCGTGAGAACGGCTACCTGGTCGGCATCTACGCGATGGACGGCGAGAAGATGACCGGGCCGCCTGAGCTGTAACGCGAGCGCATCCGGCGTTGCTCAGGCCGGCATCCCGGGGAGGATCTCCGCAATCGGTTCGCCGCCCGGCAGAATCGGCATCGGCCGGCCGGAGTGGTCGAGGAAGCTCCCGGTCCAGTCAATGCCGAGATGGCGATAGACCGTGGCCCACCAATCTTCCGGCTTGAGCGGGCGCTCGGTCGGATACTCGCCGCGCGAGTTCGTCGCGCCGACCACTTGGCCCGTGCGCATTCCGCCGCCGAGCAATCTCGCGCGGTCATCAAGCGGGTCGGCCATTCCCGGCGCGATGCCGAGATTCTCGACCTTGAAGCCCTCGACGCCCGGGTCGCCTGCCACGAAGAACGGTGTCGTGGTGCTGCCGAGATAGGCGGAACCGAAGCTGAACGTGTCCACGCCCTGCCGGCCGCCGTCCACCTCGGCGATGTAGTTGGGCAGGCCGCGTTTCACGTGCTCGCGCAACTTCGAGACGACGGAGCCGGCCATCGGGTTGTCGTTCACGAAGCCCGCGGGTTCCTTGGGCTTGTAGCCGGTGAGGAAGCGCTTGTGCCCGCCGCCGTGGTCGGCGAACTCGTGCGACACGGAGCGGATGAGCGTGTATTTGTCCGCGCACTTGGCGTGGAGCGGAAGCAGCTCGCAAACCTCCATGCCGGGGACGTTGGTCTTGGTGGAGAAGATGCCGCGATATTCCGCCGGCGCGTCCGGCTTCATGTCGTAGGTCTCCATGTGCGGCGGGCCGCAGGCGGAAGCAGTCGCTCATCCCGAGCCCGCCGAGCGTGAGCGCGCCGACTTCGAGGAAGCTGCGGCCATTTCGCCCGCGGCGACGAATGGCTGACGAGTCGCCCGCGCCTGATATTCCGCGCGACGAGGAGTTCCCTTCACCGACTCATCCTGCCGGCGCCGGTAACAAAACCTCCGGCGCAAATCGCGCGCCGTTGACGGGAAGGCGACGCCAACGAGGGTATTGCAATTTATCCGCGACATGGCATCCTTTGCCCGCGAGTTAGCTTGGTTGTCTCGTCAGGGCATGGTGGATCTTCAGTTGAACGTAGTTCAGTGATGATTTGAAACCCGATGGTCGGGAACAGTCCAGAAAGAGCAGTCGGTTAAGTCAGCAAGTCATCAATGAACACGAAACTGTTTGTAGGAAATCTTTCCTATCAAACCACCGAGAACGACCTTCAGGATTTGTTCTCCCAGCACGGCCCCGTCAATGAGGTGAACCTCATGATGGACCGCGTCACCGGCAGGCCCCGCGGCTTTGCCTTCGTCACCATGGGCACGCCCGAGGCCGCGCAGGCCGCGACGCAGGCCCTCAACGGCGCCAACGTCGGCGGCCGCAATCTCACCGTGAATGAAGCCCGCCCGAAGGAAGACCGTGGCGGCGGCTTCGGCGGCGGTGGCGGCGGCGGCGGATACGGCGGCGGTGGTGGTGGCGGCGGATACGGCGGCGGCGGCTATGGCGGCGGAGGCCGCGGTGGTCCCCGGCGCGAGCGCGGGCCCCGTTACTAGTCCTCGCAGCTTTCACGGGTGTGGGGCGTCGAGAGGCGCCCCACACCCTTTTTCACGCCTCTTACCCCACAGGATTAGCCAGTATCACGGCAAAGAACGCGATCCAGTTCCGGCTCGATGGAAAACCACATCACGACCGAAGGCAAAGTAATCGCCGTCCTTGCGGGCACGATGTTCCGTGTCGAACTGGAGAACAAGCACCAGGTTCTCGCGCACATTTCGGGCAAAATGCGCAAGCGATTCATCCGGCTGACCATCGGCGACCGGGTGCAGTTGGAGATGTCCCCCTACGATCTCGACAAGGCGCGGATCGTTTACCGGTTGAAGTAGCCCCGCACGCGATCACCCCGCCCAAAGCAGGTAGCGCAAGGCGCGCATTCCCGGCATGGAGCAACACGCGGCCGCGCGCGGCCACACGAAGCGTGGCATGGATGAGGTGCGGAGGGGTCGTCCATGAGCGCAAGCCGGGGCAATCGCGGCGCCGCACGCATGCCGGAACAGTCCGCACAAGGTGATCCGACGCCGTGTCAGCCCGCCGACCAAACACGCAGTTCGACACCCGGGGCGGGGTGCCATAGCGCAGCGGCGACAGCGCTATCCTTGGGCACATCCGCACGCGAAGCTGCATGCCGCCTCGCTTCCCGCCACAGTCCGAAGACACAGCCGTCTCCTGATCGCTGACTGGATTGCAACCCTGCGGCTCTTCAGAGCGCCTTGGCGCGAACGGCGCGACCTCGAATCCGCGTGCGATTGAGGCGGGAAAGTATCGCGCGAGCGTGATCCATCTCGACATCCACGAACGTGTGGTCCGGATGAATCTCGACAGCGCCCACCACGTGCGAGTGAAGACCCGTCTCGCCGAGAATGGCTCCAACGACGTCGCCCGGCCGCACGCCGGCCGCCGCGCCGACACTCAGGTTGAGCCGAACCTTGGGACCGGAAGCCCCGGGTGGCCGTGGTGGTCCGCCTGGCGCGCCTTCGAATTCGCCGCGAGCCCGGGACGGAGCGCGCGGGTCGCGATATCGCTCCCAAGGTCGGCGCGCCGGTCCGCCGAACTCGCCCTGTTCGCCATAGGGGCGCTGCGGCCGCGAATCCTGCCGCCATTCGTCCCGCCGGCCTTGGAAGCCGCCCGCCTGCTGGTAAGGACCCGGCCGGTCATAGGAGCGCTGCGGCCGCGAAGGCCCCTCGCGCTGTTGCAGACGGCCACGGGATTGTTGCGGCCGATGCGGTGGCGGCTCGTGAGCCGCAGGGGGCGGCGCAGGTTCCGCCGGCGCCGCACTCTCCGCGGCGCCCGTGGGCGCGGCAGGCGCGGCTTCGCCCGAAGCTGCAGCGAGCGCGGTTTGTTCCGCCGGCGCGGGCGCGGCAACCGGAGTTTGAGGCGCAGGCTGCGGTGCGCCGGGTGGGGCAAAGTTCCGCGTGACAACCGCCGTCGGCCGGGCCGCGGCCGGGCCGGCGGCGACGCGCAACTTCGCGGTGGACGCCCCCTCGCGCGATCGCGCCGTGGCTTGCGCTTCTCCGCCCTGGAGCAGGTGCAACAAGGCCGATGAAATGTCCGTGGAACTGAATCCCTCCTCGAGCAACTGATCGACGAGCCGGTCCTGTTTCTGAAACTCGCCGCTTTGCAACAGTCCGCGGAGCCGGTCCACAAACGCGCTGTTCCGGGCCTCGACGACTTCGCCCTCGGAGGGCACGCGCGCCCGCTGGATGCGCATGCGCGTGAACCGCTCGATGTTGCGGATCATGAAAACGTCGCGCCCGCCCGCGAAGGAGATCGCGCGACCGGTGCGGCCGGCGCGGCCCGTGCGACCGATGCGGTGCACATAATCCTCCGGGTCGTAAGGCAGGTCGAAGTTGAAGACCACCTGCACGTCGTCCACGTCGATGCCACGCGCGGCGACGTCGGTTGCGACGAGAAACTCCACGCCGCCGCGCCGGAACTTGTTCATCACGCGGTCGCGCATGCCTTGGTTCATGTCGCCGTGGAGCCGGTCCGCGGAATAGCCCTGCGCCTCGAGGTAATCGACGAGGTCGTCCACCATGCGCTTGGTGTTGCAGAAGATGATGCCGAGCTTGTAGTCGTGAAGGTCAATGAGCCGCATCAACAGCTCCATCTTGAAGCGGCGGTCCACGTCGTAGTAAACCTGCTCGACCGTCGGAACCGTCATCGCCCTTTGCGCGATCTGAATCGTCTGCGGGTCGCGGGAGAACCGCTTGATCATGTCACGAATCAGCGGCGGCATCGTCGCCGAGAAGAACACGGTCTGGCGCTCCGTGGGCACGGCCTTGAGGATGAACTCAATGTCGTCGCGGAAGCCCATGTCGAGCATCACGTCCGCCTCGTCGAGCACGGCGAGCTTGACCTTGTCGAGTCGCAGCGTCCCGCGGTTCATGTGGTCCATCACGCGGCCGGGCGTGCCGATGACGATCTGCGCGCCCGCCTGCAAGCCTTGATACTGCCGCTCGTAGGACTGACCGCCGTAGATCGGCAGCGCGTGAATGCCCCGCTTGTAGAGCGCGAGCTTGTGGACTTCGCCGGCGACCTGCACCGCCAGCTCGCGCGTCGGGCAAAGGATCAGCACTTGAACAGCCCGCACCTGGGGCTCGGTTTTCTCGATTGCCGGGATCGCGAATGCGGCGGTCTTGCCGGAGCCGGTCATCGACTGGCCGACGACATCCTTGCCCTGCATGAGCATGGGGATGGCCTCCGCCTGAATGGGCGAGGCTTGCTCAAAGCCAAGCTTGTCAATGGCCTTGAGCAGCTCTGGCGAAAGCCCGAGCTCGGGGAACAGTTTCGGTGTCATGGGTCTGACTCGGCGGGAAGCGTCCTCGCCGGGTGTAATCTAGCTGGAGTCCAGGCGAAGAGAGAGAGAAATCTTTGGCGTTGAGTCCGGACTTCCCGGCGCCATCGAGATTCGAAACACTTCGCCGAATGAAACCGCGGCCGCGATCACGCGTGCGCCCCCGCCCCCGGAGCGGCGCCGGACTGTGCCGCGCGCTCTCCAAACTCGGCATGTGCTCGCGGACTGAAGCCGTCGCTTTCATCACCGCCGGACGCGTGACCGTGAACGGCGCGACGTGCCTCGACCCCGCGCGCGAAGTGGACGCGCAGCGTGACCGAATCACGGTGGACGGCCAGCCCGCGCGACCACCGGCTCGCGCTTACTTCATGCTCAACAAGCCGCGTGGCCTCGTGACCAGCGCGCGTGATGAGAAAGGCCGCGGGACGATCTTCGACTGCCTCAGGCGTGCGGAAGGTCCCCTGCCCCGCCACATTGCCGCCGTCGGCCGGCTGGACATGGCGAGCGAAGGCCTGCTCCTGCTGACGAACGACACGCATTGGGCGGCGCGCATCACGGACCCTCGATCGCGCGTGCCGAAGACCTACCACGTCCAAGTGGACTGCATCGCCGGTGAAAAGCTTCTGGCGCGAATCACATCCGGCGTGCTGGCCGAAGGCGGGCAACTCGCCGCATCGCAGGCCTCGCTGCTGCGGCACGGACAACGAAACTCCTGGATCGAAATCGTCCTCGACGAAGGCCGCAACCGGCACATCCGCCGGATGCTGGCCGCGCTGGACGTGGGTGTGCTGCGCCTCGTGCGCGTCTCGATCGGCCCGGTCATGCTGGGCGACCTCGCGAAAGGACAAATGCGTGAACTCACGCAAGACGAAGTCCGTTCACTCGGCGGGCCGCCGCCTTGGCGCGACGGAGGCTAATCCTTCCGCGGCGGCAGGCCCGGTTGCAGTCCGGGTTTCGGCGGGGGCGACGACGCCTTCGGCGGCGTGTTCGTCCTGAACGCGGAGCGCAACAGCCAGTGGCGCTTGAGCCCCTGGAGCAGTTCGTCCGTGTGCATGATCGTGTCTGAAATCGACTTCACGATGTTCGTGTTCGCATCCACCTGCCGGTGAAGGTTCGCCGTAATGCCGGCCAGGCTGTCGAGGGACTTGCTGAGTTCGAGCACGATGGCGGCAAGGTTGGTGTCGGCAGTCTTCATGAGGCCGCGCGCATCGCCGAGCGTTGCGTCCACCTTCGCCATCGTGTTCGTGGCGGAACCGGCGATGGTCGTCATGGTGTTGGTCGTCGTGACCGTCAGCGTGCCGAGGCTGTTGGTGACGGACGCGAGGGTCGCGCGCGCCGTGGCGAGTGTGGTTTCGATCTGGCGGTTGAGGTCCTGGGTGATGAGCCACTCGCCGAGAGAGCCCTGCGCGTTGGTGAGATTGCCCGTGATGCGGCCGACGTTCCGCACGGCGGGCTGGGCGTCGGCGAGGAGGTTGGAGGCCTGGTTCACGAGCGGCCGCGCCGTGGTGATGAAGGTGTTCACGTTGGAGAGCATCGTGTGTGACGTGTCGAGGATGCCGGCGATCTGGTTCGTCAACGCGAGCATGACCGGCAGGGCGTCCTTCACGCGCTTCGTCACGTCCTCAATCGCCTCGGCGAGCACGACCGGCTCGCGCGCGAAAATGAAAACCTTGGACTCCGTCTTCCCGCGGCCAGTGACGGGGACGTAGTAGTTGTAGTATCCCGCGTTGAAGAATCGCGCGTCGAACCACGCATATTTCGGGCGGGACTCCGCCCGGGCGTAGCGGTCGAACACGCTGGCCTTGCCTACGCCCGCCGCCTCGAGCGCGGCGAGCGAATTGGTTTCCACGTTGTTCGCAGCCTCGGCAAGTGCCCGCTCGCCGGCGAAGTAGTTCGTGGCGTAGACATACTGGCCGGGTTTGCTGCGAAGCACGTTCAGCGGCACTTCGGTCGCGTTATGAAACACGAACATCGAGAACCCGTTCGTCCCCTTGGTCAACTCGATGTAGCGGCTTCCGAATACTCCCGACGAGCCCACGACCGCGACGGTTCCTTCGGTCCAGACGTAGCCGATGTTCTCGCCGCGCACCGTGAATTCGACGTAGACATTCCAGCCCGCCTCCGGTTTCTCGGGCGCGATGCGGGTGATCTCCCCGACCTCAAAGCCCATCATCTTCACCGTGTCCCCGACCTTGAGCCCCGCGCCGCTCCGCAGGTAAGTGTAGTAGCTGACCTTCGTGTCGAACCACCCTTTGCGCGCGGCCGTGTGATACACGTAGTAGGAAAACCCCGCGAGCAGAAGCAGCGTCGCGAGGCCGACGAAGAAGCCCACCGCGCGCTCCACGCGGCCGAGCCGCGTCCGAAGTTGGGGGGTCAAGTCCTGCATGTCGTGCCTCCATCTACCCCGCTGCCATCAATTCGCGCAAGGCCGGCTCGCGGGTGGCGTCGAGCGTGTCGCGTCCTCCCAGCGCCTGCCAGCGGCCTTCCTTGATCATTGCGAACTGCCCGCCCTCCGACCGCCACGGGCAGAAATCATCCACCGCCACGGCGATCGTCAGCGGTTGGCCGTCGAGGAAAGGATGCCCCGCCGCGAGGACTGCGAGCAACTCGATCCACCATGCCGTCTGCCGCCAGTCCAGTCCGCCGAGTGGATTGTCGAGGAGCAGCACTTCGGGCTTCAAAGCCAGCGCGCGGGCCAGCGCCGCCCGTTGCCGCGATGGTCGCCCGATGCGTGACGGCAGTGCGTCCGCCATATGAGTCAGCCCGAGGAGTTCGAGCACCTCGGCGGAAGCCGTCGCGGCGGCGGCCGCGTCGAGGTTTCGGTGGTATCCGAGCGCGAGTGCGACATTCTCGGAGACCGTCAGGTGATGAAACAACCGGCCGCCATTCTCGAACACCAGCCCCACGCGCAGTCGTTGCCGGACCAACTCGTCCTCATCGAGAACCTCGACGTTCCGGCCAAATAGAAAATAGGCGCCCGCCTCGGGCGGCACCAAACCCGCCATGGTTGCAAGCAGGTCGCTCTTGCCCGACCACGTTCCACCGCCCACGACCCACCACTCGCCGCGCGCGAGTTGCCAGTCCACGCCCTCGACGGCGCGCCCGCCCTCGACGGGCGGCGGCCGCACCGTCACTCCTTTGAGCTCGACGAGCACCTCTCTGAGGATCTGGGTGGTCGCGGCCATTTCACATCACGAGGTAGACGAGGATGAACATCGCGTCGAGCAGCACGCACGCCACGACGCTGTGCAACACCGCGCGCGTCGTCGCGAAGGAGACTTCCTCCAGCCGGAGCGGTTGCGCAAGGCCCTGGTAGCAGCTCACGATGGAGATCACCACGCCGAAGCCGACCGTCTTGAGCGCGAGGAGCGCGAAGTCCTCCCACATCAGCGCGCCCGCGAGCTGCCGGAAGTAATCCGCGGGCAGGATCGGCACGTCCTGGATGAACGCAAACACGTAGCCGCTGATCACCGCCGCGATGATGAGATACATGGTGAGCGAGAAAATCCCCGCCGCCATCCCGATCATCCGCGGGACCACGAGGTAATGCACCGGATCGATGCCGAGCGCCTCGAGCGCCTCGACCTCGCCATGCGCGCGCCGGTTGCCAAGCTCGATCACGGTCGCCGTGCCCACACGCGCCAGCACCAGCAGCGCGGCCGCGAGCGGTCCGAGTTCGCGGACCACCACCGTGACCATCACCTTGCCGAGATACTCCTGTGCGCCGATTTGCTGAAGGAACGCGACGGTCTGCCCGATGATCACAAACCCCAAGGCCGCGCCGATGAACAGCACCACCGGAAGGAGGCGCACGCCCGCACGGCTTATCTCCGACCGGATCATCGGGCGCATCACGTGTGAGGCGACGTTGAACTTCGTCACCGCCACGCCCAGCGTGATGAGCGCAAACGCCCCGAGCCCCTGCGCCGTGAGCAGGAACCGCAGCAGCATCCGCCCCGTGTAGTTGAGATACCCGCGCGGCAGCGGAGCTTCCATGATGGTCTGCACGTTTCGCAGCAACTGTGTTGTCGCCTCCCGCGCTTCCATGCCGCGAGACTAAGTGCCACCCCGGAATCGGGGAAGTGGAAACTGCCCGCGCCTCCAACTCGCGCCGCCAAGCCCCGGCGCACCAAGGACCAACCCAGGGGCTCTTTCCCGAATTGCATCGCGGCCCCGGCTCGCTTACAAGCGGCCATGTCTCTCGCCCGCACCCTTGCCGCCTCGGTCCTTCTCGCACTCGCAGCCTCCGCGCAGTCCCCTTCGCTTCCACCCGGCGTGAACAACTCGCAGAAGCCCGGCGATGCGCCGCCGTCGCCGCAGGAGTCGCTCGCGAAGATCACCCTGCCGCCGGGATTTCGCGCCCAGCTCTTCGCCGCGGAGCCGGACGTGATGCAGCCCATCGCCATTGAGTTCGACGATCGCGGGCGGCTGTGGGTGGCCGAGAACTACGCATACCCGCAATGGAACAAGACCAATGGCGTCAGCAACTCAACGCCCGACCGCATCCTGATTCTCAATGACCGCGACGGGGACGGGCGCTTCGACGAGCGCAAGGTTTTCTTCGACAAAGGCCGCCTCATCACAAGCGTGCTGCCCGGCTTCGGCGGTGTGTGGGTCTTGTCGCTGCCCGAGTTGCTGTTCTTCCCCGACGCGAACGGCGACGACATCCCCGACGGCCCGCCGGTCGTGCACCTGGACGGCTGGACGCCGAATGCGCGGCACAACTTCGTCAACGGCCTCGCGTGGGGTCCCGACGGCTGGCTCTACGGTCGCCACGGCATCACGACAAATTCCTTCGTCGGCAAGCCCGGCGCGCCCGACAGCGAGCGCGTGCTGCTCAACTGCTCCATCTGGCGCTATCACCCGGTGACGAGGAAGTTCGAGGTCGTCTGCCGCGGCACAACGAACCCGTGGGGCCTCGACTGGGACGAAAACGGGCAGGCGTTCTTCTCGAACAACGTCATCGGCCACTTCTGGCACGTGATCCCCGGCGCTTACTACAAGCGCATGTTCGGCGAGCACTTCAACCCGCACCTCTACGAACTGATGGAGAGCTGCTCCGATCACCTGCACTGGTCGGGCGCGAAGTGGCAGGACAGCCGCACCGGCGCCGAGCACGCCTCGCTCGGCGGCGGTCATTCGCATTGCGGGCTGATGATTTATCTCGGCGACAACTTCCCGCGCGAGTGGCGTGGCCGCCCGTTCATCGGGAACATCCACGGCAACCGCACGCTGTTCGACACCATCGAGCGAAAGGGCTCGGGCTATGCCGCGAAGCACGGCGGAAACTTCCTGATGGCAAACGACCCGTGGTTCCGCTCGACCGCGCAATACTACGGGCCCGACGGCGGCGTGTTCGTGACCGATTGGAGCGACCTCGGCGAATGTCACGACCACGACGGCTCGCATCGCAGCAGCGGCCGCATCTACAAAATCACCTACGGCACGCCCAAGCCGGTCAGGAACCTCGACCTCGCGAAGCAGTCCGACGCCGACCTCATCAAGTTGCTCACCCACGCGAACGAGTGGCAGCGCCGTCACGCGCAGCGACTTCTGCAAGAACGCGCCGCTGCCGGCAAACTGGCGAAGGCCACGTCCGCCGCGCTGCTCAAGTCGCTCAACAACGCGGCTTCGCGCCACGACAGGCTCCGCGCACTCTGGGCGTGCTGGGTCACGGGGGCCATCGCGAAGGACGAAGCCGGCAAACTCCTCGCGAGCAAGGACGAGCACGAACGCTGGTGGGCCGTGCGATTGCTGACCGAGGACGAAGCGTCACACTTTTCATCCGCACACCCCTCACCCGCCCTTCGGGCACCCTCTCCCCTCGTCGGACGAGGGGAGAGGGTTGGGGTGAGGGGTGACTCAGAAGCACTAGCTGTGGGCGCGGGATCCCTGACACTTCCTCCGTCGCTGCTCTTGAAATTTACGGCGATGGCCAAGGACGATCCATCTCCATTCGTCCGACTCGGCCTCGCCTCCGCGCTGCAACGCCTCAAGCTCGCCGACCGCTGGCCCATCGCCGAAGCCTTGCTCTCGCACGCCGGGGACGCCACCGACAAGGACCTCCCGCTGCTGACGTGGTATGGCATCGAGCCCGCCGTCGCCGCCGACCCGGCCAAGGCCGCGCTGCTGCTCGCCAAGTGCCAGGTGCCGCAAGTGCGCCAGTTCATAACGCGCCGGCTTGCCGCAAAGTAAGCACACTCCGTCCGATTGAAGCGATGAGATCACCGCGGACTCTATTTACGCTCGCGCTCACGCTTGCCGCATTCCAGTGCAGTGCCGCGCAGACGAATGAATTCATTCACGTCCAACGGGGCGATCTGCCGATCCTCATCACCGCGCCGCACGGCGGCTCGATGGCCATTCCCGGCGTGCCGAAGCGCGTCGGCCCGGAAGCCGAGCGCAAGAACGGCAAGTTCGTGACCT
>Ga0194131_10001553_pt1 | contig 39199 bp, 34 predicted proteins | sample TA2KigO120mmetaG_FD_148631 | JGI IMG/M metagenome (GOLD analysis project Ga0194131, IMG submission 148631) | Freshwater microbial communities from Lake Tanganyika, Tanzania - TA2015053 Kigoma Offshore 120m | ecosystem: Environmental > Aquatic > Freshwater > Lake | place: Tanzania: Lake...
CGGCCTTGAGCAGAATGGCGCCGCCGTCGGAACTGGCGTGCGGCTGGTCGAACGTGGCGAGGATCGGCTTGGAAATCCCGTGGACCCGGAGGGCGCTGTGCGCTATACAGGCTGTGGCCATCGAGTCTCCTTGGTTTTGTGCGATGAGTCGTCTTGTCAACGCTCTTTTCGCACACTTCAGAGGCTCGATGGCTCTCTTCTTTCATCTTTCACGCATAATCCGGGCTAGCGCGATGCCCGTGCTCGCGCCGATCACGCTCACGGGCAAGCACGTGCGGCTCGAGCCGCTGATTCTGGCGCACGTGCCGGCGCTCGCGGCGGCCGCGACCTCGGGCTCGCGCGAGACCTACGCGTTCACGTGGGTGCCCGGCGGCGAAGACAGCGCGAAGACCTACGTCGACGAAGCGCTGGCGCTCCACGCGCAGGGCCGCGTGTTGCCGTTCGCGACCGTCGACGTGGCGAGCGGGCGGGTCGTCGGCTCGACGCGCTATCTCAACGTCGAGTTCTGGTCGTGGCCGAAGGACAGCCCGCTCCAGCGCGGCGCCGATGTGCCCGACGTCGTGGAGATCGGTGCCACGTGGCTCGCTCCCGCCGCCCAGCGCACACCGATCAACACGGAAGCGAAGCTCCTCATGCTCACGCACGCCTTCGCAGTGTGGCGCGTCCACCGGGTGAGCCTGCTGACGGACGCGCGCAACATGCGCTCGCGCAACGCGATCCTCCGGCTCGGCGCCCAGCTCGATGGGGTCGTCCGCGCGGCGCGCGTGGCGGTGGATGGCGGGATCCGCGACACCGCGGTGTTCTCGATCGTGGAGTCCGAGTGGCCCGCGGTCAAGGCGGGCTTGCAGGCGAAGCTCGCACCGTAGCCGCGTCAGTCGATGGTGTCGTCGGCCCGAAGGCACGAGCGCGTCCGGGAGTGCGAGCCGAGTGCTTTTGCGCTCTTCCGGTTGACGACGAGGCGCAGCCGCGTCGACATCGCTGGCACCATAGGTCGCCACGGCGCCAAGGGCCGCCTCGGGGCGGCTCGCGGCGATCACCGGGATGCGTCGCGTCGTCGAGGCACGGATCACGTCCGGCGCGGCGCCGAACGCCGCGCCGCTTCACAGGAATCGGCGGCTCTTCAACGGGTCGGGAGGCTCCAGGCCGAGCGCGATCAGCTTCGCGTCCACGTAGCCCTGGTAGAGGCGGCGGATCTCGGCGTTGTCGACGCTCTTCAGGCCCCACCCAATGAAGAGGGGCGCGTTTTTCGAGTCCGACCGTCCGAACATGTCGAGCGCCGCCGGATACCACTTGCCGAGCAGGCGCTGGCACAGCGTGCGGCCGCGACCGTCGGCACAGATCTCCCGCAGGAAGTGGTAACCCATCTCGGAGTGCCCGAGCTCGTCCCGCTCGACGGTCGCCGCCATCTTCGCCAGCGGCACGTAGCTTGACTCGCGCCAGTCGCGCGCGTGGAACGCGCCGTTCAGGTCGACGAGGAAATGGAAGTAGGCGTCGTCGGCCCACGTCTCGCGCGGGAGATGGAAGGTGTAGTGCGCGTACGGCACGTCGCGCAGCGCGAAGTCGCGGTCGAGGCCGACGGCGAGCCGATGGAACATGATCGCGTGCTTCAGCTCCTCGGCGAGGTACTCGGCCTTGATCACGCGCGCCTCGCGCGTCGGATACAGCGCCTCCGCGAGGTCCAGGCACGTGCCCATGAACCCGAGGAAGCTCTTGTTGCCGGCGCGCTCGCCCTCATGGCGCAGCATCTTCGTCAGCAGCTCGCGGTACTCGGCAGGCAGCGGGTCGCCTTCGTCGAAGCGGTAGGTCTCGCGGCTCACCGCGCACGCGATCCGCGGCAGCGGATCGCCGGCGGCATAGGCGCGCCGCCAGAACGGCCAGAGATCGGTGCGGCCACGTTCCTCGGCGTCCTGGATGACGTCCATCTCGCCGCTCATGCTGTCACCACCTTCTTCTGGTGCCCGCACGGGCAGCCGAGCAAGCCGTCCGCATAGAGGTCGCGCTGGCCCTCGACGAGGTCCGCCGCCATGCCGGGGAGGAGGCGATCGCCGACGTTGCCGACCATGCGTCCGCAGCCGGCGCAGAGGAGCCGGTAGTAGGTGCCGTACGCGGCCGGCTGGTCGAGGCGAATGCCCACCCGGGCGTAGGCTTCGCGGATCTCCTCGACGATGTCGCTCACCATACCCGCGTCACCCCGTAGTCATCGAAGATCGTCTCGTTGCTCGCGATCGGTACGCCCTCTGCCTGCGCCTGGACGATGAGCATTCGGTCGAAGGGGTCTCGATGAGGCCCCGCCCACGCCCCCGCTCGCTGCGCATGCTGCACCGTGATGGGCAGCGGCACGAACCCCTGCGACTCGATGCAGGCGGGGACGTCGGCCGCAACGTCAGCGGCGCCGGGAAGCTTCCCGAGCCGAGCCTTGGTCGTGATCTCCCACACCGATGCTGCGCTGACCAACACTTCGTTCGCCGGCTCACCGATCATGGCCCGGACCTTCGCGGGAAGGCGACGGTCGCCGTCGAGCCACCAAAGAAACGCATGCGTGTCGAGCAGAAGCCGCACCTAGCGCTCCCACGCCGCAAGCTCTTTCGGCGGCAGAGGACCGAAGAACGCCTTTGTGGCGCGGGCACGACCCCGCATGGCCCCGAATCGCCGGTGAGGTTTCGTCTTTCGCACCGGTACGAGACGCACGACCGGCGTCCGTCCACGCGCGATGACGACGTCTTCACCGGCACACGCACGCTCGATGAGCTTCGAGAGCTGGGTCTTCGCGGCATGGACAGTGACGGGCTTCATGGCTGCAGGTTAGCTAAGTGGGATTAGCTAGTCAACGTCTCGGCGTCGAAGCTTACAATCGAGGCGTGAAGGTCGTCTGCGTCGGCGGCGGTCCGGCCGGGCTGTACTTCGCGCTTCTCCTGAAGAAAGCCGACCCCGCGCACGACGTCACGGTCGTCGAGCGCAATCGCGCGGACGACACGTTCGGCTTCGGCGTCGTGTTCTCCGACGCGACGCTCGAGAACTTCGCGCAGGCCGATCCCGAGACCCACCGCCAGATCACGGACGCGTTCTTCCACTGGGACGACATCGACATTCATTGCCAGGGCCAGGTCCTGACCTCGGCCGGGCACGGCTTCGCCGGGATGTCGCGGCAGGTGCTCCTCGACATCCTCCGCCGGCGCGGCGAGGCGCTCGGCGTCAGGTATCGCTTCCAGACGGAGGTCGACGACGTCGCGCCGTATGCGGACGCCGACCTCGTGCTCGCGGCCGACGGCGTCAACAGCGCGCTCCGCAACCGCTACGCCGAGCACTTCCAGCCCGAGATCGACGTTCGGCCGAACAAGTTCGTGTGGCTCGGGACGACGTTCCCGTTCTCGGCGTTCACCTTTTACTTCACGGAAGACGAGCACGGGCTCTGGCGCGTGCACGCCTACCGCTACGACCCGGCGCACTCGACGTTCATCGTGGAGACCACGGAAGAGGCGTGGCTGCGCGCGGGGCTGTCGAGTGCCAGCGAGGACGACACCATCGCGTTCTGCGAGCAGCTCTTCGCGCGTGAGCTGGACGGCCACGCGCTCATGAAGAACCGCTCGCTCTGGCGGAGCTTCCCGACCGTCCGCAACCGCCGCTGGTACTGGAAGAACGTGGTGCTCGTCGGCGACGCCGCCCACACCGCGCACTTCTCGATCGGCTCGGGCACGAAGCTCGCCATGGAGGACGCGATCGCGCTCGCCGACGCGATCGCGAGACACGGGGACGTGCCGGCCGCGCTGGCCGCCTACGACGAGGAGCGGCGGCTCGCAGTCGAGTCGACCCAGCGGGCCGCGCAGGTGAGTCTCGAGTGGTTCGAGAACACCGAGCGGTACCACGGACGTCTGGTACCGGAGCAGTTCGCCTTCAGCCTGCTCACGCGCAGCCTCCGGGTCACGCACGAGAACCTCCGTGTGCGCGATCCGAAGTTCGTCGAGGCCGTGGACCGGTCGTTCGCCGAGCACGCCGCGACGCAGGCGCGGCAGCCGGTGCGCACGCAGCCGCCACCGCCGCCGATGTTCACGCCGTTCCGCCTGCGCGAGATGGTCGTGCCCAATCGCGTGGTGGTCTCGCCGATGTGCCAGTACTCGGCGGAGGACGGGACGGCGAACGACTGGCACGTCGTGCACCTCGGCAGCCGCGCCGTGGGCGGCGCGGGGCTCGTCATCGCGGAGATGACCGACGTGAGCCGCGAGGGGCGGATCAGCCCGGGCTGCGCGGGTCTCTACAAGCCGGAGCACGTGCGGGCGTGGTCGCGCGTCGTGGACTTCGTGCATCGCTTCACGCCCGCGAAGATCGGCATCCAGCTCGCGCACGCGGGACGCAAGGGGTCGACGCGACGGATGTGGGAGGGCATCGACGAGCCGCTGCCCGCGGGTAACTGGCCGCTCATCTCGGCATCGCCGATCCCGTACTTCGGGCACAGCCAGGTCCCGCGCGCGATGAGCCGCGCCGACATGGACCGCGTCCGCGACGACTTCATGCGCGCGACGGCGATGGCGGACGTGGCCGGCTTCGACATCATCGAGCTGCACTTCGCCCACGGCTACCTGCTCGCGAGCTTCATCTCGCCGCTGACCAACCGCCGCCCGGACGAGTACGGCGGCTCGATCGGCAACCGGCTCAGGTTTCCGCTCGAGGTCTTCGACGCCGTGCGCGCCGCGTGGCCGGCGGCGAAGCCGATCTCGGTGCGGATCTCTGCGCACGACTGGGCGCCGGACGGTACCACACCGGAGGACGCGGTCTACGTCGCCGCGCGGCTGCACGCCCACGGCTGCGACATCGTCGACGTGTCGAGCGGCAACACGGTACCCCACGACCGGCCGCGCTACGGCCGCCTCTACCAGACGCCGTTCGCGGACCGCATCCGTCACGACGTGGGCATCCCGACGATGACCGTCGGCGCGATCTCGACGTACGCGGACGTCAACTCGGTCCTCGCCGCGGGGCGCGCGGACCTCTGCGTGCTCGCGCGCGCGCACCTCTATGACCCCTACTGGACGCGCCACGCCGCGCTGGACCAGGGCTACGAGCTGCCGTGGCCGAGTCAGTACGAGGCGGTGAAGGCGTTCACGCCGCGAGGCCCGCGGTGATCGATCCCGTCGACCTCCTGCGCCGCTATCTGACGATCGACACGACGAACCCGCCGGGCGGCGAAGTCGCGGGCGCGCGGTTCCTGGCCGAGGTGCTCGACGGCGACGGCATCGCGAGCGAGATCGTCGAGTCGGCGCCGGGCCGCGCCAACCTCCGTGCGCGCGTGGCCGGTGACGGGTCGCTCGGGGCGATCGTCCTCCACCACCACATCGACGTCGTGTACGCCGACCGTCGCTACTGGACGGTCGATCCGTTCGGCGGCGAGATCCGCGACGGCTGGCTCTACGGGCGCGGCGCGCTCGACATGAAGTCGATCGGCGTCATGCAGCTCACGGCGCTGCTCGAGATCGCGCGCGCGCGTGTGCCGCTCAAGCGGGGCCTCGTGCTGCTCGCCACCGCCGATGAAGAAGCGGGGAGCCGCTACGGCGCGCGGTTCATCGCCGAACAACACCCGGACTGGCTCGCGGGCGCGGAGTACGCGCTCGGCGAGCTCGGCGGCATCCACAACCCGGCGGGGTGGCGCGCGCCGTTCGGGATGATCGACGTCTCGGAGAAGACCGGGCTGCCGCTGCGTCTCACCGCGCGCTCGAGCCCGGGGCACGGCTCGATGCCGTGGCCGACGACGGCGCCGCATCGGCTCGTGCACGCGCTCGCGCGCCTGCTCGCGGCCGAGCGCGCGCCGCGCGTGCTGCCCGAGGTGCGCGAGTTCTTCGCGCAGCTCGCGACCGTGTTGCCGCCGCACGAGGCGCGCGGCTTCGACGACATCGACCGCTCGCTGCGCGACCCCGCGTTTCGGGCGCGACTCCTCGCGGACCGGTGGTACGCCGCGATGGTCCGCACGACGTTCGCCGTGAACATGCTGAAGGGGAGCGAGAAGCGGAACGTCATCCCGCCGGAGGCCGTGGCGGAGATCGACTGCCGCGTGCTCGCCGGCGACGACCCCGACGAGATCGTGCGGTGGGTCCGGACGGCCGTCGCCGACGATCACGTCGAGGTGGAGGCCATGACGCCGCCCAAGCGGCCGAACGTCTCGCCGCCGGATACCGAGCTCTACAAGTCGCTCTCCGCGGCGTTGCGCCGCCGGATCCCGGGCGTGGTCGTCGCGCCGCGCATCCTGACCGGCTTCACCGACAACTGGACGTTCCGCGGCGCGGGCCTGCAGGCGTACGGCTTCAGCCCGATCGTGGTCGGCGACGAGGAAGGCGGGCGCGTGCACGGCAACGACGAGCGGATCTCGCTCGAGAACGTCCGCGAGGGCACGCGCGTCTACCGCGAGATGCTTTTGGAGATGGCCGCCGGGTGACCGGCACCGCGCTCATGGTCCGCCGTGCGCTCATGGCGGCCGTGGGTGCCGGCCTCGCCGCCGGCGCGTCCGCGCAGGACCGCACCGCGCGCGCGGGCGACGTGGTGACTGCTTCGACGCGAACCGCCAGGCGGTCATGAAACGCGTCTTGCGGAAGCTAGGCTAGACCGGCGTCTAGCCCGGGACTGTTCACGACATCAGACGAGCGCGCGGACCGCGCGCGCGAGCACGGAATCGCGGAGGCCGAGCTCCCACACGATCGAGAAATGGTCGTGGCCGGCGAGATCCATGATGTCCGCGCGGCCGCCGTGGCGCCGCCACGCGGCGGCCATCTCCTCCGACTGGCGGTGATACTCCGGGCCTTCGAGCGCGCCGAGCGGGAGCAGCAGCGGCGACGCGTGCTTCGGCGTGAGAAGCGTCGGGCTGTGGACGCGCGCGTCGTCCGGCGTGAGCGCGAGCACGTCGTTGAGATAGCAGAGACGGATCGGCTCGAGGTCGTAGAGCCCGCTGATCGCGACGCCGGCCTTCACGACGTCGGGCGGCAGCCCCGCGAACGCGGGCCAGTCGGTCGCCAGCAGCATCGCGACGAGGTGGCCGCCCGCCGAGTGGCCGGAGATCGTGATGCGCCCGGGATCGCCGCCGAACGACGCCGCGTGCGCGTGCACCCACGCGATCGACGCGCGGCACTGACGCACCAGCTCGGCCATCGTCACCGTCGGCATGAGCGCGTAGTTGATCACCACGGTGGCGACGCCCGCGGGCACGAGCGCGCGCGCGACGTAGCTGAAGTCCTTCTTGTCGAGCCGGTGCCAGTAGCCGCCGTGGATGAACACGTGGATCGGCGCGGGCGTGGCGCGCTCGGCGGGAAACACGTCGAGCCGCTCGCCCGGGTGCCCGCCGTACGGCAGGTCGAGGCGGCACGGGATCTCGGCGCGCGCGGCGTTGCTCTCCTCCGCGAAGCGGGTGAGCCACATCGGCGAGTCGACGACCTTCGTGCGGTTGTCGTACTCGCGGTCGAGCGCGTCGCGGTCGTAGCCGAGGAAGAGATCGTCCGCCATCACCAGAGCTTAGCGAGAAACTCGGCTTTCGCCATCCGTCGTTTGATGGTCTCCGCGTAGCGCCGGTATCCCGGGCCCGTCGCGCCCGGATGCCACACCCGCGGGTTGGGCAGCGCGGCCGCGAGCTGCGCGGCTTCGTCCTCGGAGAGGTCGCTCGCGGGCTTGCCGAAGTAGCGGCGGCTCGCCGCCTCGGCGCCGTAGACGCCCGGCCCGAGCTCCACCACGTTGAGATAGAGCTCGAGGATCCGTCGCTTCGACAGCGTGCGTTCGAGCTGCCAGGTCAGGATCGCTTCCTTGACCTTGCGGACGGGATCGCGCGACGGGGAGAGCCACAGATTCTTCGCGAGCTGCTGGGTGATCGTGGAGGCGCCGCGCGGGAAGTCCTGCGTCTCGATCGCCTTCTCGACCGCGCTGCGGATCTCGCCGGGCTCGAACCCCCGGTGCTGAAAGAAGCCCATGTCCTCGGCCACGAGCACGGCGCGCTTCAGGTGCGGAGAGATCGCCGCGTACGGAGCCCACGTCCAGGCGACGCGGCCGTCGCGGCCCCTGGCGCGCTCGGCGGCGCGATGGCGATCGATGAAGGCCGTGGCCGGTGGATTGCGGCGAACGAGCGCGGAGACGTCGGGCCAGTGCCACGCTTCCCAGGTGACCCAGCCGGTCAAGCCCACGACGACGACCACCAGCAGGACTCGCAGCCATCGGCCGAGGCGCTGGCGGGCTCGACGCGCCATCGGCCCGAATCATAGCAACGGCGGGGCGGCGCCCGGGGCACCTGTCCTGTCAATGCCTGCTTGCTGTCATGACGTTTCGGGCGCTATGATCCCCGCCCGATGTCCTTCCTCCGACGTCACCGCGTGCCCGTCGTCCTCGTCGGCCTCGCGGTCGTCATCGCGGTGCTCGTCGGTTATCGCATCAAGAAACAGCAGGCCGCCGCCGTCCCGCGCCGCCAGCTCGAGATCGTCGTCGGGGTCGTCAAGCCGCTCGTGAAGGATCTCGACGTCAAGCTCGCGTACACGGCGGACGTGCTGCCGTTGCAGCAGGTGTCGGTGTTCGCGAAGGTCAACGGCTACATCAAGCGTCTCGGCGCCGACCTCGGTGATTTCGTGAAGGAAGGCCAGATACTCGTGGAGATCGACGCTCCCGAGCTCAGCGCCGCGGTCGAGGGGGCGCGCGCGACCGTCTCGCAGGCCGAGTCCAACCTGAAGGTCACCGAATCGAACCTCGCGTCCGCGCACGCCGCGGTCATCAACCAGGAGGCGAACCTCGTGAGGGCGCGGGCGGTCGCGCGCAACGACACGCGCAACGCCGACCGCTACGAGGACCTCCACGGCCGCGGCCTCATCGCCGCCATGGACCGCGACAACGCGCGCACCAACGCGGAGTCCTCGCAGGCCGCCCTGCGCGGGGCCGAGGCCCAGCTCGACGTGGCGAAGACCCAGGTGGAGACGGCGCGGAGCCAGGTCGCGCTGGCGAAGTCGAACGTCGACGGCGCGCGCGCGTCGATGAAGATCTCGCAGACCAACCTCGACAACACGAAGATCACGGCGCCGTTCGCCGGCTACATCTCGCAGCGCAACCTCCATCCCGGTGCCTCGGTGAACTCCCAGGCGGCGGGGACCTCGAGCTCGTCGATCGGCATCCTGGTCCTGCAGGACCTCAAGATCGTGCGCGTGCAGGTGGAGGTGCAGGAGCGCGACATCTCCCGCGTGAAGATCGGCTCGACGGCGACAGTCTTCGTCGACGCCTATCCCGGCCGCGTCTTCGAGGCGAAGGCCACGCGCATCGTGCACACGCTCGATCCGCGCACGCGCACGCTCGGGGTGGAGATGGAGATCGCCAATCCCGACCAGGCGCTCAAGCCCGGCATGTACGCGCGCGTCGAGCTCGTCATCGACCACCATCCGAAGGCCGTCCTGATCGAGAACGAGGCGATCCGCAACGAGGGCGACAACGCCGTCGTGTTCACGGTTACCAACGGCGTGGTCGGGCGGCGCCCGATCACGGTCGGTGTCACGCAAGGCACGCTCGTCGAGGTCCTGAAAGGACTGACGGGCAACGAGCAGGTGATCGTCGAGGGCAAGGAGCTCGTGCGCGACGGGCAGAAGGTGCGCGCGGAAGCCGCCGGCGGCGCCAAGGGCGACGGCGGCGGAGGCAAAGGCGGCGGCAAGGGCGCCAGGCCCGAAGGCAAGGCGGAGGGCGCCAAGAAATAACATGTGGATGACCTATCTCGCCCTGAGGAATGGCATCGCCATCCTCATGGCATCGCTTGCCATTGCGATCCTCGGCTTCGTCTCGCTCGGGCGCCTCCCCATCGACCTCTTCCCGAACATCAACCTGCCGATCATCAACATCGGCACGGTCTACACGGGCGCCGGCGTCCTCGACATCGAGAAGACGGTCACCTATCCCATCGAGAAGGCCGTCAGCGCCGTGAGCGACGTGAAGTTCGTCGAGTCGCGGTCGCGGCAGGGCCTCAGCACCGTCCGGATGTGGATGAACTGGGGCGCCGACGTCAACAACGGCCAGACCGAAGTCATCCAGCGGATCCAGCAGATCCTCTCGACGCTGCCCACGGGCATCAAGCAGCCGTTCGTCCTGCGCTTCGACCTCTCGAACATCCCCGTGTGCCTCGTCACCGTGTCCGGTGGCGGGCTCGACGAGCGCCAGCTCTACGACCTCGCGTACAACACGATCGAGCCGCAGCTCGAGCGGCTGGGCGGCGTCGCCTCCGCGTCCGTCGACGGCGGCAAGGTGCGGCAGATCACCGTCAACCTGAACCGCGACCAGCTCTTCGCGAAGGGCCTCTCGGTCCTCGACGTCGTGCGGGCGGTGAACGACTCGAACTTCCTGATGCCCGCCGGCGACATGAAGGTGGGCAAGCTCGACTACAACGTCTACACGAACAACCAGTTCCAGCTCGTGCGGCCGATGGAGGACATCGTCGTCCGCCGCGCCGGCGCCAACGCGGTGCCGATCCACGTGAAGGACCTGGGCTACGTGATCGACTCGCACGAGACCCAGACGGCCATCGTGCGCGTGGACGGCGAGCGCTCGGTGTTCATGCGCGTGAACAAGCAGCCGGGCGCCAACACGGTCGGCGTGGTGGACGCGGTGAAAGCGCTGATGCCGAAGCTCATCAACGTGCCGCCCGGCGTGAAGGTCGGCATCACCTTCGACCAGTCGATCTACATCCGCCAGGCCATCCAGAGCCTCTGGCACGAAGCGATGATGGGCTCGGTCCTGGCGTTCTTCATCATCCTCATCTTCCTCCGATCGCTGACGTCGACCGTCATCATCTCGATCGCCATCCCCCTGTCGATCCTGCTGTCGTTCATCTGCATGTACTTCCTCGGGCAGTCGCTGAACGTCTTCACGCTGGGCGGCCTCGCGCTGGCCGTCGGCCGGCTCGTCGACGACTCGATCGTCGAGCTCGAGAACATCAACCGGCACCTCAACATCCCGGGGACGCCGCGCCGCACCGCCGTGCTCGAGGCCGCGAGAGAGGTCGCGATGCCGATCTTCTCCGCGACCGTCACCACGATCATCGTCTTCCTGCCCACGATCTTCCTCGAGGGGCAGACGAAGCTCCTCTTCATCCCGCTGACGTTCACGATCTCGGTGTCGCTGTTCGCGTCGTTCCTGGTCTCGCGGACGGTCACGCCGCTGCTCGCGCTGAAGCTCCTCCAGCCGGAGACGGCGGCCGACCCGGCCGCCCGCGGGATCAAGGGTCGCGTCTTCGGGTTCTCCCAGCGGTTCTTCGACCGGATGGAGGACCTCTACCAGGGGACGATCATCTGGGCGCTCGGGCATCGGCGGCTCGTGCTCACCTCCGTCGCCATCGCGTTCGCCGGCAGCATGTTCCTCGTCCTGGCCCCGCGCTTCGGACTCGCGCCGCTCATCGGGAGCGAGTTCTTCCCGACGTCGGACGAGTCCCAGTTCCGCGTGAACCTCCGCGCGCCGATCGGCACGCGCGTCGAGGAGACCGAGCGGCTCGTCCGGGGGATGGAAGCGATCATCCGGGCGAACATGCGGCCCGGGGAGATCAAGTCGATCGTCGCCAACGTCGGCATCCCCCAGGGGCGCTCAGCGGTGTTCACGCAGAACACCGGGCCGCACAGCGCGACCGTGCAGGTCTACCTCGCCACGCCCGAGAACCGGAAGCGGACCGACAAGGAGATCATCGCCGCCATCCGGCCGAAGTTCGCGGGGCAGTTCCCCGGGACGCGCTACCAGTTCATCGCGGGCGGCGTCGTCTCGCGCGTGATCAACTTCGGCTCCGAGACGGCGATCGCCGCCGAGATCCTCGGCTACGACCTTCCGACCGCGGAAGCGCTCTCGCGCGAGGTCGCGCGGATCATGCGCGAGACCAACGGCGTCGCCGACGTCAACGTGAGCCGCGACGCGAACTATCCGCAGTTCGAGGTCACGGTGGATCGCGAGAAGGCCGCGTCGGCCGGGCTCTCGCAGCGCGAGGTCGCCCAGGCGGCGTTGTTCTCGCTGAACTCCAACTCGAGCGTGAACCCGTCCGTCTTCACCGATCCGCGCACCGGCAACCAGTACAACCTCGTCGTCCAGCTCGACGAGCCGTACCGCCGGACGGCCGACGACCTCGCCCGGATCTTCGTGACGGCGAACGACCGCCCGGTGCTGCTCTCGACCATCGCCGAGATCAAGCAGTCGGCGGGGCCGGTGGAGATCGAGCGCAAGTACCAGCAGCGGCTCGTGCGGGTGAACGCGAACGCCGTCGGCCGCGACCTCGGCTCGATCTCCGAGGAGCTCGACCGCAAGTTCGCGCAGCTCCCCAAGCCCGCGGGCTTCGTGATCCGCCTGGGCGGGCAGACCGAGCAGCAGCGCGAGGCCTTCGGCAGCCTCTACTTCATGTCGCTGCTCGCGGTGATCCTCGTCTACATGGTGCTCGCCTCGCAGTTCAAGTCGCTGAAGGATCCGTTCACGATCATGTTCTCGGTGCCGATGGGGCTGATCGGGGTGTTCTGGGCGCTCTACCTGACGAACACGACGCTCTCCACGACGTCCTTCATGGGCGTCATCATGATGGTCGGCATCGTGGTGTCGAACGGCGTGCTGCTCGTGGAATACATCAACGAGCTGCGCCGCCACGGGCTGCCGCTCCACGAGGCGGTGCCGCGCGCGGGGCGCGTGCGCCTGCGCCCGATCCTCATGACGGTGCTCACGACGGTCTTCGGTCTCCTGCCGATGGCGCTCGCGATCGGCGTCGGGACCGAGGCCAACCAGCCGCTCGCGATCGCGGTCATCGGCGGCCTGCTGGTGTCGACGTTCTTCACGCTCGTCCTCATCCCCACGCTGTACGTGATCTTCGAAGAGCGGTGGCCACGGCGACTCGCTGAGCCGTAGTCCATGTGGATGACGTTCCTCGCGCTGCGCAACGCGATCGCCATCCTCATGGCGTCGCTCGGCGTGGCGATCCTCGGCTTCGTCGCGCTCGGCCGGCTGCCCGTCGACCTCTTCCCGAACATCAACCTCCCGATCATCAACATCGGGACGATCTACACGGGCGCGGGCGTCGTCGACATCGAGAAGACCGTCACGTATCCCATCGAGAAGGCGGTCAGCGCGGTCAGCGACGTGAAGTTCGTGGAGTCGAAGTCGCGCCAGGGCCTCTCGACGGTGCGCGTGTGGATGAACTGGGGCGCCGACGTCAACAACGGCCAGACCGAGGTCATCCAGCGGATCCAGCAGATCATGTCGAGCCTGCCCACGGGCATCAAGCAGCCGTTCATCGTCCGCTACGACCTCTCGAACATTCCCGCCGTGCTCGTGACGGTGGCGGGCGGGGGGCTCGACGAGCGGCAGCTCTACGACCTCGCCTACAACGTCATCGAGCCGCAGCTCGAGCGGCTCGCGGGCGTGGCGTCGGCGTCCATCGACGGCGGCAAGGTCCGGCAGATCACCGTCAATCTCGACCGCGAGCTGCTCTACGCCAAGCGGGTGGGGATCGGCGAGGTCGTGCGCGCGGTCAACACCGCGAACTTCTTGATGCCGGCCGGCGACATCAAGGCGGGGCGCCTCGACTACAACCTCTACACGAACAACCAGTTCCTGGTCATTCCGCCGATGGAAGGGATCATCGTGCGGACGGTGGGGCCGAACGCCGTCCCCATCCGCATCCGCGACCTCGGCCGGGTGGACGACTCGCACGAGACACAGACGTCGATCGTGCGCGTCGACAACGAGCGCGGGGTGTTCCTGAGCGTCAACAAGCAGCCGGGCGCCAACACCATCGGAGTCGTCGACCAGGTGAAGGCGCTGCTGCCGAGGATGATGGGGATTCCGCCGGGCGTGAAGCTCGGCATCACGTTCGACCAGTCGATCTACATCCGCCAGGCCATCGAGAGCCTGTGGCACGAAGCTCTGCAGGGATCGATCCTCGCGTTCTTCGTCATCCTGATCTTCCTGCGCTCGCTGACGTCCACGCTGATCATCTCGATCGCGATCCCGCTGTCGATCCTGCTGTCGTTCATCTGCATGTACTTCGTCGGCCAGTCGCTCAACGTCTTCACGCTGGGCGGGCTCGCGCTGGCCGTCGGGCGGCTCGTCGACGACTCGATCGTGGAGCTGGAGAACATCAACCGGCACCTGAACATCCCGGGCACCGAACGGCGCAAGGCTGTGCTGGACGCCGCCAGGGAAGTCGCGATGCCGATCTTTTCCGCGACGATTACGACGATCATCGTCTTCCTGCCGACGATCTTCCTCGAAGGGCAGATCAAGCTCCTGTTTGTCCCGCTGACGTTCACGATCTCGGTCTCGCTCTTCGCGTCGTTCCTCGTCTCGCGGACGGTGACGCCGCTGCTGGCGCTGAAGCTCCTCTCGCCCGAGCGCCCGATCGATCCGGGCTCGCGGTCGGTGCGCGACCGGCTCTACGGTTTCTCCACGCGATTCTTCACGTGGATGGAGGACGTGTACCAGCGGCTGGTCGAATGGGCGCTCGGGCATCGCGCGGCGGTCGTGGGTGGCATCGCCCTCGCGTTCGCCGCGAGCATGTTCCTCGTGGCCGCGCCCTACTTCGGGATGCGGCCGCTCATCGGCAGCGAGTTCTTTCCGGCCTCCGACGAGGCGCAGTTCCGCGTCGACGTCAAAGCCCCGGTCGGCACCCGCGTGGAGGAGACGGAAAAGGTCGTCAAGGCGATGGAGACGATCATCCGGGCGGAGCTCCGCCTGAACGAGCTCGTCTCGATCGTTTCGAACGTCGGCATCCCGCCCGGCCAGTCGGCGGTGTTCACGACCAACACGGGGCCGCACGGCGCGACGGTCCAGGCGTATCTCTCGCCCGCGGACAAGCGCGAGCGCAGCGACCGGGAGATCATCGCCGCGCTGCGGCCGCGCTTCGCCGGCCGGTTCGCGGGCACGACGTACCGCTTCGTGCACGGCGGGCTCGTCGCGCGCACGATCAACTTCGGCGCGGACACCGCGCTGGAAGTCGAGGTTCTCGGCTACGACCTCGCCGCGTCCGGCGCCGTCGCGCGCGAAGTCGCCCGGGTGATGGAGACCACGGAGGGGGTCACCGACGTCACCGTCAGCCGCGACGCGAACTACCCGCAGTTCGAGGTGAACGTCGACCGCACGAAGGCGGCCTCCGCCGGCCTGTCCCAGCGGAGCATCGCGCAGACGGTCCTCTTCTCGCTCAACTCCAACGCGAGCATCAGCCCGTCGGTCTTCACGGACCCGCGCTCGGGCAACCAGTACAACGTGGTGGTCCAGCTCGACGAGCCGTACCGCCAGACGCAGGACGACCTCGGCAAGATCTTCGTGACCACGGACGACGGGCGGCCGGTGGCGCTGTCGACGCTGGCCGAGATCAAGCCGTCGTCCGGCCCGGTGGAGATCGAGCGGAAGTATCAGCAGCGGCTGGTGCGCGTCGGGGCGAACGCGGTCGGGCGCGACCTCGGGTCGATCTCCGACGAGCTCGAGGCGAAGTTCCGCCAGATCCCGATGCCCGCGGGCTTCAGCCTGCGGCTCGGCGGACAGACCGAGCAGCAGCGCGAGGCCTTCGGCAGCCTCCACTTCACGTCGGTGCTCGCGATCGTCCTCGTCTACATGGTGCTGGCGTCGCAGTTCCGGTCGCTGAAGGATCCGTTCACGATCATGTTCTCGGTGCCGATGGGGCTGATCGGGGTGTTCTGGGCGCTCTACCTGACGAACACGACCCTGTCGACCACGTCGTTCATGGGGATCATCATGATGGTCGGCATCGTGGTGTCGAACGGTGTCTTGCTCGTGGAGTACATCAACGAGCTGCGCCGCCACGGGTTGCCGCTGCACGAGGCCGTGCCACGCGCGGGCCGCGTACGCCTGCGTCCGATCCTCATGACCGTGCTCGCGACGGTGGTCGGACTCCTGCCGATGGCGCTCGCGTGGGGCGTGGGCACCGAGGCGAACCAGCCGCTCGCCATCGCGGTCATCGGCGGACTGCTGGTGTCCACGTTCTTCACGCTGGTCCTGATCCCGACGCTCTACGTGATCTTCGAGGAGCGGTGGCCGCGCGTGATCGCGGTCGAGGACGAGGGTACGGAGGAGTCCACGGCGGCGCCGTGAGACGGCGGCGACCGTCGCTCGCCAGCCGCACCGTCGAGTCGTCCGGCGTCCACTCGCGGTCCCAGAGCTTGCACGTCACCTGCTTGTGGTGCTGGTCGAGTCCCTCGCAGTAGTTGGTGAACTCGCAGCGCCGCACCTGCTCGCCGAGCCCGAGCCGGATCTTCCTGAACCAGTCGGGGTCCGCGAGCGTCTGGCGCGCGGCCGCGACCGCGTCCGCGTCGCCGCGCGCGAGGATCGCCTCGGCCTGGTCGAACGTCGCGATGCCGCCGCTCGTCACCACCGGCGTCTCGTGGCCGGCGGCGCGCACCGCGCGGCGGATCGCCGCCGCGAGGGGCACGTTGCGGCCGAACGGACCGCGCTCGTCGGAGATGACGGTCGGCATGCACTCGTGGCCCGAGCGGCCCGTGTAGGGATAGACGGCCTCGCCCACCTTCGGCTGCTTCGCGTCCTCGAAGCGGCCGCCCTTCGACACCGAGAGATAGTCGACGCCCGCCGCCGCGAACCGCACGCCGAACCACGCGGCATCGTCGACGTCGCTGCCGCCCTCGACGACCTCCTCGCCGAGATAGCGGATGCCGACCGTGTAGTCGTCACCCACGCACGCGCGCACGGCGCGAACCACCTCGAGCGGCAGGCGCACGCGGCCCTCGCGCGTGCCGCCGTAGCCGTCGTCGCGCGTGTTCAGGCGTGAGAGGAACGACGCCATCGTGTACGCGTGCGCGTAGTGGAGCTCGATGCCGTCGAAGCCCGCCTCGCGCGCGCGGCGCCCTGCTTGGGCGAAGAGGCCGGGCAGAACGTCGGGCAGCGCGCGGATGTGGGGCAGGTGCATGTCCCAGATCCGCTCGCGATAGCCGTAGTCGAGCGCTTCGAGGTCGCGCGGCGTGAGCACGCGCTCGATCACCGGGCGCGGCGCGCCGGCGAGCGCCGCGCGCACGTCAGGCTCCGGCGCCGAGCGCCAGCGCGCCTCGCCAAGCGCCTCCGCCACTCGAGCGCGGAGCGCGTCGTCGATCGCGAGATAGCGCCCGAAGAACGCCGCCGGCGCCGGCCGCCGGCGCACGGCGACGAAGTCGATCGCCTGGATGAAGAGGCGTGTGTGGCCTTCGCTGCGGTCGCGCACCAGCTCGACGAGGCGGCGCAGGCCGGGGATGAAGCGGTCGTCGCCGATGCGGAGCAGCGGACCGCTGGGAATGTCGCGGATGCCGGTCGCCTCGACGACGAGCACACCGGGGCGTCCCTCGGCGAACCGCGCGTACCAGTCGAGCACCTCGGGCGTGACGAAGCCGTCCTCGGTCGCGCGCCACGGCACCATCGCGGGCACCCACGTGCGCTGCTCGGCGACCGTCACGCGCCCGAGGCGCAGCGGCGAGAACCAGCGCGCGTGCTCCGCCTCTTCGCGCGCCGGCCAGCGGGCCTCGAGAAGGCGATGCTTGACGCGGTCTATGCGAGCACCGCGACGGCCTCGATCTCGATCTGACAGCCGTCCTCCGCGTCGAAGAGGTCGCGCGCGCCGACCAGCGTCATGGCCGGGTAGTGCCGGCGGCCGAGACGACCTCGCGGATGTTCTCGCACGTCTTCTTGAACTGCGCGACGACGTCTCCGGCGCCGACGACCTTGCCGTCGGCGTCCTTCGCGACCTGTCCCGCGACGAAGCGCAGGCGACCGCTCGTGATCTCGTAGCCGTGCGAGAAGCCGGCGGGCTTCATGAGGCTCGGTGGGTCGATCGGCTGGATGCGGCTCATGGTCTCTCCTCCGTCGTCCCGTCGATCACGATGGCATCGCCGCTACGGTCGTCCGTCAGGAGCTTCACCGCGACCGCGGCGACTTCCTCGGGCTCGACGAGGCGCCCGCCCGCGTTCATGCGCGCCAGCGCGGCGACCGCCTCGTCGTAGGTCTTGCCGGTCTTCGCGACGATGTTCCGGGCCGAGCTCCACACCAGCTCGGTCGCGGTGAAGCCCGGGCACAGGGCGTTGACAGTGACGCCCTTGCCCGCGACTTCAGCGGCGAGCGCGCGCGTGAACCCGACCAGCGCGTGCTTCGACGCCGTGTACGCGGCCAGGTACGGCGCCCCGACGAGCCCCGCCGTGGACGCGATGTTGATCACGCGGCCCCAGCCGCGCTGCACCATGCCGGGCACGGCCGCGCGGGCGAGCAGGTACGGGCCCGTCACGTTGGTCCGGAAGTGGCGCTCCCAGAGCTCGGGATCGGTGCGCGCGAGAGGCGCGGACTCCGCGATGCCCGCATTGTTCACCAGCACGTCGACGGGCCCGAGCGTCGCGGCGACGGCGTTGACCGCGAGCGCCGCCGCGTCGGCATCGCCGACGTCGAGCGCCACCGCCATCGCCTCGGCGCCCGCCGAGCGGAGCGCGCGCGCCGCCTCCTCGACGGCGTCCCGGCTCCGCGCCGCGATCGCGAGGGCGAGACCTTCGCGCGCGAGCGCCTCGGCGATCGCGCGGCCGATCCCGCGGCTGCCGCCGGTGACGAGCGCGACGCGCCTCACGGGCTCTCGATGCAGAGGATGAAGAACAGCGGGCGCCGCTCGTCCTGCGGCCCGGACGCGCAGCGCGGCCATCCGCTGACGGTACCGGATGCGGGACCCGCGCCGGCGCATCCGGCGAGGGTGAGGGCGAGCGCGATGATCCCGAGCACGCGAACGTTCATGTCATGATTCTATTCGTTCATGGCTCGTTCCTTCACACGCGCAACCCTCGCCGGCGCCGTCGAATGCCTTGACCCGGGAATGAAGGTGCTGCTGCCGCCCGGCTGCGGCGAGCCCGCGGCGCTCGTCGCGGAGATTTGCCGCCAGTCCGAGCGTCTCCGCGATCTGACACTCGTGCACGGCATCCACCTCGGCGACTTTCCGTTCGCGCGGCCGGAGCACGCGGCGCTGCGGGTCGCCACGTGGCACATGTCGCCACGCCTCGAGGATGCGCGCCGCCGCGGCCGCGTCGAGTTCTTCCCGCTGCGCTACTTCGATCTCATCGCGGCGTTCGCGCCGGGCGGCGCGTGGGCGCCCGACGCCGTGCTCGTGCACGCGGCACCGCCGGACGACGGCGGCTATCTGAGCCTCGGCGTCTCGGTGAGCGTCAGCCTCGACGCCGCGCGCCGGGCGCCCTTGGTCATCGCGCAGGTGAACCCGCGCATGCCGCGCACGCGCGGCAACGGCGTCCTCCACCGGTCGCAGATCGACGTGTGGGTGGAGGTCGACGAGCCGCTCACGCCGTATCCACCGCCGAGGGTCGGCGAGGTGGAGCGCGCGATCGGCACGCACGTCGCCGCGCTCGTGCCGGACGGCGCGGTCGTGCAGGTCGGCGTCGGCGCCATCCCGCAGGCGGTGCTCGAAGCGCTCACGCATCACCGGGACCTCGCGCTCCACTCGCTCCTCGTCGACGCCGCGGTCGACCTGATGGCGCGCGGGGTGGTGACGGCCGCGCGCAAGCCGTTCCATCGCGGCCGCTGCGACATCGCCGAGGCCATGGGGACGCCCCGGCTGTTCGACGCGATCCGCGAGAACCCGCTGGTGAGCATGGACTCGTCGGCGACGATCCACGATCCGACGCTCGTCGCCCGCCTCGATCGCTTCGTGTCGATCAACTCCGCGCTCGAGATCGACCTCACGGGGCAGGTGACGGCCGAGACGCTCGGCGGCCGGCAGGTCGCGGGGATCGGCGGGCAGTTCGACTTCGTGCTGGCGGCCTCGCGGTCGGCCGGCGGAGCCTCGATCATCGCGCTGCCGTCGACCGGCGGGCGCGGTGGCGCGGTCTCGCGGATCGTGCCGCGGCTCTCGGCGGGCGCGGCGGTGACGACGCCGCGCTTCGTCGCGGACTGGGTGGTGACGGAGCACGGGGCGGCGAAGCTCAGCGGGATGGGAGAGACGGCGAGGGCCACGGCGTTGATCGCCGTGGCCCATCCGCGGTTCCGGAACGACCTCGAGCGGGCGCTCTAGGCCGCTACGCCTTCTTTTTGTCGATCTGCTCGAAGATCTCTTCGTCCGTCGGGAAGCGATACGTCTCCTGGTTCGAATAGACCGTCTTGTCGTCGATCGACACCTCGAAGATGCCGCCCGCGCCTTCGCGCAGCGAGGCGGTGATGCCGTACTTGGTCTTGATGGCGGCCTGCAAACTGGAGGCCTGAGGCAGGTAGTTTCACTCTGCGCAGTACAGGATCTCGATGTTCACGCGCATCCCTCCTTCCTCCAGCGTTTCGGGTATTTTACATCTGGACCTTGACCGTGCCGACTTTGTGATGCCCCGACCACGCCTTCGGATGCGCGCGTGACCCCGACGATCATCGACACCGATCCCGGCATCGACGACGCCCTGGCCCTCCTCTTCGCGTGGGGCTCGCCCGAGCTGGAGGTCGAAGCCCTGACGACGGTGGCCGGCAACGTCCCGCTGGCCCTGGCGACGGTCAACGCCTGGCGTGTGCGCGAGCTCTGCCGGCCGGCCCCGGCGCCGGTGATCGCCGAGGGCGCGGCCGCGCCGCTGCGCCGGCCGCTCAGGACGGCCGCCGACTACCATGGCCAGGACGGGCTCGGCGACATCGGAGGCTGGCCCGAGACCCCCGAGCGCGTGGCGTCCGGCCAGGCCGTGGACGTGATGATCGATGCCGCCCGGCGGCATCGCAGGCGCCTCGTGCTGATCGCCATCGGCCCGCTCACGAACGTGGCGCTCGCGCTCGAGCGCGACGCGGAAGCGCTGCGGGCGATCGGGCGGCTGGTGATCATGGGGGGCGCCGTCGACGTCCCGGGCAACGTCACGCCCGACGCCGAGTTCAACATCCACGTCGACCCCGATGCCGCGCGCCGGGTCTTCGAAGCCGGCCTGCCGATCGATCTGGTCCCGCTCGATGCGACGCGCCAGGCGATCCTGCGTCGCGAGGAGCTGTCGGAGGCGCTGGCGCGGACGCCCGGGCCGGTCGCGGAGCGCATCGCCGCGTTCACCGCGTTCGGCTTCCGCGAGCGTGGGGCCGACGGCACGACGGGCCTCACGCTGCACGACCCGCTGGCCGTCGGTGTGGCGGCGGACCCGACGCTGGCGACGTGGGACCGCGTGCGTCTCATCATCGGCGCCGACGGCGAGACGCGGCGCCGCGCGGGCGCGCCGAACTGCCGCGTCGCCGTCGGCCTCGATCGCGCGCGCTTCGTCCAGCGGTTCCTGGAACGGCTCTGTCCGCGCTCGGCGTGAGGGGCGCGGACGTGCCCATCCGGCCCGCTCGCGTTCTCGTCGTGGGCTCCGCGAACGTCGACTTCACGATCGCCGCGGCGCGTCTGCCGGCGCCGGGCGAGACGGTCACGGACGGCACGTTGCTTGTCAACCACGGCGGCAAGGGCGCGAACCAGGCGGTCGCGGCGCGCCGGCTCGGCGCCGACGTGCGCTTCGTCGGCTGCGTGGGCGCCGACGCGTCGGGCGCCGCGATCCGCGCGGGGCTCGTCGCCGAAGGCATCGGCGTCGACGGGCTCGTGGAGAGCGCCGGCGAGGCCACGGGGACCGCGCTGATCGTCGTCGATGCCGCCGGAGAGAACCAGATCACCGTCGCGCCGGGCGCGAACCGAACGCTCACCGTGGCGCAGGTCGAGGCGCGCGCGGACGACTTCGCGTGGGCGGACGTCGTCGCGTGCCAGCTCGAGATCCCGCTGCCGTGCGTCCACGCGGCGCTCGCCGCCGCGCGGCGCCACGGCGCGGTCACGATCCTCAACCCGGCGCCGGTCCCGAGCGCGCGCCTCGACATGCTGCCCCTCGTCGATTACCTCACGCCGAACGAGGGCGAGGCGTCGCGGCTGAGCGCGCTCGACGTCCGCGCGCCGGCGGACGCCATTCCCGCCGCGAAAGCCCTGCGCGCGGCCGGCGCTCGCACGGTCGTGGTGACCCTCGGCGAGAACGGCGCGGCCGCCGTCGGCGACGAGACGATGACCGTGCCGGCGGTGAAGGTCACCGCGATCGACACGACGGCCGCCGGAGACGCGTTCAACGGCGGCCTTGCGGTCGCGCTCGCCGAGGGGCGCCCGCTGCGCGAGGCGCTCGGCTTCGCGACTGCGACCGCCGCGCTCACGTGCACCAGGCGCGGCGCGCAGGCGTCGCTGCCGTGCCGCGACGACGTTGAAGCGTTACTGCGCGGCTGAGCTGCTCGCCCGGCGCTTGAGGCTGGTGACGCGCGACAGCGCTTCCACGACGCGCTCGGGTCCGAGACGGCCTTCGGCCAGCGCGGCACGGATGGCGGCTCGCGCGACGACGGCTGCCGAGCGGCCGTCGGGCAGCGCGTCGTCGCCGATGAGCAGGATGTCGACACCGGCCTCGAGCGCGAGCACCGCCGCCTCGCCGAGCTCGTAGTGCTGCGTGATCGCGCGCATCCGGAGGTCGTCGCTCACGACCGGCCCTTGCCAGCCGAGCTCGCGTCGCAGGAGCCCGGCGATGGTCGCCCGCGACAGCGTGGCAGGATGGCGGCGGTCGAGCCGGCTGTTGAACACGTGCGCGGTCATCACGGCGTCGGCGACGCGTTCCGCGAAGAGCACGCGATAGGGAACGAGCTCGACGTCGGGGTCGGCGGTCGACGTCACGTCGACGAAGCCCTCGTGCGAGTCGCCGAAGCTCGACCCGTGCCCGGGGAAGTGCTTGAGCGCGCTCAGCACGCCCTCGGCGTGCAGCCCGCGGATGAACGCGCGCGCGTGCGCGGTGACGACGAGCGGGTTCGCGCCGTAGCTCCGTCCCTGGCCGACGACGAACGCGTTCGCGGGGTTGTAGCCCACGTCGACCACGGGTGCCAGGTTGAAGGCCACGCCCGCCTCGCGCAGCATCCTGCCGATCCGCCGCGCCTCGAGCTCCGTCAGCGCGAGGTCGTTGGCCGCGGCGAGGTCACGCGCCGACAGCGTGGGCGCGTAGCCGGCGCGCGGGGAGAGCCGCATCACGCGGCCGCCTTCGGCGTCCATGGCGACCAGCGGCGCGATGGCCCCGCACGCGGCGGCACGCGCGCGCACGGACGCGGTGAGCCGCCGCACCTGCGCCGCGTCCACGACGTTGCGGCCGAAGAGCAGGAGGCCGCCGGCGCGCACCTCGCAGATGAGCGCGTCGAGCTCGGGATTCTCCGCGTCGGTGCCGTCGAAGCCGACGAGCAGCAGCTGGCCGAGATGCGGCTCGATGCGCGCGAGCGTCGCGGGGTCGAGAGGGACCAGCGTCGCGCAGCCGGCCACGAGGAGCGCCAGCACGACGAGACGGCGCATGCGCGGCCGAGCGTGCTACTGCGGCGCGGGCGTCGGCGGGACGAGCGGGCGCGGCGCGGTCGACGGCGGGCGCGGTGACAGGCGCATCGACGCCGCGGCTTCCGGGTTGCTGCGGAGGATGTCGTCGGTGACGCGCGCCGCGTCTAGCGGCGTGCCGATCACGCGCGGCGTGATCACGATCACCAGCTCGGTCTTGTTGAGCGTGCGCACCTTCGCGCCGAAGAGGTAGCCGAGGATCGGGATGTCCTTGAGCAGGGGGATGCCGCGGTCCTCGATCGAGGTCCGCTCGCGGATCAGGCCGCCCAGCACCAGCGTCTGGTTGTTGATCAGCACGACCGACGTCTCGGCCTCGCGCTTGATGATCCGGCGCGAGCCCGTGGGCGGCTCGGCGGCGCCGATGTCGTTGACCTCCTGCTTCACGTCGAGCGCGACCGTGCCCTTCTCGCCGATGCGCGGGGTGACGGTGAGGATGACGCCGGCGTCGCGGTACTCGACGGACTGCGTGCCGACCACGGACGTCGTGTTCTGTGCCGTCTGCGTGGTGGTGCCACCGATCGGCACCTGCTGGCTGGTGACGACGCGGTCGTCCTCCATGCCCTCGACGATCCGCTGCAGCGGCGTCGCAGCCCCTTCGTACGCGCGCTCGAGCGCCTCGGTGATCGCGTCGAGCGGGCTGACGACGAGCTTGATCTGCATGCCGGTGACCTGGCGGAGGTCGTCGGTGATCACGGGGTTCAGCGGATCGGACGTCGCCACGGTGAGCGCGCTGCCCTCGACGCTCAGCGGGCAGACCCCGTACTGCCGCAGGTACTTCAGCGAGAGGTTCTTCACGCCCGGCAGCGTCGACGGCAGCTCGTCGCGGGAGAGGTACGGGAGGCTGTGCTGCATCGCCACGACGCGGAGCACGTCGTTGGCGCCGACGGCGCCCATCGCCACGAGCGCCTCGCCCAGGAGCTCGCCCGACGTCTTCACGCGGGCGAGGGCCAGGTCGAGCACCTCAGGAGTGATGAGTGCTTCCTTGACGAGCATTTCGCCAAGGAGCCGCGAGGAGGTCGCGGTGATCGCCATGCTATGCTCCCTCGAATGCTAGCATACCTGGCGTTCGCGGCCGTCGCGGCGGCCGGCGACCTGGCAGGCGCCGTCGCCGTCACGGCGACGCAGACGCGCGGCGGCAGCACGCGCCTCCGCTACTTCGTCGCCGCGGGCGCGGGGTTCATGCTCGCCGCGGCGTTCGTGCGCATGCTCCCGGAGGCCGCCGAGGTCGAGCACGCGTTCTTCTTCGTCCTCCTCGGCTACTTCGGTGTCCACCTCTTCGAGCACACGGTCGCCCCGCACTTCCACTTCGGCGAGGAGGTCCACCACGACGCGCTGCTGCGTCCGTCCGCAGGCTACCTCGCGGTGCTGGGTCTCGGCGTGCACACGCTCTTCGACGGGGTCGCGATCGCGGCCGGGTTCATGATCACGCCGTCGCTCGGCATCCTCCTCTTCCTCGCGGTGATGCTTCACAAGCTGCCCGAAGGCTTCACGGTCGCCTCGATCATGCTGGCGAGCGGACACTCTCGCGGGCGCGCGCTCGGCGCGGCCGGGCTGCTCGGGGTGCTGACGATCGCGGGCGCGCTCGGCACCGCGCTCATCGCGGAGCACCACGTCGGCTACGCGCTCGCGGTCTCCGCGGGGGTGACGCTCTACGTCGCCGCCTCCGACCTGATTCCCGAGGTCAACCGCGAGGGCGGGCCCGCGCTCGCCTGGACGGTGTTCGGAGGTCTGGTGCTCTTCAGCGCGGTCGACTGGCTGCTCTCCGAGCTTCTCCCGCACTGATATCATCGAGGGCGACATGCCGCTGCGCGCCGCGCTCGTCCTCCACGGCCCCAATCTGAACCTCCTCGGCACGCGCGAGCCCGCCATCTACGGGCGCGCGACGCTCGCGGACGTCGACAAGCTGATCGCCGACCACGCGCGCGATCTCGGCGTGCGCGTCGAGTCCCGGCAGTCGAACCTGGAGGGGCAGCTCGTCGACTGGCTGCAGGGGGCCGCGAGCGAAGGCTTCGGCGGCGTCGTCTTCAATCCGGGCGCCTTGACGCACTATTCGATCGCGCTGCGCGACACCGTGTCCGCGATCTCGATCCCGGTCGTCGAGGTCCACCTCTCCAACGTCCACGGCCGGGAAGAGTTCCGCCGGCACTCGGTGATCGCGGCGGTGGCGCGCGGGCAGATCGCCGGCTTCGGCCCGCTGAGCTATCTGCTCGGGCTCGACGCGCTCGTCGTGCTCGGGGACGGTGTCGGCGCGCGGCCGCGGCGCCGTCGCGCGGCGCGCCGGTGAATCGGCCCTTTCCCCTCCTCGTCTAACCCGCAGACGGCGTGGATACTGGCGACGGCGCGCTCGTCGGGCGGGTCCGCGGTGGTGACGTCGCGGCGTTCGAGCCTCTCGTCGAGAAGTACCGGCAACGGGTCTACCGGCTGGCCTACAACGTCCTCCGCAACCAGGAAGACGCATGGGACGCCGCGCAGGAGGCCTTCATCAGGGCGTACCGGGCGATGCCGTCGTTCAAGGGACAGTCCGCGTTCTACACGTGGCTGTTCCGGATCGTCATGAACGTGGCCCACGACAAGCTGCGCCAGCGGGGCGCACAGGGGCGGGCGTTCGGAACCGAGCGCGTCACGGAAGAGGAGTGGGAGCGCACGATGCCCGATCCGGGCGAGGACCCGGACGCCGCCGCGGCGCGTGCCGAGCAGCGCGCGCGCATCACGACGGCGCTCGAGACTTTGCCCGGGCATCATCGCGCCATTATCATGTTGAGTGACCTCGAGGGCCTCTCGTACCGGGAGATCGCTGACGTCTTGAACATCCCGATGGGGACCGTGATGTCGCGCCTGCACCACGCGCGCAAGCGGCTGAAGGCGGCGCTCGGGCCGCTCCTGCTGGTCCTCGCCGTGCTGACCGCGGTGTTCGCTCCCGTCCCGGCCCACGCTCAGCAGGTCGTGCGCTTCGGCGCGCGCGTGCTGCTCGCGAGCGACAAGCCGCCGGCGCCGGGATTGAAGACGGTGCCGCCGCCCACCGACGAGCGCATCCAGTTCGTGCTCCCGCGCCTCAGACAGCTCTTCCGCTACAGCGAGTACACGTGGCTCGAGCGCCACCGCGCCGAGGTGCCGCTCGGCACGACCGAGCGGTGGGCGGTGGCGGGCGAGCGGCAGCTCGAGCTCACGCCCGAGACCGTCAGGGACCACGTCGTGCGGTTCCAGCTCCGGCTCATGCGCGGCAGCAAGGCGGAGGTCAACGCCAACATCCAGGCCGCGCGCGGCAACCCCGCCGTCGTGGGCGGCCCGAAGTTCAGCGACGGCGTCCTCATCATCATCGTGTGGGCGAACGCGGAGCCGAGGTGAGCGCGGGCGAGCAGCGGTATCACGACGAGCGGGCCCGGATCGAAGAGGGCCACGTCAAGTATCGCGAGAAGCTCCGCGCGGAAGGCAAGCTCTTCGTCCGCGACCGTCTGAAGCTGCTCCTCGATCCCGGCACCGACTTCCAGGAAGACTGGCTCTTCGCGCGCCACCAGGAGCCGGAGACGCCGGCCGATGGCGTCGTCGCCGGCGTGGGGACGGTCGGCGGCCGGGCCGTCTGCATCATGGCCAACGACTACACCGTGAAGGCCGGCTCGTGGGGCGAGAAGACCGTCCTCAAGATCGTCCGCATCCAGGAGAAGGCCGCGCGGCTGCAGGTGCCGATGCTGTACCTCGTCGACGCCGCGGGCGGGCGCATCTCGGAGCAGATCAAGATCTTCCCCGGACGTTTCCACGCCGGGCGGATCTTCTACAACGAGGTCCAGCTCTCGGGCGTGGTGCCGCAGGTGTGCATCCTCTTCGGGCCCTCACCGGCGGGCTCCGCGTATCTCCCGGCGCTCACGGATCTCGTGATCATGGTCGACGGCAAGGCGTCCCTCTACGTCGGCAGCCCGCGCATGGTCGAGATGGCGATCGGCGAGAAGACGACGCTCGAGGACCTCGGCGGTGCCAGGATGCACTGCACGGTGTCGGGCTGCGGCGACGTGCTCGCGGGGTCCGACGAGGAAGCGATCGAGCTCGCGAAGCGCTACCTCTCCTACATGCCCACGTCGTTCCGCGAGGTGCCCGCGGCGCGCGAGGCGGTCGAGCCCAAGCCGGGCCGGTCGATCGACGAGATCGTCCCCTACGACCAGCGCAAGTACTTCGACATGTACGAGGTGATCGACCGGATCATCGACGCCGGCTCGTGGTTCGAGGTGAAGAAGCTCTTCGCCGGCGAGGTCATCGTGGGGTTCGCGCGTCTGGCCGGCCGCGTCGTCGGCATCGTCGCCAACCAGCCGAAGGTGAAGGGCGGCGTGCTGATGGTCGACTCGTCGGACAAGGCGGCGAAGTTCATCTGGCTCTGTAACGCCTTCAACGTCCCGCTGATCTATCTCTCGGACGTCGCCGGCTTCATGGTGGGCAGCAAGGTCGAGCGCGAGGGCATCATCCGCCACGGCGCCAAGATGGTCTTCGCCACCTCGCAGGCGACGGTGCCGAAGTTCTGCGTGATCGTGCGGAAGTGCTATGGGGCCGGGCTCTACGCGATGTGCGGGCCGGCCTTCGAGCCCGACGCGACGCTGGCGCTGCCGCAAGGGCAGATCGCGATCATGGGACCCGAGCCGGCGGTGAACGCGGTCTACTACAACAAGATCATGGAGCTGCCGGAGAGCGAGCGGGCGGCGTACGTGAAGCAGAAGCGGGACGAGTACGCGGAGGACGTGGACATCTACAAGCTCGCCTCGGAGATGCTGGTGGACGGCATCGTCCCCGGCTCGGGGCTGCGGGACGAGCTGATCAAGCGCCTCGGCTACGCCCGGTCAAAGGCGCACGACTTCCCGCAGCGGCGCAACGGAGTGTATCCAGTCTAGGGCAGCCGCGGAGGGCGCGGATTCACTCCGCGCCCGGAACGCGGGGGGTTTGGGGGGGGCGCGCCTCGTGCCCCCCCATGTCCCATGTCGATCAGGGCTTCACGCCGCGGCGCGCGCAGTGACGGCGATAGGCGGCGTTGACGCGACCGCAGTCCTTCTTGTCGAACGGCGCTGACGGAGATACCCCACACCCAGTCGGGCGTGACCTGGCGCCAGAACGATTCGTCGACCTTACCCGGTGGGACCTCGGCGGCTTCGAGCAGCGCCTCGACGTGCTCGGGGTCGCGGAGAGGGCGCCCGACGTAATGTTCGCGGGCGAACCGGAAATAAACCCTGTCGTGTGCCGTCATCGGTACGGCCTCCTTGCGCAGTTCGTCGTGCAAGGAGATCGCCAAATTTTGCGGAGCCGTTATCGCGAGGCAAAATGCGGCATCGCGCGGATTTTTCTGCGTGCGGCGCGGTCACAATGGCGCGGTCATGGGAGTTTGTCCCGGGAGCAAATTGATCACTGGTGACATCCGTGCCAGCTCACCGGGCACCCGCACCCGGGCACGCTGCCACGCTGCTCCGTTTGCCGGCAGCCGCTCAGCCCCGGAACTTGCGCTGCGTGTCGGCGAGCGTCTTCGCGATCGTCGCGGGGAGCCGTCGCCCGAAGCCCTTGTAGAAGCTCTCGAGGTCGTCGAGCGCGCCGAGCCACTCGGTCGCGTCGACGCGCAGCGCCTCGCGCAGGCTCTCGTCCTTGATGGTGAGGCCCCGCGTGTCGAGATCGCCCGGCCGCGGCAGCCAGCCGATCGGCGTTTCCTGCGCGCTCGTGCGCGCGCCGTGGATCCTCTCGACCATCCACTTCAGGACGCGCATGTTGTCGCCGAAGCCCGGCCAGAGGAACTTGCCGTCGTCGCCCTTGCGGAACCAGTTCACGCGGAAGATCTTCGGCGGCTTCGCGATGCGGTTGCCCGTTGCGAGCCAGTGGGAGAAGTAGTCGGCCATGTTGTAGCCGCAGAAGGGAATCATCGCCATCGGGTCGCGGCGCACCACGCCCACCTGGCCGGTGATGGCCGCGGTCGTCTCGGTGCTCATCGCCGACCCGAGGAAGACGCCGTGACTCCAGTCGAAGGCCTCGAACACGAGCGGAATGACCTTCGTCCGCCGCGAGCCGAAGATGAGGCCCGAGATCGGCACCCCCTGCGGGTCTTCCCAGTTCGGCGCGATCGACGGGCACTGCTCGGCGAGGACGGTGAAGCGTGAGTTCGGGTGCGCGGCCGGACCCGATGCCGGATTCCACGGACGGCCTTGCCAGTCGAGGAGACCCGCCGGCGGCTCGGGCGTGAGGCCCTCCCACCACGGCTCGCCCGTCGGCGTCATCGCGACGTTCGTGAAGATGGTGTTCGAGCGGACCATCTCGGTCGCGTTCGGATTCGTCTTCGGGCTCGTGTTCGGCGCGACGCCGAAGAACCCGCGCTCGGGATTGATCGCGCGGAGCTGTCCGCTCGCGTCGACGTGCATCCAGGCGATGTCGTCGCCGACCGTCCACGCGCGCCAGCCCGGCAGGCTCGACACCACCATCGAAAGGTTGGTCTTGCCGGAGGCGCTGGGCATCGCGGCCGCCAGGTAGGTGATGCGCCCTTCGGGATCCTCGACGCCGATGATGAGCATGTGCTCGGCGAGCCAGCCTTCCTGACGCGCCTGCGACGAGGCGAGACGGAGCGCGTGACACTTCTTGCCGAGCAGTGCGTTACCGCCGTAGCCGGAGCCGACGCTCCAGATCAGCTTCTCCTCGGGGAAGTGGAGGATGAGCCGGCGATCCGGGGAGAGATCGCCCATCGAGTGCACGCCCGCGATGAAGTCGTCGTCGCTCCGCATGTGCTGCACGGCCACGGCGCCCACGCGCGTCATCACGTGCATGCTCGCGACGACGTACTCGCTGTCCGTGACCATGATGCCGACACGGCTCATCGAGGAGCCCGCGGGCCCCATGAGGTAGGGGATGACGTACATCGTCCGCCCCTTCAGGCTTCCTTTGAAATACGCCCCGGCCTTCTGCTTCGCCTCGGCGGGCGCCATCCAGTTGTTCGTGGGTCCGGCCTCGTCCTGGCTGCGCGAGCAGATGAACGTGAGCTGCTCCGTGCGCGCGACATCTTGAGGATGGCTGCGATGGAGGTAACAGTTCGGATAGGTGCGCTGGTTGAGACCGATCAGGGTGCCGTCACGGAGCATCGATTCGATGAGCGCGTCGTACTCGGCCTTCGAGCCGTCGCACCAGACGACCCGGGACGGCTGGGTCATCGCGGCGGCTTCTTCCACCCACTTCTCGGCTACGTCAGTCACGCTCATGGCGCATCCTCGTCGTGAGAAGAGTGAGGTCCGTGTGTGACGCCGGCCAGCCGCTCGCTCCTGGCCGTCATGCCTTAAGCCTGCGCTGTCCCGTCCCGATCGTCAAGTTCTGACGTGCTAGCATCCGCGCGTGACGCGCCTGGTCAACGCCGCGCGGTACCTCACGATCGTGCCGATTCCCGGCGCAGCGTCCCGCGAGGGACCCGGCGCAGCCGCTCCGTGGTTTCCCGTGGTCGGGCTCGCGATCGGCGGCGTCCTGCTCGCGGTCGATCGCCTCGCCTCGGCGCTCTTCGTGCCGCTGCTGGCTGCGCTCGTGACGGTCACGGCCTGGAAGCTGATCACCGGCGGGCTCCATCTCGACGGGCTCGCCGATTGCCTCGACGGGCTCGTCGGCCGCGATCCCGCGCAACGGCTCGCCATCATGCGCGACAGCCGCATCGGCGCTTTCGGTGCGATCGGTCTGGTGCTCGTCTTGCTCCTGACGATCGCCGCCGTGACGGGGATCGAGCCGCGCGCGCGGGCCGGCGCGCTGGTGCTGGCCCCGGTCGTCGGCCGGGCGATGTCCCCGATCGTCGGCCGCATGTTTCCGGCGGCGGCTTCAGGCCACGGCGCGAGCTTTCGCGCCGAGCTCGGCGTCGGGGCGCCGATCGTGGCCGCGGGCGTCGCGCTCGCGGTCGCGCTCGCGGCCATGGGACCCGAAGGGATCGTCGCGCTCGCCCTCGCCGCCGTGGCGGCGCTCGCCTGGGCCGCGTTCATGACGCGCCGGCTCGGCGGCGTCACCGGCGACGTGCACGGCGCCGTCGTCGAGCTCAGCGAGCTCGTCGTCCTCCTCACCGCGGCGGCCGCGCATCCCGGCAAATGAGCCGCACGAGCGTCTATCTCTTCCGCCACGGCGAGGTCACGCTCGCGCAGACGCGGCGGTTCATCGGCCACCTCGACGTGCCGCTCTCGCCGCTCGGCGAGGCGCAGTGCGCGGCGCAGGCCCGACACTTGCGCGAGATCCCGATCGCCGCGCTCTACACCAGCGATCTCGTGCGGGCCTGGCGCAGCGGCGAGCTGATCGGCGCCCCGCGCGGGCTCGTGCCGAGCGCCGTGCCGGCATTGCGCGAGATGTCGATGGGCCGCTGGGAGGGACTCACGGCGGACGAGATCCGCATGCGCGAGCCGGAAGCGTTCGCGACGTGGATGGCGAGCATCGGCGAGTTTCCGTTTCCGGAGGGCGAGAGCGTGCCGGATCTCGCCGCGCGCGCGTGGCCGGCGTTCGAAGCGCTCGTCACCGCGCATGCCGGCGCCGCGATCGCCATCGTCGCGCACGGCGGCACCAATCGCATGCTCCTGTGCCGCGCGCTCGGCCTGCCGCTCGATCGCCTGCTGTCGTTCGGCCAGGGCTACGGCGCCATGACGGTCTTGACGTACCACGCCGGGCGCTGGTCGCTGCGCCGGCTGAACGAAGAGCCGGTGGTCGGTACGGGCGCGCGCCCCCGATTGACGGCCATGGGCCGTCAAGGTCCGGGATAATAGGGCGCCATGAACGAGCCGACCGGCGAGCTGCTGCTCGAGATGTACGTGCGCATGCTGCGCGTACGGCTCTTCGAGGAGCGTGCGCGCGAGCTGTTCGCGAATGCGCGGATTCCCGGCTTCCTTCATACCTCGGTGGGGCAGGAGGCCGTCGCGGTGGGCGTGGCGACGGCGCTTCGGCGTGACGACTACATCCTCTCCACCCATCGCGGCCACGGCCACCTCGTGGCGAAAGGCGGTGCGCTCCGCGGGCTGATGGCCGAGCTCTACGGCAAGGCGAACGGCATCTGCCACGGCAAGGGGGGCACGATGCACATCGCCGATGTCTCCGTCGGCTATCTCGGCGCCAACGGCGTGCTCGCGTCCGGCTGCGTGCTCGCGCCGGGTGTGGGGCTCTCGATCCGTCATCGCAAGAGCGACCAGGTCGTGGTGACGCTGTTCGGCGACGGCGCGGCGAATCGCGGGCCGTTCCACGAAGGCGTGAACATGGCCGCGCTGTGGAAGCTGCCGGTGATCTTCGTCTGCGAGAACAACCGCTGGGCCTCGACGACCGCGCACGCGCTCTCGACCGCGGGCGCGTCCGCGCGCCCCGCGGGCGGCAGCATCGCCGCGCGCGCGGCGGGCTACGGAATCCCGGGCGAGAGCGTCGACGGCAACGACGTGCTCGCGGTTTGGCGCGCGGTGTCGCGGGCGCGCGCGCGAGCGGCGCAGGGGCCGTCGCTGATCGAAGCGCACACGATCCGCTGGGTCGGGCACTTCGAGGGCGACGGGCAGGCGTATCGCGGCAAGGACGAGGTCGCGGAAGGCCGGCGCACCGATCCGATCGCACGGCAGGCGGCGCTGCTCGCCGAGCGCGGCCTGCTCGACGCCGCGGGCGCCGACGACATGCGCCGCCGCATGAGCGCCGAGATCGACGACGCCGTCTCACACGCGGAGGCGAGCCCGCTCCCCGAGCCGCACGAGGCGCTCACCGACCTCTTCGCCGAGTGGTCATGGCGCGAGTGATCGAGTATGCGGAGGCGGTGAAGCTCGCGCTTCAGCACGAGATGCGGCGCGACGACCGCGTGTACTGCATCGGCGAGGACATCGTGCTCGGCGTGCCGTTCGGATGCACGAAGGGCCTGATCGACGAGTTCGGCCCCGCGCGCGTGCTCAACGCGCCGATCTCGGAAGCGGCGATCGTCGGCTCGGCGATGGGCGCGGCGATGACCGGTCTCGTCCCCGTCGTCGACATGCACTTCGCGGACTTCGTCACCTGCGCGATGGACGAGGTCGCGAACCAGATCGCGAAGTCACGCTACATGTTCGGCGGGCAGATCGACTGTCCGCTCACGCTGCGCATGCCGTACGGGATCGGCCGCTCGGGCGGCGGCCACCACTCGAACTCCGTCGAGGCGTGGTTCGTCAACATCCCGGGTCTGAAGGTCTGCATCCCGTCCACGCCCGCCGACGTCTTCGGTCTCTTGAAGACCGCGATCCGCGACCCCGACCCCGTGCTCGTCTTCGAGCATCGCGGGCTCTATCGCGTGACCGGCGAAGTCCCCGACGACGACGCGGTGGTGCCGCTGGGCCGCGCCGAGGTCAAGCGGCCGGGGCGCGACGTCACGGTGATCGCCACCGCGCGGATGGTGCACGAGAGCCTCACGGCCGCCGAGCGGCTCGCGAGTGAAGGCATCGACGTCGAAGTCCTCGATCCGCGCAGCCTCGTGCCGCTCGATCGCGACGCGCTCGCCGCGTCGGTCGCGCGGACGCACCGGGTCGTCATCGCCGAGGAAGGGCCGATGCGAGGCTCGACCGGCGCGTGGCTCGCCTGGGTCGTGATGGAAGACAGCTTCGACGAGCTGGACGCGCCGATCGCGCGCGTGGCCGCACCGAACGTGCCGATCCCGTTCAGCCCGCCGCTCGAAGCGTTCGTGACGCCGGACGCGGACGACGTCGTCGCCGCCGCCCGGCAGGTGATGAAAGGAGCCTGAGCATGAAGCTTGCCCTCGCCCTCGCGCTGACGCTGCTCACCGTCGTCGGTCCTTCGCTGGCGCAGGACGGGCCGCGCACCGGCGGCGTCTTCAAGGCGGCGATGATCGGCGAGCCGCCGTCGCTCGACCTGCACTGGACGACCGCGGTCATCACGCAGCAGATCACGTGGCACGTCTACGAGTCGCTCTTCACCTACGACAAGCACTACAGCCCGATCCCGATGCTGGCGGAGAGCCATGCCGTGGCCGACGGCGGGCGGCGCTACACGATCAAGCTCCGCCAGGGCGTGAAGTTCCACAACGGCAAGGAGATGACGTCCGCGGACGTCGTGCCCTCGCTCAAGCGGTGGGGCAAGATGGCGACGCCGGGCAAGGCCGTCTTCAAGGCCGTCGAGGCCGTCGAGGCGAAGGGGCCGTACGAAGTCGTCATCCATCTGAAAGAACCGAGCGCGGCCCTTCTCGACGGGCTTGCGCGTCCGAACAACGCGGCGGCGATCTATCCCAAGGAAGTCATCGACGCCGCCGGCGAGCAGCAGGTGAAGGAGTTCATCGGCACCGGCCCGTACCGCTTCGTGGAGCACAAGCCCGACCGGCACATCAAGCTCGCGCGCTTCAAGGACTACGTCGCGCGCCAGGAAGCGCCGGACGGCTTCGGTGGCAAGCGGACGGCGTACCTCGACGAGATCCTCTTCATCCCGGTCCCTGACGTGACCGTCAGGCTCGCGGGTGTCGAGACCGGGGAGTACCACTTCGCGCAGCAGATCAAGCAGGACCAGTACGACCGCGTCAAGCGCATGCGGGACGTCGAGGCGCTCGTGATCAAGCCGTCGGCGTGGTCGACGGCCGTGCTGAACCACAAGCAGGGGCTGATGACCGACAAGCGCCTGCGCCAGGCCGTGCAGGCCGCGCTCGACATGGAATCGATCATGGCCGCGGGCTTCGGGCACAAGGACTTCTATCGTCTCGATCCCGGCCTGATGTATCCCGAGCAGGCGCAGTGGCACTCGAAGGCCGCCGGCGAGCTCTTCAACCAGAAGAACAAGGCGAAGGCGCAGAAGCTCCTGAAGGACGCCGGGTACGCCGGCCAGCCCGTGCGCTGGATCACGACGAAGGAATACGAGTGGATGTACAAGAACGCCCTCGTCGCCAAGCAGCAGCTCGAGGAGACGGGACTCAAGATCGACCTGCAGGTGGTCGACTGGGCGACGCTCGTGCAGCGGCGCAACAAGCCGGAGCTCTGGGACATCTTCTCGACGGGGTTCACGTTCGGGCCCGAGCCGGCGCTGATCACCTCCGTGCAGTGCAACTGGCCGGGCTGGTGGTGCCACGAGGAAAAGGAGCGCGCGCTCGAGGCGCTCGCCAAGGAGACGGATCCGAAGAAGCGTCGCGCCCACCTCGAGCGCGTGCAGCAGCACTTCTACGAGGACGTCGGGCGGATCAAGTTCGGCGACTACTTCACGCTCGACGTGGCGCGCAAGGACGTGAAGAACTTCCCGGCGCTGCCGTGGACCGCGTTCTGGAACGTCTGGCTCGGGCGGTAACCCGGGGGCTGTCCTGAAAGTCTGGATCTATGTCGTCAGGCGGCTGGTGGCGCTGATCCCGGTGGCGCTCGTCGTCGCCACGGTCGCGTTCGTGCTGATCCACATGGCGCCCGGCGATCCCGGGTCCGTGATCGCCGGGCCCGACGCCACGCCGGAAGACGTGCAGAAGCTCAGCCAGCAGCTCGGCCTCGACCGGCCGCTGCTGGTGCAGCTCTTCGGGTGGTACGGGCGGCTCCTGCAGGGCGACCTCGGGCGCTCGATCTTCCTCCGCAAGCCGGTGGTCGAGGCGATCCTGGACCGGGTGGAGCCGACGGTCCTGCTGACGCTCAGCGCCACGTTCATCGCCATCCTCATCGGCGTGCCGTCGGGGGTCATCTCGGCGCGCTTCCACAACTCGGCGACGGACCAGGCGTTCATGACGCTGGCGCTCCTCGGCATCTCGATCCCGAACTTCCTGCTCGGCCTCCTCTTCGTCCTCTTCTTCGGCGTGTGGCTGAGCTGGTTCCCCGTGGCGGGCTATTCGCCGCTCGAGTACGGCGTGGCGCAGACGCTGCGCTCGCTGGTGCTGCCGTCGTTCGCGCTCGGTCTCGTGCAGTCGGCGCTGATCGCGCGCATCGCCCGCTCGAGCATGCTCGACGTGCTGCGCGAGCAGTTCATCACCACCGGGCGCTCGAAGGGCCTGGGGGAGCGCGCCGTCGTCTACAAGCACGCGTTCCGCAACGCGCTCGTCCCGACGGTGACCGTGATCGGCATCAGCTTCGCGGTGCTCATCTCGGGCGCCGTCGTGGTCGAGACGGTCTTCAACATTCCCGGGCTCGGCCGGCTCATCGTCTCGGCGGTGCTGCGGCGCGACTACCCGGTGATCCAGGGCGTGGTGCTCTGCATCGCCGGCGTCTACATGCTCGTGAACCTGCTGGTGGACCTCTCGTACCTCGCGATCGATCCGCGGGTGAGATACCAATGAACTCGCGGGCTCCCGGGCTTACGCCCGCCCGCTCGGTGCCTCGCTGGGCTCGATGAGCAGCGTTATCGCGCTTCCGCAAGACGTCGCGGCTCCTTCGCAAGCCTCGCGGATGCTGCGCGTGTTCGTCCGGCGCAAGATCGTCGCGGTCGGCACGGTGCTCGTGCTGATCACGGTCGCCATCGGGCTCGTCGCGCCGCTCATCGCCGTCGACCCCATGCGCATGGACGTGGCCAAGCGCCTCACGCGCCCCGGCGCCGCGTACTGGTTCGGCACCGACGACCTCGGCCGCGACGTGTTCGCGCGCGTGGTGTACGGCGCGCGGCTGTCGATCATGGTCGGCGTGGCGGTGGTGGCGTTCTCGTTCTTCTTCGGCATGACCGCAGGCCTCTCCGCCGGCTACTTCCGCCGCCTCGACAACCCGATCATGCGCGTCATGGACGGGCTCATGGCGTTTCCCGCGATCATCCTTGCGATCGCGCTCATGGCCTCGCTCGGCCCGAGCGTCACGAACGTCATCGTGGCCATCGGCGTCGTGTACTCCCCGCGGGTCGCGCGCGTGGTGCGCGGCTCCGTGCTCGTGATCCGCGAGACCGCGTACGTCGAGGCGGCGCGCGCGCTCGGCCTCACGAACGTCTGGATCATCCTTCGCCACGTGGTGCCGAACTGCCTGAGCCCGGTGATCGTCCAGGGCAGCTTCGTCTTCGCCGCGGCGGTGCTCACCGAGGCCGCGCTGAGCTTCCTCGGCGTGGGCGTGCCGCCGTACGTGCCCTCGTGGGGGAACATCCTCTCGGAAGGACGGCTCTACCTGCAGCAGGCGCCGTGGCTCGTGCTCTATCCGGGCGCGGCCATCATGCTCACGATCTTCGGCCTGAACCTCCTCGGCGACGGCGTGCGCGACCTGCTCGATCCCCGGCTGCGCGGCGCCGCGGATCAGCCGAAAAATACCTAGGAGATTCCCATGCCTCCTCATCGTCACGCCTATCGGCCGGTCGTCATGGGCACGCGGGGCGCCGTCACCTCCGCGCATCCGCTCGCGTCGATGGCCGGAATCCGCATGCTGCTCGCCGGCGGCAACGCGGTCGACGCGGCGGTGGCCGTGGCCTCCACGCTGAACGTCGTCGAGCCCTTCATGTCGAGCTGCGGCGGCATCGGGTTGATGCTGATCTCCAGAGGCGGCGAGCGGCGCGTGCTCGACTTCATCGGCCGGTCGCCGCGTGCCGCGGATCCGACGCGCTGCACGGACGACGAGCTGGCCGGCGGGCCGAAGGCGTGCGCCACGCCGGGCAACCTCGGCGGCTGGCTCGCGGCCCACGAGCGCTTCGGCCGCCTGCCGCGCGCGACGGTGTTCGGACCGGCGATCGACCTGGCCGAGCACGGCGCGCCGATGACGTGGAAGAACGTCGAGTTCTTCGAGAAGGCGCGCGAGACGCTCGCACGCTCGGACGAGGCGCAGCGTCTCTATCTCGGCAACGGCGGACCGCGGCCGGGGAAGGTCGTCACCTACAAGGAGCTCGCGTCGACGTTTCGCCGGGTCGCCGAGGGTGGCGCCGAGGTCTTCTATAAAGGTCCGATCGCGCAGGCCATCGCGCGCGCAGTCCGCGAGGCGGGTGGCTGGCTCGCGGAGGAGGACCTCGCCGCGTTCACGCCCGAGTGGCGCGAGCCCGCCGTCATCCGGTATCGCGAGCACGAGGTGTGCTCGATGCCGCCGCCGTTCTCCGCGTTCCAGATGCTGGAGACCCTGAACGTCCTCGAGGGGTTCGACGTGCGCGCGTGGGGGCACAACTCGGTCGACTACCTCCATCACCTGATCGAGACGATCAAGCTCGCGTCGGCGGACCGGCTCGCCTACGCGTACGGCGCCGACGTGCCGATCAAGGGGCTCCTGTCGAAGGCGTACGCGACGAGCCAGCGCGCGCGGATCGACGGCAAGCGCGCGGCGGTGAGCGAAGGCGAGCGGCATAGCCGCGAGACGCTCGCGGGCCAGATCGCCGAAGGGCATCCGGCGAAGTTCGAGAACGAGCACACCACGCACTTCGCGTGCGCGGACGGGGACGGGATGATCGTCTCGGTCACGCAGACGCTCGGCGTGCCGTTCGGCTCCGGGTTCGCGGTGCCGGGGACGGGCATCGTGCTCAACAACGCGCACAAGTGGATGGACCGGGATCCCGATTCGCCGAACGCCGTGCGGCCCGGCAGGAAGGGCGTGACGATGATGTCGCCGACGCAGGTCTTCCGCGACGGCCGCTTCGCCCTCTCGATCGGCACGCCGGGCTCGTACGGAATTCTTCAAACGACGGCGCAGATGCTGCTCAACGTCCTCGAGTTCGGCTTCAACGTGCAGGAGGCGATCGAGGCGCCGCGCGTCCGCGTGTACCGCGACCGGCTCGTCGACGCGGAGTCGCGCATTCCGGCGGAGACGCGCGAGGGGCTCGCCGCGCGCGGGCACCAGGTGAACGTGATCGACGACTGGTCGTGGATCGTGGGCGGCGGCCAGGGGATCGCGCGCGACCCGGAGTCGGGTGCGCTGATGGCCGCCGCCGACCCGCGCCGCGACGGCTATGCCCTGGCGATCTAATTTCAGGACTCCTGACATGGGCGAAGAAGTTCATGCATCACCGGGGGCCTCGTAGACCAGGGTCAGGCTCGTTCCCGGGCACAGAACCTCAAGCGCGGTGAGGGTCGCACACACGTGGGCCAGG
>Ga0194131_10001559_pt1 | contig 39150 bp, 39 predicted proteins | sample TA2KigO120mmetaG_FD_148631 | JGI IMG/M metagenome (GOLD analysis project Ga0194131, IMG submission 148631) | Freshwater microbial communities from Lake Tanganyika, Tanzania - TA2015053 Kigoma Offshore 120m | ecosystem: Environmental > Aquatic > Freshwater > Lake | place: Tanzania: Lake...
CCGACGATTGCCACGCGAAGAGGTTCGGGCACGCTTGGTTCTCCTATGGGCACCTATGTGTGCGTGATGGGACTGCGGTCAGATCAAGGGTGCGCTATGCCGAGTCGCTCGTGCTGTTCCGCCGGCGCGCCAACCCGCGTCAGCGCCTGGCGCATGATCTCGACGAAGCGTCCCTCGAGGACGGCATCCTCGATCGGCCTCTCCTGGCCAGGATCGGTCGCGAGGTCGTACAGAGCGTGGTGTGCTCGGTAGTTCCCCTCCATATCGGTGTAGCCCTCAGGGCGGTGCGGCAGCCGGCCGGTCTGGGGGACGCGGTAGAGGGGGATGTTGTAGGTGTGGGAGAGGAACCGACCCATCTCCGCGGCGGCGAGTTGATCGCGCGGCATGAAGCCGTGGAACTGCGTCGGCATCGCGGTATAGGCGTAGGCGAACGTATCGAGAGACGCCGGGTTGCGGAAGTAGGTATGGTGCCCGTCGGTAGCGTTCACGGCCATGCCGAAGTAGCCGTAGATGATCGCCTCGTGCACCGCTTCGTTCGCCTCGATAGCCGGTCGCAGCGACCGGCCGTGCAGATGGGGCGGCATGGGCGCGTCGAAATAGTCGAGGAAGGTGGGCATGACATCGGTAGTCTGCGTCAGCGCGGCGACCCGTGCGCCGGAACGCTGGTCGCCGGGCAGGTGGACGATGAGAGGGATGCGCGCGATCTCGTTGAAGACCGGCATCTGGTTCTTCATCCAGTAGTCGTGTTCGGCGAGCATCGTGCCGTGGTCCGTCGTGAGGACGACCATTGTGTCCTTCCACAGGTCGAGCCGATCGAGCGCGTCCCAGAGCCGGCCAAGCCAGTGATCGGTCATGGTCAGCAGCGCGGCGTATGCCCTGCGGATGTGCGCGATCGCGGCGGGATCATCCTTGCAGACGCCGTAGTCCGGCCAGTCATAGATCGGACCGCTCCACGTATCGCCGTACATCTCGAGGTACTTCGGCACCGTGTAGAACGGCTCGTGCGGATCGAAGAGCTCGAGCTGCAAGAACCAGTCGTCGCTCGATCGGTTCTCTTCCAGCCAGCGCACGCAGTGCTGGACGCAGCGCGGCCCGGAGAAGTCCGCCTCTTCCTGCTGCGCGAAACGGTTCAGGGCGTGCTGGGGGGCAGTTGCCAGGCGGCCCATTGCGTCGGGCAGAGCCGGCAGATCGACGCGACTGATCCAGAAGTCGTTCTCCTGACCGCGCTCGAACTGCCAAGTGCTGAAGCTGCTGTTGTGGCCCTCGCCCCCCAGGTAGAAGTAGTGGTAGTGGTCGGTGATCAGATGCGAGAACACTTTGCGCCGCTCGCGGCGCCGCAACTGCTCGGGCAGGACGTCGTCGAACGGCTCGAGTGGACCCCAGCCTCGTTCGAGGAAGTTATGCCGCCCGGTCATGAATTCGCGCCGGGCCGGCATGCATGGCAGAGACCCGACCCAGTGGTTATCGAACGTCACCGAGCGCTGGGCAAGGCGCTGGATCGCCGGGGTGTACACGTGAAACCCATGCGGCCCGCCGCCGTACGGTTGGAGGTAGTCTCGTCGAAGCGTATCGAGAATGACGAAGAGGATCTTCACGCAGGCGCGCCCCCCCCCCGAGCGGCGCGTCAGTATATCGCTGGCGGCCTCAGCCTCGCGTGCGCGAACGAGTGGCCCGGCGATTCGCGTTGGGCGTTCGCGCGCCGCGCGCATCACGGGCGATGAACCGGATCATCGCGACGAGGCGCGCGTACTCGTCGTTGAACGTTCGGGCGTGGAACCGGCCCTCGGCCAGCAAACCCTGCACTTCCTTCAGGCGACTGAGGTCGCCGCGAAGGCCGACGTCGACCATCAGTTCGCAGGCTCCGATCTGCCTATCGAGCCACGACGTCACCGCGCGATGGAGTGCCTCGCAATCCGGAGTCTGCGGCAACGGGCCAATCTCGCGCTGAACCTCGCGGAAGAGAATCAGCTGCGCCCGCTCGACCCGCGCTGCCGACGAGGCGACGATGGCGGTGTGCTGCTGTCGCGCATCCTCGAGCAAGACGCCGATATCGCGAACCCAGCCCTGGCGTGACGAGGTCGCCCTGGCCAGCGCCGGCTTCAGGGTGGTGAGGTAGGCCGCGATCGCGCGGGGCGACCCGATGAGTCCATTCGTTTGCATCGCCATACCTCAAAGCTACCGACAGTCAGTAGCGCCGGCAGTTGCAGACTCGTTACAGCGTGGCCTGACTCCGGGATAAATCCTGAGGCGTGGGTGCGACGCCGCCGCGACGATCGAATGCGTCGCCACGGGCGACGCTGGAGGTATCTCTGTGTCTCGCGTCCTCGTCGCGTACGCGACCCGTGCCGGCGCGACCGCCGAGGTCGCTTCCGCAATCGCAGAAGTTCTCCGCGCTGCCCACCATGAGGTCGACCTAGCCCCGATCACCGAAGTGCGCGATCTCGCCGACTACGCTGGCCTCGTGCTCGGTTCGGCCATCAACGCCGGCAAGGGTTTCGCCTCGTTCCAGACGTTCGTGACGCGGCACGTACCCGGCAGCGGCGCGGTCCCAGTCGCGTACTTCGTCGTCTGCGCGACGCTGGCACAGCACACGGCGGCAAATCGTGCGTCCGTCCTCGCGTACCTGGACCCAATCGTCGCGCTGAACGAACCGGCCTCGATCGGCCTCTTCGCCGGAAGGGTCGAGGCCCGCAGGCTGAACCTGCTCCTCCGCGCCGTGCTGCGCGAGATGAAGGCTCCCGAGGGGGACTGGCGCGATTGGGCGGCCGATCTGCCCGCGGCGATGTTCCATCGGACGCGGGATCGCGCATCGTCGTCGGGCTGGGATGGTCCGCGATGACCGCAAAGACACAGGATGCGGACTCTGGCGCGACCCATCCCGTCGGCCGTTGACACGCGAGCGCGCCATTGCCGGCCGGGGATGTCCGACGGTCGCAGCGCCGGCGCTTTCTCAGCCGCGGTGGAGATCCGGCTCGGCCAGCGCCTGATGGAGGATCGCGCCCTCACTGTTGAGAGGGATCGGCGCGCCAATGAGGTAAGCCAGCGTCGGCGCGATGTCGACGTGGCGCACCGTGCGCGCGAGGTGGCCGGCCGGGCGGACGCCGCTACCGGCGAGGATGAGCGTCGAATGCTGGCCGCCGATCCCCAGGCGCGCGGTCGGCAACTGCTTACCGTGGGCGCCGTCGTATTCAGGCCGTAGCGCATAGACGACGTCGCCGACGAGGTCGCCCCAGAGGTTGAGCATTTCGGCGTCCTCTCGCGTGACCGCGAGCGAAAAGGCGCGTTCTCCGGTGGTGGGGTGGCGATAGGCGAGCAGAGCGTCGATCACTCTCTGCCGCGTCGCCTCGTACTCCGTCCAGGGAACGGTGCCGGCGGGCTCCCGCCCGGCGAGGTTGAGAAAGATGTGGACCAGGCCCTTGGCCACCGCAGTGCTGCGCGACCAATCGGTCCGTCCATCCGGCCCGCGCACGGTGAAGCCCGCCTCGACGAGCACCCGATCCACGTCGACCGGCGCGTGGCCGGTCGGGGTGCCGCCGTGGTCGGAGACGACCGCGAACACCGTCCGTTCGTCGCGCAGGTCGAGCAGGCGGCCGATCATGCGGTCCATCGACTGCCAGGTTCGCTCGACGCCGCGGCGGCACCGGGCGACAACCTCCGGACGGGCGCCGCTCGATGCATCCGCGTGCTGCAGAAAGAAGTGACTCGTGTAGTCGGAGGCGTGCGTCTCGACGACGAGAAGATCCCACGGGCGGATCGCGGCAAGGTGGGCGGCGACGCGCGCGAGCTGCTCGTGATGGTACTCGAGCAGTTCGAAGTAGGTATCGTCATCGATGACGCCCAGCGCGTCGCGCATGGGGTTCTGCAGGAACGGCCCCGTTGCGGCGGTCAGCGCCTCCGCCACACCTGCCGGCACCGCCCAGTCGCCGCCAACGGGCCAGATCTGCGGCACGAATAGTTCGAAAGTATCCTCGCCCAGCGCGATCAGCTTGAAGCGGACGTGGCCCTCGATCTCGGTGCCATCGATGGTGAACCGATCGCGAATCCATCCGCTCCAATCTCCCGGAGCAAGGTCGGCAATCTCCCGCCGCCCGTCATCCAGGACACGGCACCGGCCCTCGGCCACGCGGGCGACATACCGCTTCGGGACGCCGGCCTTCCCACGCTGCATCGAACCCTGACTGCGCGCCAGCGGGCGGACGATCAGGTCCGCCTCGCGGGCGCCGTCGAGCGAAACGACGAACTGGACGGGATCGATCTCGCGGACGTTCTGCAGCGCGCTCGGGTCGAGCGTCTCAGGATCGCGATGCCCTTCCAGGGCCCGGCTGGTCCATCGGCCGGCGACGAAGTGGTGATACCCGGCGATCTGATGGTGGTTGCTCACGCCCGGGCCCGTCCCCTCGACCTGAACGCCCCGCACGATCGTGGGCGGCCAGGACATTTCCTGCTTCACGAGAATCACGTCTCCGCCGCCGCGCTCGATCGCGTTCCAGAGGTACTCCGCGCGACAGAGGCGCGTGTTGATGCCCCAGTCACTCTCCGCGAGCGGATGCCCGGGCCGGTGGATATTGAAGTCCATCACCCGGTGCGTGCCCGGCCAGGCACCAGTCCAGAGTGCGGTCCAACCCGGCGGCGTGAGGGTCGGAAAGACGCCGATCACCTCGCTCCAGGCTCCTTCACCCATCAGCCGGCTGATGTTCGGCAGGTGCCTCTCGGCGGCGAGAATGCGGAGCAGTTCCATACTCGCTCCATCCATGCCCACCACGATCGCCCGTCGTCGCATCGTTGCCTCCCGCATCGCCCGGAGGATAGGGAAAGCAGCGATCCGCGAAAGGATCGATCGGGCCGGCATCCGGTTCTGCTGGGCTGCCCTCACCCTCGCCCTCTCCCACCGCGGCGGGAGGGGGATGACCGCGCTCGTCAGTGATGGCGCCGGCCACTCGCCTGAGTCGTCCTGCCGACGGCGTCTGTCGGCAGGACGACGCTCGCCCGCGGCAGCGGGAGAGTGTGGAGCGCATCAGAGGGTGAGGGGCGATCCTGAAGCCACTAGACTCCGCCTCCCGCGTGGATCGCCGACGCCGCGTCACCGTCTCTCCTCCAGAGAATCCGCGGAGCGACTGGACCGTGTTCGCTCTGGCGGCCGGCGCCGTACTCGGCCTGAGCCTGCTCGTTTACCTCTACTTCTCTTCGAGCGCACCGTCCGTCGCTCCTGCAACTGCCACGCCCCGCGTGACAGTCCTTGTGGTCCAGTCGGTGAGTTCGCCGACCCCGTCGCCGCGACCGACGCCGGTCGTAACAGCGACGGGTGCATCGCCGATCGAGATCGTGCAGACATTGGTGGCGCAGCAGGTCACGGTGACGGCGATCGCCGCGACCGCCGTGGCGGCGCATCAGCAGACGGAGACGGCCACCGTAGGGCCGGGAGCAACCATCACCGCGGCTGCCGGCACCGCAGTCGCGACTCAGACGCTCCTCGCTCGCGAGTCGGTCACCGCCGTGTCCGCCGAGACCGCCCGCGCGCGCGCCTCGGAAACGGCCGCGGCGACGGCAACGCACGCGGCGGGAACGGCCACCGCCTCGGTCCCCACTCCCACGCTCACGAGCGTCCCGCCGACGATCGCCCCAACCGCCGACCCCACCCAGGTCGCGGCCGCAACCGCAACCGCGATGTCCGGCGCAATCGAGACGGCCGTCGCCGCCACGCAGGTCGCGCAGACGACCGCGACCCACGTTGTGGCAGCCGGAACGGCGACGGCGCTGGCGCAGAGCATTGCCGCCATCCAGACGGCCTCGGCCGCGACGACCGCGACCGCCGCGGCACGGACTCCGTACCCGACGCCATGAGGGGGCGCCCGGCCGCCCACTCCGTACAATCAACGCCCATGGATGCGATGAAGAACCTCGTCACCGCCTACTCGACGCGGGAGTTCCTCGATCGGCCGATCGCCGAGGATACGTTGAAAGACATGCTGCGCGCGGCGCGCTGGTGCGGAAGCTCCCGCAATTCACAGCCGTGGAACGTCATCGTGATCCGTGATCGGGCCACGCTGCGCGCGCTGGCCGAGATCATCCCCTACGGCAAGCACATGGCCAGCGCGCCGATGGGGATCGCCTTCGCGATCGAGGGCGCCGGACGCGGACAGTCGCTCGACGCCGGGCGGATCTCTCAGAACGTGATGCTCGCCGCGAACGCTCACGGCGTGGGCACCTGCATCTCGACGATCGCGGACGACGAGCGCGATCGTCAGGCCTGCGCGCTGCTGGGCGTGCCCGATGGGTGGAGCGTGCGCTCGTTCCTGTCCATTGGCTATCCGCGGCCTCGCACGCCGGAGGAGGCGGCGGCGGCGAAGGCGCGACCCAATCGCGGCCGGAAGCCGTACGCGCAGATCGTCTCGTACGAGCGGTTCGGGAAGCCGGCCCCGTAGGTCCAGGCCAGGCCCGCGGCGAGCGAATCGCCCGGGCGCTGGATCGGTTGGCGGTCCTAACCGGCCACCTGGTACAGGTAGAGCGGGTTCCCGTCGGGGTCAGTGAAATGGGCCAGGCGGATACCGCCAACGGACGGTGGTGGCGAGTCGAGAGCGAGGCCCCGACCGCGCAGCGTGGCGATCGCGGCATCGAGGTCCGCGACAGCGAACCCGACCGAGAGGGCGCCGCGCGCGCGCGGAGTCGGAGACCCCGGATGGGTGGCGTGCAGGCCGATGTTCCATCCGCCGCCGGCGGCGATCGCCGTGAACCCGGAGCCGCCGCGATAGGCGACCGGCAGACCGAGCGTCTCGCTGTAGAACCCGATCGCGCGAGCCATATCCGAAACGTAGACCGTGATCGTGCCGCGATCGACGTACATCGCCCCGCGAGTGTAGGTCCGGCGACCCGGTAGACAGGGGATGCCAGCACCCAGGCCGGGTGCGGACTACCGCGCCGCGATCGGGGGCTTCGCCCAGGTGAGCCACGCCGCCGACGCCGCGAACAGATCGTCCGTGAGTAGGGCGATGTCGTCGAGGGAGAGGACCGCCGCCGTAAGCGGATCGAGCGCGACAGCCTGGCGCGCCGCGTCGCGGTCCTACTCTACCGCCGCCTTGACAGCCAGCTCCTGGACGGCGATGTTGCTCCGGTTCAGCGCCGCGAGTTGCGGCGGTAGGTTGCCGACGGCGCACGGGTGGATCCCACGGGCGTCGACTAGGCACGGCACCTCGACACACGCACCCTCCGGGAGGTTGGCGATGAGGCCGCGGTTGATGACGTTCCCGTTCACCCGCGCCGGGGTGTTTGTCTCGATCGCATGGAGCACGGTCGCGCAGTACTCGTCGGTACGATCGGTCGGGATGGGGTCGAGCCCATCCACCTGGCGCTGCACCCCCTCGTAGTAGCTCTGCTGGCGCTGGACGTAGAGGTCGTAGTCGCGGCGCCACGGGGGCGCGTACCGCTCGGCGAGGGTCTGGGTACGCCGGAAGTAGGGCACGTACTCCGACATGTGGCGCGTGGACTCGGTGACGAAGTAACCGAAATGGCGCATCACCTCGAAGCGCACGCGGTCCTTCTCGTAGATCGCGGGATCGGCCATCGCCTGAAAGAGCCGCGGACGGAGATCTTCATCGCCGCGGCGGAACTCGAGGAACCAGGCCATGTGGTTGATCCCCGCGACCCAGTACGACACCTCCGCGTACGGCACACCGATGTACCCAGCGAGCTGGCGCGACGTGCCCTGCACCGAGTGACAGAAGCCGATCACCTTGATGCGCGTGGCCTGGCCGATCGCCCAGCAGTTCACCGCCATGGGGTTGGAGTAGTTGATGAGCAGTGCGTTTGGGCAGAGCTCCTCCATGTCGCGGCAGATGTCGATGAGGACCGGGATGGTCCGCAGCGCTCGGAAGACGCCGCCGGGACCGAGCGTGTCACCGACCGCCTGGTCGACGCCGTAACGGTGGGGGATCTCGACATCGGGCCGCACCGCGTCCACGCCGCCGACCTGGATCGCGACGATGACGTAGTCGGCACCGTCGAGCGCCTTACGCCGGTCAGTGGTCGTCTCAATTCGGGCAGGAAGGTTCCGTTCTCGCACCAGCCGCCGTGCCAGCGCCCCGATGGAGGTGAGGCGATCCGGATCGAGGTCCATGAGCCGTAACGTCGAGTCGGCCAGTTCTGGGTAGGAGAGGATGTCGGTCGTCAGTCGCTGGGCGAACACGACACTCCCGGCACCGATCATCGCGATCGTCGGCATCTGGCCTCCCGTGGCCGCGGGTGGCGGCGCGGGCAGCGTACCACCGATCCGTTGCGCGGACGACCGGCCTGAGTCCCAGTCGCCGGGGCGACCTACACTGCGCCCGTGGAGTCGCCCCTCCTGACCCGCGCCCGTGCGCTGCACGCCGCCCAACCGGTCGTCGACACGCTGGCGCCGAACTGGGATGCCGAGATGTACCTGGCTCCGGGAATGGCTGATCTGGCGCGGAAGCTTCAGGCCGAGGGCGTCTCCCGTGCCCAGATCCAGGCCCGTCTCGGGGAGGAACTGGCCGCACGGATCGGCACCGACGCGGTGCTGCGCGAGGGGTACCTTGCCTACTGGGCGCGCGCGGGCGTGACGGCGGGGAGCACCAGCCTGCTCTTCTCCGGGCCGCCCTCCCGGGCCTGGGAGCAGGTCCAGCGGTCGATCGATCGATCGGAGCGGATCTTGGCCGGGTTCGATGGGGCAATCGTCCTGGCCCGATCCGCGGACGACATCACGGCGGCCCATCGGCGCGGCCAGCGCACGATCGTCTTCAATTGCCAGAGAGCATCGACCCGATCGGCGACGACCTCGACCGGGTCGATGCTCTCTGGCAGCGCGGCGTGCGGATCGTCCAGGTGACCTACAACCTGCGCAATCTGTACGGCGATGGTTGCCTCGAGCGCCGGGATGGCGGTCTGAGTCGCTTCGGCGGTGAGCTGGTGGAGCGGCTCAACCGCTCGCGCATCGTCGTCGATGTCTCGCACAGTTCGGACCAGACCGGATACGACGCGATCGAGGCGTCGGATCGCCCCATCGCGATCACCCACGCCGCGGCCCGCGCGATCTCGGGCCACCCCCGCGCGAAGCCAGACGCGCTCCTGCGGCGGGTCGGCGAGACGGGCGGATTCGTCGGCGTCGTCGCGGTACCAGCGATCATCAGCCGAGACGGTCGCGGCGCGACCATCGATCTGATGATCGATCATCTGCTCCACGTGATGAACGTCGCAGGCGCGGCCGCGGTCGGCGTCGGCACCGACTGGGGGAAGCCGTACTACCAGGTGATGCGCTGGGAGTACGCGACGGTCGCCGAGGCGGTGCAGCGCGGCGGGTTCGACTGGGTGGGCTGGCTGCCCGAGCACCACTTCGACCCGAACGAACAGTGCGAGGGACTGGAGACGTGGGATCGCTGGCCGCATCTCACCGCGCGGATGCTCGAACGAGGCATGGATGAGCGGTCGGTCATTGGGCTCATCGGCGGGAACTTCCTGCGCTTCTGGCGGGACACGACCGCGTAGACCGCACTGCGGAGGACCATCATCGCCACGGGGAGGTAGCAGCTGGAGTACCTGACCACGCTCTTCGGCCTGGCGGGACGTGTCGCGCTGGTTACGGGAGCCTCGGGCGGGATTGGCAGCGCTCTCGCTACGGCGCTGGCCCGGGCTGGCGCACACGTCATCGCGAGTGGACGGGACCGGGCGCGCCTCGAACGCGCCGTCGACGCGATCGTGAGTGAGGGCCATCAGGCCGAACCACTCCTCGCCGACCTCACCGACATCGCCGCGTTGCCGCGCCACGTGGCGGCGATCGAGGCGCGTCACGGGCGACTCAATATCCTCGTCAACTGCCTGGGCACAAACACACGCCAGCCGATCGCCGAAGTCACGCCGGAGACCTACGCGCGGATCATGCAGACGAACCTGACGTCGGTGTACTTCCTCAGCCAGGCAGTCGTGCCGCTCATGGCGCGTCACTCTGGCGGGCGCATCGTGCATATCGGCTCAGTGAATGCGGCGATCGGGCTGGAACAGGTCTCGGTCTACGGGCTCACCAAAGCGGCCCTCGTGCAGACCACAAAGGTGATGGCGATCGAGTGGGCGGCGCAGGGCATTCGCGTGAACTGCCTCTGCCCCGGATTCATCGAGACCGACCTGACGCGGGTGGGCCTCTGGGGCAACCCGCTGCGCCGGAAGTGGATCCTCGATCGACTCAGCGTGCGCCGTCCCGGCAGGCCGGAAGATCTCGTCGGGCTCTGCCTCTACCTCGCCTCACCCGCCGCCGAGTACACGACGGGCCAGGCGTTCTACGTCGACGGTGGCCTGCTTGCCGGCAGCCCGTGGGAACCGGCGGGCGAGGCATAGGCACCGTCGCCGCCACCCGCGCCTTTGGCCCGGAGAGCGCGCGGATCGTGTACTGTGGGCCCCCCGGGAGACACCGGGTACGCGAATCACCTTAGAGGGAGCAAGCACCACATGCCGGATCGGAAGAACCTGCGCGCGCGCATCGCCGCCGGTGAGGAGACCGTCGCGATGCGCGCGGACATCGATTGGAGCAAGAGCCAGATCGCGGCGGCCTGGGCCAGTGGGAAGTACGACTTCATCTGGCTGGATGGGCAGCACTCGCCGTACAGCGACCAACTGCTCGTCGCGTTCACCGGCGCGGCAGAGGAACTCGGCATCCCCGTTCAGTTGCGCATCCCTCATACGCGCGAAGCGCACAAGGTTGGCCGCTTCTTCGACTTCGGGATCGCCGGTGCGCTCGTGCCCGAGGTGATGGAGCCGTCGACGGTGCAGGATGCGCTCGACTTCGCCTACTACGGTCCGCGCGGGCGGCGGAGTTGGGGGGGGCCGAACCGGCTGGGCGTGCGCAACCGGGCCGCGCCGGCATCCCGTCACGACTATGCGGCCTGGTGGAACGATACCGTCCTGCTGAGTATCCAGATCGAGTCGGTCGAGGCGGTCACCAATATCACGCGCCTGGCGCGCCCGGGAATCACCCACGTGACCTGGGGGCCGAACGACCTCGAGTTCTCCATCGAGGCGCACCCGGAGTTCCCGCTGCGGACGGTCGAGGCCTGTATGGCGAACGTCGCGAAGCAACTCGCCGGATCGGGCATCGGCAACGGCATGGGGACCACAACGACACCAACCGAGCGGCAGAAGTACCGCGACCTGGGCGTGACGATCTTCATGGCGCTGCCCTGAGCGATCGCGGTTCGGACGCGCTGCCGGCTCTGTGCCGGCAGCGCTGTCCATGGGTTCGTCCATATTAAGCCGCCGTCCATGGCCGATGCGTCGAATGGATCCTCACCCCGACCCTCTCCCGCCGCGACGGGAGAGGGAGGCGCCAGGACTTTGCCGGCGCGATCCTCAGCTCAGCTTCAACCCGCGCTCTCCCTCAGCTGCGGGCGGAACTGTGCGGCGCGCCCCTCGTCACGGCGGAGAGGACCGAGGCCTCGGTGTGTGCGCGGACAACGGTGATCGGCACGCCATCCGACTACACTGCGCTGCTCGTCGGCAGCGAGGCGGGCGATCGTCTGGCTTCGAGCGCCACGGACGGCCTGCGCTGCCGCGGTTGAGGCACCTCTCTAGACTGCCCTTGGAGGAGGGACTCTTGGCCCAAGGTGAAGCCCTCGGGGTGGCACTTGGCCACCTTAGCGGTGACGATCTGATCCTCGATCGGGCGCTCGAGGTAGAGGATCCAGATGAGCTCGACCACGTGTGGCGATCCGTTACATGTCGATGCTCCTTCTGTCCTGCTTGTCGGGACTTGGCAGTCAGATCGCGACCACGACCTTGCCGCGGGCGTGCCCGGTCGCGACGTGGCGGAGCGCGTCCGCGGTCTCCGCGAGCGGGTAGGCCCGATCGATCGCAGACCGCAACTTGCCCTCTTCGGCGAGCCGTGCCAGCGCCTCGAGGTCGGCGCGCGCTGGGGTCGAGAGGAAGCGGCGCATCTTCTGCTGCGAGACGAGGGAGCGGACGATCGGCCACACGAGACGCACGAGGAGGCTGAGTCCGCTCGCCCCAGTGCCGCTGTTGAGGACCAGGACCCCGCGCGGGGCGAGCACCCGGCGCACGTCGGAGAGAGACCGGTTCTCCACGTTGTCGAGGATCACGTCGTAGCGGGCGGCGCTGCGAGTGAAGTCCTCGCGGTGGTAGTCGATGACGTGATCTGCCCCGAGCGAGCGCACGAGCTCGGCGTTGGCGGTGCTCGTCACGCCCGTGACCTCGGCGCCCATCGCCTTCGCGATCTGAACCGCGAATGAGCCGACGCCGCCCGAGGCCCCGTTGATGAGGACCTTCTGCCCCGCCTGCAGCCTCGCCGCGTCCCGCAGGCCGTGGAGGGCGGCCAGCCCCGCCATGACCATGGCCGCGGCATGCTCGGGTGTGGTGCCGGCCGGCCGGAGGGCCAGGCGGTCCGGGTCCGCCACAGCGTACTCCGCACAGGTCCCGCGGCCCTCGCCGAACACCTCGTCGCCCGGCTTGAACCCCGTCACGCCCGCGCCCACCGCCTCGACCACGCCCGCCAGGTCGTGCCCGGGCACGCCGTGCTTCGGGCGCGTCAGGCCCGACGCCAGGCGTATCGGGAACGGCGAGCCCCGGACGCCGAACACGTCGGCGATGTTGAGGCCGGCGGCCCGGACCCGGACCAGCACCTCTCCCTCGCCGACGTCCGGCCGCTGGATCTCGCGGCCCGCGAGCCCCTCGAGGGGGCCGTACCGGTCCGCCATGATCACCTTCATGGTCCGCGCCTCCGCCTCGCGCTCGCCGATCAGACCCGCCACCATGCCCATTGCCGCTTGCCTCCCGTCCATTGCTGTGGTATGTTTATAGCGTAAGCGTATGACATGAGCACAGCTGTGTCAAGAAGGACTAGCGATGACAGTTCCGGCGGAGGGGATGTCGCGGCGGCGGGGCGGGCGGCCGGCGCGCCTCAACCGGGAAGTCGTGCTGCGGGCGGCCATGGCTCTAGCGGACGAGGGCGGACTGCCGGCGATGACGATGCACGCGATCGGCCAGCGGCTCGGCGTCGAGGCGATGTCGCTGTACCGGCACGTGCGCAACAAGGACGACATTCTCGACGGCCTCGCCGACCTCGTGTACGGCGAGATCGACCTGCCCGACGCGGACGCAGACTGGCGGACGGCGATGCGCCGGCGGGCGGAGTCGACCCGCGGGGTCCTGGCCCGCCACCCCTGGGCCGTCGACCTCATGGAGTCGCGGGCCTCGCCCGGCCCGGCCAACCTGCGCCAACACGACGCGATGCTCGGGGCCCTGCGGCGAGCCGGCTTCTCGAGCACCATGGCGACCCACGCCTACAACCTGCTCGACAGCTACATCTACGGCTTCGCGCTCCAGGCCCGCAGCATCCCGGTGGCGACGCCGGAGGCGCTGGCGGAGGTCGGCGAGATCCTCATCGGGCAGCTGCCGGGCGACGAGTATCCCAACCTCAAGGCTGTGGGCATCGAGCTCATGGCGTCGGGCTTCGACTACGGGACCGAGTTCGCATTCGGGCTCGACCTCATCCTCGACGCCCTGGACCGGCTGCCGCGCAGCTAGCTCCTGCGTGGAAGCAACGGACCCCGTGGCGTTGGTCGCCCAGGCCAGGGTGTCGCCACGGTCAATTTGTTCGCGATCGCTCTGTTCGTCGTTATCGGCCTGGTGGCCCGCAGACGTACACTTTTACGTACACACTAGCTATTGATTCTCGGTGTTCCGTGGACTAGCGTGGGAGTCGGCGGCTGAACCGACCCAAGGTTGCAGACCTCGAAGGCGGGCTCCCGCGGCATCTGCCGTGTTCCCCTCAGCTCCGGCGTTGCGGTCGCACATGGCCGCGGCGACAGGCACCTTAACAACCACACAGACGCTGCCAATCGCGCTCGTTTCGATGCGCGATCGACACGCGAGGCGCGCCGCCACCCGCTGAGCGGGCGGAACTCTGGCCGGGCGACCCGGCCGTCGCGAGGACTCTCCTCGACGGTCCAGTTCGCCGGTCGGCGCTCCGTCCTCGCTGGGGCGGCAGCGTGACCGGCTCGGACCATCGGGCTCCTCGCTGACGGCTGCAGGCTCGTTCCGACCGACTTCGCTCGTTCGGGTGGCGGACAACGTCCGCGCCGGAACGGAGGTGATGTCCAGAGACGACTCCTGAGCCGGCGGCGAGCGCGCCCGCCGGTGCCCATCAGCTGATGCGCGCCGGACCGGGCCGATCCTCGCCGATCGATTGGAGGCAGCGTGCCGCACTGCCTTCGCCTGCTTGGTCCGCCATCGAGCGGCACCCCGCTTATGTAAGGAGGTTTCCGATGCAGGCGATGGAAGCGACCAGCGCGTCGACCAAGGTGATCTACGGCGTGAACGAGCTCGATCTCGATCTCGCCGGCAAGAGCATCCGCGGGATCTGGAAGGTCCTCGAACAGGTCCTCAACATCCCGCGCGACGCGGCGGTCTCGGTCAACGGCGGTCGGGTGGAGGACGACTACGTCGTCCTCCCGGGCGACGAGATCGAGTTCCAGAAGCAGGCCGGCGTCAAGGGCCTCGCGGCCTGACGCGCCAGCCGTAACGCGGGAACGGAGCCGGTGGCGTCCCACGCGCCGGCTCCGGCCCCGTGAGAAAGGAGCTCGATCGCCATGCAGTCGCGCACGTTCCTGCGCATCGAAGGCGACCTTGTCAGCCTCGTCACCGAGGTGATCGACCGGGAGGTGACCCTTCCCAATCTGCTCACCGAGCTGACGAGCAGCCAGGTCGCGATCAGCCCTCGACTGCCCACCGGCTGCCGCTTCTGGCTCCGCTCGGGGACGACCGACCGGCAGGTCTTCGTCGTCGAGCAGCCGCCGTCGCGGCGGACGATCGAGTACCACGCCAACCGGCGCCACGGCGCCGAGCCGACGAGCTATCGCCTGGCTCTGCCGTACGTCGTGTTCGTGGTCTCGACCATTGGCGATCAGATTGAGGGTGTGTCCACGTACTTCCGCACGGAGCCGATCGGCTCGCTCGACGCGACGCTCTTCTGCTCGACCCTGCCGAACACATCCGACGACGGGATCGTCTGTCTCGGATCGGTCCGGGTTACAGGGACATCCGTCGGCGAGCGGATCGACGCCCTGGTCGGCGCCTTCTGGGGCAGCCGGTTCAACCAGGACTTGCGACGGCACCCAATGCCGTTCGCCGGTGGCTTCCGGGCCTGGGCCAGCCGCTCTCGGCGAGACCCGCTGGCGGCCCTGTCCATCCGCTACGACCCGTACTGGCGGAGAGTCCGCCAGTACGGGTCGTAGCGCAGATGGCCGGGGTGGCGCCGACGAACCTGCCGGCGGCGACGCCCGAGCCCGACCAGCCTCCGGAGGCCGAGGTTCGGACACCGGAGCCCGAGGCGACGGGCGAAGGAGGTGAGCCCGATGCGCTCGCTTCCTGAGCACGTCAATCGGACCCCGGCCATCCGGCCACGGTCGTTCGGTCTGATGGTCGCTCCGTTCATCGGCGAGCGAGTCGGGAGGCTCCCGATCCGTCACGTCGAGGACGCGGCGATCACGGTCCTGGCGGCGGTGTACCAGCAAAGCGGGCCACTCCGCGAGCAGCTCGTCACCGAGCGGCCTTGCTTCGAGCGGCTCGTTCACATGGTGCATCGCTGTCCAGAGCGACGGGGAGGCGGGTGATGTTCCCCGTCCTCGTCGCTGGAACGTCGGCCGATGGAACGGCCTTACCGGCCTTCGTCGTCGCTCGCGACGGGGTGTATCTGCGCAAGCAGACACTCCTCGGCGAGAGCCAGACCAAGGTCGACAGGCTCGCCCACCTGCCGGCAGCGGAGGAGTACGTCGAGTACGTGCTCCCGAAGGTCCCCGCGGACCTGATGGCTCGCGTGGTCGGCTTCTTCCGCGCCGTGTACCGGCTGCGTCGGACCGAGGCGCTCGTCCTCCTGCTGTGGGAGGACGGACAGTTCGCGGTCCACGTGCCGGCCCAGCGGGTCAGTGGATCCTCGGTAAAGTTCACGCTCGCCGAGGAGGAGCTGCCCGCACGGGCGCGGCTCGTCGGCACGATCCACTCGCATGGCGCCTTCGGTGCCTTCGCGAGTTCGATCGACGAGGCCGACGAGGCCGAACTCGATGGGTTGCACCTCGTGGTCGGTGATCTCGACCGGCGCCGTCCGAGCTACTCGGCGGCGATCGCGGTCGACGGCCACCGCTTCGAGGCCAGCCTCAAGCTCGTCCTCGAACGGCCGCGCCGACTCGTCGAGCCACCGACCAACTGGCTGGAGCGGGTGAAGCTCCTTCCCCCGCCCCGGCCGAAGAAGTGGCCGAATGGCTCGACGCAGGGCACGTCGGGCTTGCTTCCAGCTCTCGGGTCCGGTCGGACCCGGCCGAGCCGGAGCGAGCTCGACAGCCTCGTCGAGAAGGCTGGTCGGATGGCGGACGAACTGGGCTATCGCCCTTCCTACTGGCTCGTGCCGGTCTCACCACCGCGCGAGCCGGGAGGGCCGAGCGATGCCTAACCGAGTCGTCCTCATCGGCTGCGGCGGGATCGGAAGTCAGCTCGTCGGTCCGCTCGCGCGGTACCTGGCGAACCGGCCCGAACCGCCGCTCCTCGTCCTCGTCGACGGCGACGCCTTCGAAGCGGGGAACCTCACTCGGCAGGCCTGCGCGGTCGGCGATCTGGGCACGAACAAGGCCGAGGCCTTGGCCCGGGTCGCTCGATCGGCCGGACTGGCGGTGCAGGTCGTCGCGGAGTTCGTGACCGGCGCCAACGTCGGGCATGTCGTTTGCGAAGGGGACCTCGTCCTCCTCGCGGTCGACAACCACCCGACGCGAGCGTTGGTCGACCGCCACGTCGCGACCCTCCCGGACGCGACGCTCATCAGCGGCGGCAACGACGAGACGGACGGTAACGTCCAGCTCGTCCGCCGCCGCGATGGCTGGTCAGTCGACGGCCACCTCGTCGAGATCCACCCGGAAATCGGCGAGATCGATCGCGACGGTGCGCCCGGAGTCGACGGCTGCCTGGCCCACGTGGTCGAGCGGCCCCAGCTCCTGGCCACCAACCTGATGGTCGCCAGCGCGATGTTGAGTTGCCTCTGGCCGCTCCTCGAGACCGGCAGCGTCCCCTACAGCGAGGTCTACCTCGACACGGTCCGGTGCGCGATGTGCAGTCGCTCCTGGTTCCGTGTCCCGGCCGGCGCGCCGTAGGGGAGTGTGGATCAACAGGTGCACAACGGCCGGGGAGGCGCCAGCGGCGCTCCCCGGCCGAACCATCTCTGAGGCTTTGTGACAGGAGTTGTCACAGTTGTCACAAACACGATCGGCGAACCCGTTCCGACCCGGCAGCGGCATCTTCCCGCCGCTGCTGTCTGGCCGTGAGCCCGAGACCACGATGCTCGAGGCGCGCGTGGCGCGGACCCGCGAGGGCCACCCGCAGCACACCGCGCTGCTCGGCGAGTGGGCGATCGGCAAGACGACGCTGCTCATGCACTGGCGCCGTCGCCTGGAGGCCGCGGGCGACCGGGTCGTGCTGACCATGGCGTACCCGCAGTCGAGGGACGACTTCCTGGCCGCGCTGGCTGGCGCGATCGCCGCCGAGGCGGACGGTGGCTGGACCACGAAGGTCGATCTCGAAGTAGGCCTGGACGTCGGCCTTGCGGAGGCGCGTCTCCGAAAGCCGGTGCGCGAGGTCGACAAGGAGCTTCGCGCCTTGCTTCGGCGCGCTGCACGCGTTGGTGATCGCCACGCGATGATCGTCTTGGTCGACGACGTTGACCTCATCACCACGCCCGGCGATCGCCCTGCTGCAGCTCCGGGCGATCGCCCTGGAGCTCTACGCGAGCGACGTCGCTATCGCCTTCGTGGTCTCCGCATCGCCCGGGCTCTTTGGCTCGATCCGCGGCGCCCACGAGCCGCTCGTTCGCTTCTTCGAGCCCATCACGCTCGGGCCACTCAGCGGCGCGGCGGCTAGGGACGCGATCGCGAGGCCCCTCATGGACTTAAACGTCACGTTCGACGACGACGTCGTTGCCGAGATCGTCGAGCTGTCCGGCGGCCGACCGTACTACCTGCAGAAGCTCGCCTACTTCGCGTTCGATGTCGCGGAAGCAGGGCGGGTCGGCCGGGCGCAGTTCGCCGCGGCCTTCGAGCGCGCCTTCGCGGCGGTCAGCCAGGAGATCTTCGCGGCTCGCTGGTCGGCAATGGCACCGGTCGAGCGCCGGGTGGTTTCCGTCGTCGCCTCGGCGAGCGTCGCCCGACCCTCAGGTGAGATCGAAGGGGAGGCGGAACGTCTCGGGGTCGCGCCGCCCGCTACCCGCCAGGCCCTCCACCGCCTGGCCGCCCGAGGACACATCGACCGCCTGGCGAACGGCCAGCGCGGCCGCTACTCGGTCAATGACCGTCTGTTCAGGCGATTCCTGGAGCTCCAGGCGTGCCAGCGGTAGCGAGGCCACGGGGCAAGCACACGCGGTCAGCGGCCGCCCGAAGGGTCGCCCTCGGGTCGAGGGCGGCCGCCGGGCCACCCACCTTGGCCCGTGGCCCCGCCGTTCGAGCCATGAGTACGAGACGCCCAGGCGCGCGTGGCCATCAGCGAGAGCAGAACATCGTCGTCATCGCACTCGCGAGACTTGTTCGCGAGGCGATCGAGGCAGAGGACTCCGACGATCCGGAGCCGGCAGGGCAGTGGCGTAGAATAGCGGATCCGACCCATGAGGCCGGGCTCACGCTGAGGCTTTCCGTTGCGTCTAGCTCCGCCGCGTAGACTCCCACCTTCCCTCGATGAACTCCACGGTCTTCGGGCCGCGCGCTGGGTGCGCGAGTCGACCGAAGGCCAGTACGACCGCTACGGACCGGAGTCTCAGCACGAGCAGATGGATCGCTTCGTCGAGCGTTACGGCCTCGTCGACACCAAGATCGTCTACTCGGTGGCACAGAGCGGTCGTACGGTGTGGCGGTCCAACACCATGGCGGAGATGCTGTCGGCTGCGAAGGCCGGCTCGTTCGACGTCCTGCTGACCGGCTACTTCGATCGCTGGCAGCGGAATCTCCGGCGCACCCTCGAGCTGATCGAGGATCACCTCCATCCATCCGGCGTCGCTTGGGTCATGCGCGATCGACGCCTGATGAGCTCCGATCCGCGCGACTGGGACCAGATGGTCACCGAGGCACATGAGGCCGAGCGGTACAGCCGACGCCTCGGCGAGCGGATCACGGATGGCTATGCGGCGAAGTTCCGACGCCTCGCCGATCCAGGCGGATGGGCACCTCTGGGATTTGTCCGGATCCCGCCTGCCTTCGTCCTGCGAATCGACCCGGACGCCATCGATGTCGCTGTCCGGATCTTCGAGCGCTACGCGGTTGGAACTCTGTCGATCCGGGAGGTCGCAAACGAGTTTAGCCTGAACGATCGGCGCGTCACAGAGATGCTCAAGAACCCGATCTACAACGGCTGGGTCGGGCGAAAGGGCGACCGGACGCCCGCGTCATGGCGTGCCAGCCCACCGGTGTCTGACGAGCTGTGGGAACGCGTCGCCACGTTGCGAGCCAGTCGAGCTCGCCACGGCGGGAGCCGTCCTCCGAGGCGGATCGACCTGCTCCGCGGGCTTCTCTATTGCGTCTGCGGTCAGCGGCTACGCACCGACGGGACCATGGGGTCGCCGCCCCGACAGCGAAAGCTCCGTCCCAAGCATGAGCTGTGTCCGGACTGGGGTCCGAAGGCGAGCCATTCGGCGAACGTCTATGAGCCGTGGATCGTCGGCCAGGTGACAGGGATCCGCGTCGATGAGTCGACCGTCGAGCGCATCGTTAGGGTCCTCTCAGCACCCGAAGCTCGCCCGATCACCGTCAACCGGGCTCGACTTGAACGGATGAAGCGAGAACTTGCGCTCGACCATGCCGCGGGCCGGATCGACGACAAGACCTACCTGGCGCAGATCGCCGTGCTGCGCGACGAAGCGTCAAGGATCGACTCCGGCGAGCGTCCGAGCACGGGAGTCGCCCCGGACAGGGTGGTCGCCAAGCTGCGCGCCCTTCCGGAGACCTGGGCGAAGGCGACGCCGTCGGGCAGGGCGGAGCTCCTGCACTCGATCTACGAACGGATCATCGTCCGCGGGCCCGAGTTCATCGGCGCCCGACTCACGCCTGAGGCGTACTCGCTGGGCCTTGCGCTGGCGCTTCCCGAGCGCGTTCAGCCAGCACCGGAGTGGGTACTGGCGCGCCCGACAGGCTTCGAGCGTGCAACCTCGGGAGCATCGGTGAGATGAAGATCGCGAAGGTCGAGCAGTTCTATCCCGCGCCGCGGGCGCGCCTGGTGAAGATCACCACCGATACCGGTCTGGTCGGGTGGGGCGAGTCGACGCTGGAGGGGAAGGCCCGCTCGGGCATGGCTGCGGTCGCGGAGATCGGCGACTACCTCATCGGCAAGGATCCGCTCCGGATTGAACACCACTGGCAGCATGTCTACCGCTCGGCGTTCTTCCGGGGCGGCGCGATCCTCATGTCGGCGCTCTCGGGCGTAGATCAAGCGCTGTGGGACATCGCCGGGAAGCACTTCAACGCGCCGATCTACCAGTTGCTGGGAGGCGCGACGCGCGATCGCATTCGCGTCTACGCCCACTGGGGCATCCACGGTCTGGACGAAGCCTCGCTCGAACGCGCCCGGCAGCGGCTGGACATGCTTCAGAAGAAGGGGGGTTACCGGGCATTCAAGGCGGGGCCGGTCGGGAAGTGGCGAGCCCACGAGCCCCCGTCACGGATCGACGAGTTCGTAAAGGCGGCATACATGATGCGCGAGTGGGTGGGACCTGACGTCGAGCTCGCCTTCGACTTCCACGCCAAGATGACCCCCGGTCTGGCCGTGGAGATCTGCAATGAGATCAAGGGGGTGCGGCCCATGTTCGTGGAGGAGCCGGTGCCGCAGGAGACCCCCGAGGCGATGAAGCTCGTCTCCAGCCAGATCACCTATCCGATCGCGACCGGGGAACGGCTGCTCAGCCGGTGGGAGTTCCGCCGCCTGCTGGAGATCGGCGCGGTATCGCTCATCCAGCCCGACGTCGCGCACGCGGGGGGCATCTCCGAGACGCGACGCATCGCGAATATGGCCGAGCCGTACTACATACACATCATGCCTCACTGCGCGATCGGCCCGGTCGCGTTCTCCGCCTGCGTGCAGGTGGACGCCTCGGTGCCGAACTTCCTGATCCAGGAGCAGGTGGATGTCGGCCTCGGCGAGGGGATGCTGAAGGAACCCTGGGTCGTGCGCGACGGCTACGTCGATCTGCCGCGCGGGCCGGGCCTGGGGATCGAGATCGACGAGCGGGCCGCGGAGAAGGTGCTTACCACCTATCCGGAGGAGCTGGGCGGGGAACACTTCTACCAGGATGACGGCAGCGTCGCCGACTGGTAGGAGGCTCAGGCCCGCGGCGACGCGTCCCGGCCTCGGAACACCATGTAGTGCACGATTACCGACCCGAGCATCAGCAGCGCCGCGGCGAGGAATATCGGGTGGTAGCCGAGATTCACGATCGCGATACCACCGAGCGCGGTTGCGACCGCCCAGCCGCCGTTCCAGGAGAGGGTCCGTAACGCCGAGACGCGGGCGCGTTTGCGCGGTTCATACAGCTCCATCACGTAGGCGTTATCCAGCGGTTGACCGACGCTCATGAAGCCGGAACGCCCGATGTACGCCAGCGCCGCGATCGCCAGGCCTGGGTCGAACATCAACGCGATGATGGTCGGCACGCAGAGGATCCGCGAGAGCGCGATCGTTGCGACAAGGCCGATCCGCCTCGAGAGCGCCGGCGCGACAAGACTAGCCGGTGCCATCGCCAACGAGGCCACCGCGAAGATCGTCCCGATCGTCTGCGTGCTCGCGTGTACCTGATCGCGCAGGTAGACATTGAAGAACGCCACGACGAGACCGGTCGAGGCCGACATGAGAATTGTCGCGGCACACATCGCCAGCGTGTCGATGCGCTCGGTCGTGACGCGGCCGCCCACGGGCGCCGGTGTGGTCGGAACCATGCTCTCCGCCACGCGGCGATCGTTGGCAAGCAGGAGCGGCGGGATCCCCAGAAAGGTGAGCGACGCGCCCACGAGCAGCGCGGCCCGGTAGCCGTTGAGGTCGCCGCCACCGATCAGCGCCGGGACCTGACCGCCCAGCGCGCTCCCCACCACCGAGGCGAGGGAGAGAGCCGCGAAGTTTGCCGAGAACGCGGTGCGGCGCAACTCGGGCGCGGCATTGTCCATCAGGTACGGCGCCATTGGGACGAAGATGCTCGCCATACTCGCACCGTTCACGATCGCGGCCGCGACGAGTAGCGCGGGGGACTCGATGAGCGCCATCGCCGCGAAGGAGGTGCCCAGCGCGGCCGTCGCGACGATGAGCATCCGGCGTGGGCCCAGGCGCGGCGCAAGCGACCCCGCCGGAAGAGCCGCTAGGCCGATCGCGGCCGTCTGCGCGAACTGGAGCAGACCGACGAAGTCCTCGCGATACCCGAGCGCGACGAGATAGAGGTTGAGGATCAGCGCCTGGAGGGCGATCCCCAGGAAGATGAACACGTTCTGGGTCAATAGACACCAGAGATTCCGGCCGAAGGCGGGCACTCCTGGCATCACGCTGACCCTCCGCCCTGCGCGCCACTATAGAGCGGTCGCCGCGGCCGTGCGCGGCACCATGCTCGGCCTCGCGCTCGCTCTATCCATCGCCCTGCAAAACCGAACCCCGCCCGGGCGCTGGAGATCAGGATCGACGATGCGATCGTGATCGGGCCCGAGGAGCGCATCGACGATGACGTGCTGGCGATCGGCGGCAGCGTCGCGGTCTTTGGCGATATCCGGGGCGACTTGCTCGCGATCGGCGAGCGCGTTCTCGTCGGCGGCACGATCTCCGAAGACGTACTGGCCGCCGGTCAATCGATGGAGAGTGGTGCGATCCTTGCGGGCGACCTTCGAGCGCTGGCAGGAGAAATGGTCCTCGGCGGCGCGATCGCCCGCAATGCGCTGGCGGTCGCCGGAAGTCTGCGCCAGATCGATGGCGCGGCGCTCGGCGGCGGGGGCGCAATCGCCGCGGGCACGCTCCATCTCGATGGAGACGTCGGCGGCCGGCTGCAGGTGGACGCGCGAGAACTCACGCTCGGCGAGAGCGCCGCTGCTCCGGCGCTCTCCGGCACCACGCGCGAGGCTCCCGATCCACCTCGGTCTGGACGCGCCGGCGCGATTGCTATGACGATCCGCGGACCCGATTGGAGGGACGATCTCGTCGGATTCGCCCGAACAGTGCTCCGTGCGGCGAATCTCGCCACCGCGTTCATGCTGGTACTGGGCGCGACCACGGTGGGATGGCGATGGCCGGCCGCCGCGTCCTGGTGTCGGACGACGATCGTGGCACGGCCGGGCAGTACCCTCGCCCTCGGTCTGCTCGCACTTCTCCTCGGCGGGGCGCTGGGCGCAGTTCTGCTCGTGAATCTTGTCGGTGCGGTGCCCGGGATCCTCCTTCTCGCCGTGGCCTTTCTCCTTGGCACCGCTGGTTGGGGCATCGCGACGTTCTCGGTTGGAGACCTGCTGGGCCGCGACGCCGCCGGCCAGCCGCGTCTGGCCGCGACGCTGCGCGCGCTGGGCGGCGGGATCTGCCGCCTCCTTCTCGGGAACGTCCCGGTGGTCGGCGGAGCGCTCGCGCTTCTCGCCGTCAGCGCCGGCGCGGGAGCCCGCCTGCTTCGCCTGATCGCGCGCACGGGCCAGGTACACTCGTCCCCGTGAGCGACACATTGCTTCGCGAGACTCTCCTCGCCCCCGGCCATGCGGCGGTCGCGGCGCTCCGGCGGAACGGCACCCGCGTCGTCTTCGGTCTCAATGGCGACCACGTCCTGCGCCTCTACGACGGATTGGCCGATACGCCGGAGATCACCCACATTACGGTCAAGCACGAGAACAACGCCGCGCTCGCCGCCGAGGCCTACGGCCGCCTCACGGGCGAGCCCGGGGTCGTGGTCGTCACGGCCGGGCCGGGCGCACTCAATTCGATCACCGGCGTTGCCGGCGCCTTCGCGAGTGGCGCCCCCGTCGTTCACGTGACGGGCGCGGTGCCCTCGACGGCGTACCTTGAGACATTCCACGGCGTCGACACGCCGGACTTCACGGAGCGGATGTTCGCTCAGGTCGTGAAGCGCTCCACCCGAGTTCTTGGTCCGAACGCGCTAGTGCCGGCAATCGACGATGCGTTCCATCTGGCCCGCACTGGTCGTCCCGGACCCGTCCACGTGGAGATGACGCGCGACCTCCTCGAATCGGATGCGCGGATCGCTCTCGGCGCGCCGCGCGTTCGTGGGACCTCTTCGGCTTCCGCCGATCTCGATGCCCTCGCCGCGCGCATCGCGGCTGCGCGCCGGCCGATGATCGTCGCCGGCAAAGGCGCCTGGTACCCGGTCGTCAGTCGCGCCCTGGTCGCGTTCGCCGAAGCGCTCGTCGCCCCGGTGGCGCAAACCTGGGAGGGGCACGGCGCGTTCCCGACCGTCCATCCTCTCTCCCTCGGTCCATACCGACTTATGGGCAGCCACCCGGGGGTCGAGGCCGCGCTGTCCGCGTGCGACCTGGTCATCGGGGTCGGCATCCGCCCCGGCATCGAGGCGCACGCGACGCTGCGAGCCGCGGCCGACGATCGTCTGCTGATCCTCGACGCAGCGGATGAGCCGGTGGCAGGCGATCCCTGGTTCGCCGATATCGAGACGCTGGCCGCGACGCTGCGCGCGCTGGTGAACCGAGTAGCCGCTTCCCCGCTCGCGCACGAAGCGCGGGAGATGTGCCAGACCGCCCGGGCCGCGTTCGCACGGGGCCTGGAGATCGAACTGAAGCGCCACGCCGCGACCCGGCCCTGGCACATCGGGCTGGCGCTCCAGGGACTGGACGCCCGACTCGATGCCGACACGATCGTCACGAGCGACGTGAGCAACGTCAAACTGTGGGCGCCGCTCGTCGTCCGCGCGTTCGGCCCGTCCTCGCACCTCCAGTCCGGGTCGTGGGGGACAATGGGATACGCCCTGCCGGCGGCGATCGGCGCGGCGATGGCACGGCCCGGTGCGAAGGTCGTCGCCCTCGCCGGCGATACATCCTTCCTCATGTCGTCGAGCGATCTCGTCACAATCGCCCAGGCGAAACTGCCAATCGTGCTGGGGATCCACCGCGACGGCCGGATCGGGATGATCGACTACATGCAGCGGCAGGCAGGCCGGACTCCCTACGCGGTGGAGATCGGCGATGTCGACCTGGTGCGCATGGCGGAGGCCTGCGGCATCCCCGGTATTCCGGTGCGCGAGCCGGCAGAGATCGGCCCTGCCTGGGACCGCGCCCTGGCCGCCGATGGACCCGTTCTCATCGAGTTCCAGGCCGGGCACGACTTCCCACGCCCTTCTGTGCCGCGCTTCGTCCAACAGGGGGCGCACTTGCCGTGACGGCATTCATGTGCGTGACCTGCGGCGTCGAGTATGAAGAGCAGGTCGATCGGGCGGACGAACCGCCCGCGCACTGCCAGACCTGCGAGGACGATCGGCAGTACGTCGGCTGGGTGGGTCAGAGGTGGACGACGGTGATGGAACTCTCCACGGTTCGGCGTACGGTCGTGGCGCAGGTGGCCCCCTGGCTCCACGCGATGCGCACCGAGCCATCGTTCGCGATCGGCCAGCAGGCGTTCCTGATCCAGACTCTGGCGGGGAACATCCTCTGGGAGAGCATCAGCACAATCGACGGCGAGGCGGTGGCGGCGCTAGCGGAACTCGACGGCGTTCAGGCGATCGCGATTCCCATCCGCATTTCTATTCCGCTTCGGCGCACTGGAGCGACGCGTTCGGCGACGCACCGATCTGGCTGCACGCGCGGGACCGCGATCACGTGCGCCGGACCCACCCGGCGCTGCGTTTCTGGGAGGGCGAGGAGGTCAGTCCTCTGCCAGCCGCTCCGCTCCGCCTCCTGCGGGTGGGTGGCCACTTCGCCGGGTTCCAGGCGCTGCTGTGGGACGATGGCGGAGGCGCGTTCTTCAGCGGCGACATGCCCACCGTCGCGCGCGATCAGCGCTGGGTTAGCTTTATGTACAGCTAGTCCAACCTCGTTCCGCTCGCCGGGCGGGAGGTGCGCCGCATTGCCGATCTCCTTGCCGGTCATCGCTTCTCCCGGCTCTACTCGAGCTGGCCCGATCACGTCGTCGCGGAGGATGCCTGGGGCGCAGTGCAGCGCTCCGCGGCGCGGTACCTCGACCCGCCCGTCGCCGAGTAGCGCCAGAGCCAGCGCGTCGGGCTACGCTCCCGGCGGCGCCATCGCGTCGCCGCGGCGATACGCCTCGCCCAGCAAGTCGACCGGGTGGATCACCTCCATGGGCAGGCCGCGCTGGCGGATGCCGGCGGCGATCTGGATGATGCAGCCGGGATTCGCCGCCACGACCGCGTCCGCGCCGGTGGCGATGATCGACTCCATCTTGAGATCGAGGAGGCGCCCGGCCATCTCCGGCTGGGTGATGTTGTAGATCCCGGCCGACCCGCAGCAGAAGTCCGACTCGCGCATCTCAACGAGCCGCAGTCCGGGAATGAGGCGCAGCAGTCTCCGCGGTTGCTCGCGTATCCCCTGGCCGTGCGCGAGATGGCAAGCGTCCTGGTAGGTCACCGTCCGCTCGATCGTTCCGCGCGGCGTCTCCAGGTCGATGCTAGCCAGGAACTCGGTGATGTCGCGAACCCTCTCCGCGAAGGCGTGGGCGCGGCGCGACCAGATGGAGTCGTCCTCGAGTAGTTCGCCGTACTCCTTCAGCGTCGATCCGCACCCTGCCGCGTTGACGAGGTACACGTCTGCGCCGCTGCGTTCGAAGGTCGCGATGTTGTGACGGGCGAGTTGTCGCGCGGTGTCCCTCTCGCCGGCGTGGACGTGGAGCGCACCGCAGCACTTCTGCGGCGGCGGCACAAATACCTCGCACCCATTCCGCGCCAGGACGCGCACCGTGGCCGCGTTGGTCGCATCGAAGAACCGCGCCGCGATGCATCCGGTGATGAACGCAACCCGGTGACGGACCTCCCCCCGCGGCGGCAACGTGCGTGGCGGCAGCGCGGCGGGCCGGACGCCCCCCGGCAGGTCCGGCAGCATCGCCTCCATGTCGCCGAGCTTCTTGAGTGGCCCGGGCAGGATACGGAGCAGGCCGCTGCCGCGCAGGAGGCGCTGAGCGCCGCTCCGCTGATACGCCCGTGTCGCAGTGCCGAGCGCGTCCAGCGCGAGGTTCGACGTGAACACACCGTCAAGCAGCACGTCGCGAGTCAGCCGCTCGGCGCGATTTGCGGCGCGAATCTCGGCGCGCGCGGCCTCGACCATGCGTCCGTAGTCGACCCCCGAGGGACAGGCGGTCTCGCAGGCGCGGCAGTCGAGGCAGCGGAAGATGTGAAGACGGAAGTTGGGGTCGTCGGCCTGGATGCGGCCCTCGCTCAGGGCGCGCATCTGATAGATCCGCCCGCGCGGCGAGTCCAGTTCGTTCCCGAGCAGGCGGTAGGTGGGGCAGAAATCGAGGCACAGCCCGCAGTGGACGCACCGCTTGACGACCTCGCGCGGAACGTCGAGCCGTGATCGCAGGCCAGGCGAAGCGTTATTCACAGCCGGCCCAGAAAGCGGCCAGGGGCCATGATCCCGTGTGGATCGAATCGGGCTTTGAGACGCTGGGCGATGATCTGACTGTCGCCGGGATCGCCCAACACGTCGATCTCCGCCTTCATCGCGGTCGGGCACCGTTCGACCACCAGGGTGCCCAGATGCTCGCGGACGAGCGCTCTCAGCGCCCGCACGAGAGCCAGCGCGCCATCGCCGGGCGCGATGGCGGCGCGGAGAACGCCGACTCCAGAACTCGCCCGGATGTCGTGCGCGAGCCCCGCTGCCCGCGCGCGCGATGCGATCTCCCTCCAGGCCCACGCGACCTCGCCGATCGGCACTGCGAGCCGCACGCGGAGCCCGCCCTCCGGTGCGACCGGTTCGGCCCGGAGCAGGTCGAGCGCATCGCGCGCCGCATCTTCGTCCAGCATCTCGATCCCGCCCGCGCCGGCCTCGGCCGCGTACGCGGTGATGTCGCGCACCGTACGATCCAGCGCAACCCTGCGGTCGCCGAGGTGGATCGTCACACACACCGCTTCGCCATCCGCCGGCGCGGCCTCGATCGCCGTCGGCGTGAGCGCGGACCGAAGGAGTCGATAGGTCAGCGCGCACGCGGCGTCGATGTCGGGCATGAGGATTGCGAGCGTACGCTCCTCCCGCGGACGAGGCGAGACTTTGAGAGTGACCTCGGTGAGGACCGCCAGCGTGCCGAGCGAGCCGATGTACAGCTTGTTGAGATCGTAACCGGTCACGTTCTTGACCACTCGGCCGCCGCTCCGCGCGATTGTCCCGTTCCCGGTCACGACCCGGGTGCCGATGACGAGGTCGCGCGCCGTCCCGTAGCGCAGGCGGCAGGGGCCGCTCGCGTTCGTCGCGACGATGCCGCCGATCGTGGAGCCCGGGTGGGTCTGCGGGTCGAGGGCGAGGAACTGCCCGTTCTCGGCTAGGGTTGCCTGCAGGGCGATGAAGGGTGTGCCCGCCCGGGCGGTGATGGTGAGGTCGGCGGGCTCGTACTCGACGATGCCGCCCAGGTGGGCAGTGGAGAGCGCGACATCGTAGGCGCGGGGCACATTCCCGAGGTCGAGCCGCGTGCCGCCGCCGCGCGCGATCACGGCCAGGCGGTCGGCCGCGGCCCACGTGAGCGCGGCAGCGACCTCGGCCTCGTCCCGCAGCGCGGCCTCGTAGCGCGGCGCCCGATCGTCCACCGCCAGGGCCCGGGCCGCGCGACGCCCCAGTTCGCGACCCGCGCTCACCAGCCCACCAGCACGGCGCGCCCGTGGCGCGTCTCGGTCACGTCGAGGCAGAGGCCAGGCGTCGGGAGCACCTTGCCCGGGTTACATAGCCCGGTCGGATCCCATGCCTGCCGCGCCAGTCGCATCACGTCCATATCCGCGTCGGAGAAGACGAGCGGCATCAGATCCCGCTTCTCGATCCCGATCCCGTGCTCGCCGGTGAGCGCGCCGCCCGCCTCGGCGCAGATGCGCAGGATCTCCGCCCCGACCTGGCGGGCGAGCTCGGTCTGCCCGGGAACATCGCCGTCGAAAAGGCAGAGCGGGTGGAGATTACCGTCGCCGGCGTGGAAGACGTTGGCGATGCGCAGGCCGGTGCGGCGGGAGACCTCGTCAATCTTCGCAAGCACCTCGGGCAAACGGGTGCGGGGGATGACCCCATCCATCACGTAGAAGTCGGGCGAGATGCGGCCCATCGCGCTGAAAGCGTTCTTCCGTCCGGCCCAGAGCAGCGCGCGCTCGCGGGCCGAGGCGGCGAGGCGCACCTCGCGCGCGCCGTTGCGGTCGCAGAGGGCGCGGATGCCCTCAACCAGATCCTCGATTCCGTCGCGCATGCCCTCCACCTCGACGAGGAGGACCGATCCGGCGTCGGTCGGATACCCGGCGTGGGTGGCGGCCTCGACCGCCTGCAGGGCCAGACCGTCCATCATCTCCAGCGCCGCCGGAATGACCCCGGAGGCGATGATGTCGGAGACCGTCTGCGAGGCCGCCTCGATCGTCTCGAAGATCCCTAGGAGCGTCTTGACGTCCTCGGCGACCGGCGTGAGACGCACCACGATCTTCGTGACGATGCCCATCGTGCCCTCGGATCCGCAGAAGAGCCCGGTGAGGTCGTAGCCCGGCGCGTCGACGGCCTTGCCACCGGTGTGGATGATCTCCCCTTCGGCGGTGACGATCTCCATGCCCAGGACGTGATTCGTCGTGACGCCATAGATGAGTGTGTGTGGCCCGCCTGAGTTCTCGCCAACGTTGCCGCCGATGGTCGAGGCCTTCTGGCTGGAGGGGTCGGGCACGAAGTAGAGCCCGTGTTCGGCCACGGCGTGGGAGATGTGGAGGTTTACCACGCCCGGCTCGACAATGGCACGGAGGTTCGGCAGATCGATCTCGAGGATACGGTTCAGGCGGGAGAACGACAGAACGACACCGCCCTCAATGGGGAGTGCGCCGCCGGAGAGGCCGGTGCCAGCTCCGCGCGGGACGACCGGCACTCGCTCGCGATTGCAGAGCCGAACGATCGCCGCGACCTGCTCGGCGCTCGCCGGCAGAGCCACGGCATCCGGGATCGCGCGGTCGATCGAGCCATCGAACTCGTAGAGCATGAGGTCGTAGTCGGACCAGAGGACGTTCTCCGGACCGACGATCTCGCCCAGCCGTTCGGCGAGCGCACGCCGTTCGGCGAGCGTACGGCGCGGAGTAGACGCCGGGCCGTGCATCGCGCCGAGTATAACGACGCCGGGCGCGTCCACCCGGAGCCGGACTGTACACTGGCCACCGTGATCGACGAGCAGATCAGTGGACGCCGGGCAATGCTCGCCGCGCTGATCGGCGCGATCATCGGGACCATCGCCGCGCTGTCGCTCTCGATCGTGGAGGTGCCGCTGGTGGAGCGGATGGTCGGTGCCCGACTGCCGGACCCCGGTCTCATTCCGGTCGTGGCGATCGCGCTGGGTGTGAACCTGCTTGGCGCGTTCGTCGCGCGGGCACTCGCCGCTCGGCCGGACGCGGCACGCTACGTCGTGGGAACGTGCCTGATCGTCGCGCTGATCGCATGCGTGCCGATCGTTGTCGCCGAGCCGCTGCCCGGCCTGATCTGGGTGTCGGTGCCTCGCTACCTGGTGATCGGCGTGGTGGGCGCCGCGCTAATCCCCCGGGTTCTGCTTACACGGGATGACGACTGAGGGACTGCCGGCGTCGCGCGCGATGCGCTTTCCGTCAGAGCCGGAGCATCTGCTCGGCGAAGGCGACGCGCGGCCGCCAATTCTCGGCGGTCGGCGCGTCCTCGTGCTCCCAGCAGGCGTCGAGCATAGCGTGGACGAAGCACCAGTCGCGCGCCCGGGCACGATCGAGGCCGAGTTCGACGCAGAAGATGTCGAGGCGGTGACGATTCATCTCCAGCGTTGTGCGGTCCGACGGGTTGCGCATGAACTGACAGATGTCGAAATGCCGATCGCCGGCGAGCCCCTTCGGGTCGATCGCGGTCCAGCCCCTGCGGCAGTCGCGCAGGACATTGAAATGGTGCATGTCGCCGTGAAGGACGTGGTGTGCGTCGGTGGTTTCGAGCAGTGCGGCACGCAGCGCGTCCGCGCGGGCAAAGAGGTCGGCGGGAAAACCGCCGGTGCCCGCGATGAGCGCGGGGCGATTGCGATCGTAGGCGGCGCACCAGTCGGCCAACGGGCGAAGGCCACGCAGGTCGGTCGGGTCGAGCGGTCGCCAGAGGCGGCGCAGGAGACCGGCGGTGATGTGAGTCGCCTCATCGTCGTCGCTTTCCGCCAGATCGACGAGCATCGTGCCTGGATCGATCCGCTCGAGAAGCATCGCGCCCCGCGTCTCATCCACGCGCAGCAAGCGGGCCGCGCCGTCACCCTCCCACCTGCGCAGCGCCGCGATCTCATTGGCAGTCTCATCGAGGTAGCGGCTGACTTTCAGGACTCCCCCTTCACGTCCGCCGCCCGGCAGCACGCGTGTGGCGGGAGCGACGTAGTTGATCCAGATGTTCGGGTAGTAAGGGCCGATCGCGAGATCCCAGTCCTTCGCCAGGCCGGCAAGCAGGTCGGGAAGGGCCGCCACCCAGGCGGGATCGACGGCGTTGAAGGCGCGAAACCTCTCGGGCAGATCGTCGAGAAACGAGCGCATGCCGAACCTTATCAGGCGTTCGCGCGCTCCCGGAGGATGTGCTTCTGCACTTTCCCCATCGCGTTGCGGGGAAGGTCCGCGACGAAGCTCACGCGGCGAGGCTTCTTGTAGCTCGCCAGGCGAGCGCGGCAGTACTCAACGATCTCGTCATCGGTGACCGCGCAACCCGGCGCGCGCACGACCGCCGCCGCGACCTGCTCGCCGAAGTCGGCATCGGGCAGTCCGTAGACGGCAACATCGGCGATCCCGGGGTGGGTGAGAAGCACCTCCTCGACCTCTCGGGGATAGATGTTGAAGCCGCCGCTGATGATCAACTCGCGGGCACGGCCAGAGATGGTGAAGTAGCCGTCAGCACTGCGCCAGCCGAGGTCGCCGGTGTTGAACCAGCCCTCGGCATCGAACGCCTCGACGGTCGCACCCTCGTTCCGCCAGTAGCCGGGAAAGACGTGCGGCCCTCGGACCTGGATCTCACCCGGGGTCTCATCGTGCATCGGACGTCGAGTGACGACGTCGACGATCCTCGCCTCCTGGCCGGGAAAGGGGCCGCCGACGCTGCCAGGGCGCCGCTCACCGTCGTAGGGGTTCGTACAGTTCATGATCGTCTCGGTCATCCCGTACCGTTCGAGGATCGCCTGACCGGTGAGCGCGCGGAACTCCTCGAACGTCTGGACGCCGAGCGGCGCCGATCCAGAGACGTAGAGGCGCAGGCCCGGTGGTGCGGCGGCGCGGGCACGCGCCTCGGCGATGAGCCGGCCATACATCGTGGGCACGCCGAAGAACATCGTCGGCTCGCCGTTCAGGAGCGTATCCAGCGCTTCGGCGGCATCGAACTTCGGCCGAACGTCGGCAAAGGCACCGACCGAGATTGTGCCGTGGATGCCGACGCAGAGCCCGTGGGCGTGGAAGAGCGGGAGCATGAGCAGGAGGCGGTCACGCGCGTCCCAGTGCCATGCCTGTGTGACCGCAAGGGCATTGGCGATGAGGTTGCGATGGAGGAGAACGGCGCCCCTTGAACGGCCGGTGGTTCCCGACGTGTAGGCGATGATCGCCGGCGCGTCCGCCGCGGGCAGCGGGGGAAGGGGGGCCCTCCGCGTCAGCGACGGCCGGGGCGCATCGCGCTCGACGACGAGGGAGCATCGCAGATCGGGCGGCGCGCCTTCGTGGCTCTCCCCGAGCGCGGCGAGTTCCCGTTCTCCGGACGAATCGGTGACACAGAGGATCGCGCCCGAATCTCGCAGGATGTGATCGAGTTCGACCTGACGGTACTGCGTGTTGACGAGAACGGCGATCGCCCCCGCGAGGTGGACGCCGAGGTAGGCGCCGACGAACGCCGCAGAGTTGGCGAGGAAGAGCGCCACCCGGTCGCCGGGTTGGACCCCCTCGGCCCGGAGGCGCGACGCCCAGGCCGCTGCCAGGTGAAGCGTTCCGGCCCGAGAGTACGTTAGATCGCCGAACCGCAGGAGCGGTCGGTCAGGAACTTCGGCCGCGTGGGCGGCGAGGGCGGCGAGGATCGACGCAGGGGCTGTCACGGGCGGTGAGTCTACGCGGGTCGCGTCGCCGTGGACGACACGGCGCGCGAAACACGGCCGCGCCGGGCGCCAACGCAGACTGATGCGGATCTGGCGAACAGATCGGGTAGGCGCTTCGGGCGTCGCGAGGCTCCGTCCCGCACGAGCGTCGGGGACGGTACGATGCCGCCGACCTGGCGCGCGGGACGCGCCAATTACGAAGGGTGGACGCCATGCCGATGCTGGATCTCACGCTGCGCACCCAGGCGCTCGTCACGCGGGGCCGATATCGCGTCTGGGAGCCGATCCATCGCGCGGTGTCGTGGCTGCCGGCGGAAACCGCGCTCGTGCTCTGCGACGTGTGGAACCACCACACCTGCCGCGGCGCTGAGGAACGGCTCGAACGGATGCTGCCGCGGATGAACGAACTGGTCCACCGTCTGCGCGATCTCGGCTGCCTGATCGTCCACGCGCCGTCGGACACCATCCCCACGTACGCCGGGCATCCCGCGCGCCAGCGATTGCTGGCGGTGCCGGCGATCGAGCCGCCGGCCGACCTGCCCCATGGCGATCCACCCCTGCCGGTCGACGCGAATGATCCGTGCGATACGTGCCCGGACGAGGCGCATCCGGACTGGCAGCGCGGCATGCCCGTGTCGTGGACGCGTCAGCACCCGGCGATCGGGATCGATGAGGCCCGAGACGTCATCTCCGCCGACGGCCGCGAGTTGTACAGCTACTACCACCACCGCGGGATCCGCCACGTCCTCGAGATAGGGGTGCACACGAACATGTGCATCCTCAACCGCTCCTTCTCAATCAAGCAGATGGTGAGACGCGGCATGGAGCCGGTCCTCGTCCGCGACCTGACCGACTGCATGTACAACCCGGCCCAGCCGCCCTACGTTCCCCACGACGAGGCGACGCGGTTGATCGTCGGCTACATCGAGAAGTTCTGGTGCCCGACGGTGCTGAGCGACCAGTTGCTGAAGCTGGACTGACACTGCCCGGAATCCTGGCTCAGACGGGAATCCACCCAGACTCCTCTGTATGAGGTGCGGATGCAAGCGAGGTAGTCGATAGCCCTCATCGAGACATCAGGACTGATATCGGTCAGCGAGGCGAACAGTCTGGGCATCTCGCGCCTGCTTCGCGACGCCGAGGAGCAGGAGGACAGGGTCCTCCTGCGCAATAGGAGAAAGCCTCGACGATGACTCGTCGGCGGCGCCCGCCACGCTCCGCAAGCCCGGTGGGACGCGGGTCGCGAACCAGACTCTGCACCAGCCGGTTGACACGCGCTCGGAGATGCCTGGCGCGGATGTCGGCGGGCGGGCGGGAAGCCCGCGGTCCTGGGATCTGGCGGTCCGGATGGTCTCGGTGCCAGGGACCGGCGGGAAGCCCGGCTTCTTCGGAATGCACTCTGTAGTTGACGGAACCGACGTCACGGGCTTACCACCGCGCCCACATCGCGTGCAAGGCTGGTCCTGTATGGTGAGGAAGATCGTTCCCGGTCCGAACCTGTCTGGTTCGGACCGGCGTGCGCCCGGGACCATGGGGCCCAGCAGCGGTGACCGCTGACTCTCGTCTGAGTCAGTCCGCCGCCGTGGGCCAGTAGTCCCGCCCACGGCAGGTTCTCTCGCGCCTTTCGCCGTGGGCAGCAGCGCCAAACCGGTCGATCCGTCCGCCGCTGTCCATCGCGTGAAGGAGAGAACCCCGTGACCACCGCGATTCAACCCTCCGAACCCACCTCCCGTCCGGTCCCTCCCGCTTCCGTGCCGACCGCCGCCGATGCGGCGATCGCCCTTTCCATCCAGGGCGCGACGAAGTCGTTCACGCGCGATAGCCCCTCGCTGCTCGGCCGCCTCCGCGGCAAGCGCGCGAAGCGGGTGGCCGCGGTCGACGATGTCTCGCTCGCCGTCCCGCGCGGCGAGATCTTCGGCGTCCTTGGCTCCAACGGTTCGGACAAGTCGACGCTCCTCCGCCTCATCTCCACCCTCCTCCTGCCCGACGCCGCCGCCATCTCGGTCTTCGGACTCGACGTGGTCACGCAGGACATGGCCGTGCGTCGCCTCATCAACCGCGTCAGCGTCGACGCGGCGTTCTTCAAGAAACTCTCGCCGTGGGAGAACCTCGTCTACGCGGCGCGCCTCTACGGGCTGCCGGCGAGACCGGCCCGCGCCCGCTCGATCGAGATTCTCGAACAGCTTGGCATCAAGCGGAGCCGCATCGACGAGCCGCTCGAGAACATGTCCTGCGGGATGCAGCAGAAGATCGCGATCGCCCGCGCGTTCCTCACCTCGCCAGTGCTCATGCTGCCCGACGAACCGACGACCGGCCTCGACCCACGGTCGAAAAAGGACGTGCAGGAGTTCATCCTCGGCATTCGGCAGAAGCACGACGCGACGATCCTGCTCACGACCCACAACATGGTCGAGGCGGATCGGCTCTGCGACCGGCTGGCGATCATCGATAGCGGGCGCATCGTCGCGCTCGATACCCCGGCCGCGCTCAAGGAGCGGAACCGCGCCGCGGGCGGCGACGGCTCGCTCGAAGACGTGTTCATGACGTTCACCGGTCGCAGCCTCGAGGACGGGGACTACGACGAGGACGAGGACGAAGAGCAAGGGAAGGAGGCCCCCTGATGGCCGTCGTCGTTCAGGAGGTCCGCGCGACGTACGCGTTCGTCGAGCGGAACATCAATCTCGTCCGGCGCTACTGAGGCTGGGAGATCGCGTTCCTGGTCTATAGCTGCGCCCACGCGCTTGTCGTCGGTTTCATCGGCGCGGCGATGGGGCAGATCGGCGGCCAGCCGGTACAGAGCAACGCGGTCGTGCTGTACCTGCTCATCGGCAGTCTGGTCTGGAGCTATCTCGCCACCACGTTCGACGCGATCGCCGAGATGATCTCCTGGGAACGCTGGGAGGGGACGATCGAATACACGTTCATGGCCCCGGTCTCACGTCTGACCCACATGGTCGGGCAGGTGATCTTCGCGGCCTCGTACGGCATCGTCCGGACGGGGATCATCCTCGTGATCCTCCAGCACTTCTTCGAGTTGGATCTCAGCGAGGCGAACGTCCTCGCCGCTGGCGCAGTGCTGGCGATCGCGAGCATCGGCTTCGTCGGCCTGGGGATCATGGTCTCGACGCTGCCGCTGCTCTTCACCGAGCGCGGCATGCAGATGGTGTTCGTCACGCAGTCGTGCATCCTGCTCGTGTCCGGTGTGTACTACCCCATCGAGGTGACGCCCGGCTGGATGCAGTTCTTCGGGACGATCTCGCCGGCCACGTACGCGCTCGTGGGCGTGCGCCGCGCGCTCCTCGAGGGGCAGTCGCTAGCCCAGATGGTGGACGTCCTCATCCCGCTCTTCATCATCGGCGTGCTGACGATCCCGATCGGCCTGGTGGTGTTCGGCTTCGCCGAGCGGTACGCCAAGCGCGCCGGCCTGCTCAAGAGGAGTGGCTGACTCATGATCGAGACACGGGAGCGATCCGCGCCGCTGGCGGTGCAGATCGCCGATCCCATGCCCCACATCCGGACGCTCGAACTGGAGCACGCCGAGGCACTCGCGCTCATGTGGCGCGAGAGTTCTCCGGCCTGGGGCGGCAACGGTCCCTACGGCGGCGATCGCTCATCGGCGCGGCGCGTCCTCGAGGACTGTCGGGACATGGATCCGCTGGCAGTCTTCGTCGCCTAGCGTCCCGACGCCGATGGGAAGGAGCAGGCGGTCGGCTATCTGACGCTGTACCCGTTCCCGCCGGATGAGGAGTCGACCTACGTCGGGATCCTCAGCGCGCACCCCCGGTTCTATGGCGGCGGCGTGGGGCGCGATCTGCTCAAGGTCGCGCTCCAGCGGACGGTGGAACTCGGCTACGCCCGCATTGCGCTCCACACCTGGCCGGGAAACGGTCGCGCGCTGCCGCTCTACAAGAAGAGCGGCTACTTCTGGATGCCCAGTACCGCGGTGTTCGTGCCGAACTTCTTGCCGACGATCTTCGGCCTGGACGCGGCGCGCCGCTTCTTCGCCGACGTGGACTGGTATCGCGATCTGAAGCGGGAGATCACCCTAGCCGAGGATGACGAGACCGTCGACGGCGCGGGCGTGTTCCGTTACCTGTGGGAGAAGGATGGCCGTCGCCTCGCGGTGACGATCGATCGCGCCGCGTGTACCGTCCGAGAGGTCGTGGCCGAGGAGTACGAGGTCTCGATCCCTGGAGGCACGATCCGGATCGCGCCGGGCGGGCACCTGCGCACCGAGGTGCGCGTGCTCTCGCGCGCGGCCGGGGCGGAAGTGTCCGGGAGCGCGCGGGGTGAGGATCGGGTGCGCGCCGATGCGCTCGCGCGAGCGACGGCCGCGCGCGGCATCGCCACAACGCTCCCGATCAATGTGGGCCTGGCGCCGACGCCGCCGCGGGAGCGAACGCGCCGCCCGAGCGATCGTCTCCGCGTGCGCGTCACGATCGGCGAAGATGTCATCGATCTGGGGCGCGCGATCGAAGCCGCCGAGGCTACGGTCGAGGCGAAGATCGAGGGCTTCAACGCGTTGTGGCCGGGCATCGCCACAACCGGCGGGCTCGTTGTCGAGAACCGCGGCGAGAGCCGCCTCAGCGCCGCTGTCACACTTGCGGCACCGGAATGGGTCGCCGTGACGCCGGACCGCGTCGCGGCGCTCGAGGTCCCGGCGAAAAGTGCCGCCACGCTCCCTTTCACGCTGGCCGCCCGGGGCGCCGGCGCGTTCGACCTGACGACAACAGTCGTCGTGAATGGTCGAGCGATGGAGCCAGCCTCTCATCGCGTCGTCGCCGCGGGCATCGGCCCCGAGCGCGCGTCGCTCGTGACGGGGGATCTCACCGTTTCAGCCGGTCTCGGGCCGAAGGAATGGCGGCCGGGGATCTCGCTCGCACGGCGCGATGGGACCGACCTGGGCGGAGTCGAGTTCGCGTTCGGCCCGCCGTTCTGGCCGTCGCCTACGCTGGGGCAGGTCTGGGAGGCACGGATCGAGCAGAGGCAGGGTCGTCCGAGCCTGATTCTGGCCGCGACGAGTCGCGATCGGGAACTCGCCTTCGAACGGACCATCACCCTCACGCCGTCAGGTCTGGTCGGAATGGGGCTGGCGGCCACCAATCGCGGCGCCATGCCGCGGAGCCACAGCCTCCTGTGGTCGACCAACCCCGAGCAATCGGACCGCGACGCGAAAGTGGCCGCACCCCTCCACGGCACAACGCTCTACGACATTGCCGCCGACTGGCCTGACTGGGCCAACCTAGCGCTCGCGCCCGACGAGCATCTCGCCGAGCAGTGGTTCGCCTACGAGGCGCACGGATGGTGTCTCGGCACGATCTGGACGCCCCGGGCGCGGCTGCGCCTCCACCGGTCCGCGCCTGAGGTGCTGCACCGGCTCGACCTCGCGCCAGGCGAGAGTGCGGTCGCCCCGACGACGTATCTCGTCGTCGCACCGGGCACGTGGCGTGAGGTCCGGGCGCGCTGGCGGCAATTCGTGCGTCCGGACGCGCCGGCCGAGGCGGCGCCCGTCCGTCCGGCGCTGCGCGCGATCCTGGCCCGGCGCTCTTCCTCGACGGCGAGGCAGCCACGACGCTCCAGGTCGAGAACGCCCAGACGCGACGCCTCGCCGTCGACGCGTCCGTGACGATCGGTGAGGCGACCGTCTCCGCCGGTAACCTGTCGGCCCTGTCGCACGATGCGCCCGGCGCTCTTCCTCTCACCTTACCAGTACCGGAGGGACTGGGACCGCAGGCCGCGACGATCGACCTCCGCCACGAGCGAGATCAGTGACGCATCCCTTCGGTCGTCGCGCGGGTGGGCAGTCGCGGCCCCGCACCGGCGGTCGTGGCGACACCGGGCGCTCCGGAGCGCGTCGCGGTCGATAACGGGCGCATGACGTTCACAATCGTGCCGGAACAGAACGGGCGGATCGTCTCCTGGCGCACGAACGCGGAT
>Ga0194131_10001562_pt1 | contig 39108 bp, 30 predicted proteins | sample TA2KigO120mmetaG_FD_148631 | JGI IMG/M metagenome (GOLD analysis project Ga0194131, IMG submission 148631) | Freshwater microbial communities from Lake Tanganyika, Tanzania - TA2015053 Kigoma Offshore 120m | ecosystem: Environmental > Aquatic > Freshwater > Lake | place: Tanzania: Lake...
AAATATAATATTGGAATCACCTCAGTTACCACATTAAATGTTTCTGGTGTCTCTACTTTTGCTGGTATTACAACGGTCACTGGGACAACATTATTTGCTAAACAACTAAATGTTTCTGGTGTTTCTACTTTTAATGGAAGAATAAATGGTAGTGCTAATGGAATTCTTTTTGATGTTGAGTCATACTCTGGATCTGATGAACCAATCAAAATTTGGATCGGTAATAGTGGAAGTGCAAGATATTTTACTTTAACTCGTACTAATGCCGGTCAAGTTAACATTACTAATGCACACCCTGCTGGAGACAATAATCATAGGGCTCCAACGCATACATTTACTCAAACTGGATCTGAGTATTATGCATTATTTAATAACGGATCAGTAAAACTTTATCATCCAAGTAGTGCTAGTGGAATACTTGATCAAAAATTTGAAACTCTTGGAACTGGCGTAACAGTCACTGGAACCACATTTACAAATCAGTTAAATGTTTCTGGTGTTTCTACTTTTAATGGAATCACTTATTTTACAGGTGGCTCAAGAGATATTTCAATTAGTGCTAATGGCGTTATGACTTTTGCCGATTGGCAAGTTGGTGGCGCAAACATGATTAGAATGGGTGACAGTAATGATTTAAATATCTACCATGATGGAACTAAGAGTATTATCTCAGAAACTGGAACTGGAAATTTAGAGGTTCAAACTAGTAAACTTGATATTATAAGTTCTAGCAGCGAATATATGGCAGAATTTGTTACAGATGGTGCCGTAAATCTTTATTATAATAACTCTAAAAAATTTGAAACTCTTGGTGCTGGTGTAACAATCACTGGAACTACCTTTACAAATCAGTTAAGTGTTTCTGGTGTAGTTACAGCATCATCATTCGTTGGTGATGGATCTGGACTCACTGGTGTTGTTGGCTCTGGATCTGGTATTGTAATCAAAGACAGTGGAACAACTGTTGGAACGGCAGGAACCATAGACTTTGGAGATAATTTAACAGTTTCTCCGATTTCTGCTGGTGTAGTGACCGTAACAGCATCTGCCAGTGGATCATCCCAATTTGTAACCACTGCTGCTGGTATTCATACACTCTCTAATGTTGGTATCGGAACCACAAATCCACAAACACCATTACAAGTTGAAAGATATGGTGTAAAGACTGGACTTGGAACATTTAATGCCTCTGCTGGAATAGCAACAGACATTGATACTTTTACAATTTCTACAACTGATTTTAAGATCACAGAATACACATTACACTTTATCCATTCTTCCAATATTCAGGCACAAAAAGTTCTTGTGATGCAAAATGGAACAACCGCATACTCACAAGAATATGGTGTTATGTCGGAACCAAATTTAATTGTTTCGGTCGGAGCAACAATCTCCTCTGGTGTATGTAAATTGCAAGTAACACCAGAAACAGGAATTAGTGGTCTAACGACTTATAGATTTACAAGAGAGACGATGTTATAGGTAGTATAAAACAATGGAAAAATTTTCAAATTCTCAAACATATGGTTTAGAAGCTGTTGAATATCCAACAGACTCAAACAATAAAAAAATATATGCGGTTGGATGTCAATCCCCAGAAGACTGGCAATATATTCATGAAGTTTTAATGCAAGATGGAACTCTAGAAGATAATATTCCTAAAGATTCTATTGAATGTTATGATCAAAAAGATCATAGTTTAACAAGAGCAGTATATCTTTTAACTGACAAAGAAGCAAAGGAACTTCTTAACCATCCAAAAGTATTGTATGTTCATGAAAATTATGAAAGTTATCCACAAAAATATAAAGCACCACCAGAAGAATTAAAATTAGGTGCAGTTAGAAATTATCGTTATCCAGAACCAGGTCCAAAACAATATAGAAATTGGTATGATAATAACCAACTACCAGCTTCACCGAATAGTTCTGATCTTAACAGAAGTGGATATCAACTATTGAGAATGGTGGACAAAGCGGATCCTTGGTATACTGGATCCACATCGGGTGCAAATCAAATTCTTAATAACAGAATTCAATATTATGCTGATGGTAAAGATGTTGATGTAATTGTTGGCGATGAAGGTTGTTGGTTCGGACATGTAGAATTTCAAAGTAACGCTACTGGATCTACTGGTCCTACTAATTATATTGGTGGAAATAAATTAAAAACAGGATTCTCAACATCTTCAACAACTGGAACTTGTGATCTTTTAGATCTAGTTCTTGATGCTCCCTATTATTTGGATCCACAATGGTTTGAAGCTTCCCCTGGAACAAGGTTGACAACTCGTTGGGATGGAACAAAAGTTCCTGTTGAGGCTGTCGCAAGATCTTGGTGGGGAGATTCATCTCAGAGATCAGTTGGATTTTCTACCATAGGAACAGTTGCAGTCACTGCAAACTATACACGAGCTTCTTGTCTAGGAAGTAATACGGCAAGACCAACCAACGGCACTGATCATGGTACAGATTGCGCTGCAAATACATATGGGAGAACTCAAGGATGGGCCTTTAATTGTAATAAGTGGTCTATTAATGTGTATGGGACTAATGGATCTGATATAGAACAATATTTCACCATGATGAAACTATTTCATTTATACAAACCAGTAAATCCACTATACGGAACAAAAGATCCAACAATTAGTAGTAACAGTTGGGGATATCGTTCATCATCTCATAGAACAACTGGTCATTATTATTATAGAGTTGGTCTTAATACAACTAATCAGGCTATAGGAGTTGCCTATAATACATCAACACTACCTGGTTTTATGAACTATGTTGGAACAACTGGTGATAATAATAGAATGAAAGGGGAACATCCTGACAATGCTTATACAATAGCCGGAAAGGAGATGATTGATGCTGGAGTTATCTTTGTTGGTGCAGCAGGAAATAGTAATCAAAAACAAGTTTCACCAACACATCCAGATTTTAATAATTTTTGGTCATCTGGTGGTGGTGGCGATGGTGGTTTCACAGGTATAGGATATACAAATAGTCAAATTCCTCAAACCTCGGACTTTTCTTCACTTCAGAATACTTCAAGAAGAATTACCACAGGCATTTCTTCTGGAACTGTAATATCAATAGCGAATTCATTACTAGGTGCTGCATCTTTAACTGCATCTTTAACTCCAACTACCGGAAGCAATGATGATGGATATTGGGATTTAACGACACCGTTTAATATTCAGTTTGCAGGAATTACTACAAATAAAATTTATCCAGGAACAAATACTTACATTACCTTTGGTGGTGGATCTTCGGTATACAGTTCGTTGAGTTTTAGTAATCCACCACTAGCCAAAATAATGATGTCAAGTGCAGATAATTCTTGTCAAAGATTATATTATGGCACTGAAGGATCAACACCAAACAGAACTTATAGAATTAGATACGAAGGGGCAGCGGGAGTATCAGGAGTTCTTGGGTCACCAACTATGGTGTATGAATCCGTATTTTATGAAAATTCACCAAATCAAATTGATATTCATATGGGGCAAAATGCCAGACATATTTCTACCGCCACTTCTGGAATTTCAAGTTTTTTTGCATCAACTCACACTGAATTTGGAATAACTGCATATAACTCAACAAATCGTAGAGGATTCCCTCAACAACTTGGAAAATATATTGATGCAAACACTGGTCTGGTTGTTTATCCAGTCATTAATATTGGTGCTCTTGATGATTCTTATGCTTCTAATGGTAAAGAAAGAAAAGTAAACTATAGTGATATGGGTAATGAAATTGATTGTTATGCTCCTGCAGATGGAACTTTAACTGCACAAGCACCTGCAGGAACATATACAAGAGCAGATAATTATCCAGGAAGCTCAGTAGTTTCTTATGATGGCAAATTCAGTGGAACAAGTTCTGCATGTCCTGTCGCTTGTGGATTAATTGCTTGTAAATTGCAACATAATCGCACTTGGACATGGCAAAATGTAAGAACTTGGTTGCAGGATTCTGTTGGTGCCGCCAATACAGCTCAATTTGATACTGGAGTTGAATCAACAACTGCAAACGATGCAAACTGGGCGAATATGAATAGTCTTGAAGGCGGAAGCCCTATAGTTATCTGGGATGCTTTAACCGGAAATGAACCACCGATAATAACAACAATCAGTGGACCGATAACTATAGTTGGGGTAACCATAACTTAAAACTATGCCATATTTCTGGTATATCTTTTACACAATCATAAATACTTAAAAAATCAAAATGGCTGATAAGAGTTTTGGTATAAAGCAATTAAAACTTATAGGTGCTTCTGGGACACCAACGATTGAAAGTCCCATCAATTTAAACTTAAATGCGACAACCGTTGCTATCAGCACTGATGTGACTATTGGTGGGCAGGTGACTTCTAATATTATTGTTGGCACGGGCAAGTCAGTTGGCATAGGAACCACAAATCCAACATCAAAACTTACAGTAAAAGGAAATACTTCTCTTGAAACTTTAAATGTTTCTGGTGTTTCTACTTTAACTACAACTCACTTCACTGGACATGTTACATTAAAAGGAACTTTTGGTAATAGTTCTTTGTATGTTTTGGATGATAATGCTATTCATTTTGGTGATCATAATGATCTAATTATATCCCATAATAGTTCTAATACTGTATCGAGAATTAGAGAAAATAATGGTGGAAATTTAGAGATTAGTGCTAATCCTATTGAACTTCAACATTCATATTCTACAAAACTTGAAACTCTTGGTGTTGGTGTAACAGTCACTGGAACTACCTTTACAAATCAGTTAAGTGTTTCTGGGGTTTCTACTTTTATAGGAAGATTGCAAGTTGGATCTGCAACTACCAATACTAATGAGTTTATAATCACAAATGCTGGAGATGTTGGAATAGGAACAACAATTCCAGATCACTTTGATGGTTTTAGTATATTAACACTTGATGGTAAAGATTATCAATATCTTGGAGACACACTATCTGGTGGTGGTAATATTGTACTTAAATCCAAAGGAAATAAAACTCTAGATATCTACTCATATACTGATAATACTATTGGTGGTATTGGCACAGCAACAAATATTGATCTTCACTATGGTTTGTATATTCAACAACCATCTGGAACCAGTGTAGTTTCATTAACTAAATCTGGTAATGTTGGTATCGGAACCACAAATCCAACAAGTGCTCTTACAGTGGTTGGTAGTGGAACATCAACATCTCAACTTTTTGTTACTGGTGTCTCAACTGTTGGTGTCGTAACTGGTGCTACTTATTTTGGTGATGCATCACGTATAGTGAGTGGTAGATGGACTGTGGGTAATAATGGAGCTAATGATTATACTTTCACTGGAATTGGATTTACAGAGACAACTAACGATCCCATTTTGTATCTTGCAAGAGGTGGAGTATATGAGTTTGTAATTACTTCTGGTGTATCTCATCCATTTCTAATTCGTGTAAGTAATGGTGGTGCTACATACAATAATGGAATTACTAGTAATGGTGCAACAAGTGGAACAATACGATTTGAAGTTCCATTTAATGCTCCGAACACTTTATATTATCAATGCACTGCTCATGCTGGAATGGGTAACACAATAAGCATTTATCCAAACACCATCTAAAATGCTTAATAAATAACTAAAAAAATACCGTCAAATGGCTGCAATTATAACTGATCAGATTAGAATATTAAACGCTAAGAATTTTGTGTCTGGTGTAAGTTCCTCGGCAAACTCTTATTATTCTTTTATTGGATTACCAAATCCAACTGAATATCAAACTGATTGGGATGAAAACCCACCTGCTCCAAAAGATAATTTTGATGAAGAGAATAGTTATTGGGACACCATGATTGCTCTGAAGAAAATTAATTCTTCAGATGTTCGTCAAGTTGTTCCAAAGAGAATTTGGACTTCTGGAACAACATATGATATGTATCGTCATGATTATAGTAGAACAAATATAGCTAAAGTTTCTGGAGCAACAAACTTATATTCTGCTTTTTACTTTGTAATGAATAGTGAGTATAGAGTTTATATTTGCCTACAAAATGGCACAACTCCAGAAACACCTAACGGAAAACCTTCTTTAGATGAGCCCCTTTTCACTGATTTAGAACCAAGAGCAGCTGGATCAAGTGGAGATGGTTATATTTGGAAATACCTTTATACAATTAAACCAGCAGACATCGTAAAATTTGAGTCAACTGATTTTATTCCAGTTCCCTCAAACTGGAGTAATTCAATAGACAACTCTGCAATAAGAGAAAATGCTATTGATGGTTCAATAAAAATTATAACAATTACAAATAGAGGAGTTGGAATAGGAACAGCAAACACAACATACACTAGAGTTCCTATCAAAGGAGATGGAAGTGGTGCGGAATGCACTATCGTTATCAATAATGATCAAGAAGTAGAAACAGTAACGGTTTCAAATCAAGGTTCTGAATACACTTACGCAAATGTTGACTTAGTTGGAGGAAATATTCCAACAGGAACTACAAGACCAACATTTGACGTGATTATGTCACCAAAAGGAGGACATGGACATGATGTTTATAGAGAACTTGGTGCATATAATGTTTTACTCTATTCTAGAATAGAAAATAATAATGAGAATCCAGATTTTATTACAGGAAACCAAATAGCAAGAGTTGGAGTTATAGAAAATCCAGAAGTAACTACCGGTACTCTTTTAACTTCAGATAGAGCTAGTGCAGTAAATGCTCTTCGTCTCACTGGTACTGGATATAGTTCAGCTACATTTACTGCAGATTCTTTTGTTACTCAAACCGTTTCAACTGGAACAACTGCAGTCGGTAGAGTTATAAGTTATAATCAAACAACTGGAGTTTTAAAATATTGGCAGGATAGAACTCTTGTTGGATTTAATACCGTTGGAACTGCACAAACAAATCCAAGTTATGGATTTGATTTAACAGAATTTACATCATCTCCAGGCACAGGTGGAGCATTGACTATTTCTGGAGGTTCTATAGGAAATCTAAGTATTGACAGTAGCTTTAGTGGTATATCTACCATAATAAATAATAGGACATACTACCTTGGTCAGACTTTTTCTAATGGAATTTCAAGTCCAGAAGTAAAAAGACATTCGGGAAACATCATCTACGTTGACAATAGACCCGCAATTACAAGGTCATCAAACCAAAAAGAAGATATTAAAGTCATTTTGCAGTTCTAAAGAATTATGGCCCAGCAAACAAATCTCAATGTAGCACCGTATTTCGATGACTTTAATCCAAATAATGATTACCATCGAGTTCTTTTTAAGCCAGGATATCCTGTTCAAGCAAGAGAATTAACGACTTTACAGTCTATTTTACAGAACCAAATTGAAAAATTTGGACAACACTTTTTTAAAGAAGGTGCAAAAGTTATTCCGGGAAATACCGGATATAATGCAATTTATTATGCAATACAACTCCAAAATGACTATTTGGGTGTTCCCGTAGCAGCATACGCTGAACAACTAGTCGGTTCAAAAATAATCGGCAGAACTTCTGGAGTAACTGCTGTAGTAGATAAAGTTCTTTTGCCCCAAGATTCTGAGAGGGGGAATCTAACTTTATACATCAATTATTTAAATTCTAGTACTCAAAATAATTCCACTCAACAATTTTCTGATGGAGAACTTTTAACATCAAACATTGTTATTACATCAGGACTTTTAGGAAATACAACTATTCAATCAGGGGAACCATTTGCAATAACTTTAGCAAATAACGCAGCTGCTGTTGGTTCTTCTTTTAATATTTCTGAAGGTGTTTACTTTATTAGAGGAAATTTTGTTAATGTAAATACAGAAACATTAATATTAGATAAATATTCAAACAGACCAAATTACAGAATTGGACTTTTTATTAATGAAGAGATAGTCACTTCAGATATTGATGAAGCATTAACAGATAATTCTCAAGGAGAAAATAATTACGCAGCTCCTGGTGCAGATAGATTAAAAATATCCACATTTTTATTTAAAAAGTCTCTAACAGACTTTGATGATAATAATTTTATCGAACTTGCAACTGTTGTAGATGGAGAAATTCGCACAAAACAAAATACAACAAGTTATAGTATCATCACAGATGAGTTAGCAAGAAGAACTTATGCAGAATCTGGAGATTATGTTGTTTCTCCATTTGATATTTCAGTTAAAGATTCTTTGAACAATAACAGAGGGAATCGTGGAGTTTTCAACCAAGGACAGTTTACTTATGGAGGAGCAACTCCTGATGATAATCTAGCACTTTATCAAATTTCTCCAGGTAAAGCTTTCGTTAGAGGGTACGAAGTCGATTTAATTTCAACGACATTTCTGGATGTTGATAAACCAAGGACTACAAAAATATTAGAAAATCAATCATTAGTTTATAACACAGGTCCAACACTAAGACTTAATAAAGTTTATGGAGCACCACAGGTAGGATTAGGAAATACTTTCGTTTTAAGTTTAAGAGATCAAAGAGTTGGTTCTTCAAGCACTACGGCTGCTGGTTCTGAAGTTGGATTAGCTAGAGTTTATGACTTTAAGTTAGAATCGGGTTCGTACAATTCTTCAAATAAAAATTTAAATGAATGGCATGTATCTCTTTTTGACATACAACCATTTACAAAAATACATCTAAATTATGAAACAAGTCTTACTGTCCCAACATACGTAAAGGGAAACAATAGTGGGGCATCTGGATTTTTAAAAGATAGTACTTCTTCAAGTAAATCAGTAACATTATATGATGTCAAAGGAAAATTTATTCCGAATGAATCTCTTTCATTTAATGGTATTGAATCTGGTCTAATTGGCGTAGCAGTTACCGCTTATGGAATATCAGATGTAAAATCAGTTTATGGAAAAGTTGGAGCAGCAAATACTTTCAACGCTGATGTAATTCAAACATCGACTGGTGTTATAGGTATTGCAACAGTCGGAGTTCAAACTAATTTCCAAAATGAAGAGTTGTTTAGAACAACAATAACACATACAGTTGGAGTTGGTTCTACAGTTATTTACTTAGATTCACTTCAGTATAGTCCAAATGGAATTGACAACGTTTCAATCTCTATAGGTAATTCCATTACTGCGGGCGAAATAAATGGAATAGGAGTAACTAATGCTCCTGTGGTGTCTGTTGCTAGCACTTATATTGTAATTAATTCAGCAAACGTTGATTCTATCGGAGTAACTACAACATTAAGTTCAGGAATCTCAACAACAGTTGGATTTGGATCAACTACAATTTATGTGACCAGTATTCCATCAGGTGTTACCATAGGAAGCAGCATTACTGTTGGAACTGGTCTAACAGCAGCTCCTATTGTTGCCGTTGGAAACACTTTTGTTGTAGTTTCATCTGGGTCAACCTTAAATTCGCCTCTGAGAACAACGGTCAGTTCTTTAGTTGGAGTTGGATCCACTTCAATTTTTGTGGGAATTGTAACCGGAGTTGTTGCTGGGGTCAGTTCTATGTCTGTAGGAACTATCCTTAAAAATGTTGCTATCGTTTCCGTTGGCGATACTTTTGTAAATATCGGAGCAGCAGATACTGCAGCATCTACAATCTCAGCAGGTGTAGCGGTTACTTTTAATAATGTTTCATCCATGATAACTGGAACTGCTGTAACCTTCTCAAGAATTTCTAGACTTGTTAGTGGAGATGAAGTTGTAATATCAAATCCACTATTAACTAGTACAATAAGATCAGCAAATCCTTTATTCCCAGGTGTTAATCGACTATTCAAAAATAACCTAATTTCTTATACAGATACAACTCTTCCTGACCCAGTTTTTGCAAGAATTGTTAGTGTTGGAACTACTGCTATAGAAGTTACTAATATCCAAACTGTTTCTGGAATAACTTCTTCACGTTTACCATCATCATCTTCTCTAGAAGTTACTGATTTAAAAGTAATTAGAACCAACTTAGAATCATCATTAGACAATACTTTATACACAAAACTACCAAAAACCAATATTTCTAGTGTTGATATCTCAAGTTCTATTTTAAAAATTAGAAAAACTTTTACAGTAAATATATCTGGAAATCAACTATCAGCAAACGTAACAGCGGGAACAAATGAGACGTTCTCTGCTTTTGATGTCGAAAGATATTCTCTCGTTAGATCTGATGGGACTGTTGAGACATTAACGTCTGACATGTTTGCTTTTATTGCTGGAGGAACGCAATTACAAATTTATAATCTTGGTTCTAATGATACAGGAGCAACTTTAACAGCAACACTAGAAAAAATAAATCCAAAATCAAAAGTAAAGAGAAAAAATAGAGTAAAATCTCTGCTGATAAGTAATTCAAAATATGATGGATCTGGAATTGGAGCCACAACCTTAAATGATGGATTAACATATGGAAATTATCCATATGGAACAAGAGTTCAGGATGAAATTATCTCATTGAACACTCCAGACATTATTGAAATTCATGGAATATATCAGTCTGCAGACACAACTGATCCATCTCCACCAAAAGTTGTACTTGCATCTATTACAAGCCAATCATCAACAACATCTGAATTGATTATCGGAGAAGAGATGGTCGGACAGACCAGTGGAGCCATAGCAATTGTTGCCGAAAAACTAACTGCTTCACAAATTTCTTTCATTTATAAGAATCAAAATACTTTCAATGAAGGTGAAGTTATTTCTTTCAGAGAAAGTTCAATTCAAGCACAGTCAGTTACCTTAGACACACAAAGTTTTGATATATCTTTTGAATATACATTTAATAATGGTCAAAATGGAACAAACTATGGTCCTGGTTATTTGATAAGAAAGTCTTCTAGCGTAGAGCCAACTAAAAAGTTAAAGGTATACTTTAGTAGTGGATATTATGACTCCACTGATGATGGAGATATCACAACAGCGAGTTCATATAATACTTTTGATTATTCATTAGAAATACCAACTATTGATAATACTAGAGTTACCGATATTCTAGATATTAGACCAAGAGTTTCTGATTATACAGTTTCTGAAAATAGTCGTTCTCCACTAGAATTCTATGGAAGAACTTTTAATTCAACCGGAAATTCTTCAATAAATGTTTTAGCATCAGATGAAACTATCTTAACAACTTTCTCTTTCTATCTCGGAAGAATAGACAGAATTTATCTAGGAAAAGATGGTAAGCTTCAAGTAAAATATGGCACTCCAGCAGAAAAACCAGAAAAACCAGTTTCAGTTGATGATTCACTGGAAATTGCCACAATAAATTTACCACCATATCTATACTCACCTGGACAAGCTTCTATTGAATTCTTAGAGCATAAGAGATATAGAATGGTTGATATTAAACAACTTGAAAATAGAATTAAAAACTTAGAATATTACACAACTTTATCATTATTAGAGACAAATACATCCAATCTCTTTATTCCAGACTCAGATGGATTGAATAGATTTAAATCTGGATTTTTTGTTGATAATTTCTCATCTTTCCTACCACAAGAAAATAGAATTTCGATAAAAAATAGTGTCGATGCTCAAAATAAAGAACTAAGACCAAGCCACTATACCACTTCTATTGATTTAATAGAGGGTCCAGTTGTTGGATTAGATCCAAATGCAGATCTTGCATTTGAACCAATTGAAGGAATTAATGTAAGAAAAACTGGAGATATTTTAACTCTTGATTATGCAGAAGTTGAGTGGTTAAAACAATCGTTTGCAACTCGCGCAGAAAGTGTTACTCCATTTTTAATCAGTTTCTGGCAAGGAACTGTTGAATTAACTCCAGCAACTGATACCTGGATTGATACTACAAGACTTGAAGCAAAAATTATTAATGCTGAGGGCAATTATGCAGAAACAATTGCAAATGCATCGAGAACATTAAATGTTGATCCACAAACTGGTTTTGCACCAACTGTTTGGAATGCTTGGGTCACTAATTGGACAGGACAAGATGTTATTGAAACAACTAGAACAAGAACTCAATTTGGTGACGCAACCGGTTGGGGTGGACGTGCTTGGTGGGGAACAGTAACAGATACTACTTTTGAAGATACCTTTAGAGAAGTTAGAGATACTGGAATTGAAACTAGAAATGGTGTAAGAACCGTAGTTACTGAACAATTTGATAGAACTTCTGTCGGTGATAGAGTTGTTCGTAGGGACTTAGTTCCTTACATGAGATCTAGAAATGTTCAATTTGTCTCTAAGAAAGTAAAACCACTTACACAACTCTATGCGTTCTTCGATGGAGTTGATGTAACCAAGTATTGTGTTCCAAAATTACTAGAAATCTCCATGTTGTCTGGAGTTTTCCAAGTTGGTGAAACTGTGACAGGATATGTTCAAGCAACAGGGCTTGGTCAAGGAACTGAAGATGTTTCTGCGAAAATAACGTTTAGAGTTGCACAAACTAATCATAAAGAAGGACCATATAATATACCAAGTTCTACATATCCACAAAATCCATATAATTCTCAAATTTTACCAGAATCTTACTCTTCAACATCAACAATACTGAATGTTGACACGTTCTCACTCTCAAATGCACCTCAAGGAGAATTTAGTGGATGGGTAGAGCCTGGTATGATTCTTGTTGGGAAAACAAGTCAAGCTCAAGCAACAATTAGTAATGTCAGACTGGTTTCCGACTTGTCAGCAACACTAATTGGAAGTTACTATATTCCAAATCCAAATCTAAACATACATCCAAGATTTGAAGCAGGAACAAAAACTTTCACTCTCGTAAATGACAATACCAATGATCAAAACTTAGCAACAACAGTAGCTGAAGAAGCATTTACCTCAAGTGGAACTCTTGAAACGGTTCAGGAAAATATTATTTCAGTTAGAAATGCTAGAATTGAGAATAAACAGGTATTTGAAGAAAGAGCGGTTGCTAGAACAACTGGTAGTCAACTTGTTAACAGTAGAGTTATCGCACAAACTCAAAGGCAGGGAATTATTGGATGGTATGATCCTCTAGCACAATCTTTCTTGGTCGATAATGAAACAGGTGTATTCTTAACAAGTTGTGATGTATTCTTTAGATCAAAAGATGATGCCGATATTCCTGTTACTTTCCAATTGAGAACGATGCAGGGAGGATTCCCAACACAAAATGTAATTCCTTTCTCTGAAATTGTTCTAGAACCAGGTGAGGTTAATATTTCCGGTGATGGAAGTGTGGCTACAAATGTTCAATTCAAATCTCCAATTTATTTGGAAGGCGGAAAAGAATATTGTATATGTTTAGCATCAAACTCAACAAAATATAGTGTTTATATTTCAAGAATAGGTGAAAATGATCTGTTGTCCCAGACATTTATTTCCAATCAACCATACTTAGGTTCACTCTTTAAATCTCAAAATGCTTCTACTTGGGAAGCAAGTCAGTGGGAGGATCTAAAGTTTACTCTATACAGAGCTGATTTTATTGAAAATGGAACAGTTGAGTTTTATAGTCCTCAACTATCTGAAGGAAATGGTCAAGTTGCAAAACTCTTACCAAATTCCCTCAATTTCAATTCAAAGAGAGTTAGAGTAAGTCTCGCATCAACAATTAATGATGCTAATTTAACTTTAGGTAATACAATTATTCAAGTTGGAACTGGTGCAACAGGAAATTATGTTGGTAGTGCTGGTATTGCAACTGGAACTCTATCAATAACTAATTCTGGAATTGGATATACTCCATCGTCTGGGTCATTAACTTACAACAATGTTGTTCTTTCTAGAATCACAGGAAATGGTGCTGGAGCTTTAGCTAACATCACAGTCAGTAACGGTGTTGCAATTGCAGCAACAGTTGTTAATGGTGGAAATGGTTATAAAGTTGGCGATACCGTTGGTATTACTACTTTGGGTTCAATTACAGTTGGTAGAGACGCTAAATTTACCATTGTTTCTATTGCAAATACAAATCAACTCATAATTGACAATGTTCAAGGCGATTTTGCAGTTGGTTCTGCAAATACAATTAGATATACAAATAACTCTGGTATAACAACTGATCTTAATGCTGCTTTAGGTGGAGGTGTTTACATTAATGAGGTAATCACAGAAAGTGATGGTCTTCATATAAAAGTAAATCACAAAAATCATGGAATGTATGCTGATAATAACTTTGTAGTAATATCTGAGGTCGAATCAGATACCAAACCAACAAAATTAACTGCTACATATTCATCCGATTCTACTGGTTCAATATCAGTCGATAATGCATCTGAATTTGCAATCTTTGAGGGTGTTGGCGTAGGAACTACAAATCCTGGATATTTGAAGATTGGAAATGAAATTATCGAGTACACTTCTGTTTCTGGAAATGTAATCGGTGGCAATATAAACAGAGGTGAAAATCCATTAACTTATCCAGTAGGATCTCAAGTTTATAAGTATGAAAATAATGGTGTTTCTTTAAGAAGAATAAACAAAACTCATAATTTGGACAATGTTACAATAGAGAATCCAGTTGATTTTGATTATTATCATATTAAATTAGATATGTCCTCAGACGGAGTTGATAGATCAACCGGAACTGGATATCAAAAACTATACCAAAATCAAACTAAATCTGGTGGAGGATATTCCATAAAAGCATCTCAAAACATTCCATTTGAAATTATTACTCCTGTTGTACAAAATCTAACGGTTCAGGGCACATCATTAAGTTCTGAAATTAGAACTGTAACTGGAAGAAGCATTAGTGGTACAGAGATTGCTTTCGTGGATAATGGTTTTGAAACGATTTCTATAAACAAACCAAATTATCTTTCATCACCTAGAATGATTTGTTCCAAAATTAATGAAACAAATAATCCAAATCTCCAGGATATTCCAGGTAATAAGTCCATGAATTTGAGATTGAGATTGGACACCACAAATACGTACTTATCTCCAGTTATTGATACACAAAGAGTTAGTACAATTTTAACTTCCAATAGAATTAATAGTGTAATCTCGGATTATGCTACGGATGAAAGACCAAATTCTATATTTAATGATCCATCTGCATTCCAGTATGTTTCAAAAGAAATAAGTTTAGAAACACCAGCAACCTCGATAAAAATTATTTTAAATGCGTATGTTAATTCTTATTGTGATCTAAGAGGATTTTATGCAATTAGTGAAAATCCTGGATTTGAACCAATATTTGCACCATTCCCAGGATATGCAAATCTAGACTTTAGATCTCAAATTATCTCACAAGAAAATAGTGACGGAAGACCAGATAGATATGTTACTCCATCATCTTCTCTGGAATTTGACTCCAAACTCTTAGATTTTAAAGAGTATTCATTTACTGCAGATAATTTACCACCATTTAGAACTTATCGAATTAAACTTGTAGCGACTTCCACAAATCAAATCTATGTTCCAAGAATTAAAGACTTGAGAGTTATTGCTTTAGCTTGATATGGATTATATAAAAGTAAAGGGTCATGATAGTTTAATTCGTGACCCCCAAACCAATTCAATAATTAACACAAACATGTCTGAATATCAAGAGTATGTTTCGAGAAAAAAAATAAAAAATGAAGAGCAACAAAAAATACAAAATTTAGAGAGTGATGTTGCTAATATAAAAGATGATTTAAATGAGATTAAATTTTTACTTAGGAGTTTAGTAAATGAATCCAAATGACATAGAATTGGAAAATCTTTCAAAAAATTTTGAATATGTAAAAGCTTGTATGGAGATAGACTCCATAGATGATATTGATTCTCTAAGAAATATCTCAAAATCTTACATGAAATTGTATATGAAGCAACAAGAAGTTTTATCCTCGATGTTAAGCAAACCATAAATATTTTAAGAGGTAATAGAAAATGGCGCAACCAGCATCTAGACAAGAATTAGTAGATTATTGTAAAAGAAAACTTGGAGCGCCGGTATTGGAAATCAACGTTGCTGATGAGCAGGTTGATGACCTAGTTGATGATGCAATACAATTTTTCCAAGAAAGACACTTTGATGGAGTTGGTCAGGTATTTTTAAAATATCAAATAACTCAAGATGATATAAACAGAGGAAGAGCACCATCCGGTGAATCTCCAACAGCTGGTGTAGCAACAACTTCAGCAACCGCTAATATTGTTGGTACGGCAACTACTTTTACCTACAAAGAAAATAGTAACTTTTTGCAAATACCCCCATCAGTAATTGGTATAACAAAAATATATCACTTTGATGGCACAAACACTACAACAAATAATATGTTTAGTGTTAAGTACCAATTATTCCTAAATGACATCTATTACTGGGGATCCACAGAAATTTTAACCTATGCAATGACAAAGACTTATCTTGAAGATATAGACTTTTTATTGACAACACAAAAGCAAATTAGATTTAATAAAAGACAGGATAGATTATACCTTGATATTGATTGGGGAAGTGTAGCAGTTGGTGATTATATTATCATTGATTGTTATAGAACGTTAGACCCAAATGATTATACAAGAGTTTGGAATGATTCATTTTTAAAAATATATCTAACTTCTCTAATTAAAAAACAATGGGGACAAAACTTGATTAAATTCCAAGGAGTAAAACTTCCTGGTGGTGTAGAATTAAACGGCAGACAAATTTACGATGATGCTCAAAGAGAAATAGATTCTCTCATGGATAAAATGTCTAATACTTATGAACTTCCACCATTAGATATGATTGGATAATTTTTATGTTAAATCCATTCTTCCAACAAGGTTCAAAAACAGAGCAAGGATTAATACAAGATTTAATCAACGAACAGTTGAGGATGTATGGTGTTGAAGTATATTACCTACCAAGAAAATATATAACTGAAAAAACAATTTTAAGGGAAGTAATCGAGTCAAAATTTGATGATGCATATCCCATAGAGGCATATGTACAAAATTTTGATGGGTACAATGATAATACCACTATTTTATCAAAGTTTGGTATTCAATCAACTCAAGAAATATCATTAATAGTTTCCAAAGAAAGGTTTGAAGAATACATTTCTCCCCTTATCAAGGATAAGGCAAATATAAAACTATCTACTAGACCTAAAGAAGGAGACTTAGTTTATTTTCCTTTAGGTGATAGGTTATTTGAAGTTAAGTTTGTAGAGCACGAGAAACCTTTTTACCAACTTCAAAAAAATTATGTTTATGAGTTGAGGTGTGAACTGTTTAGATATGAAGACGAAATTATTGACACCGGTGTTGATGAAATTGATGATACTTTAGATCCAATAGATGGTGCTGATGGCGGAGATATTTTAGTTGGAAGAACTCAAACTTTAACATTGATTGGCACTGGAACAACTGCAACGGCTACAGCAGTAACCGTAAATGGTGGAATAAGACTTATAACAGTCAATAATAGAGGTGGTGGGTATACATCCACACCAAGAGTTGCTATTTCTTCTGCTCCAGTTGGTGGAGTTACTGGAATAGCGACAGCTGTAATGATTGGTGGAATTGTTGCATGTAATGATAACGTCAATCCATTGGCAAAGTCTGTCCAGTCAGTTCAAATTGTTAATGCAGGATCCGGATATACAGTTGCTCCAGGAGTTCGTTTTATTGGTGGTGGAGGAAGTGGAGCAGCAGCAACGGCGACGATAGGAAGTGGAATAATTGGAGTTATAAATTTAACCTCTGGTGGATCTGGATATTCAACATCACCATCAGTAACATTTACAAATCAAATCTTCCAAACAGGTGTTGCTACAGTTGCTGCTGCTGCGACCGCAATAGTTAGTGCAGCTGGAACTATAACTGCAATAAGAATTACAAATGCAGGTCTTGGATATAGTGTTGCGCCAACAGTGGTAATTTCTTCTCCATACAGTTCTGGAATAGGAACATTTGCATTCAATGAAACTATAACTGGTAGCACAAGTGGAACAACGGCTAAAGTAAGAGAGTGGAATTCTACCACAAATCAACTTAAAATTTCAAATGTCAATGGTTCTTTCATTGCCGGAGAAACAATTGTTGGAGCAGCATCAAGTGCATCTTACCAAATAAGAAGTATCAACAGTGATATAAATGATGATGGGTATGCAGATAATACGAATATTGAAACTGAAGCTGATAACATTATAGATTTTAGCGAATATAATCCTTTCGGAAATCCCTAAATATAAAATAATAAGGATTAACTAATCATAAGTTGGGTAGAACAAATGTTTGAATATTTTTATCACGAAATCCTAAGAAGAACTGTTATTGCTTTTGGTACGTTATTTAATAACATATCAATAAAACACACAAATAGTTCGAATCAAGTTACAAGTATTTTAAAAGTACCTCTTGCATATGGTCCTACCCAAAAGTTTCTTGCTCGTTTAGAACAATCTCCTGACCTAAACAAATCAACAGCAATTACTCTACCCAGAATGTCGTTTGAGTTTACTGGGTTAGTTTATGATTCAGCAAGAAAAGTATCTACAACTCAAACTTTCACCACAAAAGATCCCACAAACGGAACAGAAACAAAAAAAGCATTTATGCCTGTTCCATACAATATGCAATTTGAACTCAGCATCATGTCAAAATTAAATGATGATGCTCTTCAAATTATAGAACAAATTTTACCATATTTTCAACCTTCTTATAATTTAACAGTAGAATTAGTTGATACAATTAATGAAAAAAGAGATATTCCAATCGTCTTAGAAAATATTACGATGCAGGATGATTATGAAAATAATTTCACGACAAGAAGGGTTCTTCTCTATACCTTAAGATTTACTGCAAAAACATATCTATTTGGTCCTGTTTCTTCTGCTACAAAAGATATCATCAAAAAAGCTTCTATCAGTTATATTACTGGAGATAGTAGAGATAATACAACCAGAGAAGTTGTTTTCTCTTCACAACCAAGAGCAATTAAAAATTATACTGGTATAGTTCTCACCAATTTATCCGAGGATATATCAACAACTGATACACTAATTACAGTAAATAACGCTTCTTCCATATCAGAAAAAACCTATTTGGATATAGAAGGCGAAGAAGTTTATGTAAAATTAAAATCAGGTAATGTATTGACCGTAGAGAGAGGAAGAGATGGTACAACTATAACGTCTCATTTAACAGGCGCAGAAATTAAATCAATTACAACTGCAGACAATGCACTAGTGCAAGATGGTGACGACTTTGGATTTAGTGGAAGTGTGACATGAAAATGACAAAGAAATTTGATGATCTGAATAATACTTTTAATGTTTCTGGAGAGATTGTTTCCTCAAATTCAGACACTTCTATTGAAAAAATAGATCAAGTTGCTTCTACTGTTGAAGATATTAAAAAAGATTATGAATACACAAGAGGAAATCTTTATTCTTTGATTGAAAAAGGTCAAGAAGCAATCAATGGTATTCTTGAGTTAGCACAAGAAAGTGAAATGCCAAGAGCATATGAAGTTGCTGGACAATTAATTAAAAATGTAGCAGATGCAACTGACAAACTTATGGATCTTCAGAAAAAACTGAAAGATATAGAAGAAGAAAAACCAAAAGGTCCTACTACAGTAAATAATGCACTTTTTGTTGGATCCACAGCAGAACTAGCTAAACTTTTAAAACAACAAAAACCAGATGAAAACGTTTAAGCAATTTCAAGAAGAGTGGACTAATAAATATAAGAAGAGTATTGACTGCTCAAATCCGAAAGGATTTTCTCAACGTGCTCATTGTGCGGGAAAAAAGAAGTCTATGTCTGAAATGAATAATCCTCGTATTTCAAAAAAACCTGGACAACCAGATAAATCTGATAAGCACTCAGATCTTTATACTGACGAAGATCCGAAAGGAACAATTCAAGGTCTGGGATTTAAGGATGTTGCTACTGCCAAAGAGAGTGTTTCTAAGATTAAAAATTCTGGTAGATCACATGCTCACAAAATTCAAGCAGCAATTGCCATGGAACAAAGAGCAAAGGTAATGGGTAAAAGTTCAGAGTCTGTAATTTTTAGGAGTTTTATTAATTCAATGAAAGAAAAAACAAAAAAAATAAAAGAAGAATCTGAATCCAAAAAGTGTAAACCTGGATATTATTACTGTAATACCAACAAAGAGTGTAAACCTCTTCCAAGTGGATTTAATACTCCTGGACAAACAATAAAACCAACAGAGGTGGGCATCGGTGTGCCGGTAGAGGTCTCTTGCAATCATACAAAAAAAGGGAAAATGTGTCCTAAGCATGGTATGAAAGATTGTACGCTCATAGGAGAAACATTAAATAGTGTAACAGAAGAAGGACTTCGTGATTGGTTTGGCAAATCCAAATCAAAAGAAGGAAAACCTGGATGGGTAAATGTAGTAACTGGAGGAACTTGTGCAAGTGATAAACCTGGAGAAGGAACTCCAAAATGTGTTTCCTCTGCTAAGAGAGCAAGTATGACACCAGCAGAGAGACTTTCCGCAGCAAGAAGAAAAAAAGCAGCAGATCCTGGTCAACAACAAAAATCAGGCGCTGCAAAGCCAACTTATGTTTCTACAGATTCACCCAAAAAGAAAATGAAAGAAGAAATGGAAGTACAAGAGGCAAAAGATAAACCAGGCAAGAGTAGTGGTAAAAAAGATGCTTGTTATCATAAAGTGAAGTCTCGTTATAGTGTTTGGCCAAGTGCATATGCTTCTGGAGCCTTGGTTAAGTGCCGTAAGGTAGGTGCTGCTAACTGGGGTAATAAATCAGAGGGATTTAGCCCCTCTCAAATAAAAGTTTTAGAAGAACTAGGATTAATCACACTAAACGAAAAAGGTCAAAAGTGTTGGCCTGGATATGAGAAAAAAGGAAGTCAAACTTTATTTGGAAAAAAATATAATCGTTGTGTTAAAAAGGAAAATATAACGATAGAAGATGCTGATGGAAATACATTTGCAGAAGTTGTTGATGTAATTAAACCAGATCCAATTAAAGGATTTAAATCGCAAATTGAAGAGGCAACTCGCTTACAATCTCAAACTGGAAACGTTGTTATGGTTACGCTTTCTTGGAGAGGAAAATATTACGCATTAAAAATCTTTTTCCCACAAGTAAAGTTACCAACCAGAAAAGAAATTAATGATGAACTTCAAAAAGTTTATCCAGGATCGATGATAGTTCATCATGCGGTTTCCGAAATTCAACCAGGACAACCTCTAGTTCAATCGATTGGTCCGCAAGGAGGTAATTTTGCATCTCCAGGACCATCAAAAAAATATGTTAAACCATATGGAGAGCAGGTGGAGTTTAACGAAGATTGGCAAAAGGTAAATAGGCAGGACAAGACTGATGGATTAAGTCAATCAGCAGTTAATGCTTATCGTCGTGAAAATCCAGGTTCAAAACTTCAAACAGCAGTAACTGAAAAAAATCCATCCGGAAAAAGAGCAAAACGTCGCTCTTCGTTTTGCCGACGTATGAAAGGGATGAAATCCAAACTGACCTCTGCGGAAACTGCAAGAGATCCAGATTCAAGAATTAACAAAGCCCTTCGTCGTTGGAACTGTAATTAATGAACGGACCTATTAAAATTTTAGGAAACTCTCAACAATTATCAGGAATAGGAACGACAGTTTCAGATATTAATGGACTTGGAGCACAGTATATTTTAATTCAACATACTGGATCTGGAAATCACTATATAATTGAAAAAACTGATGCTGGAGTCACTGTTGGAACAGTTTATATGCCGTCCGAATCATTTTTATTAATCAAAAAAGAAAGAACTAATATTATATCTGTCGATAGTGGAAATGATATTTACGCAACTTCTGTAGTGTATCAAGGATAAAAAAACATTTTATGACTAGTGATGTATATTTGGGCAATCCTCTGCTCAAAAAAGCCAATACTCCAATTGAATTCACTCAAGAACAAATTGAGGAATTCATTAAGTGTCAAAATGATCCTGTTTACTTTGCAAATAATTATGTAAAAATTGTTACTCTTGATCATGGTCTTCAAACCTTTAAACCATATCATTTCCAAGAGAAATTAATTAATAATTTCCATAATCACAGATTTAATATCTGTAAGATGCCTAGACAGACTGGCAAATCAACTACCGTAGTATCGTTCCTGCTCCACTACGCGGTGTTTAATGATAATGTTAATATAGGTATCCTAGCAAACAAAGCAGCGACCGCCAGAGAGCTCCTAGACAGGTTACAGACCGCTTATGAAAATCTACCAAAGTGGATGCAGCAAGGTATTATCTCATGGAACAAGGGTTCTTTGGAATTGGAGAATGGAAGTAAAATCTTGGCTGCTTCTACTTCTGCTTCTGCGGTTCGTGGCATGTCATTCAATATTATATTTTTGGACGAATTTGCGTTCGTTCCAAATCATATTGCAGATGACTTCTTTAGTTCAGTATATCCAACAATTTCTTCTGGTAAATCAACGAAGGTGATTATTGTTTCTACCCCAAAGGGTATGAACCATTTTTACAGAATGTGGCATGATGCAGAGCGTAGTAAAAATGAATATGTCTTTACTGATGTTCACTGGAGTGAAGTTCCGGGAAGAGATGAAGCATGGAAAGCGCAAACAATTGCAAACACTTCAGAACAACAATTTAAAGTTGAATTTGAGTGTGAATTTTTAGGATCTGTTGATACCCTTATTGCCCCAAGTAAGTTGCGTAGTTTAGTTTATGATCATCCAATTAAGAGAAATGTTGGATTAGATGTGTATGAAGAAGTTCAAGATGAACATGATTATGTTATTACAGTGGACGTTGCTAGAGGAGTTAGCGAAGACTACTCAGCTTTTGTAGTAATTGATATAACCAACTTCCCACATAAAATTGTTGCAAAGTATAGGAATAATGAAATTAAACCTATGCTATTCCCAAATATTATTTTTGAGGTAGCAAAAAACTACAACTCTGCTTACATTTTATGTGAAGTAAATGATATTGGAGATCAAGTTGCATCCCTTCTTCATTATGATTTGGAATATCAAAATGTGTTAATGTGCTCAATGAGAGGTAGGGCAGGGCAAATAGTTGGACAAGGATTTTCTGGAAAGAAAACTCAGTTGGGCGTAAAGATGTCCAAAACAGTTAAAAAAGTAGGGTCTTTAAACCTCAAAACTCTTATAGAAGAAAATAAACTAATATTCAACGATTATGAGATAATTTCAGAGTTAACTACTTTTGTTCAGAAACACAATTCGTTTGAGGCAGAAGAAGGATGCAACGATGACTTAGCAATGTGCTTGGTAATATATGCTTGGTTAGTTGCTCAAGATTATTTTAAAGAACTAACAGATCAAGATGTGAGGAAGAGAATATATGAAGAACAAAAAAATCAAATAGAACAAGACATGGCACCATTTGGATTTATTGTTGATGGAATTGATGATTCAAGTTTTGTTGATAGTAGTGGAGATAGATGGTTTACTGATGAATATGGTGACATGGCGTATATGTGGGAGTATAGATGATGGAAATAGATAAGCAAATAAATTTAGGACATTTATTGCTTGTTGATAGAAGATGTAGAGTTTGTGGAGAAACTAAAAATTTAATAGACAGTTTTTATAGAACTAGGAAAGATAGAGGAGCAGTAGCATCATCATATTCATATGAATGCAAAGATTGTACAGTAAAAAGAATTGTCAGGTCTAGAGCAATTTCAAAAAATGTTAATTTATGGGAGTATCCTGACTGGTAGATAGTTCACGTCTCATTTCCCCCGCGAAAAGTATCTTTTTAATAAATATTTTGTAGATAAACTGAGACTTTACGGAGAAAAACATGGCGACTCCTCAATTATCTCCAGGCGTACTCGTCAGAGAGGTTGACTTAACTGTAGGAAGAGCTGATAATGTTTTAGATAACATTGGTGCAATTGCGGGACCCTTTCCAATTGGACCAGTTGACCACCCAATTGACATCACTACGGAACAAGAATTAATTAACGTATTCGGAAAACCACTCTCTACAGATTCCCAATACGAATACTGGATGAGTGCATCATCATACTTATCGTATGGTGGAGTTCTTAAAGTTGTAAGAACTGGTGGCAGCGCACTTAATAACGCAAACGCTGGTGTTGGAGTAGCGTATACTACTTCGCTGGATATTGATAATTACGACGATTATATCAATAACCATTCAGATGCCAATAACTTTACGTATGCTGCTAAAAACCCAGGTTCTTGGGCAAATAATATGAAAGTTTGCTTTATTGACAATTTTGCCGACCAAACAATTGGAATTACAACTACAAGTTTGGCAGGACTTGGTGCTACCGTAGGTTACGGAGTAACCGTTGCTCTTTCTGCAGTAACTCTACCTGGTGCTGGATCAACCTCTTCGTTTAGTGGTTATCTCAAGGGAATCATTACAGGAGTTTCAACTGATGCAACAAACGCAAATTCAACAATTAATGTTAAAATTCTTTCCAGAGTTTCTTCTGGAGGAACAGAAACTAAAGTTGATTATGCAGAAGGAACAAACTTTGCTGCATTCAGTGTTGGGGATTCACTAAAATTCACCAAGAGTGGTGGTACAAATGCCGGATCAGCAACAGTAGCAACAATCGCTGACTGGTATGATAGTCAAACACTTGGACTGACAAACAGCACTGTTTATTGGAAGTCAATTGCACCAAAACCAACCACAACCAGATACGCTTCCGAAAGAAGTTCTTATGATGATGAGTTGCACGTAGTAGTAGTGGATGATTTAGGTGCGATTACTGGTAATCAAGGAACAATTCTTGAGAAGCATGTTGGTCTATCTAAAGCATTAGATGCAGTATCTGCGGTAAATTCACCACAAAAGATTTGGTACGAGCAGTACATCGCTGATTTTTCATCACAAATTTATGCTGGCGGAAATCCCGGTTCTACTGCAGATTCATATCATGGAACTGCACCAACAGCTGTTGGATTTACAACTTATTCTGGAGTTTCTGCGGCATCGTTTACCCCAATCTCAACAGCAGATGGTCTCTGGGGTCTAAATGCTCAAGGTGTTTCGTTTAACGCTATTGGAAATAAAACATATACACTTGGCGGCGGTGTAGATTATAGTGCTGCTGGTGGAATGAAACCAACTCTGGGAAGTTTGATTACATCATATGGATTATTCTCAAATAAAGATGAAATCCAAGTCGATTATCTAATCATGGGTCCTGGATTTGATTCTCAAGCAGATACTCAGGCAAAAGCGCAATATCTGATTTCTATAGCAGAAGAAAGAAAAGATTGTGTTGCAACAGTCGGACCACATAGAGCTGATTTGATTGGAATTACTAACACAACAACTCAGACAACAAACTTAGTTAAGTACTTCAGTTCACTTTCATCTTCATCATACGCAGTATTTGATAGTGGATATAAGTATACCTATGATAGATTTAATAACAAGTTTGTTTACATTCCTTGTAACGCAGACGTTGCTGGTTTGATGTGCCGCACAAATATTGTTGCATATCCTTGGTTCTCACCAGCTGGACAGCAAAGAGGAATTATTAACAACGCAATTAAACTTGCATACAATCCAAATAAAGCTCAAAGAGATCAACTCTATCCACAAAGAGTTAACGCTATAGTTACTCAACCTGGTGTTGGAACTCTTCTCTTTGGTGATAAAACTGCTCTTGGATATGCATCAGCTTTTGATAGAATTAACGTTCGTCGCCTGTTCCTTACAATTGAACAAGCACTTCAAAGAGCTGCTCAAGCACAACTATTTGAATTAAACGATGAACTGACAAGAGCAAACTTCAGAAACATTGTTGAACCATATCTCCGTGATGTTCAGGCAAAGAGAGGTCTCTTTGGATTTCTCGTTGTTTGTGACAGCACAAACAATACTCCTGATGTTATTGATAATAATGAATTTAGAGCTGATATTTTCTTAAAACCAGCAAAATCTATTAACTACGTAACTCTAACATTTGTTGCCACCAGAACTGGGGTAAGTTTTGAAGAAGTAGCTGGTAGAGTTTAATTTCATAATCTAAATAACAAAAGGAGGATTTAACAATGGCAACAACAAAAGATAACAAAACTATTTCTCAGTTTAAATCATCACTCACTGGGGGCGGTGCCCGCCCCAATCTATTCGTGGTCGAGATGACATTGAGTGAACTTGGATTTGACCTTCCAACATTTGATGCTGACAAATTTCAGTTCATGTGTAAGGCAGCACAACTTCCAGCTCAAAATATTGGATCTATTGATGTTCCCTTCCGTGGAAGAACATTTAAGGTAGCTGGTGATAGAACCATTGACGCATGGACAGTAACCATTATTAATGACGAAGACTTCGTATTAAGAAGAGCATTTGAAGAGTGGTCAAATCAAATTGCAAGTCTTGAACTCAATCTTGGAGCAACTGACCCTTCAGCATACATGGCTACTGCCAGAGTATTCCAGTTAGGAAGAGGATCAAAAGTGAACAGCACAGATAATACTGGAAATGCCAACTCTGTTCTTGCAGAGTATGAATTTATTGATATCTTCCCAACAAATGTCTCAGCAATTGATCTTTCTTATGATTCTTCAGACACAATTGAAGAATTTACCGTAGAATTCCAAGTTCAATCATATAATATAGTTGCAGCTGGTGGTTCTAACGGTTAATAAATAGTCTAAAGATTAATTCTAAACTAATAAATTATGGCAAAATTATTTGGATTCTCTATTGAGGATACTGAACCATTATCTCCAAATGCGGTTTCCCCCGTACCTCCTAATAATGAGGACGGGGTTGACCATTATTTGAGTAGTGGTTTTTTTGGTTCATATGTTGATATTGAAGGAGTATATAGAACAGAATTTGAATTAATCAAAAGATATCGTGAAATGGCACTTCATCCAGAAGTTGATAGTGCTATTGAAGATATTGTAAATGAAGCTATTGTTTCGGACACAAACGATACTCCTGTTCAAATTGATTTAGATAATCTGAATGCAAGTGATGGAATTAAAAAGAAAATAAGACAAGAATTTAAATATATTTTAGATCTCCTTGATTTTGATAAAAAATCCCATGAGATTTATAGGAATTGGTATATTGATGGTAGGATTTATTATCATAAAATGATAGATCTAAAAAATCCTCATGACGGTATTCAAGAATTGAGATATATTGACGCAATGAAAATGCGTTATGTTAGACAAGATAAAAAGAAAAATAAAGAAAAATATAGGGCAAACGTAATTCAAAGTGATAATCCTATGGATTACGAGTTCCCTCAAATTGAAGAATACTTCATTTACAACCCCAAATCTCAATATCCTACAGGAAATCTTAATGCAACTGGTGCAAGCCATGGCATTAAAATGTCAAAAGATTCTATTACCTATTGCACTTCTGGACTGGTTGATAGGAATAAAGGAAATACTCTTTCATACTTACATAAAGCAATCAAATCTCTCAATCAACTCCGTATGATTGAAGATAGTCTTGTTATCTATAGATTATCACGCGCACCTGAGCGCAGAATTTTCTATATTGATGTAGGTAATCTACCAAAAGTAAAAGCAGAACAATATCTCCGTGATGTTATGATGAGATATCGTAATAAACTTGTTTACGATGCTTCTACCGGAGAAATTCGTGATGATAAAAAATATATGGCGATGTTAGAAGATTTTTGGCTCCCTCGCCGTGAGGGTGGCAGAGGAACTGAAATTACAACTCTTCCTGGTGGACAAAATCTCGGAGAAATTACTGATATTGAATATTTTAAGAAAAAACTCTACCGCTCACTCAATGTTCCACCATCAAGAATGGATGGAGAGGGTGGATTTAACTTGGGTCGTTCATCTGAAATTTTAAGAGATGAATTAAAGTTCAGTAAATTTGTTGGAAGACTGAGAAAGAGATTTTCTAATATGTTTAATGATATGTTGAGAACTCAACTTATTCTCAAAAATATCGTTACTCCCGAAGATTGGGAGATTATGAGTGAGCACATTCAATATGATTTCTTATATGATAATCATTTTGCAGAACTCAAAGAAGCAGAATTATTAAATGAAAGACTTGGAATGGTTGCTGCAGCAGAGCCATACGTTGGAAAATACTTCTCATTAGATTATGTGAGAAGAAAAGTTTTACGTCAAACTGACACTGAGATCTTAGAGCAAAATGCTCTTATTGAAAAAGAAATTGCAGATGGTTTAATTCCAGATCCAAATGCTGCTCCAGTTGAGATGGGAGCAGAGCAACCACAAGAACCAGCAGCAGGTGATCAATCTGCCATGGATTTAGGTGCTCCAATTATGGAACCAGACTTAGAGCCACAGGGTCAATCAACTGAAGCTCCTGGTATTTCAAAGATGCCCAAGGGTGGCGAAATATAAATAAAAACGATTACTTATAGGTATTAAAATGGATGATCTTCTGGATATGATTATTGCTGACGAATCACCATCCCAAATCAGTGATAAAATCAAAGAAATTCTTTTCTCGAAATCAGCAGAAAAAATAGATGCTTTTCGCCCAATCGTAGCGGCAAATACATTTAGTAACGAAGCAGACGAAATTGAGTCTGCAGACGAAGAATAATTAATTTAATAAATAACTAAAAGTGTACTTTCTAAAATAATGTCTCATAGACCAGTTGGGGCTGGTGCCTCTTTTAATTTTTCAGCTGGAGCAGCTTCTACATCTTCGGCATTTTCAGTACAATCAAATGTTGTAAGAATTGTCGCTGTTAGTGGAGCAGCTCATGTAAAAATTGATGGCGATCCAGTTGCCTCCAGAAGTGATTATTACATTCCTTCTGGCGAAAGCGTAACACTGGCACTTACAAAGGCTTCTAACAGAGTCGTTGGTGTAACAACTGGATCTACTACAATTATTGATTTTGCCGAAGGAACTCAATCACCTTTTGGTGTTGGTGATTATGTAACTTTAAGTGGTACAACTTATCATGATTTTAGTCACAAGAGAGTTTCTGCAGTTGATACTTCTTCTGGAGTAAGTGGATATCAGCAAGAACGTATTACCGTTCAAAATGATTCTTCTGGAATTATTACAGCATTTTCTTCGCCAGATGCTTCATTAACTTTATCGCAAAAAATTTCAGCTTTTGGCGTAGCGGCTGGAACAATTTACCATCAACAAGTTCAAATTACAGGACAAGCATAATGAAACTAATCAGAGAAGAGATCGAAAAGGTCGAAGTTCTGACAGAGGGAACTGGAAAGGACAAAAAGTTTTATATTAAAGGAATCTTCCTTCAAAGTGAATGCGTAAACAGAAATGGTAGAATGTATCCTTTCTCTATTATGGAGAGGGAAGTAGGTCGTTATAATGAAAATTATGTTCAGAAAGGTCGTGCTCTTGGAGAACTTGGGCACCCAGATGGTCCAACAGTAAATTTAGATAGAGTTTCTCATAAGATTACTGAACTTTATCAAGACGGAAACAATTTTATTGGTAAAGCTCAAATCTTATCGACCCCAATGGGTAAAATTACAGAATCACTCCTAAAAGATGGAGTAACTCTCGGAGTTTCTTCTCGTGGAGTTGGTTCACTGAGAGAAAACAACAAAGGTTACAGAGAAGTTGGTGAAGATTTCATGCTAGCAACTGCTGCTGACATTGTTGCAGATCCATCTGCTCCTGATGCTTTTGTTCAAGGAATTATGGAAGGCAAGGAGTGGATTTGGGATGGTGGTATCTTAAGAGAAAAAGCAGCAGAAGATGCAAGGAAAAAAATCAACTCTTTAGTTGACCAAAGACTTTTGGAAGACTATAAGTTGAGTTTATTCAATGAATTCTTAAATTCATTGTAATTTATTAATTTATAAATAAATATAGATTTCATACAGGAAAATCGGAGAGTTCAAATGTCTCGTGGTACACAATTACAAGAAATGGAAGTAGGCACAAAGCAATCCAAAACTGCCGTTAACGCAGGTGCAAAGCCAGCCGAATCAATGCCATCTCTTTCGGGAAATATTCCACCAGGTCAAACTGGTAGTTGGGAAGACCTAGGTGGTCCTACCCCCGAAAACTATAAGGCTGATGATGATTCGGCAAAGTTAAAAACTCCAGGCGCATCTCTTAAGCAGGTTAAGGATGTTGTAACCAAAAATGCCAAACCAGCTGAAGCAATGAAGTCCATGAAGGAAGAGGAAGAACTCGATGATGAAGATCTCATCGAAGAAGAAACCGATGAGGAAGAAGTAGAAGCAGAAGCAGAAGCAGAAGCAGAAGGTGAAGATCTAGAAGATGGTGCTGAGGAAGAAGAGGTTGTAGAAGAAGAGTTTAGCATTGAAGAAGATGTTAATGCTCTTATCGAAGGAGAAGATCTTTCGGAAGAGTTCAAAGAAAAGGCAAAGACCATCTTTGAAGCTGCAATTGTTTCTAGAGTCAATCAAGTAAAAGAAGAAATCGAATCTCTTTACGAAGAGAGACTTGCAGAAGAAGTACAAGAAATCGCAGAAGCTCTTTCAGAGCGTGTAGATTCTTATCTTGAGTATGTTGCTGATGAGTGGTTCGCTGAGAACTCACTCTCTATTGAGAAGGGTCTGAAGGAAGAGTTAACCGAATCCTTCATGACCGGTCTGAAAGGACTTTTTGAAGAACATTATGTATCAATCCCTGAAGATAAATATGATGTGCTTGAGAGCATGGTAGAAAAACTTGATGAAATGGAGACAAAACTCAACGAGCAAATTGAGAAGAATGTTTCCCTAAACAAGCGTCTCGCAGAGTCGGTTGCTAACGGAATCTTCGATGAAATTTCTGAAGGTCTTGCAGACACTCAGAAAGACAAGCTCGCTTCACTTGCCGAAAGTGTTGAGTTTGAAAGTGAAGAAGAATATCGTGAAAAACTGGGGACTCTAAAGGAAGCATATTTTCCTTCAAGAACAGTATCTCCATCAGCTAAAACTGAAACTCTATCGGAGAGTGTAGACGTTGCACCAGAGCATGTCTCAGATTCAATGTCTGCCTACCTGAAGACCCTTTCAGCATTTGGCAAATAATTGAATTTAATATAATTCAAACCCAAAAAACGAACACTTAGTAAAAGGTAAAACGCAAATGTTCCATTCAGAGCATCTGCAGGAAAAGTGGGCACCTCTTCTGGACTATAATGGTCTAGATCCAATCAGAGATTCTCATCGTAGAGCGGTAACCGCTGTCCTGCTAGAAAACCAAGAAAAATTCCTCAGAGAAGAGCAAGCATTCCAGGTCGGTAATCTTTCCAACCTGATGGAAGCTCCAACCAACGCTGTTGGTAATGGTGGTTATACTTCCTCAGGTGGTTCAACAACCGTTGCTGGTTTTGACCCTGTTCTAATCTCACTCATCCGTCGTTCAATGCCTAACCTGGTCGCTTATGACCTGGCTGGCGTTCAACCAATGAGTGGTCCTACTGGACTCATCTTCGCAATGCGTTCCAAGTACACCTCACAGGGTGGAACAGAAGCATTCTACGACGAAGCAGATACCACCTTCTCCGGTCAAAACGCTGCTAGAAGCCTCACTTCAGGTTTCAGCGCAACCAACGCTGGTATGGGTACTACTACCCAAGCAGGAACCAACCCTTCAGTTCTTAACCCAGTTTCTAGCGCATCTTCAACCGCGTATAACGTCGGTCAAGGTATGCGTACAGACGCTGCTGAGGACCTCGGAGACGGTTCTGGCGAGTTCAACGAAATGGCTTTCTCGATTGAGAAAGTCACCGTTACTGCAAAGTCACGCGCACTGAAAGCTGAGTACTCACTAGAGCTTGCTCAGGACCTCAAGGCAATCCACGGTCTGAATGCTGAAGCGGAATTAGCAAACATTCTCTCAACTGAGATTCTTGCTGAAATCAACCGCGAAGTTATCAGAACCATCTACAAGGTTGCTGAGCAAGGTGCTGTTCAGAACGTTGCAACTCCTGGTATCTTTGACCTCGACGTTGACTCCAACGGTCGTTGGTCTGTTGAGAAGTTCAAGGGTCTGCTGTTCCAAATCGAAAGAGATGCGAACGCAATCGCTCAGAGAACTCGTCGTGGAAAGGGCAACATCATCCTCTGCTCTGCAGACGTTGCTTCCGCTCTAACCATGGCAGGTGTTCTTGATTACACCCCTGCACTCAACGCTAACCTGAACGTTGATGATACCGGCAACACTTTTGCTGGTACTCTGCAAGGTAAGTACAGAGTATACATCGATCCATATTCTGCAAACCTCACTTCAGGTAATGCAACTCCTGGTAACCAGTACTACGTTGTTGGTTATAAGGGTTCTTCACCTTATGACGCAGGTCTGTTCTATTGCCCATACGTTCCTCTCCAAATGGTTCGTGCCGTTGGTGAGAACAGCTTCCAGCCCAAGATTGGCTTTAAGACCCGCTACGGCATGGTTGCAAACCCATTTGCCGAAGGAACCTCACAGGCTCTTGGTGCTCTTACTGTTAACGCTAACCGTTACTACAGAAGAGTTGCTGTTAAGAACCTCATGTGATTTAATTCACAAATATATCTTAGGGGGTCCTTTTGGACCCCCTTTTTTATCTAAATAAAATATACGCTAAAATATAAAAGATGAAACCCACTCCAAGACAATCTCAAGAAATTAACAAAAACTATGAGAAAGTCGTTGAGCATTTAATCAAAGAAGGTTATGCTGACGATAAAGATTCTGCAGACAATATCATCAAAGGAATGAGTGAGTCTTGGTACAATCTTATCATCTCGGAATAATTAGTTAAATGGCAGGAAGACCTTCTCAGATTGAAAATAGAAATTTTCTTTCACCAACAGGATTTAAATTTGTCTTGAAAAGAAGTCCTAAGGTTGCTTTCTTTTGTAACCAAGCAAATATACCGGATATAAATTTAGGCATTGCAAAACAACCATCTTATCTAAAGGATATTGACATTCCTGGTGATAAATTAATTTTTGGCGATTTGAGTTTAAGATTCTTAGTTGATGAAAATCTTGAAAACTACATGGAAATTCAAAACTGGATGCGAGGACTAGGTTATCCAGAAGAAGTTCAACAGTTTAGGGATTTAAATAATGAAGGAATAATCAAAGGCAATTATGTTCAAGATAGACAAAACATATATTCGGATGGAACCTTGCAAGTTTTAAGCAGCAGTCTTATTGCAAAATTTCAGGTCTTCTTTAAAGATCTTTTCCCATATTCACTATCAACAATTACGTTTGATGCAACTAATACTGATATCGAATACTTTACAGCAGACGTAAGTTTCAAGTATACTATTTACAATATGACAGATTTGAGTGGCAATCCTCTATGATTATTGATCTTGATAAGATTCAAGAAATGTGGGAAAAAGATTCTAAAATAGATCCAGATAATTTACACACAGAATCTTTAAACATCCCAGTTCTTCATGCAAAGTATTTTGAATTATACAATACAATATTTCTTTTAAGAAAAAAAGCGGAGCAACAAAAAAGAAATATTAGACACGAAAGGTATGAATATTATTCTGGAAAATCTGACCCAGAAGTTTATATAGATAATCCCTTTCCGAAAAAGATTAGAGACAAGGATACGATGCAAAAGTATCTTGATGCGGACGAAAAACTTTCAACAGTGTGTTTAAAAATTGATTACTATGATACAATGCTTGTTTATATTGAAAGCATTTTAAAAATGATACAGAACAGAACGTATCAAGTAAAAAATGCAATTGAATTTATGAGATTTAACGCTGGATTGGGGTAAATAAATATTCATAGATGCATGAGACATCGTGAATACAACAGACCTTGTTATTTCTAAATCAAACGAAGTATTTTTAAAAATCAATACAGAACCTCATATTGAATATGAACTGAGAGATCATTTTAAATTTGAGGTTCCAAACGCAAAGTTTATGCCCCAGTACCGTGGAAGGAATTGGAATGGGGAAATTCATCTATATGATATGAGATCTAAACAGATTTATGTTGGTCTGTTGGATAAGATTGTCAATTTTTGTGAGCAGTACGGATATACTTATAAGTTTGAAGATAACAAATTTTATGGAACTCCATATGAAGAAAACCAGGAGATTTCATATGAAGGCGTTAAGGATTACATGCATTCCATTTGTGCCCATACTCCCAGGAAGTATCAAATTGAGGGAGTATATGGTGCCCTAAAGCATAATAGAAAACTATTGATAAGCCCCACTGCGAGCGGCAAATCACTGATGATTTATTCCCTCGTAAGATATTATGTGGATAGAGGAGAAAAAATTCTTTTAGTTGTTCCAACGACATCTCTTGTAGAGCAGATGTACAAGGATTTTCTTGATTATGGTTGGGATGCTGATTCATATTGCCACCGTATCTATTCTGGTAGAGAAAAAAGTAATAGTGCTCCAGTGACAATTACAACGTGGCAATCAGTTTATAAACTAGAACGATCATTCTTTGAAGAATATGGTGTAATTATAGGTGATGAAGCTCATTTATTCAAGAGCAAATCTTTAATACAAATTATGACCAAGTTGCATCATGCAAAATATCGTTTTGGGTTTACTGGAACACTTGATGGAACTCAAACTCATAAATGGGTTTTGGAAGGATTGTTTGGTCCATCATATAAAGTAACAAAAACTGATGAACTAATGAGACAAGGACATTTATCTCAATTAGATATTCAGTGTCTTGTTCTCAAACATTTACCCCAAAAGTTTGAAACTTATGAAGACGAAATACAATATCTAATCTCACATGAACAGAGAAATAACTTTATTAAAAATCTTGCTTTAGATTTAAAAGGTAATACTCTCGTTCTCTTTAGTAGGGTGGAGGCACATGGAGCAATACTCTACGATAAGATAAATACTAACAAGCGAGCTGATCGTAAAATATTTTTTGTTCATGGTGGAGTTGATGCTGAAGAAAGAGAATTAGTCAGGGAGATTACAGAAAGAGAAAACAACGCAATTATCGTTGCTTCTTATGGAACTTTTTCTACTGGTATCAACATTAAAAATCTCCATAATGTTATCTTTGCCTCACCTAGTAAGTCCAGAGTACGAAATCTTCAAAGTATTGGACGAGTTCTTAGAAAAGGAAAAGACAAAGTAAAAGCAACTCTTTATGATATTGCTGATGATTGTTCAACTAAATCAAAAAGAAATTATACCCTAAATCATTTTATAGAAAGAATTAAAATTTATAATGAAGAAAATTTCAATTATGAGATAATCACAATTCAATTAAAGAAATGATAGAAGAAGATTTTTATGCAACACTTAAGTTAAAAACAGGTGAAGAAATCTTTGCAAAGGTAGCAGCCTCCGAAGAAGATGACAGAACCATGTTAATTGTTTCAAATCCAATTATCGTAAATGAGATAAAAGGAAGAACTGGTGTTGTTGGATATAAACTAGAACCTTGGTTAAAAACAACAACAGAAGATATGTTTATCATTAATTTATCAGATGTTCTTACGATGTCTGAATCATCTGATATAGAAATGATAGTAATGTATCAAAATTTTGTTCGTCAATCAAACAAAGAACATGGTAACCATTCAAAAATAAACCGTAGAATGGGTTACTTGGCAAATGTTAATGATGCTAAGGAGATATTAGAAAAGATATTTAAAAGTAGCTAAAGCTAATCTTTTTAACCTCCACAAAGGTTATTTTACAGGTATTTGAATACCTTGTCAACTATTTGTATAAGTGCTATAATTCATACATATTATGAGATAACCTAATGATAACCACAGCAGTTATGACCAAGAGAAAGAGGTCAGAGCATTACGTCAATAACAAAGAGTTTCTTGCAGCACTGATTAAGTACCGTGAAGATAAAGAAATTGCAGAAATCCAAGGAAAACCAAAGCCTCCCATTCCTCGCTACATTGGAGAGTGTTTCCTGAAGATTGCAAATCACCTTTCCTTCAAACCAAACTTCGTGAACTATATGTTCAAGGAAGATATGATTTCTGATGGGATTGAAAACTGTGTTCAGTATATTCATAACTTCAATCCAGAGAAGTCTCAAAATCCTTTCGCATATTTCACCCAAATTATTCACTACGCATTCCTCCGTCGTATTCAGAGAGAGAAGCGTCAGTTAGAAATCAAAAACAAAATCCTAGAACGTTCAGGATTTTCTGAGGTCTTCACTGATGACAATTCAGTTGACGGCGGGAACTATTCCGACTATAATAGTATCAAAGATGGTGTCCATTCCAAACTTCGCTATTGAATGAAAGTCGCTATTATTACTGACCAACACTTCGGAGCACGGAAGAATTCCAAACTCTTTCATGATTATTTTCTGAAGTTCTACAACGATGTATTTTTCCCTACACTCGAAGAGCAAGGGATTACTACTGTTATAGATATGGGAGATACTTTTGATAGTCGTAAAGGAATTGATTTTTCTGCTCTATCGTGGGCTAAAAACAATTACTATGACCGTCTCCAAGAAATGGGAGTAAAGGTTCATACAATTGTCGGAAACCATACCGCTTACTATAAGAATACTAACGAAGTAAATGCTGTGGACTTGCTGCTTCGTGAGTATGATAATGTGACCGTATATTCAGAACCAACTGAAGTGATGTTGGGTCAACTTCCAACACTTTTTATACCTTGGATTAATCAAGAAAATGAAGCAAACACTCTTAAACTTATTGAAAAGACAACTTGCCCGTGTGCGATGGGGCACCTTGAACTCCAAGGATTTAGAGTTAATAAACAAATCGTCATGGAGCACGGTTTGGAAGGCAAACTATTTGAGAAGTTCACTAGGGTCTACTCGGGACACTATCACACTAGATCAGATAACGGAACAGTCTTCTACCTAGGAAATCCTTATGAGATGTTCTGGACAGATGTTGGAGATATAAGAGGATTTCATATCTTTGATACAGAAACAGTAACTCACGAACCTGTTAATAATCCTTTCCGACTGTTTTATAACATCTACTATGAAGATACTAACTATCAAACTTTTGATACTCGTGAATATGAGAACAAAATTGTAAGAATTATTGTTCGCAAAAAATCAGATACTAAAAAGTTTGAAAAGTTTGTTGACAATCTTTATGCTTCAAGTGTTGCGGAATTGAAAGTTGTTGAAAATTTTGCTGTTCAAGAAGTAGAAGATTTTGAAGCTTTTGAGTCTGAAGATACTCTATCTATTTTGAATAGATATATTGAGGAGGCAGAAATTAGTCTTGATAAATCAATCGTTCAAAAGATGATGCAGGAAATTTATCAAGAAGCGTGTGAATTAGTCTAATATGTTTATTCTAACAATTAATGGCAGAGAGACAGAAGGTGCATATTCTGTTACTGATGATGAGGGGGAGCAAATTCTTTATCTTTTTGAAGAAGAAGATGATGCTGTAAGATATGCCATGATGTTAGAAGATAATGGTTGCCCAGAAATGCATGTAATAGAAATTGAAGATGATGTGATGATAAAAACTTGTGAAATACACGACTATAAGTATACTATTATTACTTCAAATGATATTGTAATTCCTCCAACTGATCATGATTTTATTTAAAAAAATTCGCTGGAAAAACTTTTTGAGTACGGGAAACCAATATACTGAAGTTGATTTTACTAAAAATAAAACGAACTTAATTATTGGTACAAATGGAGCAGGTAAAAGCACGGTTCTAGATGCTCTTACATTTTCTTTGTTTGGTAAACCATTTCGTAAAATCAATAAACCACAACTTATCAATTCTGTAAATGAAAAAGATTGTAAGGTTGAGGTTGAGTTTTCTATTGGAACAACTGAATGGAAAGTTGTGAGGGGAATTAAACCTGCTATCTTTGAAATTTGGAGAAATGATGCTGCACTGGATCAATCTGCAGCAGCTTTAGACCAACAAAAGTGGTTGGAACAAAATGTTTTGAAGATGAACTATAAGTCTTTTACTCAAATTGTAATTTTGGGTAGTAGCACTTTTGTTCCTTTTATGCAACTTCCTGCTGCTCATCGTCGAGAGGTAATTGAAGACTTGCTCGATATTAAAATCTTTTCTTCGATGAATACTGTAATTAAAGAAAAAATCCGCCAGTCAAAAGAAGAAATTAAAGTCTTAGAATATAAAAAAGAAACACTCCTAGATAAAGTCAAAATGCAGAAAGACTTTATTGAGGAACTTGAAAATCGTGGTAATGCCAATATTAATGCTAATAAAGATAAGATTACCAAGTTGGATTCTGAAGTTGGTGTTTATATGACTGAAAACGCTGTGCTAGAGGAGGACATTTTTAGATACACAAAAGAGCAAGAAATCGTCACCGGTGCTGCAGACAAACTTCGTAAATTAGGAAATCTTAAAGGTAAGATATCTCAGAGAGTATCTACGATTACCTCAGAGCACAAGTTCTTTACAGAGAATACGGTATGCCCCACTTGTACACAACCGATTGAAGAGGAATTTAGAATAAATAAAATTACAGACGCTCAAAATAAAGCAAAGGAGTTGCAATCTGGTTATCAAGAACTAGAGGAGGCAATTAAAGGGGAAGAGGAGCGAGAGCGTCAATTCACAGCACTATCTAAGGAGATTACGAAACTCACTCATGGCATTTCTCAAAACAATACTAAGATCACTGGATGTCAGAGACAAATCAGAGATCTTGAATGTGAAATTCAAACTATTACCGAGAACCTTGCAAACCGAAATTCTGAACATGAGAAGCTAGAATCCTTTAATAAAAACTTAAGAACTACATACGACGAACTCGCTTCTAAGAAAGACTCTATTAACTATTACGATTTTACGTATAGTTTGTTAAAAGACGGTGGAGTAAAATCCAAAATCATTAAGAAGTATCTACCGCTGATAAATCAGCAAGTTAACCGTTATCTTCAGATGATGGACTTCTATATTAACTTCACTCTTGATGAGGAATTTAACGAAACCGTCCAGTCTCCAATTCACGAAGACTTCTCCTATGCTTCTTTTAGTGAAGGTGAAAAAATGAGAATCGACCTCTCACTTTTGTTTACTTGGAGAGAAGTTGCGAGAATGAAAAACTCAGTCAACACCAATCTTTTGATTATGGATGAGGTATTTGATTCTTCACTTGATGGATTTGGCACAGAGGAGTTTTTAAAGATTATTCGTTATGTCATTAAAGATGCTAATATATTTGTCATCTCTCATAAGACAGGATTAGAGGACAAATTTGAAAGTGTCACAAAGTTTGAGAAAGTCAAAGGTTTTTCCCGTATGGTGG
>Ga0194131_10001563_pt1 | contig 39087 bp, 46 predicted proteins | sample TA2KigO120mmetaG_FD_148631 | JGI IMG/M metagenome (GOLD analysis project Ga0194131, IMG submission 148631) | Freshwater microbial communities from Lake Tanganyika, Tanzania - TA2015053 Kigoma Offshore 120m | ecosystem: Environmental > Aquatic > Freshwater > Lake | place: Tanzania: Lake...
CCATCCGGCGGGGCGCTTGGGGTGGCTGGCCCTCTTCCTGAATACTGAAGACCACCCAAGGGGCATGCACGTCCTGGGCCAGCTTGACTGTCCCGTAGGATTTGGCTGGCGTCTTTTTGTTCTTTTTATTTTGACGGCTTTGGGTCTCTTGGGCTTTGTTGATAACGCAGGTTTTTTCATAGGCTGGCAAGTTGCGCTCCAGTGAGCGCTCTTGCCAGCTTCTTCATGTCATCTACCTGTAAGTTTATGGAGTGCTGAGATCAGACTGCTGTCGTTGACACTCTCTTATCTCACTCGTAAGTTCGCCCGCTATGTTCGAGTTGGTTTCGAGTTATTCACCCGCGGGCGATCAGCCGCAGGCTATCGCCAAGCTAAGCGAAGGATTGTTTTCGGGCGCAAAGCATCAAACGCTCTTGGGCGTGACCGGCTCTGGCAAAACGTTCACCATTGCCAATGTCATCGCGAAAATCGACAAGCCGACCCTGGTCATCTCCCACAACAAAACGCTCGCCGCCCAGTTGTATGCGGAATTCAAAGGCTTCTTTCCTAACAACGCCGTCGAATATTTCGTCAGTTACTTCGATTATTATCAGCCCGAAGCTTATATCCCGCGCACTGACACATTTATCGAAAAGGATTCGAGCATTAACGAAGAAATCGAGCGGCTTCGGCTTTCGACGATGAGTTCGCTCTTCGCGCGGCGCGACGTCATCGTCGTAGCCAGCGTTTCCTGCATTTACGGAATCGGCAGCAAGGAAGATTACGATGCCATGGTCGTTCCCGTGCGCACCGGACAGGAGCTGAGCCGCGATCAATTCCTCAGCCGCTTGGTGGATTTGCAGTATTCCCGCAATGACATCGAGTTTAGCCGCGGTCACTTTCGAGTGCGCGGTGATACGGTCGAGCTCTGTCCGGCTTACACGGAGGATGCCTTGCGAGTCGAATTCTTTGGCGATGAAATCGAACGGATTACTCGCTTCGAACCGCTAACGGGCCAAAAGATTGAATCGTTGTCCGCCGTGACCGTTTATCCGGGCAAACAATTCGTAACGCCCGCCGACAAAATGAAACGCGCGATCTTAAGCATCCGCGAGGAACTCACGGATCGCATCGCATGGTTCGAGGCCCAGGGCAAACTCCTCGAAGCGCAGCGGATCAAAATGCGGACGGAGTACGATTTGGAGATGATGCTAGAAATGGGATTTTGTTCCGGCATCGAGAATTACTCGCGTCATATTAGCGGGCGCCCGCCAGGTTCCAAGCCATGCACGCTCTTCGATTTTTTTCCGTCGGATTATCTTTTAGTCGTCGACGAATCGCATGCTACGATTCCACAGATCGGAGGCATGTATGCCGGGGATCGCTCACGCAAAACTGTTTTGGTCGAACACGGATTTCGCCTGCCGAGCGCTTTGGACAATCGTCCGCTCAATTTCGAAGAATTTCAGCAGACGCAAAATCAAACGATTTACGTCAGCGCGACCCCAGCGGGCTCGGAAATCGAATGGTCCAAGGGACGGATCGTCGAACAGATCGTGCGTCCGACCGGCTTGGTGGACCCAAAAGTTTCCGTGAAACCGCTCAAGGGCCAGATCGACGATCTCATTAATGAGGCTCGACAGCGCGTCGATGCCATGGAACGCGTGCTCGTCACGACCTTGACCAAACGCACAGCGGAGGAACTCACCGATTACTTGCGCGACATTGGGATCAACGTTCGCTACCTCCACAGTGAAATCGATGCGATCGAACGCGTCGAAATCCTGCGGGCTCTGCGCAAAGGCGAATTTGACGTGCTCGTCGGGATTAACCTGTTGCGCGAAGGACTCGATCTGCCGGAGGTTTCGCTGGTGGCAATTCTCGATGCGGACAAGGAAGGTTATCTGCGTTCGACCACTAGTCTAATTCAAACCGCGGGACGCGCCGCCCGGCATTTGAACGGTGAAGTGATTCTTTATGCGGACGTGATGACGCAGAGCATTCAGAAGTTTCTGGCGACGTCGCAGTACCGCCGGGAAAAACAACTCGCCTATAACAAGCAACACAACATAACACCGCGCAGCGTCAGCCGCGCTGTCGAAGAAAGCCTCTCTTCGCAAAGAACAACCGCAGCTGAAGCCGTGATTCACGATGCGGGCGGAAATTTCGACGTGAGCGAAACGATTCGCGAACTGGAACAGGAGATGTTGGAAGCGGCCAACAATTTGGAGTTCGAAAAGGCGGCCTTGTTGCGCGATCAGATTCGCGAGCTGAAACGCGGGACCGCCTCAATCTCGAACGCAGCGACAGAGACAGTGAATTATGGGAAACGTCGACGAGAGCACGGGAAGCGAAAGGGGATTCAACGCTAACCGGGACGTTACATTGTTGGATCGTTACAACGTTACATGTCCACATTGGTCGCTGGTGGTTGCCAATCAAAGACTGGAGTTAATTAAGCGCTCAGATAAAGCGATCAACAGCAACCCCGACGTTTTCGGACCATGCAACCATGTAACTAAATTTAATGCGGTCAGTTCGACGACAAATCATCCGGCGTCTCCGCCAGCAATTTGTGCTGCCAGCCTTTCTGCCGGAGAATTTGTTGCCACAGTTTTGACGGTTCAGGTTGAAAGACGAGTTCGAGGGAAGCCGGATGCGTTACCCAGGCTTTCCGGCGCATTTCATCTTCGAGTTGGCCGGCGCCCCAGCCAGAGTATCCTGCAAAGACCCGAATTTGTTTCGTGGAAGAAAATGATTCGCGGAGTTCGACCAAAGAATCCAGCGAATGACCTAGACTGAGGTTGGGGATAACGTTGCCTTCCAACACAAGCGCATCAGAATGCAAGTAGCTGAGCGCTGTATTTTGGACGGGTCCCCCGAGAAAGAGCGTTTGTTCTTTGAGTTGTTCCGGCAGATCCGCCACCAACATTTCACCGACCTTGTTATTGCTGGATCGGTTCAAGACGAGACCGAAAGCGCCCTCGGCGTCGTGCTGGCAAATCAGAACTACGGCCTTGTGGAAAAAGGAGCCGTTCAACTGCCCATTATCCAACAGCAACTGACCTTTCAGTGACTTAAACGTCTCAGCCATGTGTCCACACCGGTTTTATTCTGCTACAAGCTTGCCCGCGTGACAATCTCGATTAACTTTTCCACATGCTAAAGATTCTATTGCTGGCGTTGCTCGCCGTAACTTTGGTCACGACTGGCTGCAAAACGAAATCGGGAAGCCGCGAATTTATTCCAGGCAAGGGTTGGGTGCCGAATTGAATCGTCGAATTCGGCAGCCCATCTAACTTCACGCTGCCAAGGACTTGACCTTGTTGGTAATTGCCGCGGCGTCGATCCCATATCGTGCCATCAGCTCCTCCGGCTTGCCTGAACGCGGCAATTCGTTGTTGGCATGACGCGGGTTCTTCGGATGGTACCGCATATGCCCGAAGAACAATGCCGCCACAAGGTCCGCCGCCGAGCAACATGAAGTCGGATGACCGCTGCCGGCGGCGGTTGTCGCCGCGACGGAGTGAATTCTCAGTTGGTTCGCAATTCCGGAGAGTTGTTCAGCATTCATCGCAGTCTAGGGTTTACGATAACCTTAACCTTAGAAAGCGAAGCTCAAAAAGGAAGACGGAAGTTAACCCAAAGACGGGCGCATCCTCGGAATAAACGGGGCAGCTAGGAACTCACGCGCTACACGGCCGGATTCTTCAGCACGTTCTTCGCTGCCGCGGCCACATTCTCCGCGGTAAAACCAAATTTCTTCTGCAGCTCTTTCAAGGGCGCGGAAGCGCCGAAGGTTTTCATCCCGATGCTTTGTCCGCGCCGTCCAACATATCGTTCCCAAGCAAAGGTGGACGCTTGCTCGATCGAAACTCTGGCCGACACATCGGGCGGAATCACGCTGTCCCGATATTCCTGGCTTTGTTGCTCGAACAATTCCCACGAGGGCATGCTGACGACGCGCGCTTTGATCCCCTCCGTTTTCAGCTGTTCGTAGGCCTGCACGCAAAGCGAGACTTCGCTGCCCGTCCCAAGCAAGAGGACGTCTGGGTTGCCGCCAGTCGCATCGGCCAGCACGTAAGCGCCTTTTTGAACGCCCGCGGCCGACGCATACTTGGTCCGGTCCAGCGTTGGCAAGGCTTGCCGCGTCAGGATCAATGCCACTGGCACATGCCGCAATTGCGCAATCACTCGCCACACTTCTGTAACCTCGTTCGCGTCGCAAGGCCGCAATGTAACCAAGCCGGGGATCGCGCGCAACGAAGGCAGGTGTTCGATCGGCTGATGCGTCGGACCATCCTCGCCCACGCCAATCGAGTCGTGTGTGAAGATATGAATTACGGGAACCTCCATGATTGCAGCTAGACGAATCGCGGGCCGCGCGTAATCGCTGAAGATCAAAAAACCCGAACCGAACGCGCGAACTTTCGAAAGGGCCAAACCATTAATGATGGAAGCCATGGCATGCTCGCGAACGCCAAAGTGGAAATTGCGTCCAACATAATTCTCGGCCGTAAAATCGCCCGCGCCGTCGAACGTGAGGCGCGTTTTGGTCGAAGGCGCCAAATCAGCCGCGCCGCCGATGAGCCAGGGAACATTCTTTGCGAGAACATTGAGCACTTTGCCCGAGGAATCGCGGCTGGCCAGGCCCTTTGGGTCCGCAGGAAACACAGGCAAATCCTTGTCCCAACCGTCCGGCAATTGGCGATGCTGCATTTTGTACAGATGATCGGCCAGTTGCGGAAATTGCTTCTCGTAATCTTTGAACTTGGCCATCCAATTCTCGCGCAACGTCGCGCCGCGCTTGGCCATGCCGTTGTGGAAATGCTGCCGCACCGCGTCCGGCACGAGAAACTTGGCGTCCTCTGGCCAGCCATAATTGCGTTTGGTGAGCTTGATTTCCTCTTCACCCAACGGTTCGCCGTGAGCGGCGTGCGTGTCCTGCTTGTTTGGCGCGCCCCAGGCGATGTGGCTGTCCACGATAATCAGCGTCGGGCGGTCCGAAGTATTTTTGAAGACTTTGAAAGCGCGGCGCAGCATCTCGATATCGTTGGCGTCGCCGACGCGCAAGACATTCCATCCGTAACCCAGGAAACGCGTGCCGACATCCTCCGAGAACGCCCATTCTGTGTGGCCTTCGATGGTGATCTTGTTGTTGTCGTAAATCCAACAAAGGTTCGAAAGCTTCAAATGTCCGGCCAGCGACGCCGCTTCGCTCGACACACCTTCCATCATGTCACCATCGCCGCAGAGCGCATAGACGTCGTAATTGAACATTTCGTAATTTGGCCGGTTGAAGTACTTGGCTTGCCATTGCGCGGCGATGGCCATGCCAACGCTGTTGGCCACGCCTTGCCCCAATGGCCCAGTGGTTGTTTCGATGCCGGATGTCCAGCGATACTCCGGATGTCCCGGACATTTGCTGTCGAGTTGGCGAAAATTCTTGATGTCATCCAGGCTCACCGACGGTTCGCCTAAGCTCTCGTACTTGGCATTGACCGATTTCACGCCGCACAAATGCAGAATCGAGTAAAGCAACATCGACGCGTGCCCGACTGACAACACGAAGCGGTCGCGATTTGGCCAAATCGGGTCGTCCGGATCGAAGCGCAAGAATTCCTGCCAAAGACAATAGACGACAGGCGCGAGGGCCATGGGCGTGCCGGGATGGCCCGAGTTAGCCTGCTGCACCGCATCCATGGACAACGTCCGGATGGTGTTGATGGACAATTGATCGATCTTCTCGTCTTTCATGGTGGTCTCCTCAGTCGAAATCCCGAAGGTTTTAAGCATCGGTCATTCGGGAATCAGTCATCTGTTCGTTTGGGCTCTGTAAGCAGAATCGCGTCGCTGTGCGCCGCACGTCATGACCGGCCCATTATGCCGGGCACAAGGATGCTGGCAAGCAGATTAGGGCGATTTGTCAATTGTGAACGCGTGTTCACAATTCGGTTTAGGCCGCTCAGCAAACTGAATTTTGCGCGGGTGCGCAAAATTGCCATCCACTGCGTCGTTGCGCTATAGCTCGATGACCCCACGGTTTTCGCCAGAGCAACGACTGCGTTTTCGTGAGGGCACCAATCAGGCAATGCGCATGGTTAACCCGCCATCAATCGTGAACGTTTCGCCCGTAATGTAATCATTGGTGATGAGTTCAGTAATGAGAGTGGCAACTTGTTCGGGCGTGCCTTCTCGATGGAGCGGGATGCGTTGCTCCAGATTTAGCTTTCGTTGTTGTTCAGTCATCGTTGCGTGAAAAGCGGTCCGCACAACGCCTGGCGCGACACAGTTGATCCGGATGTTGTCATTGGCAAATTCCCGGGCCAAGGCGCGGGCGAATTGCGGTATCGCACCCTTCGCGACCTGATAAGCGATGTTCGTAATAATCCCGCGAATACCCGCTGTGGATGAAACAAGGATGATCGCTCCCTCCTTTTTCTTTTGCATTGCTGGAATCACCGCGCGGCAAAGAAAGAAAATGGGATGCACGTGGACATCGAACGCCGAGTGCCAGTCTTTTTCGGTGATCTGGAACAACCCGCCGTTGACCGGACCACCCGCCGCGTGAACCAGAACATCGACCGGTCCGAGACGTTCCACGGTTTGTCCGACGCAAGCGTTCATCGCCTCGGCTTTCGCGCAATCGGCCAGAATCAGTTCGCAACGGCGGCCAAGCTTTTCAATCGACTTTCGCGTCTTGACGGCTTCTTCGTCATCGTGGCGGCCAAGGATAGCGACATTAGCGCCGCGTTTGGCCACCTCGATGGCCGTTGCGGCTCCGATTCCTTTTGTGCCGCCTGTGATGAGACAAACCTTTTCTTTGAGTTCCATAATTGTTTTTAGATTTAAGCAGTTGGGACCATGCGACCCATTTACCTCAGGACCGCAGCGTTTAGGCTGCAGAACGTTGGGAACTGCCAGGAGTTGAATTGAATATTCGAGAGTTTGCCTTCAATGTTCGCGACACGATGAACGCGCTGATTAAAGACATCGGCCGACGTTTTGGCAATATCGTGTCTGAACGCGTGAACGCGTCAGCAACCCCGATCATAGGAGCGCGGACCGCCGAGTCCGCGAACAGAACGCTGCGAAAGAGACGTTGCAGCCGGAATTCGGACTCACTGGCACATTCTCGATTGTCGCGGTCGATCCTGAAACGGGTGCGTGCGGAGCGGCTGTCGCGAGCAGATACCCCGGCGTGGGACGGGTGGTGCCGTACGTCCGCGCAGGAGTTGGCGCGTTTTGCACTCAGCATTGGCATAATCCGCAGTGGGGCGAACGCGCTCTGGACCTTCTGGCTGGAGGCAAACTCCCGGAGGAAGTTCTCGCCGAGTTGCTGGGTGATGACGAGCGCCGTGATAAACGCCAGCTAGCGATCATCGATATGCGGGGACGCGCCACGAATCGCAACCCGGCTAACGCCGATCCGTCCGGAATTTATTGGGGCGCGATGAGCGGCCGGTTTTACGCCTGCCAAGGAAACACGCTGACGGGTCGCGAGGTGGTTGTCGCGATGGCCAAAGCGTAGGAAGAAACCAAAGGCAGCCTGGCCGACCGGTTGATCGCAGCGCTCGTTGCCGCCGATTGCGTCGGTGGAGACCACCGCGGACGATTGGCGGCCGGAATTCGCGTGGCCAAGCCCGGAGTCGAGAAATACTGGTTGGAGCTGCACGTCGAGAAAAGTGAGGATGCTGTGATTGAACTCAATCGCAAGTATGCTGAATTGAAGCATGAGGCCAAAGGGGAATGGCCAGGCGGAACATTGCCATTCAAGCATCCGTGTTCAGACCGCGTCTCTCCCAGCGCTCCGCCAAAGTGAACGTGTACTCAGACTCTGGGAAATCCGGTTCGACAACGATTCTGCCGCCCGATATGTTTCGTTTATGGAAAGTGTCGTTGAACGTTTAGCTCGCTCGCCGAAGTTAGGCCTGATTTACCGCGACCTGACGGCTCTTTGGCAACAGGAACAAGAGGCTCGGCAGCGCTTCCACGATAGCATTGAAGATGGTCAGAAGGTCGAATTCATCAACGGAGAGATCATTGTGCATTCGCCGGACACGCTGAAGCATATCGAGGCGCGCAAGCGCGTAACCAGACTCCTGGATACGTATGTCACGATCCATGACCTTGGTCTCGTCGCCGATGAAAAGCTGTTGATCAGCCTGACGCGCAATGACTAAATGCCTGACGTGGTGTACTTCGCGAAAGAGAAGGCTGAAGAATTAGAGGCCGATCAGTGGCAGTTTCCTGCCCCGGACTTCGCTGCCGAAGTTCTGTCTCCAAGCACGAAGCGACGTGACCGAGGAGTGAAGTTCGGGGATTACGCCGCGCACGGTGTGCGTGAATATTGGATTCTCGATCCGGACGCTCGCACGGTGGAGAAATACATACTCAATCCTCTGGGCCGCTATGCGCTGGAGAAGAAAGCGGGTGGTGAGGAAGAAGTACGCAGCGAAGTTATTGCTGGTTTCAAAGCGCCAGCCAACGCGTTTCTCGATGACCGAGCTAATCTTCTCGCGCTGCGGAAGCTGCTTCGATGAGTAGCGGCAGGCCGGAGGCACTGCCGCTACTCATCTTCAGAAAAACATTCTTGAATCGGATTCTTGGAACTGTGATCAATGAGAACGTCCGCATCACTTACACTACGCTCCTATGATTAATAGATTCGATACGTTAGGAATTCTTCGAATGAGAGGTCCACATCTGGCGGCGCTGGCTGGACTGCTCATTTTGATAAGTGGGCTGGCCGAGGCAGCCGAAGATCGTCGCGCCAAAGTTTTGAACGACCGCACCGAACATCAAGCAAATGGCTATTGGATTTACAATGACCTCGACAAAGGAATTGCGGAGGCGACCAAAACGCGGAAACCCATGTTAGTGGTTTTTCGCTGCGTTCCGTGAGTGGATTGCAAAGCTTTTGACGAGCAGGTTGTTCGTCGCGATCCCCAAGTTCAGAAGTTAATCGACCAGTTTGTCTGTGTCCGGATGGTCCAAGGAAACGCCATGGATTTGACTGTGTTCCAATTCGACTATGATCTCACTTTTGCCGCGTTCTTTATGAACGCGGACAAGTCGATTTATGGCCGCTTTGGTTCGCGCTCGAGCCGAAAGGATGGAACGCAAGACATTTCGATGGAAGGTTTCCGCGAAGCGCTGACGGCAGCGCTCGAATTGCACAAGGGCTATCCAGGCAATAAGGCTTCGCTGGCGGGCAAACAGGGCGTTCAACCGCGCTTCAAAACGCCGGACGAATATCCATCCTTAAAGGGCCATGAAGCTGGCTCCAGAAGCGCAATGCGCGAAATTTTGTTCGGAGAAGTCTCTCGATGAGCGCTCCGGTTGATGGTCCCAATGCGCGCCCAGAAAGCGTGGAGGCTCCCCATAAATGGTCGATGGTCAGGCGGCTTTTTTCACGAACCGGAACGTCCAAAGTCCGCCAGGCTTTGGACTGCGCCAGTCCTCTGGCGCTTTGGGTCCGCACCGTTCCAAAGCGGCAGAGGACTGCCGCAGTCCAAGACGCTGTCGCGACGACGAATACGCCAGCCCGATTGGCGCAGCGCACTGGGCCTGCTGGAGCATAGTCGGAATGATGCGCCAGGTCTTTCTCGATCATCAGGCTTCGACGCCGGTTCTGCCTGAGGTGTTCGACGCAATGCGGCCTTTCTTTTCAGAGGCGCACGGCAATCCTTCTTCTTTGCATCAATACGGACTTCGCGCGCGCGATGCGCTCGCGAAAGCACGGAGCCAAATCGCCGCGTTAATCAACGCGGAATCGCTCGACGAAATCATTTTCACTTCCACAGGAACGGAGGCAGCGAACTTGGCCGTTAAGGGGACCGCCTACGCGAATGAGCGGCGGGGAAATCATATCGTGGCAGCCGAGATCGAGCATCCGGCGGTTCTCAACTCGATCGAATTTCTCGAAAGGCAAGGGTTCAGTTGCACTCGCGTTAAGCCAGATCATGAAGGACGAATCGATCCCGATGCGATTCGCGCGGCGATCACGGACCAGACAGTCTTGGTCTGCACGCAGCACGTCAATCACGATGTCGGGACAATTCAGCCCATCCGAGAGATCACACAGGCCGCTGAAGACCGCGGAATTCCTGTGTTCGTTGATGCAGTGGCAAGCGCCGGCTGGATGCCGATAGATGTCCGAGCAGCCGGGGTGAATTTGCTTTCACTTTCGCCGGCGCGGTTTTGTGGGCCTAAGGGAGTTGGGGTTTTATATCGGCAGAGGAGGGCGCGCTTGGTGAACTTAATTCATGGGGGAGTCCAAGAAGGAGGCCGGAGAGCTGGAACAGAAAACGTGCCTGCAATTGTTGGCGCTGGCGTGGCCGCAGAAAGCGCAGCGCGAGAAATGTCTGAAAGCATGCTCCATACAAGCGCGCTTCAGAAGCGCCTTTGGGAAGGATTACAATCGACCGTCCCACACATTCAACTGAACGGTCCCGGTCTGGGATCGAAGCGGATTACAACTAACCTCAACGTGAGCACAGAATTTATCGAAGGCGAAGGGCTCTTGCTGCGACTGGATATGAACGGAATCGCTGTAGCGAGCGGAACGAGCTGCGTGAGTAAGTCGCTGAAAGCGTCTCATGTTCTGGCCGCTATGGGACTGGACCATTCTTTGGCTTTAGCGAGCATCATTCTATCGTTGGGGAAGGACAACACGATCGAAGAAATGAATTACGCCATCGAAAAGTTTTCCGCAGCCGTCACGCAGCTTCGCGAGATGTCGCCGCTGTGGGACGAGTTCAAACGCGGAACAGTTGGTTCTGCTATCGTTCCTGGTAGGACAGGCGTCCCGCCTGTCTGAATTGGAATCACGCGTGCCGACCACTGGGCGCGGCAATTTTCGACGATTTCAAATCGCGCAAAGCGTTTGGAGTGCGCGGAGCTTGCTCCCGCTTTCGATTCGCGTCCCTCCCAAAGCGCCGGCAAGCCGGACGCAGTCCAAACGCTTTGCGCGCGCTTTTGAACACCTGATTCATCGTCAAGCGACCATGTCGCCAGCATTGCTTGGCGCGCAGTGCTATTGTAGCTTTCGCTGACAACACGATGTAACCATGCTAACTCAAGAAACCGTCAAGCAAGCATTGCAGTCTGTGAAATATCCGGGCTATTCACGTGACGTCGTCTCCTTTGGGCTCGTCAAGCAGGTGTCGGTGAACAATCAGGCCGTGAGTGCTCACTTGCAATTAACTTCCGGAACACAGGAGTTGGCCGCCCAGATCAAAGCCCAGTGCGAACAAGCCATCCGAAGTCTTCCGGGCGTCCAAAATGTCTATGTTGAGGTGAAGCTCCCCACGTCTGCGCCCGGAGCAACGGGAACGCCGAGCCCGTGGTCGCAGCAGAGCAAAGTCCCGGGCATTCAACGCGTCGTCGCTGTCGCGAGCGGCAAAGGCGGTGTGGGAAAATCGACGACTTCGGTGAACCTCGCTTGCGCGCTGACTCATTTGGGCGCGCGGGTCGGCTTGCTCGATTGCGACATTTACGGACCGAGCATTCCATTGATGATGGGCATTCGCGAACGGCCAACGATCAGCGACCGTGAAAAGCTGGTTCCGCCTTCGAACTACGGTGTGAAATTAATGAGCATGGGTTTTTTGCTCGATGGCGATTCGCCCGTCATTTGGCGCGGGCCCATGATCATGAAAACCATCCAGCAATTCGTAAATTCGGTCGAATGGGGCGAGTTGGATTATTTGCTCGTCGATCTGCCCCCCGGGACCGGAGACGCGCAACTCTCGCTTTGTCAAACCGTGCCGCTGGATGGCGGGGTGATCGTCACGACACCGCAGGAAGCCTCGCTCGGTGTCGTCCGCAAAGGGATAGCGATGTTCGAGAAGGTCAACGTTCCGATCCTCGGCATTATCGAGAACATGTCCTATTACACGACGCCGAGTGGCGAGCGTGTCGAGATCTTTGGACATGGCGGCGGCCAAGCCGAAGCTCTTCGACAGAAGATTCCTTTTCTTGGCGAGGTTCCCATCTTTACGGCGATTCGCGTCAGCGGAGACCAAGGCGTTCCGGTGGTTGTTTCCGATCCGACAGAGCCCCCAGCGCAAAGCTTCATCAGAATTGGAGAAGCGCTGCGGCAAAAGCTTGGCTGAATCTTGGTTTGGAAGTTGCTGGAATTTGGTTGTCATGGTTTGCGCGAATGTTACATTTTCGCCATTCAAAAGCGTCAACCGTTTGCGACATATGTCGAGCCATCAGAACCACAAAAGCAACAATCACGGCAACGATTTAGTTAAGAATTCCTCTCTCTATCGTGAGTTCCAAGCCGAGCGTGAAGAAATTTTGAAGCACAAGTGGATCGAGTCAGAGAAAGTGGGTTATGACATCGGGTTTGAACAGGCTCTGACCGATTGGATTGTGAAACACCGGTCCAAATGGCGAAAGAGCCGGCAACCGGGGCAAGCGCAGCAGACCTAAGCTTTGTTCCTTTAAGAGCAATCCCGTGAGGTTGCAAAGGAATCTATGAAAATAGTCTCGTTTCGTTCCAAGGAGTTTTTCCGGTAGCCTGATTTGTCTTTCTATGCCAAGCCCCACAGTTCTCTTGGATGCGGCGGCCATTCAGCGAGCCGTCGGCAGAATTGCCCACGAGATTGTCGAACGCAATGCCAGCGCTTCGGACGTCGTTATGGTCGGCATTCAACGAGGCGGCGTGCATCTGGCGCATCGTTTGGCTGCTTCTCTGTCGGAGCTGTGGGGGCGCGCCATCGCCGTCGGTTGCATCGATGTCAGCATGCACCGTGACGACCTCGATCAACGGATCAGCCCCGCCATTTCACCAACCAGCATCCCATTCGACGTCAAAGGCAAAACGGTCGTGTTGGTTGACGACGTTCTTTTCAGCGGCCGGACTACACGCGCGGCGATGGACGCGTTGAATGATTTCGGACGGCCGCGCGCAATCCAGCTGGCCGTGTTGATTGACCGCGGCCATCGTGAGTTGCCGATCAAGGCCGATTTCGTCGGCAAGAACGTTCCAACGTCGCTGCAGGAACGCATCAATGTCAGCTTGAAAGAAGAGGGCCGGGAAGACGCGGTTTATCTGGAACGGACATGACCTGGAACCGAAAACATCTTTTGGACATTCAATCGCTGAGCGCGGATGAAATCGTGACGGTTCTCGACACGGCGCGCGCCTTTAAAGCTGTTGGCGAACGGGCGATCAAAAAGGTTCCGGCGTTGCGCGGCAAGACGGTGGTCAATCTTTTCATTGAACCGTCCACGCGGACGCGCATCAGTTTCGAGTTGGCTGCGCAACGGTTGACCGCCGATGTGATCAATTTCACGGCCGAAGCATCGTCACTGAAGAAAGGCGAGACCCTCAAGGACACGGCCCGCAATCTCGAGGCCTTGAATGCAGACATCATCATAATCCGGCATAGCGCAACCGGGGCGCCGCATTTCCTCTCGCGCTTTTTGGCGGCCAGCGTCATCAATGCCGGCGATGGCGCCCACGAACATCCCACGCAAGCGTTGCTCGACACGTTCACGATTCGGGAAAAGAAAGGAACGATTGCCGGGCTGAAGGTCACGATCTTAGGCGACATCCTTTACAGCCGCGTCGCTCGATCCAATATTTGGGCGCTTTCGAAATTGGGGGCAAAGGTAACGCTGTGCGGTCCTTCGACGCTCGTGCCTCGAGCGTTTGAACAGATCGGCTGCCGCGTGACGCATGACGTCAACGAAGCGATTGCCGATGCCGACATCATTAACCTTCTCCGCATCCAGCATGAACGGCAGCGCAAAACGATGTTTCCCAGCATCGGCGAGTACACGGGACTCTTTGGCTTGAACAAGCCGCGCTTGGCTCAGACGAAGCCCGACGTGTTAATCATGCATCCCGGTCCGATCAATCGCGGAGTGGAGATCGACAGCGACGTCGCCGATGGCGGGCGCTCTGTAATTCTAGAGCAGGTCACGAATGGTCTGGCCGTCCGAATGGCCGTGCTCTTCTTGGTGAATGGCGGCAAGGGACCGCAAGAGATCGGTGCGTAAGCCCGGGTAAGACAGGCGTCTCGCCTGTCCCCGCGAGTTTGGACATTTTGCGGGCTGGACTTAGTCCTGTCCTGCACTTGATCTCACACTTAATCCATTGGAGTGTATGGCCCCGAATTGAAGGAATTAAAGATGTTCTCATTGGAGAAGCTCAAGGTTTATGATCGAGCGGTGGCCAGCGTGGCGCAGCTGGCGCAGCTTTTGGCCGACTGGGACAACCGCCACGCCGTCGTGGATCAACTGCTGCGCGGTTCCTAGAGTGTGGTCTTGAACATCGCCGAAGGCGCCCGGTTGCGCAGCAGGTGACCACCGGAAATTCATCGAATTGGCTGAATCGTCAGTGATGAAAGTAAATACCTATATGCCATTGAGTCAAAGAACGGGAGAGATACTGCTGGAACCGGCGCAACGCAGTCTGGCACTGGTAGATCGGGTGGCTCTCTTGGTTCGGGGATTAGTTGGCATGCCCGAACTGGACTATGTGCGAGATCAACTGCGGGATTAAGTCGGTTGGAAATGTCCAAACTCCAGTGACAGCCGCGACGCCTGTCCTACCAATCGACTCAGAGTTCGTTCCACGAAGTAACAATGAAGCCTCGCCCCGTCTGAAGCTTTCCGAGGTTTTCGTCGTAATGAAAATTGAAGTGGCCGTTCATCTTCACCGAGCCTGTCACAGCCGGTTCAAATCCGCTCATGGCGGACGCGAACGACTCCATGCGCTCATTCACGCCAAATTGCCGAACGTGCTCGACTTATGAAACAGAAAAGACGCGTCCTATTCCGTAAGTGTGAAACCGGAAATGTTGTTGCAGCGCTGTTCCATTAGCGATAGAGCATTAAAGCCCTGACATAGTAAGGCTATATGGCCCATTTGCGATTAGAGCAGAAGGCTTACCATTGTCAAAAGTGATTTCAGTGGCGGCAGCCAGCCATGCAAGCAGGCAATCGAGACCCGGCCTGCCCCCGTAATACGTCCTTTGTGAGCAACTTATATCCTGAGACAAGGCGCAGGGTTCGAACGGATTGGCTGAGTCCGAGGGCAACCGTTCACTCAACCGGTCCGCGAATTCTATTTTCCTTCTATCGGCACACGGTGCGCAGCAAACTCAAGCTGCGAGTATCAGGCCGGAAATTGATCAGGCTCGCCTCGGAAGTCTTGCCAGAGAACCCAGTAGGATAGGCGTCCCGCCTGTCCTTGCAGAATCCTTTGAGCTGATCCGCTAAGGCGCGAGATGAGCAACGCTTCGGATCACAGATGCTTGGCAAGCGCCGCCTGACTAGCAGCGAAGATTTCTTTGTGCAACGAATTGCCGTGCGCATCCATCGTAACCACGGCCGGGAAATTTTCGATTTCCAATTCCCAGATCGCCTCCGGAGAACCAAACTCCCTCAGAAAATAGACATTCCGAACCGCCTTGATGCTCTCGGCCAGCACTTGAGCAGCGCCCCCTACGGCATGAAAATAGACGCAGCCGTGTTCCTGGCAAGCCGCCAGTGTCTTGTCTCCCATGCCGCCCTTGCCAATCACTCCGCGCAATCCAAACTCCCCGATAATCGCACCTTGATAAGGTTCCTCGCGGATCGACGTGGTCGGACCCGCGGCCGTCACCTTCCACCGGCCTTGCTCATCCTTAATCACGACCGGACCACAATGATAAATGATCCCGTCTTGGAAGCTGACGCCGGGCGGAAGCTTGCCGCCGTCATGAAGGAATTTGTGCACGGCGTCACGCCCTGTGAACAGAGTTCCAGTGATCGAAACGGCGTCGCCCACCTTGAGTGACCGGATTGTTTCCTCGCTGATCGGAATGGTGATCGAAGTCATAGAACTAATCCTGATTGGCAGGACAGTGCGTCCCGCCTGTCATGGTGCATCTCAACGTTCGGACAGGCGAGACGCGCTGTCCTACCGGACGGTTCATGGAAAAGAATCATGCGCCGATCAATATAGCCACCTGGCAATGACGCCGTCCGGCTTGAGCGACACGCCTTGGCGGCGGTAAGCCCAACACATGTAACTGACACTGACGAAAAACGAAGCCGGCAAACGATTGGCGGCACAAATCTTCACGCCCAGCAAGGTCGTTTTGCCACCAAAGCCCATCGGCCCGATTCCCAGTTCGTTGGCCGTCTGTAGAATATCCTGCTCCAATTGGTCCAACTCCAAGTTCGGATTTCGATCTTCCAACATCCGCAGGAATTGCTGCTTGGAAAACTCGTAACCTGTGGCGCGGTCGCCGCCAATACAGACGCCGAGAATCCCGGGACCGCAACCTTTCCCCTGCGCCTGCAAAACCGCATCGAGAATCACTTTCCGGCACCCTTTCAAATCGCGGTCGGCCTTCAGTTTTTCATTCGGCAACGAGTATTGAGCGCCGACATTTTCGCACCCGCCGCCCTTGAGAATCAGCCGAACATTGAGTTCGGCTGAACGATGTTGATGGAAATGAACCGTTGGCGAACCGGGACCAACGTTGGTGCCGTCATTTAGACCCGTGAGCGAGTCAACCGAGTTTTGCCGCAGAAAACCTTTCTTGGTCGCTTCGCGAACCGCGCCACGAGCTGTTTCCTCAAATGTGATCTGGTCGAAGCCGACCGGACAATCGACGTAAAAAATAATGCTGCCGGTGTCTTGGCAGATAGGCTGGGACTTCTGTTTCGCCAGATCAATATTCCGTTCGATAATCTTTAGGGCCGACTCGGCAATCGTCCCTTTCTTCTCCCTCTCGAGCGAATCCAGGATGGCCTTTTGAACATCATCCGGGATCTCGGCTGACGTGCGGCGAATGAGTTCCAGCAATGAAGCGTGGAGATTTTGCATGCATAGAGGTTAGGTGGCGAATGAATGAGTGTCAACGAGCTGGAACGGGATAACCCTCGCTGCTTCTTGTAACCCCGAAGCCTTAGCATAATCGCTCGACGCGCCAAAGTAGTCGTGTGGGACTTTGTCTCCTTAATCTTTTCCTCTCAGTCGATAGAACTGCTTATCACCAGAAATCTGCACTGTGGCGGTCCGCCGATTCTGTTCGATCGTCATGGAATTGACTACACCGAGCCACCGTGCACCATCGAGATTCTCCGCTGCTTCCAGCACCAGGTTTGTATCTGCGGCAGCCCAGGAAAGCGTGAGCGCCCGTCCCACCTGGCGACGCGATTGGCTTCGACGTTTCCAATTCTTGTAAACTCGCCACCCACATAAAGGGCCGTCCCAACAGCGGTTACTGTTCGAATCGCATCAAACCCGCCCAGCCGGCTATCCATCGAATGCCACGCGGATCCGTCCCATCGCGCGAGGTTTGTAGTCCGAATGCCGCCGGCATGCGAAAAAAGTCCGCCATTATAGATGTTGGCACCTATCGACGCGAAATCTGTAACCCAACCAAATAACTGCAATAAACCAGTGCCGACTCCATCATATGGACCGGCGCCTAATTGCTCCCAAGACTGGCCGTTCCACTTTACGATATGTTTTCCAGGCTGAGCAAAGTGGCCTCCGACGTAAAGATTGGTTCCATGGTCGAGCAGCGACCAAACGCCTATGCCACCGTCGCTTGGCTTTAAACCAATCTTGCTTACTCCATTCCCCAATGACGCCCAAGTCCTTCCGTCCCAGCACGCGATGCCGTTCGCGGCTGCGGTTCCAGCCCGCGTAAAAAGCCCGCCGGCAAAGAGGTCGCCTGCCCGAGCAGCTAGAGCATTGACCTGACCGGACTCGCCGCCTTCGCTTGAGATTCCTTCGCCGAGTCCTAACCATCGCTGTCCATCCCATTGGGCAATATTATTTGCGGGAATGCCGCCAATCCTTGAAAACCTGCCCCCCACATACAAGAACCTTGCTGATTTCGCCATCGCTATCACAAAGCCATCATCTGGCCCATCCGCCACTTTAGCCCATTGCTTACCATCCCACTTGATAATGCTTGTGATATTTGTTCCTGCCAACATCACTCAGTTAGCCAAGTACAGATCCTTTTCGACGGCGAGTATTGCACCATTGGGAGTAGTGCTGTGGCTGGCATCCCAGTACGCATCTTGCGCCCAATTAATCACCAGCACGCTGTGAGACAAAAAAAATTACCGTGCTTAACGAAGACATGGGAGACTTCCAATCAATCATGTGTCGATTATCTCCAAGTCTCTGCGTGAGGTTCGTTATCATTATTCCAACGGCGCCGAGCGCGTTCTGTGGGAACGATCCATTTCGCTTGGGAGGCGGCTTCGAGATGTCCATCGCAAAAGAGAATGTTGGCACGGCCTCTATGTCGGGCGCTCACCTTTCCAACGGCGTCCATATAGGGACTGATAGACCGTCCGCCCTGGTACTGTTTGCAGCCCAAAGCGATCATGTCACTTGGCGCTCGCACGCGCTCGGCGAGACACATGACGCCAAGTCCAAGCGTCGGCAGTTTAGTCGGGTCCTTTATGTGATCGGTGCCCGCCATATTGTATCCGAAAGGCGGCGTCATAACGATATTAGTGTTGAGAACATCATTGCCAGTTTCATCGACGATCTGAAACGATATTTGCCCTCGGCCTTCCGTGCATAAAAAAACGTCGGGGAATGAAACTCTTTTGGGAATGGTCGGAGTATCCGGCGAGTAATCCTTACGCGACAGAACGTAGGGAAGCGGCAGGCCAGGGTAGTATCGATGGTCCGCAACATAAAGGTGCAAGCCAATACCGAGTTGCCTTAGGTTATTTTGACATTTCGCGCTGCGTGCCGACGATTTGGCATGGTTGAGTGCGGGCAAAAGTAATGTGGCCAGCAAACCGATGATCGATACCACGGTGAGCAACTCAACTATCGTAAAGGCACTGGATAGTCGTCGGCTTGGCGCCAATTGGAATCCGCTCTCGAGCTGATTTACAGCTACCGAGACTTTCTGTTGATCGAGGTCTGGGCGTTCAAATAAACCAGTCAGAAGTCTTCCAATCCCCTGTTGGAGGTCGTAAATCTGAACGGCTATTGCGGTATCGATGCCCTGTTTAGCCAAGAATCTCTGCAACACCTGATAATCAGCCGATCTGCGCATTTGGTATTCCTTGAAACGAGCTGGACCTAAAGCAGCTGCGATGTCTTGAGCGAGTTTCGCCAAAGCATTTGGCCGCTGTTCCGGAGGAACTTCGCCCGCAGGGGGGGCTGCTCCCGTTAATGCCTCATAATTTAAATAAAGCTCAAAAATCGTTCTGAATTCATGTATCAGCAATTTCGTTGTGTTCCACGTGTTCCACGTCCCACGATTCTCCCCATGAACCTGGTTGTAGGACAGTGCGTCTCGCCTGTCCAAACGTTGAGGCGCCACCAAGACAGGCGGGACGCGCTGTCCTGCGAGGTTCATGGTCCCAATGCGCGATTTTGTCAAAGCTTGACCTAGTTCGCGCGACGAACCGCAAATTGGCTTGCGCTAGTCTTCAGCACGGAGTAATCGCCCTGTCTCTGCAACGTGACAAATACGTCTCGCACCACCACGTGGTGGCAGCCTCGAGTTCAGCCTGGGAAAACATCGAGCCAACTGTGAAAAACGTGAAGCGCGCAACATTGACCTTGGACTGCAAGCACCAGCGCTCGTAAACGCCTCGGATGGCCGCAACCGCAGTCAGAATTTCTTTAGGCCGCATTTCGAGCGAAGGCTCCGCCTCGCGTTCAAGCCGCAAAGGCAGAGCGGAGGTGACGACCACGTGGATTTGCTCTGTCCAATCGTTCACCGTGTAAACACGGATTCCGTTAAGGCGTTGCAATGCGATGCGCCACTCGTCCGTCCAGCAGATGCCGGCAGGAATCCAGCATTGGTTCTGGAGCTCCTGCGCAAATTCCTCGGTTAAATCTGCCACCAGCGCCGCACGCCGAATTCTCGAGGTCCAAAACCAGCGCCAGAACTTGATCCAGTGCGCCGGATGCAGGGCAGGGAAGGGCGAGCCGGTTGCGGTTCACAGATTCTCATCTACAGCGCTCAGGAAGGCCGTTCGACAGGTTTCGCCCTGTCGCAAACCAGAGAGACGCTCCGGTGAAAGACGCTCTGCGGATGGAAACCAGATCTGCTGGCGTGTGGACCGATGCCACGTGTAATCGCACGCTTCAAACCGGCTCCGATTCGACTCGGTGTCTTCCATGAATTGGGGCGGGGCGGCTGGATGACAGAGCACATTCGTTCCGGGCGCCAACAAGCGTCAAAGCTCGTTGTCGAGCCGATTCGAGCATGCCCGAGGGAACAGGTTCAGAGGGCGGTTTTCGCGAGTGGGCAGCCGCCAGCGCCGCGATCAATTCTTCGACACTCTCGACCCACATCGAATCGAGCAAAGCTCGCTCATCCTGAGGCAAGGCTTCCAAGCAGCCCAGGCTCGTTGTCCCCTCTGTCTTCATTCAACTTTAGATTGAATTCCGATCTTTCGTCTCTGTTCCGGTGTCAGCGCGAGTCCCAACTCGCCGCCCGGAGTGCTCGGCGGCGAAGCAGCGGCTGCGCTTGGACCGATTTCGCCTTTGAGCAACTCGATCATCGCCCGGAGTTGTGCGTCATCGATGCTCAGGATTTTCTTCAAGCCCTCTCGACCCTGGGCCGAAGCAGCGAGGGCTAACACTTCCTCCGCGGTGTTGATCCAATGCTTGCTCAACACTCCCACCGCAGCCTCGGACAAGCCGGGCCGGGCGGTTAACGGGTGGGTCCTGACAGGATTGGGTTTCGGTCCATCGCCCATAGCCGCCGATTCCTTACGACGAAGGGAAGATTTCTATTCAGGCCACGAAGAAAGATAAAACACCAGAGATCCAGGAGCCGGTGCTCGACGCGCTCAGGCAATCGCAGAAGCTTGCCGCCTCTGAATTGCTCAACCTGACAAACGGCTCGTCCGTGGTCGAGCGCTTGAGCCAAAGATCGGGCACCAGCGGGTGAGCTGACACAATTACCGCCAAATGTTCCCAGCCCGGGGGACCACCCTCCCAGTAGCCTTGAATCTTTTCGCGTGGCAGAAACTCCGCGCCTGGCACTGTGTAGCGCCGGCCTGAAACCACTCGCGCGCCCAGGAGCCCAACAAACACATTCGGCGCATGGATAAAGATTCCGCCGCTGGTCCCAATATTCAGCAATGTCACGCAGCCGTCGCACCGGGCCACAAATTCGAACTCGAGTGGGTCGTTGATGCGCAGCGTGTCGATGCGCCGGGTTCCGATGTCTCGGGTGAAGACGCTTTTGGCCGCCCGTTCGATTTCGGAAGGATCGCTGACATCGCGCAACGCCTCATTGATCGACCGCGTCCGCAAAGCAATTTTTTTCAGCAGAACGCCGCTGGCCCCCGCGCGTTCTTTGAGCCGCTCCAGGAGTTTTTGCGGCGCGCCGCTGCAACCAAGCGCAGCCAGATGTTTTGTAGTTAAGCCCTGATGAGCCAGCCAGGCGGCGGCTTGCGTGGCCTTTCTTGGATCGGGGTTGTTGAGAAGCCCAATAAAGCTTCCGAGCCGCTCCCCGACCTCGGCCAGCTTTTGTTCCGCTTCCACGAGGCGTGCGCGCAACGCGGCGTTTTGACGTTCGCTTTCCGCTTGCCAGGCTTTTATCTCGCGCAGTGTTTGCTGTTCGGCCTGTAGTTTTGCGAAAGCAAGCTGGTATTCCGCTTCGGAACTTTGCGTGGAACATTGAGCGGTTCGCACCGCTTCTTCCATTTGAGCCATTCGCAATTGATGCTGCCGCTGCATGGCTTCGAGCTGTTGCGCTCGCTCGATCTCGGAGACTCGCGTTTGATGAGCGATCTTTTGCTGAGATTCAATAAAGGCCGCCTTCTCGCTTTCCTCTTGCTGCCGCAAGTCCCAGAGACGCTTGCGTTCGTTTTCAGTTCGCGCTTGCTTGGCGGCGGTTAACTTCTCTTGCAGCTCTGCCATCTTGAGCAGGTGGTTCAGCGCTGTTTCCTCCGCCGCTTGCTCGAGGCGTTGCGTTTCCGCTTCCGCTTCCGCAAGCCTCGCGCGCAGGGCTGTTTCTTGTGCGCGATAATTGGCTTCGGCTTCCAGCAACTTTGGGCGCCGCTCCTGTTCGAGCCGTTGAGGCTGATGTTCGCGCGCTTCTTGAGCTAAACGGCGGTCATGCTCGAGGAGCGCCTTTCTTTGTTCGAGCTCGGCTTCAATTTGGAGGCGCTTCTTTTGGAAGTCAGCCTCGCCTTGCAATCTCGCCGTCTCAAACTCGGCCGCAAGCCTCTGCTCTCGAAGCATTGCTTCCTGCTGCTGTTCTCTCTGTTTTTGCAGACGTTCGAGGTTCGTTTGCCGATTGCGTTCCGCCTGGACCCGCGCCGCTTCCATGCTTTCCCATCTTGGAAAGGCACAATTCTCGAACCGAATCCCATGGCCAGCGAGCCACTCGTCGTTCAATTGCTGAAGCCACCCCTTCGGGCTCAAACCATTTTCATCGCGAAGATATTGAATGGCATGGCTGGCCGCTGCGTCGCGCACCCCGCTCGCGAGCGCGTTTGCTATCCAGGACTCCAGCATCGGCTTGAGCAACGGGACGCCAGGCGATGCGAGATTCCATGCGCCGGACTCAAGAAACAATTTCGCATCCGTAATGTGCGCGGACACCGCGAGGACAAGGTCCCAAGCTGTTCCGTTCTCCCGCTTGATCGCCGCAAAAGACAAGTCCAGTTCGAAGCGGGCTGTGGAAACACGATAAAACACGTCCCATGGCGTGCCTTCAATCGCCTTTCCTGAATCACCAGGCGTTAGCCGGCTTAACTCGCATCGGGCGTTTTCTCCAAAGCGAGCCTGCAGCAAATCGGTTGCGGCTTCCCACGCCGGCGCTTTGATCCGGGACTTGGAACGGAAACGCCTCCAGAGGCTCGAGCCGCATTCGGGTTTGAAAGCCTCGACGATTGGTCGCGAGCAGCTGGGCCTTTGTCTGGCCGCGGGCACCGAATCGAACGGCGGTTTTGCGCCGGCGTTGATTGGCGGACGTGGCTGATCGCGGTTCGGGTTGAGGCGTCGGGGACCAGGGCCAACTTCCCGCACTTCGCAGATCTCAATCGGAATGTCCACTCCCTTCAAATGATAAGCGCCATGTCGGACCCATTCCAATCGGCCCGAGCCATCTCCGTGCCCGCCGTGTAAAAGCTGCCGGGCGTCATCGAACACTGGCCGCGTCATCAGAATCTGGCCAGCCTGAGCCAGTGACATCACGCGCGCGCAAACGTCAATCTGAAACCCAAATATGTCCGTGGCCAGGGCGTCACCGCTCCGTTCCGCTATCACAATCTCGCCCAAATGAATGCCTATGCTCTCCTCGGTTTTCAGGGCGGACTCTCGCTGCCACAAACCAAGGCTCGTTTGCAGTTGCAAAGCGAATCGCACGGCGGCCGAAAGCCTCGCGAAAACGAGCAGGAATGAATCGCCAGCCGTTTCGATTTCCTCGCCGTCGGGAAACTGGCTCAACACCTGGCGGACCAGTTGATGATGTTCTTCGAACACGGCTGCAGCCGCACGGTCGCCGAGACGCTGTTTAGCCTCCATGGAACCGCTAATGTCCGTAAACAGAACCGTGATGACGCCAGTGCGGTGACGGTGACCGAACTGCTCTACCTGCGAGCGACTGATTGACGAAGCCTGCGCATTCATCGAGTTGCGGCGATTTCTTTCCCATCCCGGCCGGGAGATACGCGTGCAGGTCGAGAATTAATGCTGGCGGAATCTCGCGCCAGCGAATTTTTCGTATTCCTGCATCATCTCGGCCGTGGCTGACGGGGGGATTGTCTTAAACGCGCTCTCAATGTCTGCGATTGCCAAACGGCTTGAACCCCCATCCAGGCTTCGCCGAAACCCGGCGCGTTTGGCGGAGTGAATGATGGCGCCAATGTCCGAGCCCGTGCAGCCATCCAGCCGGGCCGCGAGCGCAGTCAGGTCAAGGTCCGGCGCTACAGGCGCATTCGCGAGGTTGGACCGGATCATAGATTCGCGGGCGGCGGCGTCTGGCAAACCGACAAAAATCTTTTCATCAAAGCGTCCGGTGCGAAAGACTGCTTCATCAATATCCCATGGCTTGTTCGTCGCCCCGAGCAGCAGAAGAATATTGGGCGAATCGGCGAACCCGCCGACTTCCGCCAGAAACTGCACGACGAGACGATTGTCCACGACCGAATTTCCGCCGCGCCGCGGCAGCAGGCCATCGACGTCGTCCAGGAACAGCACGGAAACAGGGTGAGAACGCGCCGCGATGATCAGGTCGTTTGGACCAATGACATCACCTCGTGTTTCGAGATCGTGGCGGATGTTCGCGTAGTGCCGGGCTGCATCGTCATCAAAGGGAACAGAAGCGAACGGCTCGAAGAGCTTGGCCAAGACTGCGAGACGGCGGTCCGGGCGCCCGTATTTCTGTGCTCCATGCCAGAGTTCGGCTTTGACTACAGAGCAGAGCAAGACGTCACTTGGCCTCAGGGATCGTAAGCGCCTTTCAATTTCACTCCCCGATTGTTTCAGGTGCCGGACCCAGACATTTGTATCGGGGAGGAAAGGCATTACCACTCCTCGCGCGTTTCGAATTCACCTTGGGAGGGGGCCATGGGCTGCCCCACGGATAGACCCCCTGAACCTTTGAATTTCGCTGGGCTGGCGTTTGGCCCGGCTCATTTTTCAGCCCCACCGCGATGCTCCACTCTGCGTCCGTCGGCAACCGATACTTGTGCGTATCTCCCAGAACGCGTTCCTTTCTCTCTTTGCTCGTCAGCCAGACGCAATAAGCCGCGGCGTCGTCCCAACTGATGTTCACCGCTGGATGAGCCGGCACCTGCTTGAAACCGGGTTTCGTCCAGAGCCGGCCGGTCGCTTCGATAAAGGCTTCTTCCAATTGCACCGCCAGTTCGTCCGCTTGGGCCACACTCACGCCGCGGCGGAAGGCTTCCTCCAACTCCGCGATCTTTTGCAGCGCGGCTGTTTCTTTTTCCATGTTTTCAAAGAGCAACTCGATGCGGCCTTGAGCCTGCTCCATCTCCGTGCAAGCGTGTGCGAGTTGCCGGCGGACGACTTGCTGAACCGCGCCGCGTTCCCGGCGGAACTCATCGTCTAACTTGAGCAGACGCCCTTCAATTTTGCGCAGGTCATCCTTCAGGTCCATTGGATATGTTCAATATCGGACTGTTTTAGTTTTAGACCTTGCGCCACCGAGCAGAGCAAAGAACTGAAGTAATCGCGCATAGTTTCCATCCGACAACGCTGGTTAAGGATTCAACGAACACCTTTCACTCATTCGGACCATGAACCTGGCGCATAAAGCCCCGCTCCCTAACCCTCTCCCCATCGGATGGGCCGAGGGAAAAGAGGCGGGCGCGTATGCCTTAGGTAAGTTTGAATCAATTCGATTACGAAAAGACTTTCCCTCGCCCCATCCGATGGGGAGAGGGGCTGCTTTTTGCCTTCGCCAGCCACAGTTCACAAGCAGGTTCATGGGGAGGCGCGCTTGGGGGTGAGTATTCACGGTCGAAACGGTCATTTTCAAGTTCAATCAGGATTCGAGTTTGAGCGCAAAAGTCATGACGCAGATATTGTAGGCCAGCGCTCCCACCGTGAGAGCCGCCCACATCCAATCCGGGATTTGCATGCCAAACAGGAGCGCCGCCATCAGCAAATCAAGCGCGAGAAACACCGCGAGCCTGAACGCGTTCGAACTGTTGTTCTGCTTGCGCGCCATCGAACGGACAAAATGGAAGGCGACTAACGGCAACAACAAGAGAGCCACCAGCCATTCCAGCAAAGGCCCCATGCCTGGCCAGCGAGCTGAACGCGCCTTCGCGGGTCCATCGCGTTCCCACAGTGGCCCGGCGAAACGATCAGCCTCGATCACTGGTTGCTCCGTTCGACTCTCGGTGTTCTTATTGAAGGCCGGCTTCCACACAATGTGTGACACTCTGCAGAATTTGCTTTTGAAGCTCTTGAGGGCTCGCCGGCAAACTCGCCACGTCCGATTCCTTCTTCATCGCCACAGCCAAATTGTCGTTGGTAAACGCCGCATCTTTGGACTCGAGATAAACCGGACTGGAATCAGAACGCCAGCGGGCTGCATGCTACCGAAGCGTTCTGCCAAATCAAGCCAGCAAAGTTGCCTCAGTTGCCTCGCGCCGGATCAGGCGCGTCTCGACGCTGTCACCGCCACCGGCGTCAAATTAAGCGCGACCTGGCAGGAATCGTTTTCATGACCTTGATCTCATCGGTTTCCGACAATTTTTCCGTAGCCACTCGCGAGCAATTCGCTTACACCTTCAACCTGTAATGAGTGATCGTGTTGTGCCGAAGTTGGCCAAGTGGCCCTTTTTTCTGGGCGACGCCATTCTATTGGGTTTCGCTGGTCTCATGGTTTATCAGAGCGGCTGGCCTCTTGGTCTTTGGCAACTTGCCATCGTGCTCGGCGCGATCGTCGTCGGCGCGTGGTTAAGCATCATTCCTTTCCTTCGCGAGTACCAGGCCGCCGTGAAACTGTCGGAAGCGGACCAACTCGCCAACACGGTTGAGCAAATGAAGAACCTTGATTTGATCAACAAGCAAATTTCGATGGCAACGGGCCAATGGCAAACCGTGCAGGATCACTCGGCGCGCACCGTCGGCGCCGCCAAAGAGATCGCCGATCGCATGAAAGCCGAGACTCAAGAATTTCTGGCTTTCTTTGAAAAAGCGAATCAAACCGAGAAAGCTCACCTTCGCTTGGAAGTCGAGAAGCTGCGTCGTGGAGAAGGGGAGTGGTTACAGGTGGTGGTCCGCATCCTGGATCATATTTATGCCCTCAACCAAGCCGCTTCGCGATCCGGACAGTTAGGGCTGATCTCGCAATTGCATCAATTTCAACTTGCTTGCCGTGATGTAGCGCGCCGCGTGGGATTGGCCGCTTTCACAGCCGCTCCAGGAGATGCATTCGAATCGAGAACGCATCAACTGACTGACGCCCAGGCGGCGCTGCCACCCGATGCTCAAATCAAAGAAACATTGGCTACCGGGTTCACATTTCAAGGGCAGCTGATTCGCAAAGCAATCGTTGCTTTGCGGCCCGAACCTCAATCAGAACTGCCCTTGCAAGCACCAACTCAGCCCGAGTCGCCTGATGAGACGAACCTTGCCCAGGAAAGCGTCAGCGGGGTTGAGCGCACGGATTCAGAGCAAGTCGGCGCGTCGTAACCGGCCTTCTTGCAGGGCTGTGCTGCTGCGCTCATCGAGCAGCCCCGGTTCCACTCTGCCGGCGTTGCCAGAAAATTCGGAATTCTTCACGGGTCACAGCCCCATCCCCATTTGCGTCAGCGGCGCAATGAGATCAGGTTCTCCAATTTCCCATTCCTTGGGAAATTGGCGAGCGAGCGGCGCGTCGGCGGGATTGCCTTCCAAGCGTTCGCCGTTTAGCCAAGTGATCAAATCCGTTTTGTCCTGCGCGGGCAACGTCCGGTCGTTTGCCCACGGGGTTGGACCAGGGTGCACCGGAGCGGCGAACCACGGCGGCATGACGCCTTTGTTTGCTTGCTTGCGAATCATGCCCGCGTGACTGATCACGTCGGAATAAGTCAGCAATGAAAATGGCGCAACGCCGCCGGGTCGATGGCATTCCGCACAATGCTGCTGCAGGATGCGCGAAACGCGGGCGTGGTAAGTGATTCGGGCCGCAGCCGCGTTGCGCGGGGCTTCGAGCACACAGCCCGGCGCGGTAGTGGCGGGAACCTGCGGCGGTTGATGAGCCAGCATGGCGTCAAGGGCATCGCGAAGATACCGCGACTGCGGCGCAGGGCGCGAGTAACCCAAGCCATATTGATCATCCACCGCGCCGCGATAAATTAGCGGGCGGGCCGCAGCCAAAGCTACTCTGTGCTCCCATGACTTCTCATAAACTCCGCAGCCGCGACTGGCTGGATCGCACCGATCGCTGGGGCCTGGCGCATCGCAGCAGTCTTCGCGCACAAGGCTTCAGCACTCACGTCTTTCAAGAGCGGCCCGTCATCGGCATTTGCAATTCCTGGAGCGAGCTGAACCATTGCAGCATTCACCTCAAACAATTGGCCGATGCAGTTACCGTGAATGGCCAGACCATCGCCGAGAATGTCGCGCACGCCGATTGCTACAATCCGGAAGTCATTCATTCATTGAACAATCCGCTAATGAAGGACTGTGGCACAGCGATCCTTTGGGGTAATCTTGCGCCGAGAGGCGCTGTCATTAAGCAATCGGCCGCGTCGCCCCATCTCCTCTGTCACCGCGGGCGAGCCGTCGTTTTCGATGGCTACGATGATTTGCTCAAACGCGTCAATGACCCGAATCTCAATGTGGACGCCAACAGCGTGCTCGTGCTTAAAGGGGCAGGACCGAAAGGCGGACCGGGCATGCCCGAATGGGGCGATGTGCCCATTCCGGAAAAACTGCTGAAGGCGGGCGTCAAGGACATCGTCCGCGTGAGCGATGCTCGGATGAGCGGGACGAGCTTCGGCACGGTCGCCCTGCACATCGCACCCGAAGCGGCTGTGGGCGGACCACTGGCGATTGTCGAGAACGGCGATCAAATCGAACTCGATGTGCCCAATCGCCGATTGGAACTCCTCCTGCCCGAAGCTGACTTGAAGCGCCGTTTAACGGCATGGCGCCCGCCACTTCCTCATTACCAGCGCGGCTACGGCAAAATGTATCTCAATCACATCCTCCAGGCCGATGAAGGCTGCGACTTCGATTTTCTGCGCGCTGTCAGCAAATGAACGTTCCCGTTGAACAAAGTCCTTTTCACTGATCGACCGGCCGGCATTCCGCGAACGAGGGCTGCGCAGCTAAGACGCCTTGATAATCCGCCGTCCGAAGGTAAAGTCTGAGGGACATGATTCAATCCAGCGGCATCAAGAGATGCCCTGGATCAGCGACCGTTTGTGCCATTCGAGTTGCACCTGGACAACGGCCGTGTTGTGCCGGTCAAACAGCACGACTCTCTCCTTTTCAATGAGTCCCGGACGATGGTGCTTATTGTTGAACAGGACAGCTTCCACCACATCCCTCTGATCCACGTAACCGACCTGGTTGTCCTGGGCCGGCCCAGCGGCGAACAGCTTGCGGGTTGAACGATTGTCGCGCCTTGCGGCACGGCGCCATAGAAACGTCCCAGCCTAGCCTATTTGTCGCTGCAGTTTAACTCACATGATTCACGTGTTTCGCGTATTAAGTGGTTTGAGCGCCGCTTTCAAGTTTCAATCCAGCGACATCAAGTATGCATGCAGCGCAGGATGTCGAGATGATTTCCTGTCGTTCGCCCTCCTTTCGTTTTAAAAACTCCTGGCTTCCGCGCGAGCCGCGGTTGAGGCATTGTTCAGCCATGGCTTTTCGCATTCATGATTCGGTGGTGCGCGGTGAGATTGATAATCGCACCAAAGGAGTTGTTCGGGGACAAATCTGGGTGCATGGACGGGCTGAACCGGTCGTGCTGGAATTGCAAGGCAACGCACGCCCGGATCTGGCCGGATGTTTGTTGAAATTTGAGAACTCGCGCCCGAGCGTGGCGCATCCGCACCTCGATGCCTTGCACGCCCGGCAGATTGGCAGCATCGGCGACTTGACCGCGTCGCGAAAGGTGCGCGTCTTTGAAATTCCAGTCGATGAAGCGCTGGCGATGATTCGCCGCCAGGAAAAACCTCCCGAACACATGGCCAACAGTCTTTATTTAGAATGGTTCAGCGAGGCAAATGGGCGTGTCGTCATTGAAAGCGCCGATTACCGGCTTGAGCTATCAACGCCAGCCTGGCAGCTCACGCCGGAAGAAGACGAGCAACGGGCGAAGGACGCAGCCGCAGGGTTCGAGGGGTTTATGGGCAAACTCACCGAGGCAGTGGAAGCGTCGCGCTTCAAAGCTCCTGAAGATCGTCCGATGGATGAGTTCGAATGGGAAAAAGCCTTTCGCGAAAGTGATGCCCTGACCGACAAGGCGATGGAGTTGTTCGAGAAGTATCGCGATCATCCCGATCGCGAAGAGATTATCGCCAAGGAGATGGGCTGGGACAACGCGAGCAACGACGGCGCGACCGAAAATGAAACGGAGCCGCCCTGGGACGTGGATGAAATTAACCGCATCTGCCATGAAGCGATTGATAATCCTCCAGAACCGAACCCGCTCACCGAAGGAGTGGACTGGGTTCGCCAAGCGGACGGCAGCATTTCCCATCCGCTCGTCGTGAGAATTATCGAATCCGGATCAGCCTTATGGAAGTGGTGCGACGAACACAACCTCCTCAGCGACCAGGAAGACACGGATCTCGATCAGATGATTTTCTTTTTCCAATCGTGCGGAGCCAAATGTGCCGGGGCGCTTGGCGGACTGGCCGATCATGAACCGGAAGCCGGATTCATTGTCGCTCGCCTGAAACGGGCGCTTGACCTTCTGCACAAAAGCCTCGAAGCGTCAGATCGCGTCAAGAGCCGAAACAGCTTGCCGCCCGATAAATTGAATCCGTTTCGCGAGGAACTCTTTGCCGTCCGTGAGGAAATCTTAGCGCTGATGAAGCGGTTCCGAGACACTGGCCCCGAACGGTAAAGCGACGGTTCGTATGGTTCCATCGCATTACGGATTTCAGTAAATTTCGGTATTCAAATCCAGATGGCTGCTGTCCGCGGAATTCGCCGATTAAATGTTCCGGTGACGCAAATCCTGCACGTCGCGCAGAGCCTTTATGATGATCACGCCCCAGCAAAGCGGCTCGGCTTTCGCACGGCATGGATACAGCGCGAGAGCCGCCTGGCCGCCACGGGACTCGCGCCGAGGGTGGCTGAACAACCGGACTTTGCATTTTCAAATCTTGCGAGGATGCCGGACGCACTCGTTTGCTAAAATCGAGACTTACGAGGTTGGTACATTCCGCCTTTAGATTGAACAAAGCAGTTTTAAGGTAGGGGCGAACCTGCCGCCTGCGGAGTGTGCGTTGGGAACATTTTAAGTTTGAAAAAAATTTCGAGAAAACTATTGGCTTAGCCGGTTGAAGCGGGCGAAATTAAGCATCAAATGGAAACACCAACTGTCCCAGAAGATCATCAAGAGAAAACAAGCGCTTCTGAAGTTGTGAGTGCCGAACCGAATTTTGACCGTCAGCTCACGCCGATCACCGAGTTTGTGGCCCGCCCCGATTTCCCCGGAAGCCTGCAGGGTGAGTTTGTTGATATTGGCGGATATACCGGAATCGTTATCGAGATTACAAGCAAGTCGATTCGAGTGAAGTCCCCGGAAGAAACGACGCGAAGCTTCAACATTCACGTGCTGCGAAAACTTTACGGACCGCCACAGCACCCAGAACCAATCAGCATGCCCCGCGCAGTCGAACCGCCTGCGCCGCTGGAAAAGAAGGACGACGCGCAGGAGCCAATGCCAATGCCCGATCGAGACATTCGCGAACTGATTGCCGAACCGAATTTTGACCGATCGCCGAAGCCAATCACTGACTTTGCCAGCCGCCTCGATTTTCCTGCGTGCGCTTACGGTGAATTTGTCGAAGTCGCCCGATATACCGGCGTCGTCGTCCAGGTCGCGAACGAATCAGTGAAGGTGCAGTCCCCGCAAGGCATTGTTCGCAGCTACGGCGTCAGCACGTTGCGGAAGCTTTTTGGGCGGCGCTAGCCATTAATCGCCGCGGACGCAATTGCATCCGCTAGTAAACGGATTACGGAGTGGCCACCGCAGGAATTGCCGGTTGTAACGTGGTTATTGGGTTATTAGGGGTTATTAGGCTGAGCATCTTGACAGCAATTTGAGCTGGCATCATGATGCTTGCGATGAGAACGACCGTTACGTTGGAAAAGGATGTCGAACGGATGTTGCGCGATGCGATGCACCGAACACGGAAGGGGTTTAAGGAAACGCTAAACGACGCTATTCGAAGAGGATTGGCTTCATCAGCCAAAAGATCGCGATCCAAGCCATTTCAGATCAAGGCGCGCGTTTTAGGACTGAAGGCTGGAATCGACCCGACCAGGTTCAACAAACTAGCGGACAAATTAGAAGTTGCAGAATTTCGGAGTGAGCTGCCTCCGCGGCCATGATCATTCCGGACATTAATCTCTTGCTCTACTCATACGATGCCGGCTCGCCATTCCATCGCGCGGCGGCAAGGTGGTGGAGCGATTCTGTTTCAGGGACTGAACAGGTTGGATTGGCTCATTGCGCAATTTTCGGTTTTGTTCGCATTGGCACGAATCCTCGGGTATTCGATCAACCGATGACTATAGCTGAGGCGGTAGGACATGTCCGTTCATGGATTGATTGCCCGGCTGTTCAGCTCTTGGATCCGGGCCCTAGTCATGTCCGTGAGGTTCTTCAGTTGCTTGAGCATATAGGGACGACTGGGAACTTGGTGACCGATGCTCAATTAGCCGCCATGGCAATCGAATATAGGGCAGTGTTGCACACAGCAGATTCGGACTTTCTTCGTTTTCCCGGGTTAGCTTGGCTCAATCCCCTCACCGGAATTGGCAGCAGCCATACTAAAGGACCTCAAAAGCGGCGAAGCAACTGAGTCCATGATCAACGTGGCTCAATGCGCGGATTGCCTGAAATCGCAGAATCGAGGCAAGCATTCACGATTCGCTGTGTTTTGAGGGCCACCTCCGGCCAGGACGAATTCAACGAGCCTGTTTGAATTTGGCTGGCAAAGTTGCGGAAGAGATTGGTTTCTTGAGCAGCCGCGTCGCTGTTGCTGTGTTCGGGAACGACAATTCGCTGACGCCCCTCCACCATATTGAAGTCGCATCCGCGAACGACGTACTCAGAACAAACGATGTCGAAAGCAATTTCGTTTCCGGAGAAGGGCAACACGAAGTCTGGGATTTTCAGATAGCCTTTTGTCCCGCTGATGGTGGCCCATTGCTGGTGCGCGTTTAGAAACGAACAATAAAAACCCGCCGAGACCCCGCCTTCGAATTCTAGTTCACCTGAGAATTCCGCAGGCACAGGAGCAGGGCTGTCCTGGCGCGCAAGCTGAGCAAGGAGCCGCCCAGACACGCGTCGAGGCATTTGCCAATTCATTATCCAAAGCGCCAAGCAAACGCAGTACCAGCCAAGATCGCCCAAGCAACCCAGTGGTTCAAGTTCGCTGTGGGCTCGGATGTTGTTGAACTCGTCGGGCGCGCGAAAACTAAAGGCCGAAGTGATTCGCTTGATATCGCCTACGCTCACGCGGTCCGTCAGCACTTCTCGAATCCGGTCCAACCTGCGGCTGTGCACGAACATAACCCCGTCCATGAACTGCACATTGTGCCGGCGGCAGGCTTCCACCATTTCCTCAACGTCTGCGACGCTTCCGCCGCACGGTTTCTCGCACACGATGTGTTTGCCCGCTGCCGCCGCGCGGAGCACCCACGTCTTCCGCAAACCCGTGGGCAATGGAATATAAATCGCATCGACATTCTTGTGCCCAACCAAAGCCTCGTAATTGCCGAGCGGTTCCGGTTGAACTTCGAACGGCGCTTCGCTTTGGCAATCCTTGATAAACCGTCTGCTGCGTTCCAGATCGCGGCTTGCCACGGCGGTGACCAAGCCATTGCCACTGTTGCGAATGGCCTGCCAATTCTTGCGCGCGATCTCCGCCGCGCCGAGGATGCCCCAACGGAGTTTGGTGTTGTTCATATCCGGTCTCGTTTGCGGTTGTAGGACAGCGCGTCCCGCCTGTCTATAGCATTTCTCGAAACAGATTTCCGATAGGTAGGGCAAACCTGCTGGTTCGCCGGAAACGCGGCAGCGCTTCCCTACCTATCCGGAAATCTGTTTCGAGAACGCTATAAACGTCGGAGTGCACCTGGACAGGCGGGACGCGCTGTCCTACCGAGGTCATGGCGCGAACCTCCAACTCGCTTGAGTCTCGCGCGTCAAAGGAAGGTTCAACATTCCAGCGCGAATGAATTCAATCGGAATAGCACCGTACGTGAGCACAGTATCGTTGAACTGTTTCTCAGGCATTCTTCCGGCGCCGACGATTTCTTTATGCAAGGCCCGCAGTTGCAATCCGCCGATCATGTAACTGCACTGATAAAGCGGCGAGTAACTGCCGCCGATGAATCGTCTGACTTCGCTCGTGGCGCCAAAACGTTCGTGTCCGACGCCGTCCACGAGAAAATCGATCATTTCTGCCGGAGTCATCTGCCCGAGGTGGAATTTCAGGCTGACGATAATGCGTGCGCTGCGGTGCATTCTCCAAAATAACATGCCGATGCGGTCCTCTGCCGATTGCCCGTATGCGAGGTCCCACAATTTCATTTCCCAATAGAGCGGCCAGCCCTCGACCAGAAAAGGCGTGGAAAAAAGCGTGCGATGAGTTTGATGGCGGTCGGCCATGAACAGTTGGAGATGATGGCCGGGAATCAGTTCGTGCGCTGTGACGATTCTAGTGAAATGCCGGTTGTTCCCGCGCATGGCCATTAACTTGTCGTCATGCTTCATTTCCTCCTTCGCATAAGCCACCATCACGTTCTGACCGCCGTAAGCCGCAAACGGCAATGTTTTCTGGCCTTCCGGCGAAATCATCGTGACACGCCAAGTTTCCTCGCAGAGTGCTGGAATGGTCAGAAGATCGCGGCTCTTCACGAATTGAATGGCGTCGCGCGCCATTTCGGCGACGAAATCATCCTGCTGGCCCGGCGGAACGAATTGGCTCTTCACCTTGGCCAATGCAGCTTTCCATTCCAGGCCCATCTCCTGGGCGGCCTCGCGCATTCTTGCCTCACACCAAGCGAATTCTTTTTCTCCAATCGCGATGACTTCCTCGGCAGAATAAGGAATCATTTCCGCCGCAAGATCGCTGGCGAGGGCTTCTGCGCCGATCGGATCGCCGATCAATGGATCCTCGTCTTTGCCTTTGAGACCGGCGATCTCTTCCCGGAGAAATTTGGCGTAATCGTCCAGCGCACTGGCTGCTTCGTCGTGCGGTTTTCTGACCCACCAGGAAAAATCAGGCTGATATCCATCGTAAAAGGCAAACCAAGTCTTGAGCGTGCCGCGCAAGTCACCAACCGCCGACGCCGCGCGCCTAGCCAAAGTTGGTGAGGCCTTGAGCGGTTCAATTGATTCTTTCTTCTTTTCAGAATCGGTTTCTTTGGCTGCATCGGTGGTTGTAGATGTCTTATCGTTTTTCGGTTTTTCTTTCCCTTTCTCGAGGCGCTGGCGGAGCTTCTTGATTTGGTCAGGCAGAGCGGCAATTTTGGCAGCGCTCGCTTGCGCATCGACCGGTCGCATGCGCCAACGTTCGCGTTCGAAATGCTGCAATGCCTCGCGGAATGGCAGCAGTTCTTCCATTTGCGACAGCCAGCGGCGTTCGAGCGAGAGACGCGCGAGTTCCACAGCAAGTTTGTTGCGCAAGAGCAAGTAATCGAGGCGGCCTTGCTGGCCGAGACTTTCAAAGTCCGAATTAGCAAGCCGCTCCTGCCACTGTTTGTAAAGTTGCTCAATGCGATCGGATCGCGTTGCGGACCACGGAAGATTGTAAAACTGCGACACGCTCATCCAATCGCTTCGGTAAAGTCTAACCAAGTCAGCCAAGCTATTTCGGGCGTCGGCCTTGACGTCGCTTGATTGAGCGCAAAGGTTCGGCGCGACATCAGAACAAACGAGCAATGCGATACAGGCAGTGAGTTGGGACGTCTTCATGTCGAGGCACGGAGGCTGTCGCACTTTCGGCCGTCCGTCAACCACACCATGACTGGCAAAGCCGGATTCCACCTCTAATGCCTTTCGGTAATTCAAAGTCCCTCCGGGACAAATGCCCGGCAAATAACGAAAGGCATTACGATGTTCGCGCTTGATTACGGAATATTCTTGGCCTCAGATTATGCTGAAATAGAGTATTTCCCTATTCATAATGAACTCAATCAGACATCAATCAGTCCGTTGGCTGGCCGTGATTCTTGCCTCAGGCACAGCAGTCATCGCAGCCGAGCGCAAAACAGACAAGCCCGCCAGCACCATACCGAGCACCACGGCATTGTTTGGCGACAAAGTCATCGCCAAAGGCAAAGGTGTTGAAGTCAAACAAAGTCAGGTCGATGAGATGTTCATTACATTCAAGGCCAACCGCGCGGCGGTAGGTCAAAAGGTTTCAGAAACACTTCGTCCCAGGATTGAGGCGGACATTCTGGAAAAGCTGATCGCAACGCAGCTCTTCCTCAAAATGGCAACCGAAACCGATAAAGCAAAAGGCAAGGAAATCGCCGACCTCTTCATCGCCGAGCAAATCAAACAAATGCCTTCCGAAGACTCGTTTAACCGGCAATTGATCTCGCTCGGCATGACCCCGCAGCAATTTCGCGCGCAGATTCTCGAACAGTCCACCGTCAAAGCTGTCATCGACCGGGAACTCAAACCCAAGATCGTTGTGACTGACGCCCAGGTCAAAGAGTTTTACGACAACAATCAAGACCGGTTCCAGGAACCGGAACTGGTCAAGGTGCGTCACATTTTGATTTCCATGCTGGACCCGAACACGGGCAAAGAATTGCCACCGGAGAAAAAGACGGAGAAACAACGTTTGGCGCAAAAGGTTTTGACTCGCGCCAAGGGCGGGGATGACTTCGTCTGGCTCGCCAAGGAATATTCGGATGACGCGGCGTCGAAGAATAAAGGCGGCGAATATGTCATCGCTCGCGGGCAGGAGACAGCGCTGCCCGAATTTGAAGGCGCGGCTTTTTCGTTGGGCACAAATCAGGTCAGTGATCTCGTAACGACAAGGTTTGGTTATCACGTTTTGAAGGTCATCGATAAGGCGCCGGCCCGGAAAATTGAATTCGCAAAAGTCGAAGGAAGAATTAAAGAAACTTTGTTACAGGAGGAAGTTCAGAAACAACTGCCAGACTACGTCGCGAAGCTGAAGAAAGAAGCAGGAGTGGAGATTCGGACCGCGTCCGAGAAACCATAAGACAGCAATTCGCCATTGTCTTCTGCGATAGAGCAGAGTGAAACTCTGCATTACGTCGGCCGGCGCTTTGTTTCATTTGTTTCATGGCTGGCTGGATTAATTTGTTCCCAAAGCCAGAAAAACTGCCTAGCATCCGGCCCCTGACACTATGGCAAAACAACAAACCTACCGATTCTGCTTTGGCCCCTGGAATATCAGCGAAGGTTCCGATCCCTACGGCCCGACGACGCGCCCGCCGCAAACTTTTGATTGGAAGCTGGCCAAACTTAAGGAACTCGGTTTCGACGCCATGATGTTTCATGATGACGATGCTGTTCCCGATATCGACAACAAGTCGGAGCAGCAAATCCGCAAGGAAGCTAAGGAATTAAAGAAAAGACTCGATGGCGAGGGCATTGCCGCGGAGATGGTCGCGCCCAGGCTCTGGTTTAGTCCGATGACGATCGACGGCGCTTACACGAGCAATGACAAAAAATGCCGCCAATACGCCATCGACCGGTCGCTGCGCTCCATCGACATTGGCAAGATTCTCGGAACAGATTTGCTCGTGCTGTGGCTGGCTCGTGAAGGCACATATTTGCGCGAGTCCAAAAGTGCCAAGCGAAGTCTCGAATTAATGGTGGAAGCGTTCGACAAGATGCTGGCGCACGACAAAAAAGTCCGGCTCGCCATCGAGCCGAAACCGAACGAACCGATGGACCATGCCTACATCCCAACGATTGGACATGCCTTGGCTGTCGCACCCTTGACGCGCGATCCCAAGCGGGTGGGCGCGCTCATTGAGACGGCGCACTGCGTCCTGGCCGGCCTCGACCCCGCCGATGAAATCGATTTCGCGATGACTTTCGGAAAGCTGTGGTCGCTTCATTTGAACGATCAGAACGGCCTCAAGTTCGACCAGGACAAACCTTTTGGCAGCACGAATCTTCGCAGCGCTTTCGATCAAGTGCGCGTCTTGGAGCGGAACAAATACGGGAGCCGCGGCGAGTATGTCTGCTTCGACGTGCACCCATTTCGAACCACAAAAGTGGAACATTGGCTCGCTCACTTGGATAACAGTCGCCGCACTTTTCTCAAGCTGGTCGAGAAAGCGCGCAGTTTCAATGATAGCAAAGCGGAGGACTTAATCGCAGAACGCAATTACCAAGCTCTCGACCAAATGGTGATCGAACACCTGCTTGGCTAATTCGGGGCGCAGCACCGCAGCGTTTACGCGTTTACGCTGCAGAACGTGGGATTGCCGGCAGGTTCCAGACACTTTTCGGGACCGTTCGCCTTTGCGGACGTTTCTGCAGCGTAAACGCTGCGCTCCTGCGCTTGGCTGAAGATCGGTGCATCGGTGCAATCTGGCCGCTTCTCACGAAACTTTTACAACCGTTTTACGCAGCACTGACAACCCTCCGTTGCGCTGTTTCTATACTCTTTCTCGAAACAGATTTCCCATGAAACGTGACGCTGGACGGCTTGAGGTAAGATGATGAGAATAGATTACCTCGAATGAGAAAAGTGGCTCTGGTTTTCGCGCTGGCTGTCTTTGGCCCAAGCCTGATTCTGGCCTGGCTGGCTGTTCGCTCGTTGAGCGATCAGCAAATCGTCTTCGAACGGCAACAAACGCAGCTGTAACAAGGCGTCTGCCTCAGCGTCGTAAAGGATATCCTCGAATACGTAAGCCAGCATGAACGCGACTTTGCCCGCCGGGTTGAAACGCTGTTGGCCGGCGGCGACGCTGTGGAAGCGGCGACCCATTTTGATGATCGCATTGTTCAGGCGTGGCCGCTGGCGGAAGTTGGTTTCGTTGTCTCCCTGGACGGCAATATTCTCGCGCGGTCACTGTTTGTGCGAAATCGAGATGAAACTCGCCGCTTTCGGATGGAGAACGACATGTTCCTGAGCAATCACGAAACTGTCAGCGTCTATTGGCCCGCAGATGCAAAAGCAGAGAACAAAGCTGCGATGGACAAACAGCCCGAGAAAACGCGCAAGGTCATCCCTCAGAAGGATGGCCCGACGGATTCGAAACAAGGTTCCCGCCTCGAACCAGCCGAAGCAGAGTTTCGTCAATTGATCGGGGACGCGAACCGAGGGATCGTCGCGCGGTTTTTTCAAGATCGCCTCAAGCTCCTAATGTGGTACCGGCCGCCGAGCAATTCGAAGCTGATTTTCGGAGCGCAACTTCGCCTTTCCGTCTTGGAAGGAGGATTGCAGCTCCTCGGGTGTGTGGTTTGTCAACGGGAGACCTTGATT
>Ga0194131_10001565_pt1 | contig 39070 bp, 26 predicted proteins | sample TA2KigO120mmetaG_FD_148631 | JGI IMG/M metagenome (GOLD analysis project Ga0194131, IMG submission 148631) | Freshwater microbial communities from Lake Tanganyika, Tanzania - TA2015053 Kigoma Offshore 120m | ecosystem: Environmental > Aquatic > Freshwater > Lake | place: Tanzania: Lake...
AGCCGCGGCTCACGCTCGAGCTGTTCGTGCAGCCACTCTTGTCGAGTGGGGCGTACCGCGCGATTCGGGAGTTGAAGGAGCGCGCGACGTTCCGCTTCAACGACTTCGGGAAGAACGCGGGCACCATCAGCCTCGGCTCTGACAACCGGTACACGATTGACCCCGATGGCACCGGCCCGTCGAGCACGTTCAAGCTGACCAATCCCGACTTCGATATCCGGTCGCTGCGCGGCAACGCCGTGTTGCGCTGGGAATGGAATCCGGGTTCCACGATCTACCTGGTCTGGCAGCAGGACCGTTCCGGGACGTTTTCGCGCGCAACCGACCGTTCCGGTGCCGGACGTTTTGACATTGCGACGGACGGTCGCGACCTCATCGCGCTCCGCCCGGACAACGTGTTCATCATCAAGGCGAGCTACTGGTTCAACCCGTAGGCAGTCCCGACCGCGCACAAACGCCCGCGCGGTGCAACCCGCGTGGGCGTTCGCACGTCACAAGGTTGCCGACTCACCCACCATTCGCCGGAATACGCGCATGAACATTCGACTTGCCGCCTTCCTGATTGCAGCACCGACGGTCCTTGCGGCGCAATCCGTGCTCGTCGCGGGCAACAAGCCCGCGAACACCGTGACGCTCGTTGACCTTGCGAGCGGGACGACGCTGGCGACGTTGCCGACGGGTCTCGGCCCGCACGAGGCCGCTGCGTCGCGTGACGGCAAGTGGGCGGTGGTCACGGACTACGGGACCGGCCCCAATCCCGGAAACTCACTCACGCTCGTGGATGTTGGCGCGCGGACCGTCGCGGGGAAAATTTGACCTGAGGCTCTATCGACGGCCGCACGGGGTCCAGTTCCTCCCGGGCGATACGCTGCTGGCCGTGTCGGTCGAGGCCGATTCCGCCGTGCTGATCGTGCACGTGCCGTCGCGCAGCGTGCAGAAGGCGATCAGGACCAACCAAGCCGGCTCGCACATGGTGAGCGTGCGCCGCGACGGACTGATGGGCTACACGGCGAACATCGGGAGTGGCTCTGTCACCGAGCTGAACCTCGCGACAGGAGCGACGCGCTCGCTGGCGGTGGCGAACCAGCCGGAAGGCGTCGGCGTGCGCCCGGATGGGCGCGAAGTGTGGGCGGCGAGCAACACCGCCGGCGTGATCTCGGTGGTGAACACCGCCGACTGGGCCGTGGCGGCAACCATACCCGTGGGCGAACGGGCCTATCGCATCTCGTTCACGCCCGACGGAGCGCTGGCCGTGGCGTCGCTGACGGCGAGCAGCCGCGTGCGAATCTACGACGCGACGACCCGTGTAGAGCTGGCGACAATCACGATTTCCGGATCGAGCTCCGGTACCGATCTCGCGCCCACCGGAGGTGCGCAGCCGGTCGGCATCGCGTACTCGTCAGACTCACGCTACGCGTACGTGGCGTCTCAGGGGATCAACGCAGTGGCGGTCGTGGACCTTCGCGAGCGAAAGCTGGTGCGGACGATTCCCGTGGGTCCCGGGCCCGATGCCGTGGCGGTGGCGGAGCGGCGGTAAGCCGCGCCATCGCTGGGCGCAGCCGCGGGGAGGACTTACCGCCTCTGCCGTCGCGTCTCGATCTCAGCGAGGATGCGGTCCAGGATGATCCGTTGCAGCTGGTCGCCGACTTCGCGCCAGCTGGTTTCGTGAGCGCCGCCGCCGGAGCTCATACGACGGAATGCGCACGCAGTGGATGGCGGGGCGGTTCCGGCGAGGAAATACTCGCGTTCACCGCACCAGCGCCAATCTCCGGACGACGTGTAGGCGTCCTCGATACCATCGGGCCGATCGAACTGCTCGTCCAACGGTAGGTCGGCACCGGTCAGAAACGCTCCCACGATGGGCACGGCGGCCACGCCGCCCGAGAGCCCGAGCGAGCGGTTATCATCGTAGCCGACCCAGACGCCCACGGCGATCGTCGGCGTGTACGCGATGAACCAGGCATCGCGCCAATCGTTTGATGTGCCGGTCTTAACCGCGATGTCTCCGTTGAAGCGCTCCGCCTCGAGCGCGGTTCCGGTACCGTGCTGTACGGCTCCCATCAGGGCGGTGGTGACGAGAAAGGTCGTGGCTGGGTCGGCCACTCGCGTTGCGCGTGGCGTCGGCGCGGTGCGGCGGACGCCGGCGGTACCGGTGATCGTGCGAGTCGCCGCGAGATCGCCTTGAGTGGCCAGCACGCCGTACGCGCGAACCAGCTCGAGCAGCGTGACCTCGCTGCTTCCCAGGGCAAGGCTGGGCACCTCAGCCAGCGGGCTCGAGATGCCGAGCTGCCGCGCCGTGGTCGCGACGCGCCCCGGCCCGATCGTCATGCCAATGCGAACAAACGGAACGTTCAGCGACTGTTCGAGCGCCTCGCGCAGGGTGACGTCCCCACGAAATCCACCATCATAGTTGGCGGGGCGCCAAATCCCTTGACCTGTCGAAACGCTCAACGGTTCGTCTTCGATGCGCGAGGCGAGCGTGAACGCGGGCCGGCCGTCGGGACCGGCTTGCAGCGCAGCGAGGGCGACGAACGGCTTGAACGCACTGCCCGGTTGGCGCCGTGCGTCGGTCGCGCGATTGAACTGCGACGCGGCGTAGTCGCGGCCGCCGACCATCGCGAGCACGTCGCCGGTGCGTGGGTCGAGCGCGACGAGCGCAGCCTGGGCACCCGGCCGGTCGAGGCGAACGAGTCCCTGCGCCACGGCTCGCTCGGCGCTTCTTTGCATGCTTGCGTCGAGCGTTGTGTAGATCGCGCCTCCTCGCTTCGGCAGTCGTTCGCGCACGGACGCCGCCGCGAAGTTGCGGAAGTACCGCGCATCGAGCATGCGTCGGGGATACGAACGGGTCGAGATTCGGGCGTCGCGTGCGCGCGCGGCTGCGGCGTTCGAGAGGTGTCCCTGGGCGGCCATCAGCCCGATCACCAGGTCGCGTCGCTCGCGTGCGGCACGAGGGTGGCGAGACGGCGCCAGCCGATTGGGAGACCGGATCATCCCGGCGAGTAGCGCCGACTCGGCGACGCCGAGCTGTGTCACCGGTTTGCCGAAGTAGTGGCGTGCAGCGGCGCCGACGCCGTGCACTGCCGCGCCGCCGTCCCGACCAAAGTAGATTTCGTTGAGGTACGCCTCGAGAATGTCCTGCTTGGAATGACGCAGTTCGAGGGCGATCGCAAGCGCGGCCTCGCGGATCTTTCGTATCGGCGTTCGATCTGCGGTCAAGAAGAGGTTCTTCGCCAGCTGCTGGGTGATGGTGCTCCCGCCTTCGGCGATCCTGCCCGCGCGGGCATTGGCGACGACTGCGCCGGCGATGCGACGCGGGTCGAGGCCGTGGTGGCGGTAAAAGCGCTTGTCCTCGACGGCGAGCACGGCGTCCACGAGATGCGCAGGAACGGAGCGAAGCCTGACCGGCACGCGGTATTCGTTCAGGGCTGGGTCTATTGCGCCGATCGCCACGGCGCCGATCCCGTCAGCCCATGGAGACTGCCGCGTATAGAACGCAGTTGGAGTGCGAGCGGCCGGGGGTACGAGATGCCCGCGAATGGCGGCTTCCAGCAAAACCGCGATCGAGCCGAGAACGAGTGTAACGAGGGCCGTGCGCTTGACGCGGCGGGCCGTGACATGCGTCCCGACCCACGTGCGGGCGGCGCTCCACTGCGTCCTCAGGCGTCCCAGGTCCATTCGGCCACACCTCCCCGAATCGTAAGACACCAAACGCCGCGAAATGGATGTGGGTTTCAGCCGATCATCAGGAGAACACTTGGCTTCGTCAGGGAGTAAACAAAGGGGCGGCGCGAATTGCTCGCGCCGCCCCGGTGTCGCCCTGACACGCTACCTGCCTGACGGTCCTACACCGGGAACACCATCTCCCGGTACCGCGGCAGCGGCCAGCGTGAGTCGTCCATCTTGAGTTCCAGCGCGTCCGAGGCGTCACGCACCGCCGCCATCGCGTCCGCGCCGCTCGACGTGAGGTACTGCGCCTGCTTCGCGGCGTCGTCATGCATGTGCTCGGCCTTGGCGATCGCCGCGTTCAGTGCACCGGCGGCCTTCTGCAAATCGGACACCATCTTCGCGAATGCGCTGGCCAGCTCCACCTGCGGCAGCGGCTTCACACCGGCGTCCTTGCCATTCTCGGCCGACTCGCAGAGCATCGCGAGGTAACCATGCGCCGCCGGGAGGATCATCGTGTCGGCCATCTCCGAGAGCGTGTGCATCTCGATGAGCATGTCCTTGATGTAGCGCTCCAGCCGGATGTGATAGCGGGACTCAACTTCCTCGGCCGTCAGGATGCCGAGTGAGGTGAAGAGCTTCCGCGACTGCGCGGTCACGATCTGCGCGAGCGCTTCGGGCGAGCGGCGGAGGTTCGGCAGCCCGCGCTTCTTCGCCTCAACCACCCAGGCGTCCGAGTAGTTGTTGCCTTCGAAGCGCACGGCCTTCGTTGCGCGGAATGCGGCGCTCACGACCTTGAGCACGGCGTCGTCGCGATTCTTGGTCTTCTTGAGCTCGGCGCGCAGCTGGGTGGTGAGCTCCGCGATGGACTCCGCCACGGTTGCGTTGAGCAGCATGACGGGGAACGCGATCGACTGCGAAGACCCCACGGCGCGGAACTCGAACTTCGCGCCGGTGAACGCGAACGGTGACGTGCGGTTCCGGTCGGTGTTGTCCTTCGCGATCTCGGGCAGCTTCGCGACGCCGAGTTGGATCATGGCATCGGCCGCTGCCTTGCCCACGCGGCCGGCGGCGATGTCCTCGATCACCTTCGTGAGCATGTCGCCCATGAAGACGGAAATGATCGCCGGCGGCGCCTCGTTTGCACCGAGGCGGTGCTCGTTTCCGCTCGTGGCGATGCCCGCGCGGATGAGGCCGGCGTGCTTGTGCACGGCCTTGAGGACCGCGGCGAGGAACAGGAGGAAGCGGATGTTCTGGTGCGGCGTCTTGCCCGGCTTGAGGAGGTTCACACCGTCGAGGTCGTTATCGGCGGCAATGGCCATCGCCCAGTTGCAGTGCTTGCCCGAGCCGTTGATGCCCGCGAAGGGCTTCTCGTGCAGGAGCGCCTGGAGGCCGTGACGGAGGGCGACCTTCTTCAGGACGCTCATCACGAGCTGGTTGTGGTCCACGGCGATGTCGGTTTCCTCGAAGATCGGCGCCATCTCGAACTGGCTGGGCGCGACTTCGTTGTGCCGCGTCATGATCGGCACGCCGAGCTTGTAGAGCTCGTGTTCGACCTCAGCGATGCAGGCCTGCACGCGCTCCGGAATGCCGCCGAAGTAGTGATCCTCGAGCTGCTGGCCGCGCGGCGGCGGAGCGCCGACGAGCGTGCGGCCACCCATCACGAGGTCGGGGCGGAGCGCAAAATGCCCGCGATCAACCAGGAAATACTCCTGCTCGGCGCCGAGCGTGGTGTACACGCGGAGCGCACCCTTGTCGCCGACGAGGTTGAGCAACTCGATGGCGCGCGCGGAGAGCACGTCGCTCGACCGCAGCAGCGGCGTGAGTTCGTCGAGCGCCTCGCCGTGATAGCCGATGAATGCGGAAGGAATGCAGAGCGTCTTGGCGCCGCCGGATTCCATGATGAAGACGGGCGACGCCGGATTCCACGCGGTATAGCCGCGCGCCTCCCAGGTGGCACGGAGGCCGCCCGAGGGAAACGACGAGGCATCGGGCTCGCTCTGGATAAGCTGATCGCCGGAAAACTTCTCGATGGCGATCGAGTTCTCGTCGAAGCTCAGGAACGCGTCATGTTTTTCCGCGGTGAGCCCGGTTTGCGGCTGAAACCAGTGACAGAAATGCGTCACGCCGTGCGAGACGGCCCACTCCTTGATGACCTGCGCGACGGTTGGCGCGATCTCGAGGTCGAGTTTCTTCCCGAGTCGAACGGACTCGACGAGCTTCTTATAGACCTCGGCTGGCAGCTTGGCGCGCATCTGGCGCGCGCCGAACGTGTTGATGCCGAAGTATGACGACGTTGGAGATGGTAATCCGGGCGTGGCGGCCTTCGGCGTTGCGACGAAGCGAGAGGCAATGTTGCGGAGCGCGGCTGAACGGGCGGACGAATCAGGCATTGTCGGTTGGCTGGTCCGTTTAGTGTGATTGAATATGTGCAGAAAATGCAAAATTTAGCGTACGTTTTGCACAATTTGAACTGCCTACGGCAATAATCGAGACAGAATTGAGCGAATTACGCCAATTTTATGTCACAAATCTTGCACGCGCAGGCGTTTCGTGAATAACTACTGGCGGATCTGGATGATGGAGACGGGTCCATTCAATAGATGCGCGGGAAGTGGTGTTCACCGCGGCCATATCGGGGCTGCGCGGGTTCAGCCGGCTCCTACCACCAGCCGAGGATCTTCCACCACGCAAGCCCGACCGTGGACCAGATCGCAATCGTCGCGAAGGACACGTAGAGGCCGAGTCGCCACCAATCTTTCTGCGAGATGTAGTTGGCGCCGAAGTAAATCGGCGCGGTGGTCGTCCCGTAATGCGTGAGCGCGGCCGAGAGGTTGGAGAAGTACGCCAGGAGGAGCACCGCGAGCAGCGGGGGCGTGCCAGCCGCAATCAACACGGCAACGAACGGCACAAACATCGCCGTCACGTGCGCGGTAATGCTCGCGAAGCCGTAGTGTGCGTAGAAGTACACGAGGAGCAGGATGGCGAGTGCTACGCCCCAGGCGAGTCCTTCCGTGTAGCCGGCCGCGGTCTGCGCGAACTTCTCCGTGATGCCCGACCGCCCGATCGCCTCGGCCATCTTCACGACGCCGCCGTACCAGAGGAAGACGTCCCACGCGCCCTTTTCACTGGTGATGTCGTTCCAATCGAGCACGTTGCTGACGCAGAGCGCGCTCACACCCAGCAGGGCGACGACCGCCGGGTCCATGCCGTGCAGCTTCGTGGTCATCCAGAGCCCCGCAACGCCGACGAACACGAACAGCATCATGCGCTCGTCGCGCTTCAGCGGGCCGATCTTCGCGAGCTCCTCCCTGGCCAGTTCGGTTGCGTGCGGCGTGACCTTTACTTCCGGCGGGAACAGCCGGAAGAGCAACCACGGTACGAAGAGCAGCGCGAGGAGCGCCGGCACCGACGAGCCGATCAGCCACTTCGAGTAGGTCAGCTCGACCTGCGCCGCCTCGAACGCGAGCTTGGCCACGATGACGTTTGACGCCTGGCCGGTAATGAACGCCGCGCAGGCGACGACATCGCACTGGTAGATCGTGAGCAGGAGATACGCCCCAAGGCGGCGCGCCGTGGGACCGGGCTTGGAGTCGTAGGCCTCGGCGAGACTGCGGGCGATCGGGAAGATCACGCCGCCGCAACGCGCACTGTTGCTGGGCAAGAAGGCCGCGAGGACCGTATCGGTGCCGGCGAGCGCGTAGCTCAAGCCGAGCGAGTTCTTGCCCAGCGCACGGATAAAGAGAAAGGCGATGCGCCGTCCGAGCCCGGTCTTGAGGACGCCGCGCGACATGAAGAACGCGCAGAGCACGAGCCAGACGAGCGGGTCCGCGTACCCGGCGAGCGCCTCCCGGGCCGGGAGCGTCTTTGTGACCGCGATCGCCGCGACCCCGAGGAATACGATGGCGCCAGCGGGAACCGGCCGGACGATCGAGCCGACGATCGTCGCGGTGAAGATCGCCATCAGGCGCCATGACTCGACGGTGATTCCTTCGGGGACGGGCGCCAGCAGCACGACGAGTGCCGATGCGATGACGATTCCCCAGCGCATGCCCTGAGTCATGGGGCCAGAATGTACAGCGTGGCCGCCTTGAGAGGGGAAGGCGCGCGGACTACCTTCCGTGTCCCTCGGGCACCGTAGCCAAGTGGTAAGGCAGAGGACTGCAAATCCTTTATTCGTCGGTTCGATTCCGACCGGTGCCTCTCGAGTTCAGCGCATGGTGACCGAACGCACATCATGCGAAGCAGTTGCGAAGTTCACCACGACTCAACTAGCGTTCCGGCATCGGGTCGGTACGCGACCGGGCGCGCTGACGCGATGAAGCAAGTGAAGGCCGGGCACTCGAAAGAGTGACCCGGCCTTCGTGTTTCGGTCCCTGAGGATCTCGTGCGCGACTACAAGTCGAGTACCGGATACCAGCGCGCAGGTGCACGCCGCTCGACAAAACGCTCGGCGAGCGTTGCGACGCGGAACAGCAGCGATTCGCTCCACGGGCGACCGATCAACTGCATCCCGATCGGGAGCCCATCGGCGCCATAGCCTGCCGGGAAGCTGATCGCCGGATGTCCGGTCAGGTTCGCGGGGAACGCGAATCGCATGACTTCCGTGGTCATCGAAAGGTCCGATTCGCCTTCGCCAAGCGACGCCTCGGTTATCGGCGGCGCGGTCCGGCCGCTCGCCGGCGTTGCGATGACATCCACGCCGCGAAACGCCTGCGCCCATGCCTGCATCGCCCGCGTGCGTACGCGGGCGGCCGTGACCAGCTCGGCGGAGCTGAAGGACCGCGCCAGCGCGAGACTCACGCGGGAATCGAGGGCGAACTCGCGGCAGCGACCGTCGTAGACCGCCGTCGTAGAGGCGGCCATTTCGCCGGTGATGATTGCGATGTGGGCGACGCGCTGAAGATCGAGTTCTGGAATCTCGAGTTCCACCACCGTTGCGCCGTTCGCTTCAAGCGTGGCCAGCATTCGTTCGCCAACGCGCACGACCTCGGCGGTCGCGTGACGGAACCAGGCCCGGTGCACACCGATCCGCACGCCACGTACCGAAGCGGGAGGACTGGCTTCGACGGAAACGCGGGGATGTCCGACGCTGAGGGGATCGCGGCGGTCATCGCCCGCGATCAGTGCGTAGGCCGCCGCGCAGTCCGCGACGTTCGCCGCAATCGGCCCGAGGTACGCCATACTCCAGACCAACGGCGGCACTCCGTGCTCGCTTATCCGTCCGAAGGTAGGCTTGATCCCGACGAGCCCGCAGAACGCGGAGGGAAGACGGATTGACCCACCGCCATCCGCCCCGATCGCCACGGGAACCAGGCCGCTCGCGACCGCGCAGGCCGGCCCGCTCGACGAACCGCCGGTGTGAAAGCCGTCGTGATACGGATTGCGCGGCGTGCCGTAGTGCGGGTTGAGCCCGGTGATGTTGATCCCGAGTTCGTGCATGTTGGCCTTGCCGACGAGCAACGCGCCGGCCGAGCGAAGCCGCGCGGCAACCGTGGAATCCGTGCTTGCGACACGACCGGTATACACCCGCGTTCCCAGTGTAGTCGGGTAGCCGGCGACGTCGAGCTCGTCCTTGATGGCCACCGGCACACCATCCCAGATGCCGAGCGGGCGACCTTCGCGCCAGCGCGTGGCGCTTGCGCGCGCCTGAAGCGCGAGGTCGTCGCGATTGACGGCAATCATGGCACGGAGCGGTTTCGCGTGCCGCTCGCTCTCACCCCAGCGCGCCAGGAAGGACTCGGCGACTGCCTCTGGCGTGAGCTGGCCGCGGCGGTACGCACGGTGGTAGTCCGCGACCGACGGGAACCGGAATCCTGAGGCGACCGGCTGCGGCGATGCGGCGTCGGAATACGGGCTGTCATCCGGTACCGTGGCATCGAGAGGCGGGATATCGGGATCGGCCGCCGGGTGCATTGGGAAGAATGTCGGCGGCTCGCCGACGTGTGCCGTGCGAAGGCGCGTGACGCCCGCATCGCGCTTGAGCTTCTCGATCAGCCAGGGACCAATGAGCGGGTGTTCAACCGCCCGCGTGAGCCAGCGCAGTCCCGTGCTGCCGAGCTTGGGCAGCGAGACCGACCGAAGGTCGTAGCTCACTTGATCGGGTTGGCGAGCGTCGCGACGTGTCCGCGCGGGCCCGCGACGAAACCTGCCCTCGCGCTGGCGAATCCAACGCCGTACGCGGTGAGCGAATCGGCGGGCGACCAGGTCGCGCCAAAATCACGGCTGAACGCGACGCCGGTCTGGCCGACCGCGGCGAACACGGCGGGCGATGTACCGGGGACGTACACCACGCCGGAGGTCGTGCCGTCGGGGCGTCGAACGCCGGCTGGTGTCCACGTGGCTCCGCCGTCCGCGGTGCGCATCGCAAACGATGTGATGCCGCGTTCGTTACGATAATCGCCGCCGATCACGATGCCGTTCATCGCATCGGCGAAGGCGACACCGAACAGTCCCGAGCTCGCGCCGCCGGGCATGCCAGTCGAGCTCACGGACCACGTTCGGCCGCGATCCTTGGTCCGGAACACACGCGCCTCAGGGCCGCCGCCGGTGGCGATCCATCCGTTCGATGAACCCTGGACCGTGAGTTGCGTGTTGCTGGCCGCAAACGCCGCCTCGCCCGGAAGCGCAGCGGGAATGTCCTGCGGCGGAACGCGCTTCCATGACCGGCCGCCGTCGCCGGTCGTGAGAATCACGAACCGTCCGCCAACGGGGTCAGAGAACGTGAATCCGTTGTTGCGATCCCAGAACGCAACGCCGTCGAGGAAGATGCCCGTCGTGGTGTCGCTCCAGGCAAGCGACCAATTCTTCCCGCCGTCGCTGGTGCGAAAGATCTTCGCCGCGCCGCGCTCGGCCGGACCCGCGCTCACAACCACGGCATTCAGCGCGTCGAACGCCTTGATGCCCCGAAAGTCGAGTGTTGCAGCGCCCGCGACCGAGTCCACCATCCACGTGGCGCCGCCATCGTTGGTGTGGAACACCTTGCCGCCGCTGCAGCCGGCCCACGCCACCTGCTCGGAGGCGGCGCTGAGGCTACGGCAGCCGGAGTTGCTCGCCACACTTCCGCGCCGAAAGTCGGAGCGATCGCGACCGGTGAACAGCAGGCGCTCGACGATGCGTTCGGCGGCGGCCTTTGCATCGAACGTCGGCGAATCGGTGAGGATGATCACCGAGACCCGATGTCCCGGAATCCGCACGAACGCGCCGCGCTTGCCGTCGGGCGCGGCGAATGCGCTCTGGCGCGCGAGTCCGCGATAGGAGTCAAAGCGCCAGCCGAGGCCGTTGGCGCCGCCCTTGCCACCGCCCTTGGCGAACATCGAGTCGGTGCCGGCGATGGTCAGTGCGGCATTCTGGGCGAAGCCGAGTTCCAACCGGTAGAGATCGTCCACGTTGGCCATGACGCCGCCGTCCTCGTCCGCGCGGAGGCGCTGGCCGCCCTGCGCCGCAAACACGCGGCGCTGCATGATGTCGGCGACCTTGCCCTCGCCACGCTGGGCGATGAGTCGCGCGATCTTCCGCGCCCCATCAGGTGCGGCGTTTGCGCCGGTGAGAATCTCCCGCACGGTCGCGCTTCCGCCCTGGGAAACCGGCTCGTCCAGCGCAAGCTTCTTGTCGCGAGCGAGTGCGAGTGCAGCCGATGCGAGCAGTGGCTCGGCGATGCCGCCGGCGCTGAAGTTCGGCGCGCCGGTGGGTGGGACGAACTTTGGATGCCGTTCGACGTTGTATCCCTTCGCGACGTACACGCGCCCTTCCTGCGCGACGTGAACCGTGGCCTTGCCTCCCGCCGCGCTCGCGAACGGCGCGAACAGCGAGTCAACAAACGCCTGGGTCAACGGTGTCGCATCAATGGCGCGGGACGTGATGCGGCGCGTGCCGAGGTTGTAGCGATCGCCCGGAAGCAGCTGCGTGTAGGGCATGCCCGGATCCTTCGGGTCGCGCCCGTTGTACACGAACGCCTTGTTGCGCCCGATGATTTCCCCCTCATCGCCCTTGATCAGCCACGCGGTTCCCTCGTCCTCCGAGATGAAGAGCATCTCCGGATGGCGCGGCACCAATGAGTCCGCGATGTCCGGCATCCGTTCGCGAGCGACCACGTGCTGGTCAATCCCGGTGTTGCGGAGGTAGCCGAATCCGCGCGTGTATCCCGGGTACTCCATGATGAGGTTGTTATTCGAAGGCGCTCCGCGGACCATGAAGCTCCCGAGGATCGAGGCGCCCGCGGATGATCCGCCCACCACGCCGCCGCGGGCGAGCACGTTCATGAACTCCGTTTCCGTGCGCGTTCCGCCATAGGAGTCCACGAGCCGGAACTGGCGCCCGCCTTCAAACCAGATGCCGCCCGCCTGCCGGATGATGTTGACGAAGCTGTCGGAGTTGGCGAGGTCTTTGCGGTTCGGGTTGGAATGGAGTACGACGACGCGCTTGGCTCCCGCGGCCTTGAGCCCATTTGCGCCGCGCCAATCGGCCGGGTACACGGTGTCGCCGCCGGCCGTCGGGACGTCCACGATCAGCGCGTTGGGGCCACCGGCAGCGTCAATGAACGCCTTGTAGAGCTCCGGCCCTTGTCCGCCGCCTCCGACCACCAGGACCGTGCCGCGCGGCGGTCCGACGATCGGCGAGGCAGTCGAGGGCGCCGACGCTGTGCCGCCGGATCCGGAGATGGCGCCCGCGCAACCGGCGGCGGAAACGGCGGCGATCAGCGTCAGTGTACGCGAAGCTCGGCGCATGGCGAAACTCCCTGGAGTCACGGTTCGGGGAGAACTTCGCGCCTTGTCGGCGAAAGTGCGAGTCGTGCGAGGCGGCGGAATAGATTTCGGGCATGCGTCGAGTGGCCCCTGGCACAGGAGTTCGGACTGCAGTCCGGGCGGTTTGCGGCCTGACATTCATGGCCCTCGAGGCGTTGTCCGCGCAGGCTACGACGGCGGTGCGGTTCGGGTTGTGCCCGCAGACCGAGGCGTTGTCCGCGCAGGCTACGACGGCGGTGCGGTTCGGGTTGTGCCCGCAGACCGAGGCGGCGTGCCAGGCGCCCGATGTGCCCCGCGAGTTTCGGGGTGTGTGGGTCGCGACCGTCGCGAACATGGACTGGCCGTCGCGACCTGGGCTCCAGCCGGACAGTGCCCGGCTGGAACTCACGGCGCTGCTCGACCATGCGGTGCGCACGGGGCTCAACGCCGTCGTGTTCCAGGTGCGGCCCGCCGGGGACGCGCTGTACGCGTCCCGCTTGGAGCCGTGGTCAGAGTACCTGACGGGTCGGCAGGGTACCGCGCCAGCGCCGATGTGGGATCCGCTCGCGTTCGCGGTGCGTGAAGCGCATGCGCGCGGGCTCGAGCTGCACGCGTGGTTCAATCCGTACCGCGCCAAGGATCCCTCCGGAAAGGGTGCGCTTGCCGCCAGCCACTTCGCGCGCCGGAACCCGCAGTACGCGAAGCGGTACGGACGCTACACCTGGTTCGATCCGGGTGAACCAGCGGTACGAAAGCGCACCGTTGACGTGATCCTTGACGTCGTGCGTCGCTACGACGTGGATGGCATCCACCTCGACGACTATTTCTACCCGTACCCCGAGGTCCGTCGGCGGCGGGAGATCGAGTTTCCGGATGCCGCGAGCTATCGCCGATACCTGAATCGCGGCGGCAAGCTCGAGAGGTCCGATTGGCGCCGGGAAAACGTGGACGTACTGGTGGATACGCTGCGTCGCGAGATCGCGCGCGCCAAACCGTGGGTGAAGTTCGGGATCAGCCCGTTCGGCATCTGGCGTCCCGGCGAACCGGAATCGGCCCGCGGGTTCGACGCGTTCGGGAAGATCTATGCCGATGCGCGCAAATGGCTGAAGCTCGCGTGGGTGGACTACCTGGTGCCGCAGCTGTACTGGGGTGTTGAACAGGACGGACAGCGGTTCGGCGAACTGTTTCGTTGGTGGTCGGCGCAGAACGATTCGTCGCGCCACGTCTGGCCGGGCCTGGCGGCGTACAAGATCGGTGAGGGCAGGGCCCCATGGGCTGCGGACGAGATCTTGCGCCAGATCGATTCGACGCGGGCGATAGCGCGTGAGTTCGCGACGCCCAGCGAGTCCAGTTCCGTGAGCGCTGCCGGCGACGCGTCAGTGGCTCCGGTACCGAGCGACCGCAGCGCGCCCGGAACCATTCACTTCCAGATGAAGGCGCTCCGGCAGGATCGCGACCAGGTTTCGTCGCGGCTCGCCTCGGGGCCGTACCGAAGCGTCGCCCTGACGCCTTCGATGCCATGGAAGGGCGGCGCGGCGCCGCCGACTCCGCCGATCGCCGTCACGGCGAGTGCTGCAGGCGACGTGTTGACGATCGGAAGCCGCACTGACGCGACGGTGCGTTGGTGGGTGATCCAGGGATTCGTGCGGGGCGCGTGGCGCACGCGAGTGATGGATGCCGCGGTTGATCGTATCCCGCTGTCCGCACTCTGGCCGGATCAAGCGCGGTCGGAGCTGATTGCGCTTCGCGCGGTTTCCCGGACCGGTGTGGAAGGGCTTCCCGTAGCCATCCGGGTTCGCTGAGCGGCTGCGCCCCGGCGCCAGCGTGGCGGTGCGGTATCCGCACCTCCGTGACGTCACTGCACTAGCATTCGACCCGATGCGCCGCCTGCTGAACAACCTGACGTTTCGCGTCCTCGTCGCCGTCGCGCTTGGCATCATCTTCGGGATAGTCGATCCCGAGCATGCCAAGGCGATGAAGATCCTCGGCGACATCTTCATTCGCCTGGTGAAGATGGTGATCGCGCCGCTGATCTTCCTGACGATCGTGCTGGGGATCGCGAACATCGCCGACCTGAAGAAGGTCGGGCGCGTAGGCGGCAAGGCGATCCTCTACTTCGAGATCGTGACGACGTTCGCGCTAGCGATCGGCCTGATCGTGGTCAATGTCACGAAGCCGGGCGCCGGGCTCGACGTGAGCCAGATGACGAAGGGCGACGTATCCAGCTTCACGGCGCAGGGAAAGGCGCTGAGCTTCTCGGACTTCTTGGTGCATGTCGTGCCCGAGAGCGCGGTCAAGCTTCGAGATGAGCCAAGCAAACTGCATCTGAGGGCATATCTAGCAAACCAGGAGGGAGGGTTCGCGTGGGCCGACCTTAGTCTCGTTCCCCCTGACGTCCGAGAGATAACCTCAAGGACGTCGCAGGGCTCAGCTCTTGCTTGGTCGACCTTTACCAGTGGCGGCGTACCTCCGAGCTCAGGCGTCAGCGCGGCGTTGGCGGAGCTCAATGCAGCTGCGGAGCCTCAAGCCGTGATTGGGGGCCTGGACGCGGCTGCGGGTTTGGCGCTTGCCAGCTATTTGCGACAGCCTGGCTACGGGCTGTTCTTCGATCCCGCCAAGAACCACGATGCATGGGTGCAGACGGCACCGCTTTCCGAGAAGGTAGCGGCATTGGCCGCTGAACTCGTCGCGGCGCTGGATGCGAGGTTTCCACTGCGCCCGGACGGCGACGCAGCGGCTGAGGAGATGGAAGCCGATCCGGATGAAGTCAGCGGATTTGAACAGCAGATCGCGACCCGCAGCTTTGCAGTTCCTGACTCGACGACAACTGCCAAGACGCGGGGTAGCGCGCAGAGAGCGTTTGCCAAGGAGGTAAAGGCGAACTACGGGTCTCAGTGCGCGATCACAGGCATCAAGTCCAGCGATTTTCTTGTCGCGGCGCACATTGTGCCATGGAGCAAAGATCAAAGTATCCGCTTGGATCCGTCCAACGGCATCTGCCTGTCGCTGATCATGGACCGCGCATTTGAAAAGGGCTACATCCTGATCGAGGATGACCTCACGATTCGCGTCGCCGCGAACAAGATTGAGAAGGATGGAGAGCTTCTCACCCTGCTTGCGCAGTACGACGGGCGGAAGCTGAATGCCCCCAAAGTTTGCGGACCAAAGCGGGAGTATCTCCAACGGCGGCGAGGCTTAGTCGAAGACGAGGACTAAGTGTGCACGCAGGCTGGAGATTACCGGCGGAAGCGAGTCGAGCTGACGACAGTGAGAAAGCTCGCGGTTACACAAACGCCTGAAGAGACTTCAGTCGCGCTTCACAATGCGCTATGTAGTCCCGAAGCCAACCTGCGCCTGTTCCGGTGACCTCTTCCCCGAATTCAGAGCCGATTCGTAGGTTGTGAGTGCGTACCGCCACGATGTCCCGTGGAACACACTGAGTACGCGACCGTAGGTTCTGTTTCGGCGCATCTGGCGCCAGCTACGATGCACGCGGCCGATCGTCCGGCGGCACGAAGTTCGAGAGGAACAGCCGCTCCTCCGGTGTGAGGCTCGAAAGCCCCGTGTCGTTGATCTTGTCGAGGATCCGGTTAAGCTCCTCGCGGTTGACCTCATGGACACCCGAGACGTCCACGTTCTTCCACTGGGAGAGGCGGTCTGACGCGGGCTTCGCCACCGTGGACGCCCGGAAGCGCGCCATGCGGCGGGAAGGATCGATCATCCTGAGGTAAATCCACGCGCCGAGGTACCCGCCCAGGTGCGCGAAGTCGGCGACACCGCCGCGGGACCCCTGGAATCCGCTGTAGAGCGCAAGCGCCGTGGTAATGATCACAAGCCAGCGCGCCTGGATCGGGATGATCCCCCAGATGTGGATCTCATCGCGTGGCCAGAACGTGGCGAATGCCAGCATCACGCCGAACACCGCCGCCGAGGCTCCGACAACCGCCGAGTTGAACGCGAAGAGGAACGACAACAGCGCACCGGTGATACCGCTGATCATGTACAGCGCGAAGAACCGCTTCGACCCGATGCGCGATTCAACCCGTGGCCCGAAGAAATACAGGCCCAGTATGTTGAACAGGATGTGAGAGAAGCTGGCGTGCAGGAACATGTACGTCACGATCGCCCACGGTCGGATCACGATCAGGCGCGGGACGAACACGAACAGGTTCATGAGCAGCGGTACGGTCTGCTGCAGGAAGAACACGACGACGTTTGCGATCAGGAAACGCGTCACCCAGGGGGTCATTCGGGGGCCTCGGTTCGCCGTTACGGAGTGACCGCGGGTGGTCGCGGCAGGCCCATTTCCTCGAGACTCGGGAGGCGTCTCGTGCGATTGTACTGCCACCGGGCCTGGTTGAACTGGTCAATACGACGAATCCAGGTCTGTGCGGCGAGGTCGTAACGATTGATGACGTTGTACATCCAGTACGGGCGGTTCTCCGCTTTCCAGCTGCGCTCATAGAGCTCGCGGCCCAACACGTAGCCGTCGCGCAGGTCCTGTGTCCGGCTGTTGATCTGGGAGGCGATCTCCGTCAGGTCATGCGTCGGGTTCGCGCCCTTGGCGACCGAGTCCAGCGCCGCCGCGTAGTGCTGGACGATTTCATCGGCGAACTGGAACTTCATGCCGAGGAAGTCGATGCGCCGGGCGCCCATTTCGACCGCCTCGAGCGCGTCCAACTCCCGCAGCGAGGGGCGTGTGCCGTCGCGGCGCGGCTGCCTGGCCTGCGCGATCAGCACGAGCGCCGACTCGGCGAGGATTCGCACATCCCGGGTCACGCCGCGGAGTCGGGCGGCCATCGCCTGGCCTTCGCTTCCGAACGGATCCATCCAGTACAGCGGGTTCGTCGCATCACTGGGCCCGTTCTTCATCATCAGCGCGTGGGCCTGCGACAACTTCTGCTGCGCGGTGCTGATCTTCCCGCTGCCGTCACCGTGGAACTGCAACCCGAACGCCTCGGCGAACGCGGGGATGGACGTCTCGCCCGGCTGCCAGCTCGCGGCGGCGCCATAGAGCACACCGTACCACACCTGGTTGAAGATCCCCTCGCCGTCATCGTCCCAGTTGGTGTTCAACATTCCGGTGGCGCCGAGCCGCTGGCCATCGCGGACGAAGGCCTGGATGTTGCGCAGCGCGACATCGTTGTTGGGATAGACGCGGTTCCAGTTGTTTACGCCCGGCGCGACCCAGGTCTCGATCCCCGCATCCGTGAACGGCTTGATGGAGCGTTCGAAGTTGCCGAACGACCAGTAGTTCCACGCGACGGCAATCATGTTCTTCGGGAGCGATCGTACGAGCTGCGGTGACTTCTCGGCGATGTCACCCCAGAAGAGGTACTGCTTGCCCGGCCTTCGGATCGCCGCCTCAATCTCGCGCAGGAACTCGATGTACACCTTCGAGAGCGAATCGCGCTGCACACGCTCCCGGGTCTGGCCGAGCCCGAGCTCGAAGGTCTCGTCCGCGCCGATGTGGACGAACTTCGACGGGAACACGGAGTCAATCTCGGCGAACCACTGCTTGATCACCTCGATCGAGCCCGGCTGGCCAGGCGCGAGGACATGTCCGTGCGGCGTCTCGGCGAGCTGGCCGTAGATGTCGTACTTGAGCATGTGATGGAGGTGTCCGAACGCCTCCTGCTCCGGCACGACCTCGATATGGTACCGCTTGGCGTAGGCCACCAACTCGCGCATCTCGTCCTGCGTGATGGTGCCACCCGGCGGCGCCATCAACGGATGGGAGCGATACTCGAACGTGTGTTCGTAGTACGGCGAATAGAGGTTGAGCTTGTACGCGGCAAACGTGCGGATCTGCTTCTTCTGGTACTCAAGGGTCGGGATCGGGCCGCGGGAGAGGTCGTCCTGCATCCCGCGCCACCTCATGGCGGGCCAGTCGCGGATGGTCGCCGTGAAGACCTGCGGCGCGGCATTCTCGGTGCGGACCAACTGCTTGAACGTCTGGGCCCCGTAGAACAGTCCCTGCGCGCTGGCGCCGACGATCGTGGTGCCGTCCGCAGTGGCGATCAGCGCGTACCCTTCGGCGCGCTGCAGGGAGTCGAGGGCGAGCCCCGCGGCGCGAAGTGCCTGGGCGCCGACCGGCGACTCGGCTCGCGCAAGCGTGACCGCGTACGCGCCGGCCGGCGCGGCGTTCAGCACGGCCGCGCGGAGTCCGCGTTCGAGCAAGGTCGTGGCCAGGTCATTGGCGGTGAAGCGATCCTCTGCGTTGTTCGCACCCAGCACCGCGACGGCGCGAGGCATCGGGAGCAGCGCGCCAGCGCGCATCTCGCGTGGGGCGGGGATGACCTGGGGGCCGGCGCCGGCCGACTGGGCGCCGACATCGGAGATGGTGGCCGTGTGTGCGAGGGCGTGAGCGATCGCGATAGCGAGCAGCAGCCCTGGGCGGGCAGGCAGAGATCGGTGCATGGAGGGAATCTTAGCCGTAGCCCAGCGAGCCAGTGGCGCGTTAGTATCTGTTCGAGCCCACCCCTGCCTGGAGTACTCGCGTCATGCTGAAGTTGTTTCGTATCGTCGGCGTCGCAATCACGCTTGCGGCGCCCTCACTCGCGGCACAGTCACTGGTCCTGCCGCCGGCCCCTGAAGACGACCCGGTCCGCACGCTGGTCGGTCGCCTGGACCTCGAGCGCTACAAGGCGACGGTAAAAGGACTCACGCAGTTTGGGGACCGCCGGCAAGGCACCAAGCGAAATCGGGACGCGCTCGACTGGATCGAAGCGCAACTGAAGAGTTACGGTTGCACGAATACCGAGCGGGTCACGTACACGTATCCTGCGGCTGCGGCGGCCGGCCGCGGGGGCGGCGGCGCTGCCGCCGGTGGCGGCCGAGGGGCCGGTGGAGCTGCCGCCGGAGCGGCTGGCGGTGGTGGCCGGGGTGCCGGTGGAGCCGGTGGCGGCCGCGGTGCCGCGGCGGGCCCACCCGCAGACACACTCCCGCTGGGCGGTGTTCAGGCCGGCGGCTGGCGGTTCCGGGGGACTCGCGGGCGCACGGGCGTCAACAACGATTCGCTGCAGCAGGCGGACCTCCGGCTGCGCGCGTTGAACGCGGAGCCCGCGACCAACGGCGAACGTCAGAGCGTGTTCTGCACGAAGGTTGGCAGCACCCGCCCGGACGAGATGTACATCCTGGGCGCGCATATGGATGGCCATGGATGGGGCGAAGCGGCCAATGACGACGGCTCGGGAACGGCACTGGTGATGGAAATCGCCAGGGTGCTCAGCAGCCCAGAGGTGCAGACCGAACGCTCGATCCGCTTCGCGCTCTGGAACAACGAGGAGACGGGGCTGAACGGGGCACAGGCGTATGTGGACCAGCGTGCGGCGCTGCAGGGCATCGAGAATCCCGCGGGGTCGGGCCGATATCCGGAGCCCAAGTGGGTTGCGATGATCCAGCATGACATGATGATGTTCGATCACGGGATGCCGGGCCCCGACGGCAAGCCCGCGAAAGAGCAGCGGCGCGAGGCGGACGTAAACATCGAGTTTGCGATCACGTCAAAGTTCGCGGACCCGGCAATGAAGCTCGCGTTCCTGTTCCGGCAGGCGAATGAGCGCTACGCCACTGATTACCCGGCAGCTGTCGGGCCGTACATGACCAACACGGATTCGCGCCCGTTCCAGGACCTGATCCCGGCGATCAGCTTGCGCGAGAACGAACGCGGGATGCACACGGGCTCGGGTTGGAACCCGCACTGGCATCAGGTGACGGACGTGTTCTCGACATTCAGCGACAAGGATTTCCGGCTGGGGCTGAACGCGACGCAGACCACGCTGGGCGCGGTTGGGGTGCTGGCGGGGGCGACGATCAGGAAGTAGCCGGCCGCAAACGCAGGCGCACAATACACGGCGGGCCCGGAGTCACTCCGGGCCCGCCGTGTGCACTCTGGACCGTGTCGGCCCTACGGCACGACGCGGCGCTGACCCTCGGTGTTGTACACATCGAGTTCGCCGAACTTCTTGAGGATCGCCTCGACCTTCTTTCCGTCACCGACCGCCACGATCTGCACTCGAGACGGATCGAGGTACTTCCTTGCCATCGCCTGCACCTGCGCGGCGCTGACGCCCATCACGCGATCCGGGTACTTGTCCCAATAGTTGGCGGGCAGCTTGTAGATCCAGCTGGTGACGTAGTAGGAGAGGATTTGTTGCGGACTCTCAAGGGAAAGCGCGAAGCTCGCCACGAGCGACCGCTTCTTGTCCGCGAGTTCCTTTGCCGGCACCGTGATATCGCGGATCTGGCGGAGCTCGTCCATCAGGTCCGTGAGTGCCGGTTCAGTGACTTCGGAACGCACGTCGGTTGAGGCCGACCAGGTTCCCCTGAAGCGTCCCGCTGACATGCCGGAGTATGCGCCGTAGGTGTAGCCCTTCTCTTCACGCAGGTGCGTAAAGAGGCGCCCGGTCGGACCAGCGCCGACCACTGCGTTCATCAGCTGCAGGGCGTCGTAGTCGGGATTCGTGCGCTCGATCGCCTGTGCACCGACGATCAAGTTGGTCTGCACGGAGTTCGGCCGGTCCACGAGGAATACCTTGGCCGAGTTCACCGCAGCCGGGTCCGTGGCCTTCGGCGCGGCGGCGCCGGCCTTCTGCCAACCGCCGAGGTGCGACTGGACCATGCGCTGGGCGTCGGCCAGCGAGATGTCACCCGCGATCGCGATCACGGCGTTGTCGGGGACAAACCGGGTGCGATGCCACTCAACCATCTGGTCGCGTGTGATCCCGTTCAGGTCGGCAGCGGTCATGGAAATCCGGCCCGATGGGTGGTCGCCGTTGATGATCTTGGACCACAGCTCCTGCGCGAGGAAGCCGGGTATGGAGCGCTGCTGCGCCAGCTGGGCTCCGGAGCGCTGCTTGTACTTCGTGAACTCCTCGGCGGGGAACGACGGGTGTAAGAGCATGTCGGCGGCGAGCCCCATGACCTTGTCCACATGTTCCGTAAGCGCGAAGCCACTGACGGTTGCGTCGAGTGACGCCATGCCGGTCGCAATGCCCGCCGATGCCGCCATTGTCTCGAGTTGCTCGGAGATCTGCAGCGTGGTGCGCGATGTCGTGCCTTCACGCATCATCGCCGCGCCGACGGAGGCGAGGCCGGCGCGACCTTGCGGGTCGAAGTACCCGCCGGCGCCCGGGATCAGCAGCTGGAAACTCACCTGAGGCGTCCGGCGGTCTTCCAGCACGATCAGGTGGAGACCGTTGGCGAGTGTCGCTTCCTTAGGACGCGGCAGTTTCACCGAAAGGACCTTCTCCGACACCGGCGCCTTGCCCTTCATCACGACGGCCTGGGTCGTCGGTGGCGCCTGCTGGGCGCCGGCGCGTGCGGTCATGGCGCTGGTGACAGCCACGACGAGCGCGGTCGCTGCGAAGTGTTGGGTACGCATTACGGATTCCCTCCGCGACCGGCGGCGGCCTTGGGCGTGGTGACAACGACGGAACGATTCTCCTTCGTGAGGTACTGCCTTGCGACCCGCTGGACATCGGCGGCGGTCACCGCCGCAATGCGCTCAGCGCTGGTGTTGATGCGCGCCGGGTCATCATAGAAGAGGGCGTACTGGGACAGCAGGATCGCCCGTTGCAGCGAACTCTGCATCCGGCCAACCAACGCTCGACGCGCGGACGAGCGGGCCTTCTCGATTTCCCAATCCGCCGGCGCCTGCTGCTGGATCCTCTCGATCTCGGCGTAGGCCGCGGCTTCCGCGGCGGCCGCCGCCTTGCCAGGTGCGACGGTGATCGAGAGGCGGAACAGGCCCGGGCCACGGCTTTCGCCCTTGGAGGTGTTGATACCGGCGGCGAGCTGCTGCCGATTCACCACGGCGTCATAGAGGCGCGAACTCCGCCCGCCTCCGAGAATGCTCGCGAGCACAGTCAAGGCATCCTCGTCCCGAGAATCGGACGGGGGAACGACCCACGACGCATCCACGCGCGTGAGTCGTGCGAGGGCGTCCTCCAAGGTGAGGCGCTTCTCGGCAGTCCCGGGCGGTTCGACAAGCGACACCGCGGGCGGCGGCGGCTGTGACGGAATCGGCTCGAAGTACTTTCGCGCCTTGGCGAGCACATCCGCTGTCTTCACGGCGCCAACGATGGCCATGACCGCGTTGTTCGGGGCGTAGTACGTCTTGAAGAAGTCCGCAACATCCTCGACTGACGCGGCGGAGAGATCCGCCATCGAACCGATGACCGAGTGTTGATACCCGAAGCTGGTGTAGGCAAGCGAATCGACCACCTCGAACGTGCGGCCGTACGCCTGGTTGTCGATGCCAAGACGACGTTCCTCCTGCACCGCATTGATCTGGTTGGCGAGGTTTTCCTTGTTGATCACCAGGGAGCGCATCCGGTCGGCTTCGAGGAACAGGCCAAGATCGAGCTGGTTGGCCGGGAGCGTCTCGTAGTAGAGCGTCCGGTCCTTGTTGGTGGTGCCGTTCATGTCACCACCGTTATTGAACACCAGCGTGAAATGCTCACCCGGGCCGACGTTCTCCGAGCCCTTGAACATCATGTGCTCGAAGAGGTGCGCGAAGCCGGTGCGTCCGCGTCGCTCATCGCGCGAGCCGGCGTTGTAGCTGATGGCGATCGAGTACACGGGCGCGGATTGGTCCTCCGCCACGATGACCCGCAGGCCGTTCTTAAGCCGCGTGTCCGTGTAGGTGATCTTGCGCACCTGTGCTTCCAGACCGCGGCTCGGTGTCCCAAAGGCAACGACCGCTACGCCTGCAATTGCCGCGAGTGCCCGCACGTGCGGGCGTGGGCGAAACAGCATGTCTCCCTTCAGGCAGGGTTCCCGACGAACCGAGGACGGGTGGGGGCGCCCCGGGGGTGTCATATCATCGAGGTTAGGGCCGCATTGCGCAACCCCGGTTGCAGGAGCGTCGCGCATCGGAAGGCCACGAGCGGGAGATGAGTCGGCAGGCCGTGGTACGCATCACGGCGGACGGCTCGTAAGATTCAGGGCAGCATGGAGATCACGACGACGCTGTACGTCCACACGCGCCCCGCGTGGCGTGCGTGGCTCCAGAAGCACCACGCACGGAAGTCCGAGATCTGGCTGGTGTATTACAAGGCGGCGAGCGGAAAACCGCGGATCCCGTACGGCGAAGCGGTTGAGGAGGCACTGTGTTTCGGGTGGATTGACTCGATCGTGAAGACGCTCGACGAGCACCGCTTTGCGCAGCGCTTCACGCCTCGACAGCCCGGCAGCAACTGGTCAACGCCGAACCTCGATCGCGTCAAGCGCCTGATCGCGGCGGGCCAGATGACTCCCGCCGGCGGGGTGCACATCCCGGGCGCGCGCGCAGCCAAGGCATTCCATGTCAAGCACCGCCGTCGTACGACGACCACGACCGTCGCGCTGAAGGACCTCGCGGCCGCCATCGCAAGGAGCGCGAAGGCCGCGATATTCTGGAAGACACTCGCGCCCGGATACCGGCGCTTGTACGTTCGCGTGGTCATTGAGTGCAAGCGTCCGGAGACGCGCGCGAAGCGCGTGATCACGATGGTTGACCGCCTTTCTCGCGGAGCGAAACACCCGATGGGACCCGTCGCCGGATACCCGCGCACATGAGTTCCACCCGATCGCCGGACCTGCTCACGGTCGCGATCGCCCAGATTGCGCCGGTCTGGCTCGATCGCGAACGCACGCTGCGCAAGGTGGAGCGCTGGGTCGGCCGGGCAGCCGATCGAGGCGCGCGCCTCGTCGCGTTCGGTGAGGCACTGGTGCCGGGCTACCCTTGGTGGATCGAGCATACAGACGGCGCGCGGTTCAACTCGCCGCTCCAGAAGACGCTGCACGCGCACTATCTCGACCAGGCGGTGGACGCGGATCGCGGCGACCTCAACCCGCTCTGTGCGCTCGCGCGACGGCGCAAGATCGCGATCGTGCTCGGCACCATTGAACGTCCGCGCGATCGCGGTGGGCACAGCGTGTACTGTTCGCTGATGTACGTCAGCGCGGCGGGGCGGATCGAGAGCGTCCACCGGAAGCTGATGCCGACGTACGAGGAGCGACTCTCGTGGTCGCCGGGCGACGGGCATGGGTTGGTCACACATCCGCTCGGCGCCTTCACGCTCGGCAGGCTGAACTGCTGGGAAAACTGGATGCCGCTGGCGCGCACGGCGCTGTATGCGCAGGGCGAAGACCTGCATGTCGCCTCCTGGCCGGGGAGTGACTACAACACGCGCGATATCACGCGGTTTGCCGCGCGCGAAGGACGGAGCTACGTGCTTGCGGCTTCAACCCTCATGCGGCGGCGTGATGTTCCCGCCTCGGTGCCTCACGCTGCGGCCGTGCGGCGAGCCATACCGGCGATGTCCGCCAACGGGGGTTCCGGGATCGCTGGCCCCGACGGCGAGTGGATCGTTCCGCCGGTCACGGGGCGGGAGGCACTGATCGTGCGCACGATCGACCATCGGCGCGTGCGAGAGGAGCGACAGAACTTCGACGCGGCCGGCCACTATGGCCGTCCCGATGTCACGCAGCTGACGGTGGACCGCACACGGCAGCGGGTGGCGACCTTCATTGACCAGGGCAGGAAGCGCCGAACCCCGAAGACGCGCCACTAGGACGCAGTCGCCGGCAGCGGGCCTACCGACAGAACTGGAACACGTCGTAGTACGAGAGGATCCGGCCTTCGTCGAACCCCTTCATGTGTGCGCTGACGGGACAAAGCAGTTCGTTCTGTCGCGAGTTCACGCTCTGCATGCGTACGCCGTAGCCCTGGCTTGCGGAACGAATGAAGACCGTCGTGGAATCCGTCGGGAGCGCTCGAACGTTCTCGTAATAGCGCTTCCAGTTGGACGGGTCCTGGAAGAGATACTGCTCGACGTTCGAGACGTAGATCGCCGCGACAGTGGCCTTGTGATCCTTCACGTACTGCCCGAATGCCCGGAGCGCCTTGGGACCGGCGAAGTCGCCGGTGAACGGAATGATGACGTTCCGGTCCTGCATGTCCTTGATGATGCGGTAGTTCTCGTCCGTGGCGAGGTACGAGCGCTTGGCGCCCAGGGAATCGGTTTCCAGCATCAGGTCGGCATAGTTCGGCATTCCCCCGAATCCGCGACGGCCGCCGCCGCTGAAGCCACCGCCAAACCCGCCACCCATGTTGTAGCGGATTCCCGGGCCCGCCATCGTGAACGACTCGTACACGTACCCGATGTATGAGGTGTCCTCGGTGCTGAGGGGGAAGCCGTGCGTCTTGATCAGGCGATCGTGAATGGCGCTGAGCGTCCGGCGCGTGATCCCGCTGTCCCGTGGCGCCGTTCCGATGACCGTGAACAGTTCCTCGACGCTTGCGCTACCCGGAAGTGTGCTGGGCCTGGCGCGCCCGAAGAGCCGGAACGCAAAATCAACGCGGTTGTCCGACATCTCGAAGAGCGCCTTGTACATCAGGTGCGCGAGCAGGTTGCCGCGACGGATGTCAATGATGAACGCCACCTTCGGCCGGAGGCCGGCGATAAAGGTGAAGTTCTGTTCCGGGGCGACGCCGAGGTACACGGCGTCAGGCCGGTGCAGGAGCTGGAGCGCAGGCACCACCCACTGATACGACGTTTCGTTGGAGAGCAGGTTGTCCGAGCGGAACGTGCCGCCGGGTTCCGACAGGTCGTTGATCAGGCGCCAGAAGGTGGAATCGGCGTAGCGGTCAGGCAGGGTGGCTTGGGCGCGGGCGCTTGAGACACACAGCGTGGCGCCAAGCACACCAGCGAACGCAAGGCGCAGCGTCGCGTGAAGAGCGCGAACCCTGGAGGCGCGGCGTGCAACGCGGGCTGTCATTGGGCGGTTCTCCGTGTAGCGATCGGGCGATGATCGATGCGTCAACTTCGCGCCTTTCCGGTGGCCGCGTAACCCTCGCGATCGCCCGGATGGGAGGCCGTTCCGGGCATAATGGCGGCGTAACTACCTCCGTGCGGTCACGCGGCCATAGTTTCCCGGGATGGCCCGAAAGCCGCGCACGACACTTCCGGGAGAAGGCACCGCGACCGCGACCGCACTCAAGCTGTGGGTGACGTTGGCGCGCGCGTTCGAGTCCGCCGCCGAGCTGTCGCGAATTGACATCGCCGCGAACGACCTGACGCCGGCCGAGTTCGCGATCCTGGAGGCCATCTTCCACAAGGGCCCGATGTTGCTGGGCGAGCTGCAGCGCAAGGTCCTCGTGTCGAGCGGCGGAACGACCTTCCTCGTGGACCGCTTGGCGAAACGCGGACTGGTCGAGCGGCAGTCGTGTCCGACGGATCGCCGCGCCCGCTACGCGGCGCTCACCGCATCCGGTCAATATGCCCGCGCCGTGGAACAGGCGCCAGTGGTCAGGACGGAATGGCGCGCTTGATGTGTGCGATCTGCCCCAGGTGGTAGATGTCGTGATCGGCCAGTCCTGAGGTGGTCTCCGCGCGAGACCGTAACGATGCCGACTCTCCGTCACCGCGAACGACGGGGCGAACCCAGTCTTCGTCGGTCGCGCTCTCGATCGCCGAGATCAGCGCTCGACGGGCTTCGGCGAGCGACGCCAAGGTCTCTGTCCAAGCCTCCTGGGCGGCCGCTGAGTCCGGCATGCTTGCCGCCGCCGGAATCCGCGGCCAATCGCCCACTGCGGGAGTTCCAGCGCGTGCACCACCGAGGCGAGCGGTGACTTCCGTGGTCCAGGCGGTCATGTGCAGCACCAGCTGCCAAATCGTATGTGTGCGAGCGTCCACGCTGCGTGCCGCATCGCGCGCAGCGATTCCGGCAAGGATTGCATCACTCGAGCTGCCATACCATGGATCGCCGTGCCAGAGCTCTGTCAGGCGGCGAATCAGTGCGTGCCGGGTCATATAGGTCATATGGGTCATCGCGGGGTAATTGCGTGGGGACAGTTGCAGTAGCTTTTCCGGTGCCGCTCGGTGTGATCGGTCGGGTCCCGTGCACTGGAGTTTGGAGGAACCATGCGAGTTGCGGTATGGCATACGGCGACGCTTATCGGGCTGTGCTCCCTCGTGGGCACACCGGCGATGGGACAAGCGGGCAGCGCGGCGGGCGTCCCGTGCCGCGAGATCGGCTGCCAGATGGTGATTGACTGGGGAGTCGGTCAAAGCCCCATGGACATGCCGCCGGACCGGAAGTACGGCTCGTCGGCGGAATTCGATAAAGCCATCCGTGCCGCGTTGGGAGGCCACAACATGCAAGCGGTCGGCGGCGACGGCGCGGCCGTGGCGGTACGGATCAAGGCGACCTACAAGACCCGAGTCCTGTGCGACGACATGCCCGGAACCACGCCGGATCGCAGCTGTGCCACGATCGGCGAGGCGATCATCACGCTCGCAAGTTCGGACAGTTCCGTCAAGCTCCCTACGGCGACACGGCTGATCAACCGCTGCGGTGCGTCGGAGGCGGTGATGTCCATGAAGCAGTTCGGCACCTACGTTGGTGAGACGATCTGGTATTCGCTCGAAGGATCCGCAAAGAAGGCCAACAAACCATCCGGCCGCTGCTGAGTCGTCCTCGACCCTGCGTCGCCCGAGTTCAACGGGGGAGATATATGCGCATGAACCACGTGTTTTCGGCCGCCATCGTGGCGGCCGGGGTAGGCGCCCTGAGCGCGTCACCAGCCAGCGCACAGGACACGCCGTGCAAGGCGGCGCTGTGCGTACTGGTGATTGACTGGGGCAGCGGAAAAAGCGCGGCCGATTATCCGTACGACCGACGGTACGGCTCGGCGGACGATTTTGCGGCGCGTTTCCGGAGCGTGATGACGGCCAACGGGTTTCGGCTGAGCGACACGCCGGTCGAAGGCGCCCTGGTGATGAACCTGCGTCCCCAGATGCGGCCGCGGAGCATGTGCGATGCGATGGCCGGGCTAAACACGGACATGAGTTGCACGGCCATGTCCGCACTGGCGGTGAACTTCGTCGCGCCACAGGGTTCCAAGGGTCCCGGTGCGATCCGTATCACCAATCGCTGTGCAGCCGGCGACGTATACATGCCGCACAAGGAATTTGCGCAGTACGCGGGCGACTTCATCCAGTGGCAGCTGGAAGGGCAGGCCGCGAAGAAGGAGCGGCCGGTGGGGAACTGCTAGGGGCGGGGCTGCGCCGGCGCCCTACGCCGCCATCACCTCGAACACGCCGGCGGCGCCCATCCCGCCGCCGATGCACATGGTCACCATTCCCAGCCCGCCGCCGCGTGCGCCGAGCTCGTGGATGAGCTGAGTGGTGAGCTTGGCGCCGGTGGCGCCGAGCGGATGACCAAGCGCGATCGCGCCGCCATTCACGTTCACGCGGGTCGTGTCCATGCCAAGGTCCTTGATGACCGCGAGTGCCTGCGCGGCAAAGGCCTCGTTGAACTCGATCAGCTTCATGTCGCCCAACTGCAGCCCTGCGCGACTCAGTGCCTTGGGAACGGCCGTCACGGGGCCAACGCCCATGACGTCGGGATCCACGCCGGCTGTCGCGAACGACACGAAGCGCGCGAGCGGCTTCACGCCGAGCGCCTGCGCGCGCGTGGCGCTCATGAGAAGCACGGCCGCGGCGCCATCGGAGTACGGGCTCGCGTTGCCCGCGGTCACCGTGCCCTTGGCGCTGAATGCCGGCTTGAGCTTCGCGAGGCCTTCGGCCGTCGTGTCCGGGCGGACGAGTTCGTCCGTGTCGAACACGGCAACTGTCTGCGTCTTCTTCGCGCCTTCCCATCGTTCGCGCGAGACGGAGATCGGCACGACCTGTCCCTGAAAGGCCCCGCGTGACTTGGCTGCGGCGGCCTTCCGGTGCGACTCAGCCGCGAACGCATCCTGCGCATCGCGCGAAATGCCCCAGCGCTGCGCCACGCGCTCGGCCGTGAACCCCATGCCGATCATGTCCTCCGCCATGTCGGGGTGGAGTCGCGTGTGATAACCCGACATCGGCACCTGGCTCATCATCTCGACGCCGCCTGCGAGCACCACGTCATTCATGCCGCTCATGATCGCTTGCGCACCCATCGCGACGGTCTGGAGTCCCGACGAGCAGAACCGGTTGACCGTTGCCGCGCTCACGCCAACCGGAAACTCGGCGCGGAGCACCGCAAGGCGCGCATGGTTGAGACCTTGCGAGCCCTCGGGCATCGCGCAGCCCCAGAGCACGTCGTCCAGCATGCCGGCATCAAACGCCCCACGTTCGGAGTGCACGTTCGCGACCGCGGCGCGCATCACCGCGGCCGACAGGTCAATCGGGTGCGTGCTGGCGAGCGATCCATCCTTCTTGCCTCGGGCGACGGCAGAGCGGACGGCGGAGACGATGACGACTTCGTGAAGCTGTGACATACGATCCCTCAAAGCTGAAGTGCTTCCGACGTATCGGATCCTAACGGCTATGGTTCGGGCCGAACCTCGAGCGCCTTGCCCTTGAGCGACGCGGGGTCAATACCGCGTCGGATCACCGGAACGCGGGCGCCGCCACTTGGCCAGGTCACCTCGACATCCACGCGTGCACCCACCGGCAACCCGAAGTGCACCGGAAGGTCGTTCTGCGAATTGTACCCTGAGCCGGAGTCGAGCAGGCGAGTGCCAAGCAGGCGGCGTGTGCCGGTTGCATACACGCGCACTTCGGCGCCCGCGCGCGTCGCGCGCCCAGCGGCGTCGAGTACGCGAACAAACAGCGCCTGACGCCTCGAGCTCCGCGGCGGAACGTTGCGCCACACACCGTGCATGCCCGGCGGGGCGACCGCAATCAGCGCGAGATCCAGCCAGCCGTCGCCGTCCAGGTCGGCCCATGCCGCACCGTGGTCCGCAACGACGGGAAGGCTGGCGGGCGTCACGTGCTCGAACGTCGCACCCGTGTTCCGGAAGAGGTACGACGGGTAGCTGATGTTCGTGGTCCAGGTTCCGTTGACGTACAGGTCAATCCGGCCGTCGTTGTCGAAGTCATCGAGCGCGCAGGTGTCGTAGCGCGAGTCGAGCGCGATCCCCCATGCAGCGGACACATCCTCGAACCCAGCAGGGCGATTGAGCAACACGCCGTTCTTTCCGTAGTTCGCCGTGATGATATCGAGCCTCCCATCGCCGTCCACGTCCGCCGCGCACGGACGCACGGAGCCGCGCAGCGGATCGCCGAGCGGGCGGCCGCCGCCGGCCAAGCCAAGTGACGCCGCGACGTCGGTGAACCGGCCGCGATCGTTCCGGAACATGCCGTTCGCATCGCCGTCCTGGTTTGCCACGTAGAGGTCGAGCCATCCGTCCTGGTCAAAATCGAACCACACGGCGCCGACGGTCTTGCGTGGGTCGGCGAGTCCGAGCTCCGCGGCCACGTCGCGGAACCGCCCGTTGTCGTTGCGAAACAGCATGTTGGCGCGGTCACGCCACGCGACGAAGAGGTCGTTGTCGCGGTCACCGTCATAGTCGAGGATCGAGAACTGTCGTACCGCGCCGGTCACAACGTCTGTGAGGCCGAGCGCAACGGTCGCGTCAGCGAAGCGTCCGCCTGTGTTCCTGTAGAAGCGAAGGATCGGGCGCTTGGTCGCACCGGTGTCGGGAATGAACCCGACGATGAGATCCATGTCGCCGTCGGTGTCGAAATCGCCCCACGCGCCGGCGCGAGTCGCGCGCGCATCGGCGACGCCGACGTCTGCCGCAACATTCCGGAAGCCGCTCGGCTCGTTCCGGTACAACTTGTTCGCCTCGCCATTCATGCCGACGAAGAAGTCGGTGCGTCCGTCGCCGTCAAAATCCGCGAGCGTGCCGACGAGCGCCGTGCCGCCGGTGAACACCGACGGTTGCACGCGTTCAAATCCGTTGGCCATCAGGCCCTTCGCGACGCGGCCGCCTTTCATCACGAACGCGACCTTGCTGAGCGCCGTGATGTCGGCCAGCGGATTGGCGTCGAGCGCGACGATATCCGCCTCGAGCCCCGGCGCGATCGCGCCGATACGATCCTTCATCCCGAGCGATTCGGCCGCGCGCGAGGTGATCTGCAGGATTGCCTCGCTCGGTTGAAGGCCTGCGACGTGCACACGGTAGATCGCCTCGCGAGCATTCTGGCCGTGCGCGCCGGCGGTCGCATCCGTGCCCGCCAGCAGCTTGAGCCCGGGGATCTTCATGGCCCGCTTGAACATCTCGAGCTTGAGCGGGATGCCGTCCTCCATGAACTTGAAGCCCGCTTCGTCGTAGTTGCCGATCCCCAGGTACCGGGGCTTGTTCTCGAGGTAGTTCTGCGTGACCAGCCCGATGTTGGGCTCGAAGAATGTGCCGCGCTCGGCCATGAGCTTGAGCTCGGCATCCGTGGCCTGGCTGCCATGGGTGATCGCGAAGCAGCCCGCGAGCGTCGCGGCCCGCACGGCGGACGCGGCGTGTGCGTGGATCCAGGTCCGCTTGCCGAGCGTACGTGCCTCACTGCAGGCGGCTTCGATCTGGGCATCGGAGAGCGTCTGGCCACCGCCTTCCCGAATGCTCTTCGAGGCGAAGACCTTGATCACGTCCGCGCCGCGTGCGGCCTGCGCGCGAACCCATTCGCGAATTTGTTCCGGCGTGCGACTGGTGTCACTGAACGAGCCGAGCGAGCTGACGATGCGTGGCCCGAAACGGTCGCTGCGGTCGAGCATCGCGCGGAGTTCGGTATCGCTCGCCGCCCCGATGGACTGGACCGTAGTGAACCCGGCCATGAGCGTGGCGTACGCGTTGTCGGCCGAAGCGTGAAGGCGCTGCGCCGGAGTCTCGCCCCAGTTGTCCGCGCGACCGTCGCGCCCGAAGTGCGAGTCCATGTGAACGTGCGTATCAATGAAGCCCGGCAGGACCGTCTTCCCGGATAGGTCATACGTGACCGCCTGACCGGTTCGGGCAGGTGTAACGGAGATGATCGTCGTACCCCGCACGGAAATCGCGACATTTCGGCGCGCGCCGCCACGGCCGTCGAGCAGCGTCCCGGCGAGGATGGTGACAGTGGCGGGCTGGGTGCCCTGGGCCGGGTTCCTGAGGCTACCCGGGATTCCCATGCCCAGCAGCAGGAATGGCAGGGCGGCCAGGCGCGCGCCGCGCGGGTGTGTCCAATGGCGACTCGAACGCAGTGGCATGGAGGGGGACCTCTTCGGGACGTGTTCGAGGGTCAGGCGAGCTATGCCAAAAGGGGGTCCGATAGGTGCATCGCCTGCCGGACCGCTACCTTTGGCGGATGCTTTCAGTGCCTATCAAGTTCGGTGTCCGGTCGGACTTCCGGAAGGAACTGCACAAAAAAGTTTACGAGTACCTCGACAACTGCGGGAAGCCTATCCGGGCCCCGTTGGCGATGTACCGGAAGACGGCCATCCTGCTGGCATGGCTGGCCCTGGCCTACACGGCGCTCGTCTTCATCAGCAGCAGCTGGTGGCAGGCGTTGCTCAGCTCGGCACTGATGGCCGCGGCAATCGCGGGGATCGGGTTCAATATCCCCCACGATGCCGGGCACGGGAGCTACTCGGGGAATGCCGCAGTGAACCGCGGTATGGCGTTCGTGTTCGATATCATGGGCGCGAGCTCCTACTGCTGGCACTGGAAGCACAACGTGCTCCACCACGGGTGGACAAACGTTCCGGGCGTGGACGACGACATCAACGTCGGGCCGTTGGCCCGACTCGCCCCGCAGCAGAAGCACTACGGATTCCATCGCCTTCAGCAGTACTACCTGTGGGGTCTGTACGGTCTGACCACCCTCAAGTGGCAGCTTGTTGACGACTTCAAGGACATCATCCTCGGGCGTATCGGACCCCGCCAGATTCCGCGGCCGAAGGGAATGGAGCTCGTACTGTTCTTCGTGGGCAAGGCGACGTGGGCGACGATTTTTCTCGTGATTCCATTGATGTTCCACTCGTTCGGTACGGTCCTGACGATGTACCTCGTGACCAACGCAATCCTCGGCGTAATCACGTCAGTGGTGTTCCAGATGGCGCACACGGTGGAAGAGGCCGACTTCGTACCGCCGCCACCGGGCGCTCCCGAGGAGCGAATCCAGAATGAATGGGCCGCACACCAGGCGGAGACGACGGTGAACTTCGCGCCCCGGAACCGGTTCTGGACCTGGTACCTTGGCGGCCTGAACTACCAGATCGAGCATCACCTGTTTCCGAGCGTCAGCCACCAGCACTATCCGGACATCGCGCCGATCGTCGAACAGACCTGCCGGGCGCACAATGTCGGGTACTACACGCACCCGTCGTTCCGCGCCGCGATCGCATCGCATTTCCGCTATCTGCGTGAGATGGGCAAGCCGCCGGAGATGGCCCCGGCGTAGCGCCGCGCCCGTCCATGGAAAAAAGGAAGCCCCCGGCGATTCGCCGGGGGCTTCCTGCGTTACGCGAACTTACGACCGGCTACCGATTGGCCGTGTTGTCGAGGAAGGGGCGGTTCGTGGCCGTGGTGGAGGTCACGGTCATGTCACCGCGCGCCGTAATCGTGTACACACGGCCGGCCACGAAGCTGACGGCCGTGCGGCTGATGGCGTTGGTGGTCACGCCGCTCAGCCGCGTGCCGAGGTCGTACACCGCCGGGGCCACCGCCGTAAAGGCGCCGGCGCCCTTGTAGGCCACGGCGGCACCGATGGCCGCCTCCGCCGCGGTCGTCGTGTTGCGGCCATACAGCGTCATGGCCTGCGAGTTCGGGCTCGCATTGACGAACCGGACATACGCCTGCGTGTAGTCAATGGCGCTGGCGTAGTCATCCTCGACCACAAAGCCCTCGACCATCTTCGTGGCGGTGTTGTAGAACCCACTCAGATACAGCGAGTAGATCTTTCCGGCAGCGAGCGTTGCCGGCACCGATGCGATGCCGAGTCCGTTGTCGGTAACCGCAGTGATCTTGCCGCTGAACGTGTATGCGCCGGGCGCAATGGCCGAGTACAGGCCGCTCGCGCCGACGCTCCCGTACGCCACGCCGTTGTTCGACTCGGCGCCCGTGGCGGAGAGGACGGCCGTCATCTTCACGTCGTTGGCGAAAAAGTTTACCGACGGCGCATTGATGCCGAAGTTGAAGAATCGGACGCGGGACTCGGCCACCGGCCCGGTAATGTCCTGCACCTGGACCTTTTCACAGGCCGAGAGTGCAACGACCGCGGCGAGCGCCGCGAGAAAGTGATATCGAATCATGGAAGTCATTTACGGTTGAGTGATCCAGAGCGGCTTCGTGTGGTAGTCGAGCGCAAGCCCGCCGATGGCGTCGAGGGACGCCCGGTTCCACACGTACTCCGAGTTGTATCGTGGCCGGATTCGGTGCGCGAGCTTGCCGCCATTGTCGCCGAACAGGCTGGTCGGTGGCGCGAACCCTGGGAACACCTGGGCCGCGCCTGCCGGGTCGAGGTTCGTGTAGTTGTAGCGGCGCATGTCCATCCAGATCTCGTTGTGGCCCCAGCCCCACTGCGCGATGTACTTCTGCGACATGATCTGGGTCAGCGTCAGTGCATTCGCCGAGGCGGGCACGATCGCCGGTGCCGCGAGGAACGCCGCCTTCTCGGCCGCGGTGATCTGCGTGGGTGTCTGGCCGGCGTCGAGGTTGCGCGCATTTACCCAGTCAATGTGCGACGACACGCCGTTGAGGTACGCGGCAAGGGCGGTGGCCTTGTCGCCCATCTTGTAGGCCGCTTCCGCCTTGATGAACTGGAGCTGCGAGTACGTCATGACCGGCAGCTTTGACTTCTCGGCGAAGATGTAGCGGGCCGGGAGCGTGAGCCCGCCCGTGCCGGCGTACCCAAAGAAGTTGTTCGGTTGCTGCGTGGCGGTAAGTGCGCCGAAGCCCACGACGTTGATGTTTAGGCCGCGGTAGAGCCCGTCGGGCGACGCCGCCAACATCCGGCTCATGCGGGGGTCCACGACGCCGCCGAATGCCGTGCCGTTCATGAGGTTCACGACGAACTGCGTCTGCCGGTAGTTCGTGATGTTGTTGCGCGTCCGGCTCCAGAAGTTCATGTCGTCGTTCACGGTGCCCGGGTAGGCAAGCAACGGATCGTCGGCGTTGCCGGCGAGCGAGCGGTTCACATCCGCGATCACGTCGGCGGGTTTGTAGCTGGACTTGTTGCTGTAGTGGTTGAGCGCCAGCGCGCGCATGCCGTACGCGAGCTTCAGCCACTTGGTGCGGTCGCCGTTGTAGATCTTGTCAGTGCGACCCAGGTAGGCTGCGTTCACCGCACCGTCGGTGCGCTGCAGGTTGGTGATCGCTTCGCCGAGCAGGCGCAGGACTTCGCTGTACGCGTACTCCTGCGTGTCATAGTTGAAGATGAACTTGGTCTGGTCGATCGCTTCCTTCACGATGATCTCGCCGCTCAAGTCCGTGTTGACTTGCCAGCCCCAAGCCTTGAGGATGTAACCAACGCCAAGGACGTCCCAGCGTTCCTCGGCCTCGGCGATCCGCATCATGTCCACGAGGTTCTGGCCAAAGGTCCAGTACACGTCTCGCCACTGCTGGCCGCCGTTATCGCTGGAGGCGTCGTAGCCCATGCGATCCCAGGTGGAAAGTGCCGTGCCCGGCAGCGTCCACTGCTGCGTGTAGCGGCCGACAAAGCGACCGTCAAACTGGGGCGACGTGACCATCCAGTGCAGCATCGGCGCGAGATACAGGTTCGCCGACACGGTCTGCGGTGCGTTCGGATTCTCGTTGACGTCGAGGAAGTTCTTGCACCCCGGAGCCAGGACGAGTGCGCCGACAAATGCGGCGCCATGGAGGAGTTTTTTCATGGTTAGAACCGGGTCTTGATGCCGAAGTTGATGCCGCGCGGCATGGGGAAGTTCCCGAAATCGATGCCGGAGGCTCCAGAACCACCCACCGCCGCCGAGTTGCCGTTGACGATCGGGTCGAGGCCGGAGTAGTTGGTGATCAGGAAGAGGTCGGTCGCGGTCATGAAGAGCCGCACGTCGCGCGCCTTGAGGTAGCGGCCGGGCATCTCGTACTGCACGGTGACGTCGCGGAGACGGAGCCAGTTGATGTCCTTCTCGATGAAGAGCTCTTCGCTGATGGACGTGTAGTAGTTCGTCTGCACCGCGGGAATCACGACGATGTTGTTCGGCGTCGGTGTTGCGCTGTTCTCCTTGCCGTCACGCAGCACACCCTTGACCACGCGGGGCTGCTCGCGGTCCAGCGTGCGCATGCTGAGGCCACGCGCGGTGAGGAACTGTTGCGTGGCATTGAACACGTCGCCGCCCTTCCGGAAGTCGAGCAGGAAGCTGAGCGACCATGCGCCGTGCCGGAACATGTTCGTGACGCCCATCGTCCATTCGGGCTGGCGATCGTAGCCCGCGTCAATGAAGAGCGTCGAGCGGATCGGAAGGCCCGTGGTCGGGTCAATGAGGATCTCGCCCTGGTTGTTGCGCAGGTAGAACAGGCCGGTGAGCGAACGCGTCGAGGCGCCCGGTGCCGTGCCATTGCGCACGTTGCCGAAGAGCCAGGTGTCCGACACGTAGGATTCCGGAAGCTCGTTGGGGAGCTTGATGGTTTCGCCCTTGCTGCGGTCGAAGTTCACGATGACATCCCACGAGAGCACCGGCTTCGACATCGGCGTGCCGCGCAGCGTGACTTCCCAGCCCTGGTTGCGCGTCTCGGCGCCGTTCAGGTTGAAGAGGATGTAGCCCGTGCCGTAGCTGCCGCGGATGTCGTTGACGATCTGGTCCCTCGTCTGCTTGCGGTACCAGGTGATGTCGAGCCCGAGGCGGTCGTCGAGGAAGCCGAGCTCGGCGCCGAACTCATACGAGCGCGCAAACTCCGGCTTGAGCGCGAGGTTCGGGCCGGTGAACCCGTAGCCATACCCGCCGAACGACGTGGCCTTGAACTCGAGCGAGGGGCGGTACGCATACGGGCGGGCATCGCGGCCGACCTCGGCCCAGGCCGCGCGCACCTTGCCCGTCATGAACTCGCTCACGGATGGGAACGCATCCGAGAAGACGTAGCTGGTGGAGATCGAGGGGTAGAAGAACGAGTTCCGCTCCGCCGGGATCGTCGAGGTCCAGTCGTTGCGCCCCGTGACGTTCACGTAGAGGTAGTTCTTGTAGTCGAGCGTTGCCTGCGCGAACGCGCTCACGAGGCGACGCTGCTGAATGGTCGTGCGGTTGAAGCGCAGGTTCGTGTTGTTGATGGACACGAAGTTCGGGTCGAGGAAGTCCTGGCCCTTGAGCGCATCGTACGACGACTTGAGCTGCTGCACCTGGTGCCCGACGAGCCCGCTGATCGCGAAATCCCGCCATAGCGGCCGGCGGTTCACGTTCAGGAGCGTCTGCGCGGTGAGGTTCCGCGTGAAGTCGGTGGACTGGTCGAGAACGCCGTTGGTGCTCTGGCTGTAGATGCTCTCCGGGTGACGGGCGAGCATCGTGCCGGCGGTGTACGAATCGAACCCGATGTTCGACTTGATGTTGCCCCAGCCGAACGGGGTCAGTACGACACCGAGGTTCGTGATGAGCCGGTTCGTCTTGGTGTCGTTGGTGTTCTTGTTGACGTTGAAGTACGGGTTGTCCGTCTCGCCGGTAGCGGCAAGCGAGGTGATGCGGCGCCGGGTCCCCGCAGGCGTCAGCCAGTCCTTGGCATTGTCGGTGGCCGGCCACATCAGCAGCCCGAGGAGCGGACCATCCGTGCCCTTGAATGACTGACGGTTGTCGCTGTACGAGTACGCCATCGACAGGTCGGCCTTGAGCCAGTTGGTGACCTGCGCCGCCGACGCGCCCGTGAGGTTGTACTTGGTGAGGAAGCTGTTTGGCACCACGCCGTTCACCTTGTCCGTGCTTCCGGCGACGCGGTAGTTGATCTTGCCGTCCGGTGCGGCGCCGCTGAAGGTGAGCGAATGCTTCTGCGTCAGCGCGGACTTGAAGAACCCGTCCACGTTGTTGTAGAAGGTGGTGCCGGGCGCATACGGTGTGCCGAAGTAGAAGAACGAACCCTGTACCCCACTGGAGATCGAGGTGGGACCGTACACGCGCTGCACCTCGGGTTCGGCGCGCGGCGTCTCGATACGGAAGCTGTTGCTGTACTCGAGCCCGCCGATGCCGGCCTTGCCGCGCTTCGTGGTGATCACGATCGCGCCGTTCGCGGCGTCAATGCCGTAGAGGGCCGATGCTTCCGGGCCCTTGAGCACGACGAGCGACTCGATGTCGTCCGGGTTGATGTCGGCCGCGCGGTTCGTGAAGTCCACGCCGCGGTTGTTGAGCGCCGTGGTCGAACCGGGAGCGTCGGACGCGAGCACGTTCGTGTTCATCGTCTTGTTGTCGAGCGGCAGGCCGTCCACGATGAACAGCGGCTGGTTGCTGCTCGAGATCGAGCTGACGCCGCGGATCGTGATCGAACTCGATGCGCCGGGGACACCCGAGCTGCTCGTCACCTCGACGCCGGCCACGCGGCCCTGCAGCGAGTTGACGAAGTTCTCGCGCTGCGTCTGGGCGATTTCCGCGCCCGGGACGGTCTGCTGGGCGACACCGATGGATCGGCGCACGGAGGTCTCGCCAAGGGCGGAGATGACCGTGGCGTCCAGCATCATGGCGATGCGCTTCAGCTGGATATCGATCGTGTTGTCCGCGCCGACCACACGCTCGACAGACTCGTTGCCGATCAGCCGGAAGATCAGCACCTGACCGACCGAAGCACGGAGCGTGTACGCCCCGGCGTCCGTGGTGAGGGTGCCGATGTTCGTGCCTTTGACGCCGACCTGGACGCCGACCATCGGCTGTCCCGATTCGTTCGTCACCCTGCCGGACACGGCCTTCTGCTGCGCCCACGCGGGCGCAACGAGAACGACCATGCCCATCAAGACCATCAA
>Ga0194131_10001566_pt1 | contig 39057 bp, 40 predicted proteins | sample TA2KigO120mmetaG_FD_148631 | JGI IMG/M metagenome (GOLD analysis project Ga0194131, IMG submission 148631) | Freshwater microbial communities from Lake Tanganyika, Tanzania - TA2015053 Kigoma Offshore 120m | ecosystem: Environmental > Aquatic > Freshwater > Lake | place: Tanzania: Lake...
CGGTATCTTGAGATTGACGTCTCCCGCCTTGGTCTGCAGCGTCCGATCGTAGCTGCCGGCTCGCCTGTCCTGCCGCGCTTCGCTGCGCTCATAGCGACCCGCACCGCACAGACGGTCGGCCTCAGACGCAAGGAGTGCATTCAGCGTCTCCTCGACCGTGCCGCGCACCATCTCTCCCAGATGATCCCTGATCCGAGCCTCGTCGATCTGGATCACCTGGCCCATCGCAGTCTCACTGCTCATCGTTTGCTCCTTCACTCTAGAAGAAGCCACCATTCCCGAAAGTGCGAAAGATTCTGTACGTTATCCAGGCGCTCGGATTTCAACGCTAGATAGGGCCTTAACAGCGTCGCGGTATCCCGCGACATCGCTCGAAAAGAGGGGGCGTTCGGGTCGGACCGGTGAGTGCAACCTACAACTTCGAGCGAATCAGCCTCCTGATCGCCGATCCGAGCAAGTACATGCGGAGCCTCCTCATCGGGCTCGCGCGGAGCTACGGCTTCCGCACGATCTATGAAGCGACCGACGGCGAGTCCGCTCTCAATCATATGCGCGAGCGCCACGTCGACATCATCGTCACCGACGGGCCGATGGCGCCGCTGGACGGCTACGAGCTGACGAAGCAGATCCGAACCTCTCCGGAGACACCGAATCCCTTCCTGCCCGTGATCATGGTCTCGGCCCATACCGAGCTAGGCCAGGTCAAGAAGGCCAGGGACATGGGCGTGACGGAGTTTCTGGCGAAGCCGATCTCGGCCAAGACCCTGCTCGTGCGATTCTGCTCGGTGATCGACAACCAGCGCGCCTTCGTGCGCTCGGCGAAGTTCGTCGGGCCCGACCGGCGCCGGCATGCCGATCAGGCGTTCCAGGGCAAGAAGCGGCGCGGCGTGCCGCAGCCCGCGGCATCGGCCGGCGAGACGCCGCCTAACCCCGATGGGCCTCCAACCGGCGGCGATCCGAGCCCGCAAGAGGCGAAGACCCCGCGCAAGGACGGCGAAGGCAAGAATGCGGCGTAGAGTGGAGCAGCCATTGTGAGCGGCGAAGAGAAGAAAGTCGTGGGCGAGGCGGCGAAGGCTGACGTCTTCACGCCGCCTAACCTGCTCAAGGTCCGCGCCTCCGCACCCGGCGGCAAGACCATGGACGAGATGGTCGAGGCCGGCACGCAGGTGATCGCGGGCGCCGCCAAGAACTACGCCGAAGTCGCGATGGCGGACGTCAACGAGATCGACGGCATCGCTGCGGCGATGCGCAAAGCGCCCGATCAGGCCGATCATTTCCGCCCCGAGCTGATGCGCGTCGGCCTCAACCTCAAGGGCCAGGCCGGCACCATGGGCTACCCCTTGCTGACCGAGGTTGCGACCTCGCTCACCGACTTCCTCGACGACATGAGGAAAGCCAACCGCAAGCTCTCGGACGACCCGAAGACGGCGCTGCCCGCCGTCCAGCTCCATGTCGAGGCGCTGCGCCTGCTGATGGCCAAGGACGCCAGGGGCAAGGGCGGCCCGACCGAGCGCGCGCTGATCGACGGCCTGAAGCGCATCGTCGCCAAGGCGCTGCCGGAAAAGGGCGCGGCTTAGGAGAAGGAAAGCTCGGCGTCGACGCCGGCATAGGGCGCGCGCAGGCCTTTCCCGGATTCTTCCAGCAGTCCGGCGGCCTCCAGGGCGCGCACATCGCCATGAACCCGCTTGTAGTCACGCCCGAGCTCGCGCGCGACCGCGGCAATCGAGAGGTTCGGCCGGCGGCGGATGTAGCGGACAAGCTCGATCCGCTTCGGCGACAGCGTGGCCAGCAGCCCCTCCAGGCTCTCGAAGGAAAGGTGCTCCTCGCGCACCCGCTCGCCGCGCTCGGCCCTGCGCCAAGCATCGACGAACCGCCGGCCGGCGTCCTGCAAGCTCTCGACATGAACCTGGACCTTGCGTCGCGACGTCATGCCTGCCTCGCCTTCTCTACGTCCTCCAGGAAGTCGGCAATCAGCTCCTCCGGTGTCGAGAAACGATAAATCGACTCTCGTTCCGCCAAGTGACGATGGTCGCCTTTGCCGCGCTCGTTGTCGTAGCTCACGATCCGCCGACCGTCCTTTCCGAAGTAGAGCCGGTACTTGAACGAATGGGCGCTTCCGGCAACGGGCTCCGGCACCCGCCAGATCACCATTTCAACGATCGACCCATCGTCGAGCCGGTGCTTCTGCCGAAAGACCAGCTCGGCTCTCATATGGCACACTACGTCACAATCAGGCCTATGGCGTCAAGAGCCATAGCAGCCGGGAGAAGCCACACTCATGACCATCACCGTTCTCGGCAGCGTCGAGGCGGTGACGCCGGACTGGCTCACCGACGTGCTGCGCCGGGAAGTCGAGTTCTCCGACATCCGCGTCACCGAGGTGGCGGTGGAGCGCTCGCGACCGACCTTCGTCTCCCTCATCAGCAGGCTTCGCGTGACCTATGCCGGCATGCCGCCGCCGAAAGCGCCGACTCGACTCTTCCTGAAGATGACTAACGAGAAATGGACGGGGGGTCGTGCCGGACATACCGAAGTTCTGTTCTACAGGACGATTGCGCCCGAGATTCGGGGCCTGCCCGCCCCACGCTGCTTCGACGCCGTATTCGACGAGACGACAAAGCGCTTCCATCTCCTGCTTGAGGATCTCTCGGAGAGCCACCGTGAATTCACCGACACGTTCCTGCCGCCGACCGTCCCGGAATGCGAGCGCATCATGGAAGCCCTCGCGCGCCTGCATGCGTCGCGCTAGGAGAAACACCAGCTTTCGACCGGACAAGAGGACATCAACGAATTCGTCGCCAACTTGGACAAGGTCTTCGCGCGTTTCGTCGACATTACCGGCGATCGCCTGTCGCCCGAGCGCCGTCGGCGATGTGAGCGCATGCTCGCAGGCAGGCGTGTTCTCGCTCGACGCCTCGTCACCAACAAGGACCTGACGCTGGTCCATGGCGATGCGCATGTCGGGAACATGCTCTATCCGCGCGAGGGATCCGGAGATCGCGTCCGCTTCGTCGACTGGGAGATCTGGCGAACACGGCCGGGCGCCTGGGACCTCGCCTATCTGATGGCGGTCCATTGGTTTCCGGAGCGGCGGCGCAGTTTTGAAGACCGGCTTCTCCAGCACTATCATCGCGCGCTTGAGGCGGAGGGAATGCAGGGATACGGGCTGGAAGCGCTATGCACCGACTATCGCTTGGCGCTGATCGACCAGCTCGGCGTCCCACTCTACCAGGCGGAGCAGAAGCTGCCGCCCTGGCTCTGGTGGAGCCATTTCGAGCGCATCATGCTCGCCTACGAGGACCTCGGCTGCGAGGAACTCCTGAACGGTGCTTAGGCGATCGCGTCGTAGGCGGCGATTGCCGCCGTGTTGACCAGGTCCGAGACCGTGGCGCCCATCTGGACGATCTGCGCCGGCTTGGAAAGCCCGATGATCAGCGGCCCGACGATGGTGGCGCCGCCCAGCTTCTGCATCAGCTTGTAGGCGACGTTGGCGGTGTGCAGCGCCGGCATGATCAGCACGTTGGCGGGGCCGGTGAGCCGGCAGAACGGGTAGAGCTTGCGCAGATCGTCGTCGAGCGCGACGTCAGCCGACACCTCGCCATCGTACTCGAAATCCACCTTGCGCGTGTCCAGAACCTCGACTGCATCGCGGATCCGGTAGGATTTCTCGCGGTTCGGATTGCCGAAATTCGAGAAGGAGAGCAGCGCCACCCGCGGCTCGTGCCCCATCTGGCGGGCTTTGGCCGCGGTCTGGATCGCGATGTCGGCGAGCTCGACCGGCGTCGGCAGCTCGTGCACGTAAGTGTCCGACATGAATACGGTGCGTCCGCGCGTGACCACGATCGAGAGCGCGAAGGCGCGCTCGCCGGGCCTAGGATCGATGACGCGCGTGATGTCCTGATAGCAGGTCCAGAAGTTGCGCGTGGTACCGGTCACCATCGCGCTGGCATGGCCGAGCGCCACCATGCAGGCAGCGAAGACGTTGCGATCCTGGTTCACCCGCCTCTGGCAGTCGCGATAGAGGTAGCCTTTCCGCTGCAGACGGGAGAAGAGGAAGTCGGTGTACTCCTTGTTGTGGCTCGAGAGCCTGGCGTTGTGGATCTCGAGGTCGTGGCCGTCGAGGCCCGCCTGCTGAATGGTCTCGCGGATGCGTTCCTCACGTCCGACCAGCACCGGCCTGCCGAAGCCGGCGTTGCGGAAGGTGATCGCCGCACGGATGACGCGCTCCTCCTCGCCTTCGGCGAAGACGACGCGCTGCGGGTTGGCATGCACCTTCTCGAAGATGCCCTGCAGGCTGGCGGCGGTCGGATCGAGACGAGCCGAGAGCCCCGCCCGGTATCCGCGCATGTCGGCGATCGGCTTCCGCGCCACGCCCGAATCAATCGCCGCCTGCGCCACGGCGGCGGAGACATGCGAGATTAGCCGCGGATCGAACGGCGTCGGGATCAGGTAACCGGGCCCGTATTTGAGCTTCCGGCCCGAATAGGAGCGCGCGACTTCGTCCGGCACATCCTCGCGCGCAAGCTCGGCCAGGGCCTTGGCGGCGGCGATCTTCATCGCGTCGTTGATCGCGCTGGCGCGGACATCGAGCGCGCCGCGGAAGATGTAGGGGAAACCGAGGACGTTGTTGATCTGGTTCGGGTAGTCGGAACGGCCGGTGGCGACGATCGCATCCGGCCGGACCGCGCGCGCATCCTCAGGCGTGATCTCGGGATCGGGGTTCGCCATGGCGAAGACGATGGGATTCTTCGCCATCGACTTGACCATGTCCTGGCTGATCGCGCCCTTGGCCGAAAGCCCGAAGACGACGTCGGCGCCCTTCATGGCGTCGGCAAGGGTGCGCGCCTTGGTCGGCACCGCGTGCGCCGACTTCCACTGGTTCATGCCCTCGGTGCGGCCCTGGTAGACGACACCCTTGGTGTCGCAGATGACGACGTTGTTGTGCGGAAGACCCATCGCCTTCAAGAGCTCGATGCAGGCGATCGAGGAGGCGCCGGCGCCGTTCACCACCATCCGCATGTCGCGAAGCGAGCGGCCCGTCACGTCGAGCGCATTCAGCAGGCCGGCGGCAGCGACGATCGCGGTGCCGTGCTGGTCGTCATGGAAAACCGGGATGTCGAGGAGCTCCCGCAGGCGCTGCTCGATCACGAAGCATTCCGGCGCCTTGATATCCTCGAGGTTGATGCCGCCCCAGGTCTTGCCGAGATAGCGGACGGCGTTGACGAATTGGTCGACATCCTTGGTGTCGACCTCGATGTCGATGCCGTCGATGTCGGCGAAACGCTTGAAGAGGACCGCCTTGCCTTCCATGACAGGCTTGGCGCCGAGCGGACCCAGATCGCCGAGGCCGAGGACCGCGGTGCCGTTGGAGATCACCGCGACAAGGTTGCCCTTGGCCGTGTAGTCGTAGGCCTTGTCGGGGTCCTTGGCGATGTGCAGGCAGGGATGGGCAACGCCCGGAGAGTAGGCCAGCGACAGGTCGCGCTGGGTGGTCAGAGGCTTGGTCGGCGTGATCTCGATCTTGCCGCGGCGGCCGCTCGCATGGAGCTCCAGCGCCTCCGCCTCGGTGACGCGGCCTTCGGAACTCATGGACGTACTCTCCCCGGGGGATCTCTTCTCGTTGGGCGTTGGCATTGTGGGGCAACTAAGCCCTTGAACGCAAATCGCTCCTGGAGCGAAACGAGCGATCCGCCGCCGCTTGGCCCCTCAGGAGACGGGCGGCAGTTCCGGATACCGCGGCAGCCTGTCCTCGATCTTGAGCCAGGGAAGGCGCCGGCTCCCCCAGTAATGGAGGGCCGGCGAGACCTCCTCGGGCCGGTCGAGGCTGCCGGTGGCGAGGTCGATCAGCCCGGGAATGAAGCTGGCGGTGAAGCTGATCTGGGTGCCGCAATGCCGACAGAAGCCGCGTCGGGCCTCAGCCGGGGAGGCATGAAGGCCGCGATCATCTTTTGAGAAAGCCACTTGGTTTTCGCGGTACATCACCCACGCGACTGCCGGCGCCGAACGCTCGCGCCGGCACATCGAGCCGTGACAAAGCGCGGTGAACATCGGCTCGTCTTCGACTTCGTAACGGAAGGCGCCGTATTGGCAGCCGCCTTCGCGCTTCGCGGTCTCTGTTTCTCTCTTCTATCTGCGGCGAAGGAGCCTCCGTCGAATCCCCGACACCCATAGCTCGAAGCGCGACGGGCGCCGCGGCTCACTCTCCTCGTCGACGAGGAAACCGGCCAGCGTCACCTTGCCATTCTCGGTGCGTCGGGCGACCAGGCTCGCCGGACCGAAGGGCAGATGGTCGCCGATCTGCGGGTGATCCTCGAAACGGGCGTCGAAGTACTCGGCGATGGTCTCGTCCGCGCGTTCGCCTTCCGGCAGCGGGATGCCGTAGAGGGCGCAGACCTGACCCAGGCGCGTCGAGCCTTCGAGCAGAAACTCACCGGCCATGCGGTCGCGTTCGGCTTCGGTCGAGGGTGTGAAGAGCTGGTCGAGGCGCTGCACCTTCCGGAGCGGCACCAGGAAGTAGGCGTAGTCCTCCTCGATGAGGCGTCCGGCCTCGGCGGGTTCCAGGATCTGGCCTTCGCGGATCACCAGCACCGGCTTCGCCCAGTCGGGAACGCGGCCCTGCGCCAGCACGGCGGAGTCGGCTTGTACGGGATATCCGACCAGCTCCTGCTTCAGCTGGCCGGGCAGGTCGATCTCGATGCGTTTGGACTCGGGCGCGGTGCGCGGCAGCGCGAGCCCGAGGCGCAGCGCCGCCGGCTTGATCGTCCAGCCCTGGACGACAAGCGAGATGAGAACCACGAAGAAGCCGACATTGAAGAAGACGCCGGCGTTCGGCACCTCGGCCAGAACCGGGATCGAGGCAAGATAGATGCTGACGGCACCGCGCAGGCCCACCCAGCCGACGAACAGGATCTCGCGCGGCGAGTAGCCGAAGGGCCTGAGGCAGATCGCGGCCGCGACCGGGCGGCCGATCAGCATCAGGAAGACGGCGATGGCGATGCCCGGAACGGCATAGTCGATCAGGAGGTGCGGCGTCACCAAGAGGCCGAGCACGGTGAACATCATGATCTGGCAGAGCCAGGTCACGGCGTCGTGGAAGGAGAGCACGCTGGCGAAGGCGCGCACCGGTCGGTTGCCGACGACGAGGCCGGCAAGATAAACCGCAAGGAAGCCGGAGCCGTGGATCACCGAGGTAAAGGCATAGATCGCGACCGCGCTCACCACGACGAAGATGGGGTGGAGCCCGTGCGGCAGGTCGGCGCGGTTGGTAATCCACACGATGGCCCGCCCGCCGAGATAGCCCAGAGGACCGCCGATCAGAAATGCCCGCGCAAGCTCGGCAAAGACGCGGATATCGGCCTCGCCCTTGCCGACGATCAGGACCTCGACAAGGAGCAGCGTCAGGAACACCGCGACCGGATCGTTGGTCGAGGACTCGACCTCGATCGTCGCGGTCACGCGCTGACGCAGCTCGAGGCCGCCGGAGCGCAGCAGAAAGAACACTGCCGCCGCGTCGGTCGAGGCGACGATCGATCCCAGCAGGAGGCACTCGACCCAGGTGAGGTCGAGGACCAGGAGCGCGAAGGCGCCGGTCAGCGTCGCGGTAGTGACGACGCCGGCCGTGGCCAGCACGATCGCGGGCGTCAGCGCGCCGCGGACGGTGACCAGCTTCGTGCGCAATCCGCCGTCGAAGAGAATGATGGCGAGCGCCAGCGATCCGACGAGATAGGTGGCGGCGTAATCGTCGAACTTGATCCCGCCGGGTCCGTCCTCTCCGGCCAGCATGCCGATGACGAGGAAGACGAGCAGCAAGGGTGCGCCGAAGCGCTTGGCGATCAGGCTCGACAGGATGCCGGCGAGCACCAGCGCCGAGCCGAACAGCAGCACGAAGTTGAGAAGGCTTAGGCTCGCCATGGCTGAGCTATGACACGGGTTGAGGTTTCCGCAAACTCGCGATCCGCCGTACGCGGACCTTCGGGGTGAGCGGGCGCTGTGAGTCGCGGCCCGTTTCCGCTAAACCTTGCCTCATGCCCATGGACCAGAGCCCGCCCATGCCGCCGGCCGACCTGTCGCCGGGCATGGCTCAGTACCTCGAGATCAAGGCGGGCCATCCGGACGCGCTACTTTTCTACCGGATGGGCGACTTCTACGAGCTGTTCTTCGAGGATGCGGTCAAGGCCGCGGGCGCCCTCGATATCGCGCTGACCAAGCGCGGCCGGCATGAGGGCCAGGACATTCCGATGTGCGGCGTGCCGGTTCATGCAGCCGAGGTCTATCTGCCGCGCCTGATCCGCAAAGGCTTCCGGGTCGCCATCTGCGAGCAGATGGAGGACCCGGCCGAGGCCAAGAAGCGCGGCTCCAAATCCGTGGTCCGCCGCGAGGTGGTGCGCATCGTCACTCCCGGCACGTTGACCGAGGAAACGCTGCTCGATGCCCGCCGCTCGAACTTCCTTGCGGCCCTCGCCGACGCACAAGGAGCGCTTGCGCTTGCCTGGGTCGAGGTCTCGACCGGCGAGGTGGGCGCGCGCGCCGTGGATCAACGCAGCGTCGCCTCGGCGCTCGCCCGGCTCGACCCGGCCGAGCTCCTGATCCCCGACCGCCTGATCCAGGCGCCGGGCCTGGTCGAGCTGCTGCGCGACTGGCGCCCGGCGCTGGTGCCGATGCCGGGCGCGCGCTTCGATTCGACCAATGGCCGCAAGCGCCTGGAATCCCTCTACGGCGTCGGCACCTTGGATGCCTTCGGCAGTTTCGAACGGGCGGAGCTCGCCGCGCTCGGCGCCGTTGTCGACTATGTCGAGCTGACCCAGAAGGGAAGGCTGCCGCGCCTGACCCCGCCGCGCCGGCAGAGCGATGGCGGCGTGCTGGAGATCGATCCGGCGACGCGCCGGAACCTCGAGCTGACCCGCACGCTCTCCGGCGAGCGCCAGGGAAGCCTTCTCGACGTCATCGACCGCACCGTGACCGGCGCCGGCGCCCGTCTGCTTGCCGAACGGCTGGCGGCGCCGCTGACCGACGCCCCCATGATCGACCGGCGGCTGGACGCGGTTGCGGGCTTCACGACCGACGCGGCGCTCCGCGCCGATCTCCGCGCGCTCCTGAAGCGGAGTCCCGACCTCGCCCGCGCGCTCTCCCGCCTCACCCTCGGTCGCGGCGGCCCGCGCGACCTCGCCGCGATCCGCGACGGCCTCTCGGCCGCCGCCGAGGTATCGGTGCGGCTCGGCCGTTCCCCGGACCTGCCTGAGGACATCCGGCTGGCCGGGCGCGATCTCGGCCATCATCAGGTCCTGATCGAGCGCTTCGGCCGCGCCCTGGCGCCGGAGCTGCCGCTTTTCGCCCGCGACGGCGGCTTCATCGCGCCAGGCTATGCCCCGGACCTCGACGAGCTGCGCTCGCTGCGCGATGAGAGCCGCAAGCTGATCGCCGGGCTTCAGACCAGGTATCAAGACGAGACCGGCATCTCTTTGCTCAAGATCCGGCACAACAATGTGCTCGGCTACTACATCGAGGCGACGGCGACCCATGCCGAGAAGATCCTCGGCAAGCCGGGCTTCATCCATCGCCAGACCATGGCGAATGCGGCGCGCTTCACCACGGTCGAGCTAGGCGAGCTCGAATCCAAGCTCTCCTCGGCCGCCGACAGGGCGCTCGCGGTCGAGCTTCGTCTGTTCGAGGACCTGGTCGGAGAGGTGGCGGCGCGAGCCGAGGCGGTCGCGCTGGCTGCCGATGCGCTGGCCCGGCTCGATGTCACGACGGCGCTGGCCGAGCTCGCAACCGAGCGGCGCCATGTGCGGCCGATGGTCGACGGCTCGAGCGCCCTCCGGATCAAGGCCGGGCGTCATCCGGTGGTCGAGGCGGCGCTCGCCTCGAGCGGCGAGCCCTTTGTCCCCAATGACTGCGATCTCGCCGACTCGCAACGGCTCTGGCTGCTTACCGGCCCCAACATGGCCGGCAAGTCGACCTTCCTCCGCCAGAACGCGCTGATCGTGCTGCTGGCGCAGATTGGGGCCTTCGTGCCGGCGGAGTCGGCGCATATCGGCGTGGTCGACCGGCTTTTCAGCCGCGTCGGCGCCGCCGACGACCTGGCGCGCGGGCGCTCGACCTTCATGGTCGAGATGGTCGAGACCGCGGCGATCCTGAACCAAGCGACGCAGCGATCGCTCGTGATCCTGGACGAGATCGGCCGCGGCACCGCCACCTTCGACGGGCTCTCGATCGCCTGGGCGACGCTGGAGCATCTGCACGAGGTCAATCGCTGCCGCGCGCTCTTCGCCACGCACTACCATGAGCTGACCGCACTCTCTTCACGCCTCGCCTCGCTCGCCTGCCGCACCATGCGGGTCAAGGAGTGGCAGGGCGACGTCGTCTTCCTGCACGAGGTCGCGGTCGGCGCCGCCGACCGCTCCTACGGCCTGCACGTCGCCCGGCTCGCCGGGCTGCCGGCCGGCGTTCTCGACCGCGCCGAGGAAGTCTTGCGCGCGCTCGAAACCGGAGAGCGCGCCGGATCGGCTGCCAAGCTCGCCGACGACCTGCCCCTCTTCGCCGCCGCGCGCCCGCAGTCAGGCAAGCTCCGCAGGGAAGAGTCGGCCGTCGAGACCGAGCTCGCTTCCGTGAACCCGGATGAGCTCTCGCCCAAAGAGGCGCTGGACGCGCTCTACCGGCTAAGGGCGATGCTGCCGTTGAAGAAATGAACGCGACGCAGCTCGTATCCCCGCCGCAGGCGGGGGAGGGTTCTGAAGGTCGGGCTCGCCCGGTGAACCTCGTCATGACCCTCCTCGTCCGCGACGAGGCGGACATCGTCGAGGCGAACATCCGCCATCATCTGAACATCGGCGTCCACCACATCGTTGCCACCGACAACGGCTCGACCGACGGCACCGTCGAGATCCTCGAAGGGTTCCAGCGCGACGGCGTCCTCTCGCTCCGCCACGACGCGGACGACACGTTCGACCAGGCCCGCATTACGACAGAGATGGCGCATCTCGCGCACGAGCGCTTCGGCGCCGAATGGGTGCTGTCCAACGACGCCGACGAGTTCTGGGGCGGGCCGCTGAAGCAGACCATTGCGGCAACGCCTGCCAACCTCCTCTTCTGCCGCCGTGCCAACCGGATTGCCGCGCGCGAGGAGGAGTGGTCCTTCGCCGCCGCACGATACCTCGCGGCCGCACCGAAGGCCGGGGCCCGCGCCGAGCTGCTACGGCCGATCCCGCCTAAGGTGCTGGTGCGCGCAACCGATCTCGTCCACCTCACCCAGGGCTGCCACAACGCCGAGATGCGCGAGGCGCGGCCGGCGCCGGCACGCGAGCTGCTGATCCGGCACTTTCCCGTGCGCGGGCGCGACCATTTCGCACGGAAGGCGATGGCCGGCGGCGCTGCTTATGCGCGCAACCTCACGCTCGACCCGAGGCTCGGCGCTCATTGGCGACGATGGCATCGCGAGATCGAGGATGGCAGGCTGGATGCGCTCTATGCCGAGGTGGTGCCGTCGCGCGAGGAGATCGCCGCGGCGCAAGCCGACGGAACGGTGATCGCCGACGGCACGTTGATATCGTCCGGAGGATTCCGACCATGAGCCACGCCAACGCCATTCCGACCGCGGCAACGCCCGAGCTGACACTGCAGGGGCTGCGCCGAACGCGACCTGCGCGACAGCGCCGCCTGCCCGAGCCCGGTCTCGGCGAGAAGCTCGCCGACCGCGTCGCCTCGAAGGTCGGATCATGGCGCTTCATCCTGCTGCAATCGATGGCGATCGGCGCCTGGATGATCGGCAACACGCTTGCCGGTGTGGCTGCGTGGGATCCCTTCCCCTACATACTGCTAAACCTGATGCTCTCGTTCCAAGCCGCCTACACGGCGCCGGTCATCATGATGAGCCAAAATCGCCAAGCGATGGTCGATCGGCACAACGCGCACAACGACTATCAGGTGAACCTCAAGTCCGAGCTCGAGATCGAGGAGCTGCACGAGAAGATCGACCTTCTCCGCGAGCAGGAGATCCTCGAGCTGACCCGCCTGGTGCGGGCGCTGTCGGAAAAGCTGGACGCGAGGTCCTAACCCGCCTGCCGCCTCGTCCGGCCTTACGCCGCCTTGGCGGGCGGCCGTTGCAGGATCGCCCAGACGGCATGCGCCATCGCGGCTACCGACAGCGCGACGGCGAGGAGCGTGACCTCGCTTGCGAGAATCGCTCCGATGCAGAGCGCAATGTTCAACGCCGCATGCACCCACAGCCGCGCGAGCAGAAGCGCAAGCGGCGGGAAGAGAACTGCGACGGCGAGAAGCAGCTCTCGGCTCATCCTAGTCCTTGAGAAAGCCGACGATCTCCTGCGTCTTCTTCAGGATCGGCTCGGCAATCTCGGTCGCGCGCTCGCCGCCGCGGCGGAGCACGGCGTCGACATGGTCGGGATCGGCCATCAAGCGCCGCATCTCGGCATTGATCGGGCCCAGCACCGAGACGGCGAGGTCGACCAGCTCCTTCTTGAAGTGCGAAAACGGCTGTCCCGCGAATTGCCGGACTGCATCTCCCTTGAGGCCGTCGGAGAGCGCCGCGTAGATCGTCAGCAGGTTGTCGGCCTCTGGTCGACCTTCGAGGCCCTTTTCATCCTCGGGCAACGGGTGCGGGTCGGTCTTCGCCTTCTGGATCTTGAGCGCGATCGTATCCGCATCGTCGGTCAGATTGATGCGCGAATAATCGGAAGCGTCAGACTTCGACATCTTTTTGGTGCCGTCGCGAAGGCTCATGACGCGCGTCGCCTCGCCGAGGATCATCGGCTCCGGCAGCGGGAAGAATTCGACGCCATACATCGAGTTGAAGGCCTGGGCGATGTCGCGCGTCAGCTCGACATGCTGCTTCTGGTCCTCGCCGACGGGAACGCCGTTGGCGTGATAGAGCAGGATGTCGGCCGCCATCAGCACCGGATAGGCGTAGAGCCCGACCAGCGCGTTCTCACGGTTCTTGCCGGCCTTGTCCTTGAACTGCGTCATGCGGTTGAGCCAGCCGATGCGGGCGACGCAGTTGAAGATCCAGGCCAGCTCGGAATGCGCGCGCACGCGGCTTTGGTTGAACAGGATGTGCTCATCGGCATCGATGCCGGCGGCGAGATAGGCGGCCGCGACCTCGCGCGTGGCCGAGCGCAGCTCCTTCGGGTCCTGCGGCATGGTAATCGCGTGCAGGTCGACAACGCAGTAGATGCACTTCGCCTGGGACTGCAGCTTCACCCAGTTCTTGAGCGCCCCCAAATAGTTGCCGAGGTGCAGGTTTCCGGTCGGTTGCATGCCGGAGAAAATCAGAGAGACGGCCACGAAACGGACTCCTGGAGCGGGCGGACGCCGTTTATCCCCGTATCGGCGGGCCGGGTCAATGGTTGCGGAAGCCCGGCGAACCGGCTCTGATCGGCTTCGGAGGAGGCGAGGCCATGCCCGACATCGATACCAACGCCTGGGGAATTTCCGATAAGGCGGCGCGGCTTCACAAGGACGCGCTGGTCTGGGACGAGCATTGCGGCTTCGCCTTCACGGGCCCCGGCTCGGCCGACGGCCTCGACCGCTGGCGGAATGCCGGCGTCGACTACCTCTCGATCAATGTCAGTTTCGACGTGACGCCCTGGGAGCTCGGCATCCAGGCGCTCTCCTACTATCGCCGCTGGGTGCGCGAGCATCCCGAGCTGCTGCTGCAGGTCGAGACCGTCGCCGACATCCATCGCGCCAAGCGCGAGGGCAAGCTCGCCATCACCTACGATATCGAGGGCATGAACGCGCTCGACGGAGATGCCGGCATGGTCGAGCTCTACTACCGGCTCGGCGTCCGCCACATGCTGTTCGCCTACAACCGCAACAATCTCGCCGGCGGCGGCTGCCATGAAGGGAACGCGGGCCTGACCGCCTTCGGCCGCGACGTCATCCGCGAGATGAATCGTGTCGGTATGGTCGTCGACTGCTCGCACACCGCGCACCGGACGACGATGGAGGCGATGGAGGTCTCGGACAAGCCGGTGATCTTCTCGCATTCGAATGCGCGCATGCTCTGGGACCACGAGCGCAATATCTGGGACGATCAGATCAAGGCCTGTGCGGCAACCGGAGGCGTGGTCGGCGTCACCGGCATCGGCCGGTTCCTCGGCAAGGACGGCGCCACCGTCGCCCATCTGGTCGAGCATATCGACCACATGGTCGAGCTGATCGGCCCCGACCATGTCGGCATCGGCATGGACACGATCTTCAGGAAGGACGACTTCTCGGACCTGCTCGAGAAGAACCGCGCTTTCTGGCCGGAACGCCAGTACCCGCCCGGCGGCGCCATCGGCTATGTTATGCCCGACGAGTTCCCGCGGGTGACGCAAGCGTTGATCGATCGGGGATACGACGAGAAGGCGATCCGCGGCATTCTCGGCGGCAACTTCCTTCGCGTCGCGACCCAGGTGTGGAAGTAGCTAACGCCGGAGCGCCCGCCTGAGGTCGGCAAGGCTCGCCGCCCCCGAGAGCAGCGCCAGCGCGCCGAAGACAGCGGCGCCGAAGGCAATGAGAATGGCAAGGCCTAGAACGCCGGCCGGCAGGTAGGGCCTCACCGCCCACACCGCGATGCCCATCGCGAGCGTGACGGCGAGGAGCCGCGGCAAGGTGCGGCGTGCCCGCGCGTCCAACGCGAAATGGCCGCGGCGGGAGAGCGTCGACCACAGCAGCGCGGCATTGACCCAGGCCGCGGCCGCGGTGCCGAGCGCGATGCCGACATGGCCGAAGGGCTTCATCAGCGCCAGGTTGAGGGCGAGGTTGACCGCGATCGAGACGGTGCCGAGCTTGACCGGCGTCGCCGTGTCCTCGCGCGCGAGAAACCCCGGCGCCAGCGCCTTGACCAGGACGAAGGCCGGCAAGCCGAGCGCATAGGCCGAAACCGCCTGGGCGGTCGCGATCGATTCGGGGCGGCCGAAGGCGCCGCGCTCGAACAGCACGATGACAATCGGCTCGGCCAGCGCGACAAGGCCCGCGGCGGCAGGCAGAACCAGCAGCAACGCCGCCTCGATCGCGCGGTTGTGGCTGGCGAGCGCCTTCGCCGGATCGGTCTTGAGCTCGGATGAAAGCAACGGCAGGAGCGCGGTGCCGACCGCGGTGCCGACCACGCCCAAGGGAAGCTGCGAGAGACGGTCGGCGTAGTAGAGATAGGAGACCGCGCCCTCGGCGATCAACGTCGCCAGGATCGTGCCGACGACGAGGTTGAGCTGGGTGACGCCGGCGCCGACGATACCGGGGCCCATGCGGCGGAACAGCCGGCGGATTTCGGGCGACAAGCGAGGCCAGGGCAGCACGAGACGGATGCCCTCACGCTGGCAGACGATGGCAAGGAACTGGAACTGAAGGACGCCGCCGACGATCACCGCCCAGGCGAAGGCATGGCCGGTGCCGATGCCGTGGCTGAGCAATGCCGGCGGCACGGCGAGCAGCGCGATGTTGAGCAGGATCGGCGCCGCCGCCATCGCCGCGAAACGGCGATGCGCGTTTAGCACCGCGCCCTGGAAGGCGGTCAGCGAGATCAGCAGCAGATAGGGAAAGGTGATGCGGCCGAGCTCGACCACGAGCGCCATCTGCTGCGGCTGGTCGGCAAAGCCGGGAGCGAGCGCGCGCATGATCCACGGCATCGCGGCCTCGCCGAGGAGGACGGCGACGGTCAGCACCGCGACCATCACCGCAAGCGTGTCCTCGGCGAAGCGCTGCGCCGCGATCCGGCTCTCGACCAGAAGCCGCGCATAGATCGGAACGAAGGCCGCCGCGAAGGCGCCCTCGGCCGAAAGCGCGCGGAAAAGGTTCGGCAGCCGGAAGGCGACGACGAAGGCATCCGCCACCGGCCCGGCGCCGAGCAGCGCCGCGAACAGGAGGTCGCGGAGGAAGCCGACGATGCGGCTCAGGAGCGTGTAGCTGCCGACGGTGGCGATGGAACGCAGCAACATGGCTAGAGCGGGGGCCGGTCGATCCACCCCCCACCCCATTCCTCCCCCGCAAGGGGGGAGGGTGCGCGATCGCGCCTGGTGTCCCCTCCCCCCTTGCAGGGGAGGGTTGGGGTTGGGGTGCTAGCGCCGATCACGATCTTCGCGAATGAGATCAGCCGAGTCGGTCTTGATCCGTCCTGAGGTCTTGGCCCGCCAATAGGCCGCTCGTCGGCGAAACTCTTCCGCGGTCTGCTTTCGCCTTTGCTTAGGTTGGTCTCTCTCGGAGTCCAACCGCGTGCGCTTGCCGCCGATCACTTTCTCTTTTTTGCTCATGCTCGCCCCCTACGCCGCCTGGCCCTTGGCAGCGGGCTTGCGCTTGGTGTCTGCCGGCGCTTCGGCCAGCACCTCGAGCAGGCGGGCGCGGATATCGACGAGCCGATGCTCGGCCTCGACCTTGAGGCCGAAGACGTCCTTCACATAGAAGACGTCGACGACGCGCTCGCCGTAAGTCGAGATCTTCGCGGTCGAGATCTGCAGATTGAGCTGCGTCAACGCCCGCGTAACCCGGAAGAGAAGGCCCGGCCGGTCCCGGCCGTTGACCTCGATCAGGGTGTGCGTGGCGCTCGCCTTGTTGTCGATCAGCACGCGCGGCGGCAGCGCCAGGGCGCGAGTCCGCGGCGCCTGCTTGGCGCGACGCGCCAGCTCCTCCAGCGTTTTCAGCTTGCCGTTCAGCGACTGCTCGATCAGCACGGAGAGCTTGGCGAGCTGGTTCGGACGCTCGACCGCCCTTCCCTCGCCGTCCTGGATGCCGAAAGTGTCGAGCGCCATGCCGTTGGCGAGCGTGTAGATGCGGGCATCGACGATGTTGGCGCCGGATACCGCGATGGCGCCGGCAATGCGCGAGAACAGGCCCGGATGGTCGGCGGTGTAGATGGTGATCTCGGTCACCGAGCGCCTGGGATCGACCTGGGTGTCGACGGCGAGCGGCGCCTTCTCGCGCTCAGCGCGATGGACCAGACGCGCGTGGCGCATGTGGGTGTCGGTATCGAGGCCGAGCCAATAGTCCGGAGATCCCTTGTCCGCATGCCGGACAAAATCCCCGTCGGACCAGTCCTTGAGCCGGTCGCGTAGCACCGCCTGCGCCTCGCGCACGCGCTCGGCCTTGCCGGCCTCCGGCGGCAACCCCAGCAGCACCTCTTCCGTCCGCCAGTAGAGCTCGCGCAGCAGCGTCGCCTTCCAGTTGTTCCAGATATTGGGTCCGACGCCGCGGATGTCGGCGACGGTGAGGCAGAGCAGCAGGCGCAGACGCTCCGGTGACTGCACGAGCGCAGCGAAATCGGAGATGGTCTTCGGATCGTTGATGTCGCGCTTGAAGGCGGTGTTGCTCATCGCGAGGTGATGCCGCACGAGCCAGGCGACGGATTCCGTCTCCTCAGCCGCAAGTCCGATCCGCGGGCCGAACTTGCGCGCGATCTCGGCACCGAGCTCGGAGTGGTCGCCGCCGCGGCCCTTGGCGATGTCGTGCAGAAGCAACGCCACATAGAGCGCGCGGCGCGACTGCACCTTGTGGATCACCTCGGCCGAGAGCGGATGGTCCGCCGTCAGCTTGCCATCCTCGATACGGTGAAGGATGCCGAGCGCGAACAGCGTGTGCTCGTCGACCGTGTAGACGTGATACATGTCGAACTGCATCTGAGCGACGACACGGCCGAAATCGGGAACGAATTGTCCGAAGACGCCGACCTCGTTCATGCGCCTCAAGATGCGCTCGGAATCGCGCGGCGCCGCCAGCACCTCGAGGAACAGGCGGTTCGCCTCGGCATTGCTGCGCAGTTTGGCATCGATACGGTCGAGATGCCGCGTGGCGAGCTGTAGCGTGCGCGGATGGATGTCGAGGTCGTGGCTCTGCGCCACATGGAAGAGGCGGAGAAGATCGATCGGATCCTTGGCGAAGGCGTCGTCGGAGGAAACGGCGAGCCGCTCGGCTTCGAGGACGAAGCCGCCGAGGTCGCGGCGCCTGAGCGAGAAGCGCGGCAGCTGGAAGCGCGGACGGCGCCGGTTCTGGCTCTCGATCGCCGCGCAGAGGATGCGCGTCAGATCGCCGACATCCTTGGCGACCAGGTAGTAATGCTTCATGAAGCGCTCGACGCCGCGCGTGCCGGCGTGGTCGCGATAGCCCATGCGCCCGCCGATCTCGCGCTGGACATCGAAGGTCAGCCGCTCCTCGGGCCGCCCGGCGACGAGGTGCAGATGGAAGCGCAGCGTCCATAGGAAGTGGTGCGCCTTGGCGAAGGTTCGCGCCTCGGCCTCGGTGATCACGCCCTTCCGCACCAGATCTTCGACGCCGTCGACGCGGTAGACGTATTTGGCGATCCAGAAGAGGGTGTGGAGGTCGCGAAGTCCGCCTTTGCTCTCCTTGATGTTGGGCTCGACCACGTAGCGCGAGTCGCCGAGCTTCTGGTGGCGCTTCTGCATCTCGGCGAGCTTGGCCTCGACGAATTCCTGCGCCGTGCCGGCGACGATCTCCTTGGCGAAGCGACGCTTGAGGTCCTGATGCAGCTTCTGCTCGCCCCAGATATAGCGCGCCTCCATCAGCGAGGTGCGGATGGTCATGTCGGCCTTGGCGAGGCGGATGCACTCCTCGACCGAGCGCACCGCGTGCCCGACCTTGAGACCCAGATCCCAGAGCACATAGAGGACCGACTCGACGATCTGCTCGGCCCGGGGCGTACGTTTGTAGGGAAGCAGGAACAGGAGGTCGATATCGGAGAAGGGTGCCAGCTCGCCGCGCCCGTAACCGCCGATCGCGACCAGCGCCAGGCGTTCGCCGTCGGTCGGGTTGGCGACCGGGAACAGCGTGGTCTCGGCTAGGTCGAACAGCACGCGCACCATCTGGTCCATCAGATAGGCGGTAGCGGCGGCGCAGGCGGGGCCGCTCTTCTCCTCATCCAGGCGGCGGGCGACCTCGGCGCGGCCCTCGGCCAGCGTGCGCTTCAGGGTCTCGACGATGCGCGCCCGGTCGAGCTTGCCTTCTTCGGCGAGCGCATCGAGCTCAGACGCGAGCTTGCGTCGGTTGACGATCCGGCGCGGCTCGACCAGGCCCTCGCGGCCGCGCAGTCCCGCCCGCGGGAGCGGCTCCGAGGTCTCGGCGAGGGCCGGCAGCGCCATGGCCTATAGATAGGGGAAACGATGCGCCCGCGAAAGGCGTTGCCGATCAGAGGAAGGTCGCGAGGTGGCGGATCACCGCGTCGTCCGAATAGGCACGCCGGAAGGTCTCAGCACCCTGCCGGCGCACCGCCTCATAGTCGCCGGCGCGGAACCGGCCATGGACTTCGCGCAGATCCTCGGCACCCTGGATCTCGACGAAGTCTTCACCGGGCGCCAGGTAGAACCGCGCATCCGGCGTGTATTCCTGGATCAGCAGGCGGCTGCCGCGCAGCACGTCGAAGGTGCGGCCGACCAGGATCCGGTCGCCGGTCGAGCGCATGGTCAGGCTGAGGCAGGCGGCCGTCTCGAGCAGGCGTTCGAGATAGAGCCCGTAGCTCGCCTCGACATCGAGCCCGTCCGGCTGCTGGCTGGTCAGCGCGATCTTCAGGTCCATGGCGCCGGCGAGTGCCGACAGGAGCCAGAAGTAGCGGTGATGATTATAGTCCTCGATCGCCCCGCAGAAGCCGATCGCCGGCAATGGCGCGGCAGCGGCGATGCCATCGAACACCCGGGCGAAGCCGGAAGGGAACGGGATCAGGCAGAATTTCTCACCCGCGATCGGCGCGGCGTCGCGGAGCGTCGGCGCCATCGCCCAGACGAGGTCGTAGCGGTCGATGCCGCGCGCGAGCTGCTCGCGAAAGCCCTTGCCCCAGGGATCGGGGACGAGCCGCCCCAGCCGCCGGGCAACCTGGCGCAACCGGTCGAGATGCGCCTGCTGCTTCTCCGGGTCCTTTCGGAACACCGTGTTCTCGTCGACCAGGACGAGATCGGCGGCACCGATCTCGCCCGGATCGCTTTCGCTCGGCACCAGACGGCAGACCACGCCGGCGCCGGTGAAGGCGGAGAGAAGGCGCTGGCCGAGGTCATAGCTGCGCGCGGACGCGCCGCCCGGAACGAGGACGACGATGGAGAGCGTCGGCGGCACACGCCCGGCGTAGTCGAAAGCGAGACGCGTCGGCACCGCAGCCTGTGCGGAGCCGCCGCGCGAGAAGGCATCGAAGACGGGATCGAAGCGCCGCGCGAAGTCGAGCAGGAGACCCGCCTTGCCGGGATCGAGCGTGCCTCCTTCGAGCGCGTGGCGAAAGCAGCCGACCAGCAGCTTGCGAAAGTCGTTTTCGGCGAAAAGGCGCGAGACCGACCGTGCGCCCTTTCCCGTGTCGAGGCGTGCCATCGCCGTTCGCGCGCGCGCCGCGTCTCCGGCATAGGCGGCGGCGAGGAAGTCGAAGGCGCCGGCGAGCGGATCGAAACCCGCATCGGCGGCGAAGCTGAGCAACCAGGGCGTCGGCGCTTCGGCGAGGAGCGACGGCGCAACCCTCAACCTGCGGCTGAAGGGTCGCTGGACCCGATAGCGCGTCACCCAATTCATCGGATTCACGAAGCTGTTCCCCAGCGCCGCCTCGGGCGGTGTCATACCGCGTCGCCGTGGTCTGCTGAACAACATTCAGGCGGTCGGCTTGCGGGCGAGATACTGTACTCAGGCGCAAGCCCGGAGACGCCCATGGACACCCCGCTTCTTCACGCTCGTCTTGGCAAGGCCGCCCGGACCTTCCTTGCCGGTCCGCATCGCCTGCTGATCGACGGCAAATGGGTCGAGGCACGTTCCGGCAAGACTTTCGAGACCTTCGATCCCGGCACCGGCCGGCTGATCGCGCGCGTCGCCGAGGCGGACGCCGCCGATGTCGATCTCGCCGTCGCCGCGGCACGACGCGCCTTCGAGACCGGGCCCTGGCCGAAGCTGAGCCCGGCCGAGCGCACGCGCGTCCTGTGGAAGCTCGCCGATCTGATGGAGGCGCACTGCGAGGAGCTGGCCGAGATCGAGACGCTCAACAACGGCAAGCCCTATCGGGAATCGCTGACCATCGACGTGCCAGACTGCATCAACGTGCTGCGGTATACCGCCGGCTGGGCGACCAAGATCACCGGCGAGACCATCCAGGTCTCCGCTCCCGGCGACTACCACGTCTATACGCTGCGCGAGCCGGTCGGCGTCGTCGGCCAGATCGTCCCTTGGAACTTTCCGCTGCAGGTGGCGGTGTGGAAGATCGCCCCGGCCCTGACCGCCGGCTGCACGGTGATCCTGAAGCCGGCGGAACAAACGCCGCTTTCCGCGCTGCGCCTCGGCCAGCTCATCCAGGAGGCGGGCTTCCCCGATGGCGTCGTCAACATCGTGACCGGCTTCGGCGCCGCCGGCGCCGCCATCGCCGCGCATCCCGATGTCGACAAGGTCTCGTTCACCGGATCGACCGAGGTCGGCCGGCTGATCGTCAAGGCGGCGGCGGGGAACCTCAAGCGCGTGTCGCTCGAGCTTGGCGGCAAGTCGCCCGCGATCGTCTTTCCCGATGCCGACATGGACGTGGCGATCCCCGGCACGGCGAGCGCGATCTTCTACACCACCGGCCAATGCTGCACGGCCGGCTCGCGCCTTTACATCCACAAGAAGGTCTACGACCGGGTGCTGGCCGGCGTTGCCGGCGAGGCCGCCAAGCTCAAGATCGGCCACGGTTTCGATCCGGATGCCAACCTCGGGCCAGTGATCTCCGACGAGCAGCTCCAGCGTATCACCGGCTACATCGCCGCCGGCCGCACGGAAGGTGCGGAGGTCGTGACCGGCGGGAAGCGCGTCGGCGAGACCGGTTGGTTCGTCGAGCCGACCATCCTTGCCAAGACGACCCCGGCGATGTCGGTGGTGCGCGAGGAGATCTTCGGCCCCGTCGTCTGCGCCATGCCGTTCGAGGACAGCGACCTCTACCGCATCGCGCGCGCGGCCAATGCCGGCGGCTACGGGCTTGCCGCCAGCATCTGGACACGCGACCTCGCCATCGCGCACAAGATGGCGAAGCGGCTCAAGGCCGGGAATGTCGGGATCAACAACCACAATTTCGCCGACCCGGCGCTTCCCTTCGGCGGCTACAAGCAGTCGGGATGGGGACGCGAGCTGGGATATGAGTCGATCCGGCTCTATACGGAGGTGAAGGCGGTCGCGGCTACCCTCTAGAGCGCGCAAACGACGGCAACGGCGTCAGGATTTCGGCGCGGTCTCGACTGTCTTCTTCAGCGCCGCCAGGCCGTCCTCGAACTGGCCGCCGACCAACTTGTCCATGTCGAGGAAAAGGCCGATCGCCTTGTCGACGAAGCCAGACCGGCTGACGAGGCTCCAGGTAATCTGGGTACGGTCGCCCTCGGCCTTCAATGCGAACGCGGCGACGGCGATGCCTTCCATGGGCCTCACGAAGTCGAGCTGGATCCTCACCAGCTCGTTGGCCCGGCTCTCGACGATGGTCGCGCGGCCCTCGCCGGCCTCACTGTTGCCAGCCCAGTTGTAGATGGCGCCCGCACCGGCAGGCGCACCGGAGTAGGTCTTCTTCATCGCCGGATCGATCTTCTCATAAGGCGACCAGGCGCCCCATTTGCGGAAGTCGTTTACCTGCGCGAAGACCGCCGGCGGCGGCGCGGCGATGGTCGTCGAGCGCGCGACACGCAGCTCCGACGGGCGCAGCGCGATGACGATCGCAAGCGTGACAACGAGTGCGGCGAGGCCAACCAGGATCTTGCGAAGCATTCACTCTTCTCCGTTTGCTTGTGCGCGCCAGCGGCGAGGATTACGCGGAAAATCCGCCGATGAAAGCGCACGCAGCTCGGCACGCATATGCTCGGCGTCGGAGACGAGCTTCTCGGTCGCCGCCTGGCAGCGCCGCCAGAGCGGCACCGCCTTGGCCAGCACCTTGCGGCCCGCCGCGGTGAGCCGGGCACGCCGGCTTCGCCGATCCTCGGCATCGACAACGACCTCGATCAATCCCAGCCGCTCGAGCGGCTTCAGGTTCGCGGTCACCGTCGTCCGGTCCATGTCGAGCACCGCGGAGATGGTCTGCATGCTGGGCGCTTCCTCGGCATTCAGCACCATCATCAGCGAGTATTGCCCGCTGGTCAGGCCGACCGGCCTCAGCGCCTCGTCATAGCGCCTGGCGACCGCACGCGCCGCCCGCTGCACATGCAGGCACATGCAGGAGATCCGCACCTTCGGCGTGATGTCATAGGTGAGTTCCGCGTCCCTGGTCACCGGCCAATCCTGTTGATATCAACCTACCCTGTCAAGCGCCGGGCCGCCGCGGTCAAGCGTCGACGATCACCTTGAAGCCGCCATAGCTGAAGCGCTTCATGTCGAAGGGCATGGGCGCGTTCATCATCTTCGCCATGCGCGGGTCAGCCATGACCTTGGCGTTGACCTTGTCACGATGGGCGCGCGACCTGTAGACGATCCAGGAGAAGACCACGGTCTCGTTCGGCTTGGTCTTGGCGAGCTTGAGGAAGGACACCCCGAACCTGGCCTTGAGGTCGTCGCCGACGCACTCCTTGTAGTCTAGGCAACCATGCTCGCGCCAGATCTTGCCGGCCTTCTTGGAGACACGCTTATAAGCGCCGACATTCTTCTTCTGCACGACGATGACGAATCCATCGGCATAAGCCATCCGATCTCTCCCGAGGGTCCGCAGCCTGCAGCCTGAGCTGCGTTGGCGCGCATTCTGTTGATATCAACCTATCTGTCAAGCTCTGCCACTCTCGGTCTGCATTCCGGCAAGGCGCGACTCGGGCCGAGGCCGGAGTCGCGCTATCCTCCCGGCTCAAACCGGGGAGAGCGCGATGGCGATCAGGGTCGGCGAAGGCGAGTGGAGCTACGAGGTCGTCGAGAACTGGGCGAAGCTGCCGCCCGGCTGGTCGTTCAAGGAGATCGGCGGCATCGGCTGCGACAGGAACGACAACGTCTATGTCTTCAATCGCGGCGAGCACCCGATGATCGTGTTCGACCGCGACGGCAATTTCCTCAAGAGCTGGGGCGAGGGCCGCTTCCCGCGCGCGCATGGCGTGCACATGGGACCAGACGACACGATCTGGCTCACCGACGATGCCGACCACACCGTCCGGCAATGCACGCTCGACGGCAAGGTGCTGCTTGAGCTCGGCATTCCCGGCAAGCCCGCGCCCTATATGAGCGGCGAGCCCTTCCACCGCTGCACGCACACGGCGCTCTCGCCCAAGGGCGAGATCTTCGTCGCCGACGGCTACGGCAATTCCTCGGTCCACAAATACGCGCCGAACGGCAAGCTGATCAAATCCTGGGGCGGGCCGGGCACCGATCCCGGCGAGTTCAACATCGTCCACAACATCACCTGCGATGCCGACGGCCTCGTCTATGTCGCCGATCGCGAGAACCACCGCGTGCAGATCTTCGACGGCGAGGGCCGCTACCAAGGCCAGTGGAACAACATGCACCGGCCCTGCGCGCTTTGCATGCCGCAGGGCAGGCGTCCGGTCTGCTATATCGGCGAGCTCGGCCCCGGCCTGTCGGTCAACCGCAACATGCCCAATATCGGCCCGCGCATCGCCGTCGTCGACCACACAGGCAAGCGCCTGGCGCGCATCGGCTCAAGCAAGGGCCCGGGCCTCGGCCCCGATGAGTTCCAGGCCCCGCACGGCATTGCCGTCGACAGCCGCGGAGACCTCTATGTGGGCGAGGTTTCCTGGACCAACTGGCCGACCTTCTATCCGGACAAGCCGCGGCCCGACGATCTCCGCTCGCTGCACAAATTCCGCAAGGTGGAGGCCGTGTGACGCCGGCTTCGCTTGGAGCGCGGCCAGCGGCGGGATAGCATTTCCTAAAGGAAACGCCGCGAGGAGAGGTTCGTCATGCGCATCTTCGCAACCGCCGTCGCGTTGTCGCTGATTGCCGCCACCGGCGCCCAGGCGCAGCCGAAGGTGCTGCGCTATGCACCGGCCGCCGACCTCACCCTGCTCGACCCGATGGTCGTGACCGCGCTGGTGACGGCCGAGTACGGCATGATGGTCTACGACACGCTGTTCGCGTTCGACGCGACGATGAACATGAAGCCGCAGATGGTGCATAACCACGCGGTGTCGCCGGACGGCCTCAGCTACTCCTTCAAGCTCCGCCCCGGCCTCAAGTTCCACAACGGCCAGCCCGTCACCTCGGGCGATGTCATCCCCTCGATCCGCCGCTTCATGAAGCGCGATCCGCTGGCGCGGCGCATGGAGGCCGCGCTTGCCTCCTTCGAGCCCGACGGCGCCGACGGTTTCAAGATGGTCTTCAAGCAGCCCTTCCCCTTCGTCGAGGCGGTGCTGGGCTGGAGCGGGTCCGGCATGGCCGCGATCTACCCGAAGGCCGATGCCGAAGCCGATGCGATGAAGCCGATCAGCGCCTCGATCGGCTCCGGCCCGTCCAAGTTCATCGCCTCGGAGTGGAAGGTCGGCGCCACCGCCGCCTGGGAGAAGAACGCCGACTACGTGCCGCGCCCGGAATCGCCGGACGGGCTATCCGGCGGCAAGATCCCGAAGCTCGACCGCATCGAGCTCAAATACATGCCGGATGCATCCACGCGCGGCAACGCGCTCAAGGTGGGCGAGATCGACCTGATCAGCCTCGTGCCGGTCGACCTGACGCGCATCTTCAAGGGCGATCCCAACATCGTCGTCGAGCGCATTGCCCAGATCGGCGGCGAAGGCGCGATCCGCATGAACCAGCTGCAGCCGCCGTTCAACAACCTGAAGGCCCGCCAGGCGCTGGCGCACACGATCGACCAGGCGGAATTCATGGCGGCGGCCTATGGCGATCCTGAGTGGTGGGAGCAGAAGGGTTGCTTCTCCTGGTTCGTCTGCGGCTCGGCCAACGGCATCGAGGCGGGCTCGGAACCCTATCGCAAGCCGGATCTCGCCAAGGCGACGCAGCTCCTGAAGGAGTCCGGCTATGACGGCAGGCCGCTGGTGATCCTGACGGTCACCGACGTTCCCTCGCAATACGGCATGGCCCAGGTGATGGCGGGCAACCTTCGCAAGATCGGCGCGAATGTCGATCTTCAGGCGGTCGATTTCGGCCAGCTCTTCGCCCGGCGCGAGAACCGCAAGACGCCGGCCGAAGGCGGCTGGAACCTGATCGTGCTCGGATACAGCGCCATGCAGCTCGCCTCGCCGCTCAACAACCCGGTGATCGACTCCTCCTGCGAGCGCGCGCCGTTCGGCTGGCCCTGCGATGAGACCATCGAGAAGCTGAAGACCGCCTATCTGAACGAGAGCGACCCGCTGAAGCGCAAGGCGGTCGTCGAGGACATCTCGAAGGCCGCCTGGAACTCGCTGCCCAGCATCCTGACCGGCATGTACTACAACGCGCTCGCCCGGCGATCCAACGTGACCGGCGTCGTGCGCGCCCCGCACCTCGTGTTCTGGAACGCGGAGAAGAGGTAGAGGCGTCGGCTAAAACCGCCGCTGCGCCATCCAGCCGCGGACCTTCTTGGTCCATTCGCTGTCGGGGTTGCCGTTGTCGAGGCTGATGTCGAAATGGTCGAAGCCCGCGAAGACCTTGTGCTCGATCGGGCTGCCGGCCGCCTTCATCGCCTCGACGAAGGGTATGCCGGACTTGAGCACATAGGGAAGGTCCCTCTCGCCCCAGGTGACGTAGAACGGGATGCGGTTGCCCTCGACATAGGTCTGCGGGCTCGCAACCGGCGCATCCTCGGGCCTCTCGAGCAGCGCCTTGCCGCGCGATTCGAGGTCGCCGATCTCGAATTTGTAGGTGCCGGCGACCGGCACGCAGCCGCGGATCGCGCGGCTCGGCACGCCCGCCTTCGCCAGGAGATCGCGTCTTAAGACCGCGAGGGCCGCGAGATGCGCGCCGGCCGAGTGCCCGCCGACGAACAGGCGCTCTGGATCGCCGCCATACCTAGCGATGTTCGTATGCACCCAGGCGATGGCCGCGATGGTGTCGTCGAGATGGGCGGGGAAACGCACCTGCGGGATCAGGCGGTAGGAGACTGATACGAAGATCGCCATGTCGGTGAAGGCCGGGGCCATATAGCCCATCCATTCCTTGTAGCCGAACTCCCAGCCGCCGCCGTGCAGGAAGACGAGCACCGGCAGATCACGGAGCTTGGCATCCCTCGCCAGGCAGAGATCGACCTTCTGCCAGTAGTTGTCGCCATAGGCCTGGTCGAGGACGGTGCGCTCGGTCCGCATCGCCGCGCGCGAGCGCTTGAGGCACTCGGCCGCATAGGCCTCGCCCTCGGGCCCCATCTTCTTCTGCTCAGGCAGGTTGTCGAATGCCATGGCGACCTCCGTTCGGACCGGCCCCAAAAGCTTACGCCGATTTCTTTTCGATTGCCCCTTGTGGAAAAGAGGGAATGCGCCTATGTCACACACATTGAGATTCGGCCGAACGACTTGGCCTCGCCGCGATCTGCGGCTCGACTGACGACCTTCTCCCAAAATCTCGACATGACCGGCCGCGCATGACTCGCGGCCTGACGACTCGTACGAAAAGGAAAGTTTCCCATGACGACGGGAACTGTTAAGTGGTTCAATGCGCAGAAGGGCTTCGGCTTCATTCAGCCGGAGACCGGCGACAAGGACGTCTTCGTCCATATCAGCGCCGTCGAGCGCGCCGGCCTCGGCACCCTCAAGGAGGGCCAGAAGGTCAGCTTCGACGTCGTCGCCGATCGGCGGACGGGCAAGTCTTCGGCCGACAATCTGCGCGCTGCATAAGCAGCGACAAGGATAGCCGCGATGCCCTGACCACGGATGTACTGGCAGGGCGGCCGCGGCAGATGGCCCGCGTCTGGATCTCCAGTCGCGGGCTTTTCCTTTTCTGGATAGCATCGCGCCCTCCGCCGCGGATCTGAGAGCGCCCCATGCCCTTCACCTTCGTCATGCTGCCGCCGCACACGGATGTCGCGCGCGACTGGGCCAGGCGTCTCGCCAAGGCCGTGCCGGAGATGAGGCTGCTGACGCCCGAGGGCGACAACGAGGCGGCGGTGGCGATCGCCGAGGCCGACGGTGCCTATGGCACGCCGACCGCATCGCTGCTGGCGAATGCGAAGAAACTCCGCTGGTGGCAGGCGCCGATGGCAGCACCGCCGGCCGGCTTCTACTCGGCCGAGGCGGTCGCGCATCCCGCCGCCTTCACCAACATGCGCGAGATCTACAACGACCATATCGGCGCGCACATCATGGCCTTCGTGCTCGCCTTCGCGCGCGACTTCCACACCTACCTGCCCCTGCAGCCGAAGCGCGAATGGAAGCCGAAGCCGATCGACACCGGCACCGTGCACCTGCCGGCCTCGACCATGCTGATCGTCGGCCTCGGCGGCATCGGCGCCGAGACGGCGCGGCTCGCCTCCGCCTTCGGCATGACCGTGATCGGCACCGACGCGCGCCGCAGCGCGCCGCCCGCCGGCGTCGCCCAGATGCACCGGCCGGAATCCCTCGATGCGCTGCTGCCGCTGGCCGACTTCGTCGTGCTGACCATCCCGCACACGCCGGCGACCGAAGGCCTGTTCAATCGCGAGAAGTTCCGCCGCATGAAGAAGAGCGCCTTCTTCATCAATATCGGCCGCGGCATGACCACGAAGCTGGACGATCTCGCGGCCGCCCTGAAAGCGGGCGAGATCGCGGGTGCCGCGCTCGATGTCTTCGAGCAGGAACCGCTGCCGAAGGACCACTCGCTCTGGACGCAGCCCAACGTCCTGATCACCCCGCACACCGCCGGCTTCGGCCCGCATCTGAACGAGCGCCGCTACGAGATCCTGCTCGACAATTGCCGGGCCATGGTCGCCGGAAAGCCGCTCCGCAACGTCGTCGACAAGGCGAATTGGTTCTGAGGCCCAGCGCCGATCCGACCACATCTCCGTGAGATGGCACCCTATTTATAAACAGGCGTACTAGCGACGGTTCGCCAACGGCGGGTGCCGAGCGTGCCAGAAATGTCAGTTAAATCAATAATTTGTGCGGACGCCGAGACGTAACGAGAGCTGAAACTAACCGAATGATTAGCGATTCCGTGAATAGCTGTCTTGACCAGGCTCTTGGTGAGGCCCGCGATCCCGCCGTAGAGTCCGCCTATGGATCCGATCGCTGCATACGCCAGCAACGTCTATACGCCGGTCGAGCCGATCGCGCCGGCCGTGCGACGGGAAGGCGGCAATCCGGGCGAGGGCGGCACGAGTCGCTTCCGGGCCTCCGAAGGTCACTCGCATGGCGAGCTGTCCTCGACCTGCCCCACCTGCGGCCACAGACTCAACCTCTCGGTCTGATCTCCCAGGCGTGCCGTGCCGGCTGACGTCGTCATCGTCGGCGGCGGCGGCGTCGGCTCGTCCGTTGCCTATCACCTGACGGCACGGCCGGATTTCTCCGGCAAGGTCGTCGTCGTCGAGCGCGATCCGAGCTACGCGACCGCGTCGACCGCGCTTTCCGCCGGTGGCGTCCGCCAGCAATTCTCGACGCCGGAGAATATCCGCCTCTCGCTCTATGGCGCGCATTTCATCCGCGACATCGGCCGCCTGCTCGAAGTCGAAGGCGATCGGCCGGACATCAACTTCATCGAGGGCGGCTATCTGTTCCTCGCCTCCGCCTCGGGCGCGCCGGTGCTTGAGGCCAATCACGCGCTCCAGAAGCGCGAGGGCGCCGACAACACGCTTCTCGACCCGACTGCGCTGAAGACGCGCTTCCCTTGGCTGGCAATCGACGGGCTCGCCCTGGGGTCGCTGGGGCTGTCGATGGAAGGCTGGTTCGATCCCTATGGGCTGCTGCAGGCCCTCAAGCGCAAGGCAAGGGCGCAGGGCGTAACCTACGTCACCGATACGGCGGTCGGCCTCGAGCGATCGGGCGAACGCATCTCTGCGGTGACGCTCGCCTCGGGCGAGCGCATCGCCGGCCGGTGGATCGTCAACGCTGCCGGACCCCATGCCGGCAAGCTCGCGGCGATGGCGGGCCTTGATCTCCCGGTCGTGCCGAGAAAGCGCTTCGTCTATGTCTTCGACTGCCGCGAGAAGCTCGCTCCGCGCGTGCCGCTCCTGATCGATCCCTCCGGCGTCTGGGTCAGGACCGAGGGCGCGGGATATATCGGCGGCATCTCGCCGCCCGAGGACCAGGACCCGGACTGTGAGGATCTCGAAATCTCCTACGATCTCTGGGAAGACATCGTGTGGCCGACGCTGGCCGAGCGCATTCCCGCCTTCGAGGCGGTCAAGCTGCAGCGCGCCTGGGCAGGCCACTACGACTACAACACGCTGGATCAGAACGGCATCATCGGCGCTCATCCCGACGTGCCGAACTTCCTGCTCGCCAACGGCTTCTCCGGCCACGGCATCCAGCAAGCGCCCGCCACCGGCCGCGCCATCGCGGAGCTGATCTGCGTGGGCCGGTTTACGACGATCGATTTGACGAGATTCGGGTACGAGCGGATTCGTCGAGGCGAGCCGCTGACGGAGTTGAACGTCGTCTAAAGCTTGAATCTGCGGTCGCTCGCTTAGTGGCGTAAATGCCTCGGAAGTCGGCTTCGCTGCGCTTTGCCGTCTTCCTGTGCATTTCCGCGCTCGCGTATCGTCCGCGAGCGCGGGATGCAAGCTAAGGCGAAAGTGCGCTCTTGCGCACGCAAGCCTTAGCGCAGCAGCACGCACCAAGCGAGCGTCTGTAGACTCAAGCCTTTTCGAGTCTCTTTTCCATGTTCACGAACGTCGGCCGCGCATAGCCCGGATGCGCCTCCCGCGTCGTCTCCACGAACCCGCACGCCGCGAAGAGCCTGCGGTTGTCCACGAGCACGAGGCGAGTCGAGAGAAAGAGCCGAGCGAGGTTTCGTGCCCGGGCTTCCTTCTCCGCCGCCGCGATCATGCGCTTGGCCAGGCCCTGGCCGCGTGAATCCGGGTGCACCGCCACGCGGCCGACTTAGAGGCCGCCCTTTTCTTCCTTCCAGAGCAGGCACGCGACCGGCCCCTCGACGACGACGCCTCCGCCGCCTGCGTCGAAATGCGCGCGAACCGATACCTCGGTCTCCCGGAGCGCCGAGGGCAGCGGATCGGTCGCCACCGTCTGCCGCGAGAAGGCGAGACGGATGAGATCGGCGATCGTTGTTGAGTCTTCGGGTCGCGCCCGTCGAAGCGATCCGATCATGCGTCGAGTGCGACGCGCTCGCCCGAGTCGATCGACTTTCGCATCGCATCGAGCCGGCGCATGGCGAGCACGCCATCGGCGATCTCCGGCACATCCGCCGCCTCGCCGCGCACGCGCTTGAGGAAGCCCGCGAGCAGAGCGCGATAGCCCTTGTGATCCTCGTCGGCCGCGACGGTCGGGTTCGGCTCCCAGATCAGCGTGTCGGCCGCTTCCGTCATCGTCGCCGCCGCATCGTCGACCTTGAAGGCCGGGTTGCGGACATAGCGGACCTCGGTCACGTTCCGGACCTCGACGCGGCGGTGATCGCCCATCACCTGCCACCACTCGACCGGCGCACCGCGCGACTGCAGCGTCCCCATCGCCAGCGTCGCCAGCGCGCCCGAGCGGCAGTCGAGATCGAGATGCAGCAACAGCTTCCCCGGCGAGGCCTCGTGCCGGCGCACGCGCATCCCCGCAAGCGGCCCCATCAGCCAGGGCACCAGGTCGAGATAGTGGACGCAGTGATGCAGGTAGAAGCCGGCATAGTCCGGGTTGCCCTGGAAGTAGGTGGGCGCCGTCATGTAGTGGCCGAGAAAACCCGCGATCGGCCCGAACTCGGCTGCACGGATCAGGTTGAAGGCGACGCGGTTCGCGGTCGAGTGCCGCTTCATGAAGCCGACCACGGCGGGCTTCCTTGCGCGCTCGGCCGCGGCCTGGATCGCCTCGGCCTGGGCCGCCGTCGCGCCGGGCGGCTTCTCGATGAAGACCGGCAAGCCGCGGGCAAGGGCCTGCGGCGCCAGCTCGGCATGGACGGCCGGGCCGACCGCCATCCCGACGGCATCCAGGCCCGAATGGTCGAGGAGGTCGCGGGCGCGGGTATGGACGGCGGCGCCCGGCGCCAGGAGGCGTCCGCGTTCGAGCGCATCGGGCTGCGGATCGCAGATCGCCGCGATCTCGGCGCCGAGACCCGCCAGCTTCGGCAGCAGCATCGCCGAGGCGTGCCGGCCGAGCCCGATCCAGCCCAGCTTCATTCGGTTGACCAAGCGCGCGCTCTCACGCCGCGCGACCGCCGGCTGCGTCGAGGTACCGCCGCAGCAACTTCGCGCTGGCCGCGATGTCCTTGTCTTCGTCGCGCGCCGGCGGCCGCCACTGCGCCAGCGGCACGCCGAGCCTGTCATCCTCGCGTCGGAAAGGCTCGAGCGTGATCGGCCCCTTGTACTTGGCCGCGGCCAGCGCGTGGCAGACCGTGGCCCAGTCGATATGGCCGGAGCCGAGGAACCCGCGATGGTTCTCGTTCGCCTGGAAATGGACGAGGCGCTTGCCGGCGCGCTTGATCGCGCCCGCCATGTCGCTCTCCTCCATGTTCATGTGGAAGGTATCGAGCATGACGCCGAGCCCCGGCGCGCGGGCGAGCTGCACGAGCTCGACCGCATGGCGCGCGGTGTTGCAGAGATCGGTCTCGAAACGGTTGAGCGGCTCTATCGCGAGCACGACATCCAGCGAAGCGGCATAGACTCCGGCTTCGGCCAGCGCCTCGACCGCCCACTTGACCTTCTGCTGGCGCCTCTTCTCTTCCACCGGCGCCGGCGCGCGGCCGGCAAAGACCAGAGGAGCGCCGTAGATCGGGCCGCCGACGATGCGTGCGCCGACCGCGACCGCGACATCGACGCAGCGCTTCAGGTATTCGCGGCCTTCCTTGCGCGCGATCGCGCCTTCGGAGGAAGGATCGCGGCTCGAATTCATGCGCGCGGCGAGCGCTACGGCGAGTCCGGCATCCTCGATCGCGATCCTGAGCTCGCCGAGCGCGATCTCGCCCGGCTCCGGCACCAGCATCTCGATGAAGTCGAGCCCAGCCGCCTTGACGCGCTTGAGCAGCGGCAGATGCGCCTTGGTGAAAGGCCGCGCATAGGACATCGAGATGATCCCGACAGGGTTCATCGAGCGCGTCCTCTGCCACCCTCGCTGCGTTCGGGCCCCCACCCCAGCCCTCGCGACCCTCGGAACCCTCTCCCGGCTGCGAAGCAGACGGGGGAAGGCCGGGTGGGGGCGGCGCGAAACGCGGTCGTCATCGTCACGCCGGCGCCTTGCCGAGCGGAGCGCCGGCACCGGTGCGCTCGAGGATGAGGCCGTAGTGCTCGGTGCGACGGTGCTTGGCGAAGTTGAAGATCGACTCCTTATAGCTCTTGCAGCGGTCGAGATCGCAGACGGCGACCGCGACCTCGTCGTCGAGGCTCGTGCATTGCGCGACGATCTCGCCCGAGGGTGCGATGATGCAGCTCTGGCCGATCTGATCGACGCCTTCCTCGACCCCGCATTTGGCGACGCCGACGACCCAGGTGCCGTTCTGGTAGGCGCCCGACTGCATCGAGAGATGGTTATGGAAGTTGCCGAGGTCGTCGGTCTCCGGCATCGCCGGGTTGTGCGTCGGGGTGTTGTATCCGAGCATGACCAGCTCGACACCCTGGAGCCCCATGACGCGGTAGGTCTCGGGCCAGCGGCGGTCGTTGCAGATGGCGAGGCCCATCCTGCCGCCCATCGTTTCCCACACCGGGAAACCCAGATCGCCGACCTCGAAGTAGCGTTTCTCCAGGTTCTGGAAGGGATAGCCCGGCTTGTAGTCGGTGACGCCCGGCAGATGTACCTTGCGGTACTTGCCGACGATGCGGCCCTGCTTGTCGACGAGGATGGCCGAGTTGAAGCGTCGCTTCTTCCCCGTGGAGAAATCGAGCTCGCAGTATCCGAGCTTGAAGCCGATCCCCATCTTCTTCGCCGCATCGAAGAGCGGCTGCGTCGCCGGCCCCGGCATCTCGCGCTCGAAGTAGGAATCGAGCTCGTCCTCGTCCTCGATCCACCAATGCGGGAAGAAGGCGGTCAGCGCCGCCTCGGTATAGACGACGATGTCGGCGCCCATCTTCTTCGCCTGCTCCATCATCGCGATCAGGCGCGCGACGACCTCCTGGCGCGGCTGCGTCTTCGGGATCGGGCCCATCTGGGCGGCGGCGACGATGAGGGGGCGGGACATGGGGTATCCTTCTCGATTAGACCGGCTCGGTCCGGACTATACCGAGGAAAGGCCGCTGGCCAGAAGGCGATCAGATTTCGCAGGTCGAGATGTCAACACCGTCGAGGCGGGCATGCAGCAGGTCGGCGCCGACCAAGCTGGTGCGGCGCAGCTTGCCGCTCTCGCGGCCTGAGCCGTCGCGCAGGGGCAGCACCCCGACGCCCGCATTGACCAGCGCCGCGCCCCGAAGCGTCGCTCCCCGCATCTGCGCGCCGACGAGGTTCGCCCGGCTGAGATCGGCGGCGGTCAGGTTGCAGCGATCGAGATTGGCCAGCACCAGCTCGGTACCCATCAGCTTGGCCCCGACCAGACGCGAGCCGGTGAGCACGATGCCCGAGAAGGCGCGGCCCGAAAGATCGAAGTAGCGAAGATCGGCATTGATCAGCTCGGCACGGCGGCCGCTCTGGCCGCCCGAGCGCAACCACTCCTCGTGTCCGTCTAGGGCGTGGCCGAGCTCGACGGGAAAACTCTCGCGCAGGATCATCGGCAGCGCATCGCCAAAGGTCGAGCGCTCGAGACTGGCGCCGTCGAGCTTCGCCTTGTCGAGCGTGGCGCCCGCGAAGCTGGCGCCCTCTCCCCTGGCATTGAGCAGGCTGGCGCCGGTCAGGTTGGCGCCGACGAAGGCCGCTCTGTCTACATGGGCGTCAACGAGGTTGGCGCCGCTGAGGTCGGTGTAGGAGAGGTCGGCGCCGGAGAGATTGGCGCCGAACAGGCTGGCGCCACCGAGGTCGGCGCCGATCAGGCTCGCGCCGCTCAGGTCGACGCCGGTCATCACGGCGCGCGTCGCAGTCGCGAACTCCATCAGGCATTCGGACAGGTCGCTGACCTCGAGTCCGATGGAGTTCGAGTTCGCGTCCAACATGACGCCACCGCGGAGATCGGCGCCGACCAGCTTGGCGCGATTAAGGTTGGCGCTGCGCAGGCAGACGCCGCGCAAGATCGCGTTGGTCAGGTTGGCGCCCTGTAGATCGGCGCCGCGGAGATCGGCGCCGAACAGATCGGCACCGGTGAGGTCGCACTGGGCGAGCCTCGCGTGGCTGAGGTTGGAGCCTGCGAGCCTGGCCTTGCACAGAACCTTGCCCTCGAAATTCATGCCCGAGAGGTTCTGGCGCGAGAGATCGGGCAGCGCGCCGGCAAGCCCGCCGCGCAACGCCTCTAGCGAGCGGCGCTGCAGCTCGTCCATAACTTGCTGGGCGTTACGCGTTTGCGACACCGGGCTCGCCCAGGGTCATCGTCGGGCCCCGCTCCGTTTCGCTTGCCGCAGGCGCCGACCCATTAGCGCCGACGGCGCCGACGACGTTGTAGGCCGTCTCAAAAGCCTAGCTCTACTAGAGGCCCGTTGCAATCAAAGTTGCTAAAATGCGAGAAGATTTGAGCCAACGGATGACCGGCTCCACCGCCGACGTCGCTACTATCACAACCTCGCTGCGCCAGGGGCTGACCAGACTCTGGCGTTTCGGCAGCAACGCGCTCGTGGCCTGGACGCCGTCGGCGACCGGCATCGAGATCCTGACGGTGCCGACCATACGGCTGTTCGAGCAGGGCCATTTGCACCGGCGCATCTTCGCTGGCGACCGGCTGGCGAGCCGGCGAACCTTCGCGGAGATCGCCGAAGCGTTGAACATTCAACCGATTGAGTTCAGGCTCGCCGCGCCGGTCGGCGCCAGTGTCGGCGAGATTCCGATCGAAAGCGTCGAAGGAACGATCTCCCCCTTCACAGTGACCCGTACCGAGCAGCGGGCTGTGTTCCTAATCGACATTGTCGGCTTCTCGAAACTTGCGCCCGAGCAGCAGGCGAGCCAGCTCACCACCATGGAGTTCGCGTTGAACCTTGCCTCCGAGATGATGAATCGTCGCGGCGACAAGGTCTCGCTGCACCGCTCGACAACTGGCGACGGTTTTTATGTCTGGAACGCCGACAAGGGACTCGAAGCCGATGTCGCGCTGTTCGGCACGATGGCGCTGTTCCTGACCTTCATCGGATCGCTGAAGCGCACGGCCTCGTCGAGCAGCGTGCCAACGGTGCGCACCTGCTTCGGCATCAGCAGCCATTACACCTACCGCCAGCCTAATTCGGACGGGCTCCTGGTCAACGAGTTCATCGTCGGCGATGTCACCATCTCGCTCGCTCGCCTGATCGACACGGCGCGCGCCAACCAGATACTGGTCGGCGGCTTCACACGCAGGGCCGATAACGGCGGCGCACACGGAGTCGCCGAGTTCCTTGAGCTGGCGTTGGCGCGGCTTTCCTGGATGCAGGGCTTCAGCGTGCTAGGCGCCACGATCGACCGCATCACGCTCTACCTCACCGGGCCGCGCGCCGAGGACGGCGGTTTCCGTGCCCAGCGGCTTCGCGTCGTCGACAAGCATGGCATCAAGCATGACTGTTTCAACCTGAAGCTCAACGTCTTCCCGAGCGCCGGCGAACCCTTTTACTATGGGCTCCAGCACACCGAACTCTGACGCCGCATGGCGAGGCGGGACGACCCGCGCGCCAACCTCTGCTCCAGAGCCACCGGGAGTCGCTTGCCACGGGCCTGAGTCTACACCTCTGCGACGGCGCCAGAGCCGAACGGTCGATCTAGATGCGAAGGTCGTCCAGCCGGGCGGCTGTTATCTCGACCACCGAATGATCCGGCGCCTTTTTCAGCACCAGGTCGGCGGCGGCGCGGTCGTCCGTGATGTGATTGCGGAGATTGGGCAGGTTGATTTTGGCCCAGGCGTTCCGAGCGAACTCCACCCGCTTCGGCTCATCGAAGTCGCGATAGGCGTAGTAGAAGGAATTGGGATTGTCGACGCCAGCGACCATTAGCGGCAGCAGGCGGTCGATGAACCACTTTTCGATCGAGGCCTCCTCCGCGTCGAGATAGACGAGGCAGTCGATCAGGCGCGGCGAGCCGGACTCCTCGATCCGCGCGAGGTGCAGCCCGTCCAGGACAACGACGTCGGGCGCCGAGACGGCATGGACCTTCTCGCGGTTGACATCGTAGGTGAAGTGCGAGTAGAGCGGCACCTCGACATGCTCGCCGCGCCGGATCGCGGCGACGGCCTTGCGCAGCGCCTCTACGTCGAAGGACTCCGGAAACCCCTTGCGCCGCCGGAGGCCGCGTTCGGCCAGCACGCTGTTGGGGAAGAGGAACCCGTCGGTCGAGACGATCTCGACCTTCAGCCCGTCCGGCAGCGCTGCGATCGCCTGGCCGAGCGTGCGGGTGAAGGTGCTCTTGCCGACGGCGACGGAGCCGGCGACGCCGATGACGAAAGGCGGCCGCGCCGGCCGCCATTTCAGGATCTCGCTGAGAATCGCCTCGGTCCCCGGCATGGCATCCTATTAGTACGGAAGCCGGGGTGGGCGCGCACCCCCTTCGATGGAAGATCGAGGCGCGACGTAACTCTGGGGAAAGTTTACCGATGGCGACCTTTCTCGCGACCGCCGCGCTCGCTCAGACGGCCGGATGGTCCCGCCGATGAGCGGCGACCGGCCGGCCGACTGGAGCGACCGCTCCTACTATCTGGCGATGCGCGACGGCGTCAGGCTCGCCGTCTCGCTCTACTTCCCCGACGGCGTGTTGCCGAAGGAGCCGGTGCCGGTCCTCCTGATCCAGACGCGCTACGGCCGCGCCGGCGTGCGCCGCAAAGGCCAGCCGCGCTCGCTGGACCCGTGGCTCGCGGCCGGCTTCGTCGTTGCCGTGGTCGATGTGCGCGGCTCGACATCCTCCTTCGGCGCGCGCACCACCGAGCTCGGGCCCGAGGAGCAGGCGGACATGGACGAGATCATCGCGCATGTCGCCGCCGCGCCGTGGTCGTCGGGCAAGGTGATCGCGACCGGCGTCTCCTACACCGCCAACACCGCCGACATGGCGACGAGCCGGCCGGCGCCGGCGCTCATCGCGGCAATCCCGCGCCAGACGGATTTCGATTTCTGGGAGCTGTTCTGGCCGGGCGGCATCTTCAACCGCACCATGTTCCGGCACTGGATGGGCGGGATCTACGAAACCGATTTCGGGCGACCGCGCACGCGCATGGGCGCGGTCGCGAACCCGGCGGAGGCGGGCCTCGATGCGCGCGAGCGGCCGGGGGACAGCCGCGGTCTCTTTCCGACCCTGCAGCCGGTCGACTAGGACGCCGACGGCGCACTCCTGAACCATGCGCTCCGCTCACGCGAGCAGCTTCGTCCGCACTGGACCGTCGAGGACTACGACGCGATCGAGTTCCGCGACGATCGTGCGGCGAACGGCTCCTCTTTCTTCGACGGCTGCTGCGGCTCGAAGGTCGACGCGGTGCGCCGAGAAAAGAAGCCGGTGCAGTACTGGGGTTCCTGGATCGACTGCAACACGGCCGAGGCCGCGCTCAGCCGCTTCCGTTCGGCCCCCGACGTGCCGGCCGAACTCATCATCACCGCCAACACCCATGGCGGCGAGAAGCGCGCCGATCCGCTGCTGCCCGAGATCGAGGCGCCGATGCCGACGCTCGCGGAGCAGGAACGCCTGACCGTCGGCTTCGCCAACCGTGCGCTCGGCGGCACGGTGCCGGACCGACGCATCCGCTACTATGTGCTCGGCGCCGGAGAGATGCGGGAGACGACCGCGTGGCCGCCGCCGGAGAGCCAGCGCTATCGCCTCTATCTCGACGAGTTCCGCAGCCTCGACGGGCGTCCGCCGGCGCCGGGCCTCGACTCCTACGAGGTCGACGCGAGCGCGAGCACCGGCGCGTCCAACCGATGGTGCTGGATCGACCGGCCGAGCTATCCCGATCGGCGCGACGAGGACCGCAGGCTGCTCACCTATGACAGCGGGCCCTTCGACGAGGACCGCCTGCTAGTACCCGGAATCACAATTGGCTGATACGTCGGTCTTTGAAGCGGCGTTGATGGACGTTTGTCTTGGTCCAGACGAACGGCTTGGCGTTCTGGTTGTAGGTTTGGATGAAAGCATCGATGTGCTCCCGGAGCTGCTTGAT
>Ga0194131_10001573_pt1 | contig 38849 bp, 33 predicted proteins | sample TA2KigO120mmetaG_FD_148631 | JGI IMG/M metagenome (GOLD analysis project Ga0194131, IMG submission 148631) | Freshwater microbial communities from Lake Tanganyika, Tanzania - TA2015053 Kigoma Offshore 120m | ecosystem: Environmental > Aquatic > Freshwater > Lake | place: Tanzania: Lake...
AGACTCCCCCACCCGCCTGCGGCGTGAAGTTGAATGATGTTCCGCCGGATGGTGTGTTCACGGTTGTCGCGATCACACCGGAGCCCGCGTCCGCGTAGAGCGACCATGTGTCGTAGGCGAGGAAGTGCCAGCGGAAGAGAATGGTGCCGCCCCCGCCCCATGCGTTCGCCACAGGCTGTGCGATGTAATCGCCTTCGATCTGAAAGTCGACGGAGAGGTTGTCGATGATGAAGTAGGAGGCGCTGATGCCGAACTCGACCTGCTCAGCGGCTTCGAAGTCCGTCATGCCGCCGAGCAGCACTTGCCAACGCCATGTGTCCTTCGTGCCGAACGCGGGCTTGGTCGGTGCTGCGTTCGTCGGTTCGGTCGGCGCGATCTGCGCGCCTGCGTTCACGACAGGTTCGAAAGTGAACGCTGGGGTCTCTGCGTGCGCAGCGAAGCAGAGGCAGAGGGCAAGCGTGGCGGAGAGCCGCATGGTGTCGGGAAGGTAGTGCATGAAAAAGCCGCTCGGTCGCTCCGACACGACCGAACGGCGTTTCGATCAGCCTCGCTGCCGAGGCTGCAAAGAAGGCAACCAATTGGGGGACTCATCACGCTATCCTGCCCCGTGGCGCGGAGTCAACACCTGCGCAATTTCAGGCATTTTTCAGCCTTTTTTCCCATTTCCTCGCATGCCCAAAGCACCCCGCACTTCCCCCGCCAAGGTCCCCCCCGTGGGGGCGCGGATCGATGTCGTGCTCTGCGTTCTGCTGCGCAGTGTGCAGGGATGCGTACAGGTGCTCGTGGCGCGACGCGCACTCGACAGTGAGATCCTTCCGGGAGCCTGGGAGTTGCCGGGCGGCAAGATTGCGCCGGGCGAGAGCGCGCGTGACGCAGGGGCACGCGAACTGCTGGAGGAAGTTGCGGTGGACTGCACCGATGCCGCACACGAATGGCAAGACCTTGCTGTCGTAGAGCCTCCTCCGCCCGAAGGTCGCTCTGCCCCACGCTTTCATCTGCAGGCGGTTCAGTTGCCGTCAGGTGTCGTGCCGAAGGCGATTGCAGCGCGTTCGATTGCTTGGGTCGATGTCAAGTCGCTGGCGTGTGTTGACTGGCCAGACACCACCCGTCCCGCGATCGATGCTGTGATCGCAGCGCACGGGCGCTAGGGAGCGCGCAAGGAACTGGATCGTCACGGGCGAGGCGGCAAGACTTCCGTCGGCGGCACGGGAACTTCTGCAGACCCCTTCCCCGGCAGCGCTCCCTGCACCTCGCCGGAGCCCATCTCCGCTGGCTTCATCTTGGGCGCAGGTGTCCCTGCCTTGCTTGGCGGCACGGCTCCACTTCGGACGGTGGTTTCGGCATCCGCGAGACTCTTGTCTTCGAGCACTGCCATCCGCATCGAGCGAGCGCGTTCAAAGAGACTTGAGAAATTGTGATCCGCAGGCACGAAAGTGAAATGCCACTCGACGCGGCTCTCGAGATTGAGTGGCGCGATCTCGCTCACGAGATCGGCGCCGATGAAATCCCAGAACGGTGCCGAGGCTGTGCCGGAGCCGACAATCGATTCGTAGCCGTCAAGCTTCAAGCGCACGTCGTACTCGCCGTAGAAGAGGAAGTCGACCTCGCAGGGCGTTCGCCCGACCTCGCGTTCGTTGACATACACGAGTGCTTCCGATGGCGTGGATGTGATCGCGATGGTGCGGCGCACGCATGCGGGCGCCGCGAGCATGAGCAGCGAGAGCCCGAGGGTGAGAACGGTCTTGTGCACGCCGCCGATTCTATCGCCGCGGCGCGCTTACACTCTGCGGGTCGTGCCCCTCCTTGAAGCGCATGGGTTGGTCAAGAGTTACAACGGTCGCCGCGTGGTCGATCAGGTGTCGTTCCATGTCGACGCGGGCGAGATCGTGGGACTGCTCGGCCGCAATGGCGCGGGCAAGACCACGAGTTTCCGCATGGCGATTGGGATGATCACGCCCGAAGCGGGGCGCGTGATGTTCGACGGGAAGGATGTCACGAATGAACCGATGTACCGCCACGCCGCCGCAGGCATGGGCTATCTGTCTCAGGAGCCGAGTGTGTTTCAGCGATTGTCCGTCGAGGACAATCTGCTGGCGATCCTCGAGACACGACCGCTGACCCGAGCGCAGCGGCTGAAGGCATGCGATGATCTGCTCGGGCAATTCGGGCTGCAGCACAAGCGGCGCGAACAGGCGCGCACATGCTCTGGTGGTGAACGCCGCCGCCTTGAGATCGCACGCTCACTCATCACCAAGCCGCGACTGATACTTCTGGACGAACCATTCGCGGCAGTCGATCCGCACACCGTGGAGGAATTGCAGGGTGAAGTGCGGCGCCTTGCCGAGCAGGGCATTTCGATGCTTGTGACCGATCACAATGTGCAGCAGACGCTGCGCATCTGCAACCGCGCCTACATCATTCACGAGGGGAAGAACCTGCGCGATGGCGAACCGCGCAGCATCATCAACGATCCGCTTGTCCGCGAGGCATACCTCGCGTCGACCTTCCGCGGCGACGAGTTCGGTTGACTCGCGTCACGCCTGCACGCCAACGGTCGGTTCCACACGCACCTTCACCACGCGTGTTGGCGTGGATGACAGCACGGTGAAACGTCCGCCATGCGCGGCCAACGTGTCGCCCACCTGCGGGATGCGACCGAAGTGCGCGAGCAGCAGACCCGCGATGGTCGAGTACCCATCACCGTACGGCAGAACCAGTCCCGTCTCGGACGTGACGGTCTCCACAGGAATCCGCCCATCGACCTCCCAGCCCGCCGCAGCGCTTCCCGTGATGACAGGCTCGATCTCCGAGTGCGGCTCATGCTCGTCATAAATCTCACCCACGATCTCCTCGAGCACATCCTCGATCGTGACCAGACCTGCGGTGCCGCCGTACTCATCCACCACGAGCGCCAGATGAACCTCCGTGCGTTGGAACTCGGTCAGCAGCTCGCTGACGGGCTTCCCCTCGGGAACGCGAGACGGTTGCCGCAGCAGTGGACGGAGCACGAAGCCATCGGGTGGTGTGCCAAGAAGGCGCACCAGATCCTTCACATACAGAATGCCAATCACATTATCGAGCGCGCCCTCGTAGACAGGGATACGCGAGTGACCAGCCGTGGCGATGAATGCCCGAATGGCAGCGACATCATCGGTGTACGGGATGCCTTCGATCTGCGTGCGCGGCGTCATCACCTCGGACGCCACCGTGTTCCGAAACTCGACAGCGTTTCGAATGATGGTGGCGGCGAGCGGATCGATTCCGCCTGCGCGCGCAGTATCGGTGATCGTGTGCATCAGATCCTCCTCCGCGCGCTCATCAATCCGCGTGGCGCCAAAGAGCCGCCGGACCGCTTCATCAATTCCCCGTCCAAGCCAGAGGATCGGCCAGACCGACCAGAAGATCACCACCAGCAGCGGATGAAATGTGGTGATCAGTTGTACGCCCGCGTAGCGAGCGATCGCCCCCGCCGCGACAGTGCTCGTTGCCCACAGGATGGAGCCCGCCCACACCAGCGCCACGAGCACATCGGGCAGCGGCAGTCTCATCACCCCGTTTTGATCCAGATGCAGCAGCTCGAGCATGATCAGCAGCACGGACAATCGTCCGAAGGTTCGGTAGAACGCCACCGAGTGCTCAATGGCCGTTGTGTTCGCCGCGATCCAATCTGCGGCGCGTTCGCGCCCAGAGCGCGCAAAGCGGCGGTGCAGTTCGCTGATGCTTGTCTGCCCGAGCGCAAGATTGAGCGCAGAGAGCAGCGTGGTCGCCAATACCACCACGAAGAAACTGGTGAGATATGTGGGTTCCATCAGCGCCCTTCAGGGTAGACGCGACCAAGCCCGAGCGCCTGAAGCACCTGCACTTCCGCGGCGCGCATGCGCGCACACCCCGCATCATCGTCGTCTTTGTGTCCCGCGGCATGCAGAAGTCCGTGCACGAGGTAGAGCGCCAACTCATCCGCGTCCGAATGCCCAAGTTGCGATGCCCGCCGCTGCGCCTCGTCGTGGCAGATCGCAAGATCGACTTCAAGCCCCCCCGCTCCCTGCTCCACGAACGCCAGCACATCGGTCGTGCCCGCTTCATTCGCATGGCGTTCATGCAAGCTCGCCATCGCCGGATCGCGAAGAACGCGCACCGAGACCCGCACGAAGCGCACGCCCTCGCGCTGCGTCACCGCATCGACCGCAGCGACCGCGAGACGCTGCCAGTGTGCCGCATCGACCGGCGCCTCGCAGACGACCTCGACCAGCGTGGCGGGAGCTTTCACCGTGCGGAAAGATGCAGCGGAACGAACTTCGGCTTGACGCGCCGCTCGAATTCACCGCGGAACTTCTTCAGCATGGTGCGCACGAGCCAATTGTTGCCGTCGGCAAGACCGCAGATGGTGGTGCCTTCACCGAGCCCCATCGACCCAGCCACCTCGTCGAGCAGATCCAGATCCGCGGTGGTCGCATCGCCGCGCTCGATGCGCAGCAGCATCTTGTACATCCAGCCGGAACCTTCACGGCATGGCGTGCACTGACCGCACGACTCGTTCATGAAGAAACGCGCGCAGTTGCGCGTGACCGCGACCATGTCCGTGTCCTCATCGAACACCGTTGGGCATGCGGTACCGAGCCCAAGCACGCCGTAGTGGCGCCCGATGTCGAAGTCCATCGGCGCATCGAACTGGTCCGTGCCAAGAACGCCCATCGACACGCCGCCCGCGATCGCGCCCTTGAAGCGCTTGCCGCCGCGCATGCCACCGCAGTAATCGTCGACGAGCGTGCGCAGCGGAATGCCCAGCGGCGCTTCAAAGCAGCCGGGTCGCGCCACATGACCAGAGACGCCCATCAGCTTCGTTCCCCACGAGGGCTGTCCACCCGGCACGCCATTCGTGCCGATGGACTTCCACCACGCAAGACCGCGCCAGATGATGTCAGGCACCGCGGCGAGCGTTTCCACATTGTTGATGATGGTCGGGCGACCGAACAGCCCCTTCACGGCGGGGAACGGCGGCTTCACGCGCGGCCACCCGCGCTTGCCTTCGACCGCTTCCAGCAGCGCCGTCTCCTCGCCGCAGATGTACGCGCCCGCGCCTCGGTGGAGATAGCAGTCGACCGCGTGCTTCACCTTGCCGCGCAGCAGACCCTGCTTGCCGAAGATGCCCTTCGCATACGCCTCATCGATCGCGCGCTGCATCACGCGCGCCTGATGGTGGTACTCGCCGCGAATGAAGAAGTACGCCACATCCAGTTTGCACGCCCAGCACGCGATGGCGATCCCCTCGAGCACGAGATGCGGATCGAAATCCACGAGCAGGCGATCCTTGAACGTCCCCGGTTCCGCCTCGTCGCAGTTGATGCAGAGGTATCGATGACCCTTGCCATCATCGGGCGCCACGAACGACCACTTCAGTCCCGCCGAGAACCCCGCTCCGCCGCGCCCACGCACACACGCGTCCTTCACAAGCGCGACGACCGCCGCCGAGTCCATGTCGAGCGCCTTCTCGAGTCCCTTGTATCCATCCGTGCGCACGAACGCGTCGTAGTCCACCGTTCGGCGGTCCTTCGGGTCGCCGTGCGGGACGGATGGAATGCGTCGGGTCAGGATCGGCTCGGCAAGTCTCATGGGCTGTTCCTGTCTGGCGCGCCGCTGTCGTGCGCGTGTGGCTCGGGTGGGGCAACGATCTGATCGATGACGATGCGGCGGAGGGTCACATCACCCACCTGCTTCTCATGCATGACAGCCTGAACGGTATGCGTGTCTCGCGCCGCAGGCGCCACAGGCGTCCGGATCGCCTTCAGAACGTGCCCCACAAACGCGCCACAGTTGTGCGCCAGCGACGGCTGAGGCTTGTTCGCAGCGCCACTCATCCGTGCGCATCCTTCGCGGGCGCCTTCATCGCCTCGTCGATAAGCGCATCGACGCGCTCAACCGTGAGGCGTTCATGCAGCGTGTCGTTGAACAGCGCCACGGGCGCCGTGTCGCACGAGCCAAGGCATTCGAGCGTCAGCAGCGTGAAACGCCCATCCTCCGTCGTCTCGTGCGGCTCGATGCCGAGGCGCTCACGAACGCGGTCGAGAATCTCCTTGTGACCGCAGACCTCGCACGCGAACGTGTGGCAGACGCCGATCACGCACCGCCCCACGGGTTCGGTGGTGTACTCCTCGTAGAAGGAGACCGTGTCGAGCACTTCACTCGGCGCGATGCCGAGGAACGACGCGATCTCGAGCATCGCCTGCTGCGGGATGTGGCGATAGGTGTGCTGCACATCATGCAGGATCGGCATGAGCGCACCCTGCTTCACGGCGTACTTCGGCAGGATCGTGTCCGTCCAGCGCTGCAGCATCTGCGGCGTGCACCAGGGCTGCGCCCGCACGGGCACCTTCATCGTTGCGGAGGGCTTCGTCTTCCAGGACATGGTCGGTGTTCTCCGTTGGTCAGCGGTCCAGTTCCGCCGCGATGATGTTCAGCGATCCGAGCACGGCAACCGCATCGGCGAGTTGGTGCCCCTCGATCAGCCGCGGGAAGAGCTGGAAGTTGTAGAAGATCGGCGGGCGCACACGAACGCGGAAGGGGCAACGGCCTCCGTCCGCGACGATGAGGTAGCCAAGTTCTCCATTGGGTCCTTCGATCGCGCCATACGCCTCGCCCACGGGCGTTTCGAAGCCGCGGTTGTGCATGACGAGTTCGAACTGCTGGATCGTCGCCTCGATCGATCCGTACACATCGCCCTTGTCCGCCAAACGAACCTTGTTGTCGCCGACCGCATCGATCGGCCCCTTGGGGATTCGGTCGATCAACTGGCGGATGATCGTGACGGACTGCTTCATCTCCTCGAGCCGCACGTGGTATCGCGCGAGGCAGTCGCCCGTCGTCGCCACAGGGACGGAGAAGTGAACCGCGCTTGCGCCCTGCCCATCCCAGTTGTCCGCGAAGCAGAGGTACGGGTCGTCCTTGCGCACGTCGCGTCGCACGCCCGAAGCGCGTGCGCACGGTCCGGTCGCCCCCCATGCGATCGCGTCCGCTTCCGGCAGCGCGCCCACGCCTTCCAGTCGCTCCGTGAAGATGCGGTTTCGGTTCAACAGCGTTTCGACATCGCGCAGCGCCTTCGCCATGCGCACATCGATGAACTCGCGAACCATGCGAACGAACACATCATCGTCAGGCAGGTCGCGCCACGCGCCACCGACGCGCGTCCAATCGGGATGGAAGCGCTGACCGGAGACATACTCGAGGATGTCGTAGATGAATTCCCGTTCGTTGAAGCCGTACAGGAAGCTGGTGAACGCGCCCAAGTCGAGCCCCGCCGCGCCCACACACAGCAGGTGGTTCTGGATGCGCCCAAGTTCCCCCATGATCGTGCGGATCACCTTGCAGCGCGGGGTCAGCGTGACCCCCATCAGCCGCTCGCACGCCTCATGCCAGGCGACATCGTTGCAGATCGGCGACGCATAGTCCATGCGGCTGATCGTGCAGACATACTGGTTGTAGTCGTGATGCTCGCCGAGCTTCTCGAAGCCCGAGTGCAGGTAGCCGATGTGCGGCGTGGCACGCGCGACGCGTTCACCATCGAGCTCGAGCACGAGCCGAAGCGTGGTGTGCGTCGCGGGATGCTGCGGACCGAAGTTCAGCACCCAGCGGTCGGGCGACTGAAAGTGGTCCTTCAGATACTCGGTGCTCTCGATATCGAGTCCGTAGCCCTCATCGGGCTGCAAGGTGAACGGCATGGATCTTGAAGTATAGGAACTACCCTCGGAACACGGCGCCCAAACGCTGGCCAAGGACGGAACTCGCCGCGGCAAGCGTGGCGGCAAGCAGCAGCATCGCCCATGTCCCCATCGCGCTCGCGATGGCGGGTCCGTCACCGAGGCGGTCAAAGAGCGTGTAGATCGCCTTGGTCACCGGGTAGTTCGCTTCCCGCTGCGCAAGCAGCAGCGAATCGGAGACTTCCAGCATCGACAAACTGAACGCCAACAGCCCGCCTGCCACCATGTTCGCCGCCACGAGCGGAATGACCACGCGCCGCAGGGTGCGCGCAGGTCCCGCTCCGACGCTCGCCGCAGCTTCTTCGAGATCGACGGGCGTCTGCTCGAGTCCGGCCACGGTGGAACGCACGACATACGGCAACCGTCGGATCGCGTAGGCGATCACCAGAAACGGCACGGGGTTGGGCATCGCGCCGACGATGTTGCCCATCGCCGCAAGTGGTGCGTTCGACAGCCACGCCCACCACGAGCCGGGCATGACCGCCGACATCCACCCGAGCCACTCGGGCGCGCGCCCCGCAAATGGCCACGCAAGGCTCATCGAGACGAAGCCGAACGCCATCACGAGTCCAGGCACGGCGATCGGCAACATGATGAGCGCATCGAGCAGCCACCGCAGCGGCAGCTTCGTGCGAACCAGAATGCGCGCCGCCGCCACGCCGAGAATGAGATCGATCAGCACCGCGCAGCCAGCGAGGAAGAGCGAGTTGCGCACCGCTCCGGCCGCAAGCGGATGCTGCAGTGCCGCAGCAAAGTTGTCGAGTGTCCACGCCTGCGGCAGCACCGTGCCGTACCAACTGCCTGGAACGCTGAGCGCACTGAGCACAACACCAATGTGCGGCAGACATGCGATGCAACACACGCCGCCGATGAGCGCCCACGCGCCCACCGTTCCAAGCGGACCGAGCACGCGCTCGGTGCGCCGCACGGACGCCTTCGTCGATGCGCCGCCGCGCGTGCGCCCGAGCGTGGCGCGCCCCACGAGATAGATCGCGGTGGCAACGACGAACATGAGCAGCGTCAGCGCATAGGGCTGCCGCGAAACCTCGATCTCCTTCAGTCCATCGAAGATCTGCACGCTCGTCACGGTGCGGAAGCCAAGCATCAGCGGCGTGCCGAGTTCCGTGAAACTCCAGACGAACACGATCGTCGCCCCCGCGAAGAATCCAGGCCGCAGCATCGGCAGCGTGATGCGGCGGAACCGCCGCCACGGTCCCGCGCCGCAATTTCGCGCAGCCTCCTCCATCGCGGGATCGATGTTCGCAAGCGCCGCCAGCACATTCAGGAAGAGGATCGGATAGAGATGCAGCGCCTCGAGCAGCACGATGATGCCGAACCCACCGCCGCTGAGCAGATCGAGCGGCGGTCCCGTGCGTCCGAGGTGTCGCAGCAGTGCGTTCAAACTGCCTTCGTAACCGAGGATCGCCTCCATGCCGATCGCACCGACGAAGGGCGGCAGAATGAGCGGCGCCAGAAGCAGTGCGCTCAGCAGACCCTTGCCGCGAAAGGCGCACCGCGCACTCACGAGCGCCACGGGGAGCGCGATCACCGCAGCGAGCAGTGTGGTGCATACGGCGATGAAGAGTGCGTTGCGAAGCCCCGCCACCAGCTGCGGATCGCGGAGCACATCCCGCACGTGGAAGAGCGTCCAACCGCTGTCATCATGGAGCGCGCCCGAGACCGCGTGCCCGATCGGCACGATCAGGAAGCAGGTCAGGACTGCAAACAGGACGCCCATGATGAGCGCATCGGTTCGCCTCGGTCGCATCGGGTCGCAAGAGTAGAGCCTGCGCGGTTGGGCGCGGGGGTTGCCTGTCGGTGTCGATCAACAGTCGTTTCGATCAGCCCCAACTCGACAGCAGAACCGTGAGATCCGTGCCGTCGACAGTGCCGTCGCGGTTGATGTCCGCAATGCCGGGCGATCCCCATCCTCCAAGCAGAACCGCGAGATCCAATCCCCCGACCGCACCATCCTGATTCAGATCTGCCGCGCGTGGCGACACATACCACGCCAGCGCGAAGGGCGCGCCCGCCGTGCTCGACCCACCACGGGTCATCTGAATGATGTAATCGCCTGCTGCAAGGTCGCGCACATACAGGTGTTCGATGTTGTCGACCGCCGATCGGCTCGCCACATTGCCCGATCCGTAGAACGCCGCACCCGCCTCGCCTTCGAGCGGCACCGCGATGCCGTCCGTGCCGACCCGCAGCAGCGCGAGGCTGAGGTCTGCCAACTGTGGAACGGCTGTCGATGTTGTCGCCACGCGGTTCCACGCCGCGATCACCGACAGTTCGGGGGCTGACTGCGAGATCGTGAAACGCCAGAATCGCGTGGCGTTCGTGGCGGGAAGGTTTTCGAAGTCCCAGCCGATGATCGAGCCTGCCACCGCGGCGGCTGCGGTCGTCGCACCTGCAAACTCGCCGGCGGTCAGGAGGCGGTGGCTTCGATCGATGTTCACCAGGTCCGCACCCCACACCACATCGAGCGGCTTCACCGTCGAACCGCGCTGCGGGCCCGAGGCGACTGGATTGTTCGTCCATCCGGCGCGGTGCGTCGTGCCCGCAAGCAGGCACGCCTTGATGACCGTGGTTTCGTCGGCGTTTGGGTTGCTCGCGAGCGTGCTGAGTGCCGTGTCGTAAAGCAGCAGCGCCGCGGCGCCAACAACCGGCGCTGCCCAACTGGTGGCGCTTCCGGGCGCAACGATTTCGGGCTTCATCCGTCCAGGACCATCTGCGCCCGGCGGCAGATCACCGCGCGAATGCTCGCCATCCATGCGACCGACCGCGAGGCCGTTGTAACCCATCGCCATCAGTGGATAGGTCTGGCTCGTCGCACCGTTGTTCATTCCAACGCAGTACAGCGTGTCGTCGCGGTTCATCTGGAAGTCCGCGCGGCGAAGAACCTCGAGATCGCCCGCAGTCGGCGTGGTCCCCGTGAACCCCCCGATCCAACTGTGGTTGTAAACCTTCATGAGCGTCGAGGGCGGCGTGACCGGCGCAGCAGTCGATCCCTGCCCGTAGCGCAGATGCGATGAGATGAAACTGTTCACCTCATACAGGTAGATCGTGCCAACTCCGCGCGCGATGCTGTTGTTGCTGTAGTACACGCCCGCCACGGCTGTTGCGTGCGAACTGACGGCGGGCGTTCCACTTTGTGCGGAGAATGTCTTGCCCGAAAACTCCGGCAATGTCTGGTTGGGGCCGTAAGGAACAGGCGTGCCGCTTGCCTCTGGCGCCTCGCACTGCGCGGCGCGGACGCCGGAACCTGTGGGCACCGCCGCGCCAAGCCGGGCGACGAGTTCCTCGTACCCAATGTCATCGGCGAAGACGCTGAGTGAGCACAGTGCAGATGCGGCGACAGTTGCCCCGAGCGTTGCCACGGGTCGTGCAGCGCAACGGGCAGACTGATACCGAGAGCTCCGCAACCGCTTGTTCATGTCCCTACCCTAGCATTGCCCCGCCCCGAAGCAAAATGAAGTCGCAAAAACCACCCATTTTGGTCACAGAAAAACTGGCTGAGGCGCCCTTGGCGTGGCTCAAGCGGGCCGCGCAGGTCACGGAAGCGGCGCCGAACACCCCCGCCTTCGCGGCAGCCGCTCCGGCGGCACTCGGTCTTGTGGTTCGCACCTACACGACCGTGGACGATGCGCTGCTCGCGCGGTTGCCCGCGCTCCGTGTGGTGGGGCGCGCGGGCGTCGGCGTGGACAACATCGATCTCGTGGCATGCGCCCGCCGCGGCGTGATGGTCGTGAATACTCCAGACGCCAACACGCAGGCTGTCGTGGAGTATGTGCTCTGCCTGCTGTGCGACGCGCTCCGACCGCGCGTGTTCCTCGACCGTGCACTCGACCAAGCTGCATGGGACGCCGCGCGCAGCGAGATTGCTGCCCAGCGGCAGATGAGCGAACTCACGCTTGGGATTCTTGGCGTGGGACGCATCGGAACGCGCCTCGCGCAAGTCGCCGCAGCGATCGGCTTCCGTGTGCTGCTCCATGATTTGCGCGAGATCGATGCGTCGCAGTGCGGCGGCGGCGAGATCGTTCCACTGAGCAGGCTGCTCGCCGAGAGCAATGTCATCAGCGTTCATGTGGATGGGCGACCATCCAATCGAAACTTCCTCAGCGCCGATCGGCTCGCGCAGATGCGACCCGATGTGCTACTCATCAACACCTCGCGCGGGATGGTGCTTCCTGCGAGCGATCTCGCGGGGTTCCTCGGGGCGAATCCGCTCGCACGCGCCGTCCTCGATGTCCACGACCCCGAGCCGATCGCGGCGAACTGCCCGCTGCTTGGCCTGCGCGCCGCGTTCCTCGCGCCGCATCTGGCAAGCCGAAGCGAAACCGCGATGGAGAACATGAGCTGGGTCGTGCGCGATGTCGTGACGGCGGCGCAAGGCGGTTCCCCCAAGCATCCTGTGGACGCTGCCGCGCTCTCGCACGACTGACGCGCGCCCCGCGCGCCCTTTACGCGGCAGTGTGTTCCACTTCGCGCACATCCTTCGCGAAGCCGAGCTGAACGAGATGCGCACGGGGGCCATGCGGCTTCGTCGCCTCCTCGCGCAACCGCTCGCGCGCGGCGGGATTCGCATAGGTATCGAACAGCATCGCCTTCACGGTCGCGAACATCCCGGGCAGCGCTGAAAACGTGTAGTCCACTGCGCTTGGCTCATGTCCACAGTGCACCATGCAGTTTTGGCACTTCGGGTTGCCCGAGGCGCGTCCGTATCGCTCCCACTCCGTCTCTTCCATGAGTTCACGGAAGGAATCCGCTGTGCCCTCATTCAGCAGGTAGCACGGCTTCTGCCAACCGAAGATGTTGAAGGTTGGATTGCCCCACGGCGTGCACTCGAAGGAGCGGCGACCCATCAGGTATTCAAGAAAGAGCGGCGACTGATTGAAGCGCCAGCGCCGCCGTCCATCGCGGCGGTTCGACAGCACCATTTCGAACAGCTCATGCGTCTTCTGACGCTTGAGGAAACTCTTTTGATCCGGCGCCTTGTCGTACGCATAGCCAGGGCTGACCATCATGCCTTCGACGCCGAGATCCATCATCTCATCGAAGAACTGCCGCACCGCATTCGGATCCGCGCCATCGAAGAGCGTCGTGTTGGTGGTCACGCGGAAGCCGCGCTCCACCGCGAGTCGGATGCCTTCGATCGCCTTCTGGAACGTCCCCTCACGGCACACCGCGAAGTCATGGTGCTCCTCGATGCCGTCCATGTGAACGCTGAAGGTGAGGTACTTGCTCGGCTTGAACCAACCCGCTTCAAGTTTCTCCTTCAGCAGCAGCGCGTTCGTGCAGAGGTAGATGTACTTGCGGCGCGCGACCAGTTCGCGCACCAGTTCCGCGATCTGCGGATGGAGCAGCGGTTCGCCACCGGGGATCGAGACCATCGGCGCCCCGCACTCGTCGACCGCCTTCAGACACTCGGCGACCGACAATTCGCGCTTGAGAATGTGGGCGGGGTACTGGATCTTGCCACAGCCTGCGCAGGCCAGATTGCAGCGAAAAAGCGGTTCCAGCATCAGGACGAGCGGGTACCGCTTGCGACCACGGAGCTTCTGCCCCAGGACATAGGTCGCAACGGTCCACATTTGGCTGATCGGCACTGGCATGGATCGGGTTTTCCTTGAACTCCCAAGGGTGGCGGATCGTAGCAACCCAATGCTCCCGTGCAATGCACTTGCCCTCCCGCACCCTTCGCCCGCCGTGGCGGGGCTGCAGGCCGTGGCAAGTGCAGTGCACGCGGGGCTTGGCGCAGGCGCACGCAGCGCCGCGAAACTCGCACGAGCAATCGATTCGCACTTTGGTCCGGCGAAGGCTGCGTCGATCCGTGCGGCGTGCGGCAAGTCGGGTACTTTGCCCCGCACGATGGCCGACCAAGGCATGGATGCCGCCTCGGATGAGTCGCTCCTGACGCGCCACCGCGATGGAGACCCCGATGCGTTCCGCACGCTCGTCGAACGCTACCGCCGCGATCTGCATGGATTCCTCGCGCGCTTCCTCGGGTCAGGCGCCGCCGCCGACGATGTCTTCCAGGACACGATGCTGCAAGTCCACCTGTCCGCGGACTCGTTCGATGCGGAGCGGCGTTTCAAGCCATGGCTCTACACGATCGCATCGAACAAGGCGCGCGACTTCCATCGGCGAGCCAAGCGTCGGCGCGCGGTGAGTTTGGACAAGCCGCTCAGCGATGATGATGGCTCCACGATGGGCGAACTCGTTGAGGCGCAGGGTGAGGCCCCGGACGCCTTCGCCACGGCTCGCGACGAGAGCGCGCTGGTGAAGCAGGTGCTCGATGGCATGCCCGCGCACCACCGCGAGGTGATCCTGCTCGGCTACTTTCAGCGGCTCAGCTATCAACAGGTTGCGGACGCGCTGGGCGTTCCCCTGGGCACGATCAAGAGCCGCATGCATGCAGCCGTGGCGATGTTCTCAGCCCAGTGGCGACGCAAGACAGGTGGCGGACCCGGCCACACGCCGACCCCGGACAAGAGTGAGTGACCGAGATGATTGACCGACGAATGAAGAACTCCTGATTCAGGGCGCGAACAGGATGCAGCGAGACCAGAAATGACCATGAACGACTTGCACGAAGAGTTCGAAGATGAGCGTGATGCAGCGGCGCTCGAGTACCTGATCGAGGCCGGCTTCGACCGATCCTGCATCGGACGCATGCCTGCAGCGCTGCGCGCGAACGCCGAGCGGCTGCTTGGCGAGCTTGGTGCGATCGACCGCTATCCAGTGGAGCCGCCAAGCGAACTGCTCGTGGAGGCGACGCTGGCACGCGTCTCGCGCGCGGATGCGCAGATGCGGGAGCGTTGGCGTTTGCCGCAGTGGAATGTGCCGCGAAACCGTTGGGGTCTGCCCAATCTCGTCGCGATCGCTGCGCTGCTGATCGTTGCCGCAGGCGTTGCGATTCCCGTCACTGCGCAGGTCCGCCGCTCGCATTCGCAGTCGCTGTGTGCGAACAGCCTGCGCAGTCTTGGTGGCGGACTCGCCGCGTATGCGGCCGATCACCGCGGCATGCTGCCGATGACCGCGGGACTCGCGGGTTTCCTGAGTGGCCCGACGGAACAAGCGCCGCCGATGGCGGAGAACGCACGCCACCTCGAACTGCTTTCCTCGAAGGGCTACTGCCACGCCGACTGCACCAAGTGCAATGGCGCGCGCAGTCTGTCGTACCGCGTTCCCACACATCAGTCGCAACTGCAGCTTGCCGCCACCGCGCGCAGTCCAGTCGCCGCCGATGCGAACCCCGTGCAAGGACTCGTGCAGCGCGGGATGATGCCCCCGACCTTCGATCTGAACTCGCCGAACCACGACCAGTCCGGCCAGAATGTTCTGTTCTCGGACGGTTCCGCCGTGTGGCTCGTTTCGCCGCGGCTGCAGGTCGCTCCGAACGTCGCGACCGACAACATTTGGGTGATTCGTGGGCGGGATGGCCAAGAAACGATCGATTTCCGCCGCGCAGGTCCGAGTGCGCTTGAGATCCTGCTGGTGAACTGAACGCTCGGGGAGCGCGAGTGTGCGCAAGGTGTTGCGCGGCGGCGTGGGTGCGGGTAGTCTGCGCGGCTCGACCGAAGGTGCCCACCATGCCCAAGCAGAAGACACACAAGGGACTGACCAAGCGAATCAAGGTGACGAAGACCGGCAAGGTCCGCTTCTTCAGCCCCAACAGCCGCCATCTCAAGAGCAACAAGCGCGGTGTGACCGTGCAGACCTATCGCAAGGGTCGCTTTGCGCGTGATGGCGACATGAAGATGTATGGAAAGCTCCTGAACCGTGGTCTGCTCTCACAGCAGCAGCACGCGGTGCGCAAGGAATCCCCCGCAGCCGCAGCGGCATCCGCCGACTGACGACTGCACCCGCATTGCCCGCCGGGATCGAAAGCCCGTTCGCAGTGAACGGCCCCGTCGAGCGCCCGCCGCGCCGCAAGGCACGGCTTGAGTAAGAGGAGTTCTCTCCCATGGCACGAGCACGCAAAGGCGCGGCACGAACGCAAGCCCGCCGCAAACTGCTGCGCGAAGCGCGCGGTTACTTCGGAACAAAGAGCAGGCTGAAGCAGCAGGCCAAGGTCGCGCTGATGCGCGCAGGGCGCAACGCGTGGATCCACCGCCGCCTCCGCCGCCGCGACTTCCGCAGTCTTTGGATCACGCGCATCACAGCCGCATGCCGCATGCGCGGGATTCGGTACAGCCAACTGATCGCCGCACTCGCCAACGCGAGCATCCTGCTGAACCGCAAGATGCTCAGCGAGATCGCGATCCATGACCCGGTGACCTTCGACGCGCTCGCGGCCCATGTGAAGGGTGCGCAGCCTGTCGGAGCCGGATCCAAGAACTGATGGCGTACGGGCTGCTGCTGCGGCCTGGTCGCATTCCATGGTTGGCGGGAGCAGCGCTGCTTGCAGCGCTGATGTGGTACGGCGGAACCGCAACACTTTCAGGTGAGAGCCGCGGCGCGGATGCGCTGCTACGCGTGTTGATGCATCTGCCCGGCCCAGCCGCGTGGATGCTGTCTGCACTCGGGCTTGGTGTGGCGTGCGTTCGACTGCTGCGGCTCGGTGGCGTCCCGTGGCCTGTCGCGCTCGCACTCGGTTGCGCGGCGCTGCTGACCATCGACTGTGCGGCCGGAACGCTCGGCGTCTTCTCGCACGCGCAGTCGCGGATCGCCGCGGCGGTGCTGCTCGTTCCTGGTTGTGTGCTGCTCTGGCGTTCGCTTGCGTTGCAGCGGCGCGGCGTCACGATGTGCCTTCGACTGCAGACCGCCGATGCGGCGCCCGCGGGACCCTGGCTGCTGTTCGCGTCGGCGCCAGCGCTCGCCGCGCTGCTGCTTGCCGCGGCTGGAACGCCCGGCTGGATCTGGTCGACGGAGTACGGCGGCTACGACGCCATCAGCTACCACCTGCTGCTGCCGCGCGAGTGGATCGCGCTCGGCGGGATCGCCAGCCTGCCGCACAACATTTACTCCGCGCTGCCGTCGTTCCTGGAGAGTGCGTTCATGCATCTCATGGCACTGCAGGGCGGTGCCACGGCGGGCGCGCTGGATGCGCAAGTGCTTCATGCGCTGTTCACGATCGCCGCCGCGTGCATGGTGGGCGAGATCGCTCGGCTGCTGCTCGGGCGCGAGCCGTGGACCGCGGCGGCACTGCTGCTTGGTGTGCCGTGGGTGATTGTGACTGGATCGCTCGCGTACAACGAGATGGCGATGCTGCTGTTGTTTGCAGCGCTGCTGTGGGGAGTGCTGTTTGCATGGGAGGAACGCCCCTCGCGTTCGTGGACGCTGGCGCTGGCGCTGCTCGCCGCGGCTGCGATTGGCGTGAAGCTGACCGCTGCGCTGTTCGTCGTTGCGCCCGCCGCGCTGCTCTGGATGTGGCGAGCCGTGCGATCGCAGCGCGGTGCGGATCGCGGTGCAGGACAACTGGTCGTGAGCATGTGCCTCGCTGCGTTTGTCGGCGCTCTGGTGCTGTCGCCGTGGTGGCTTCGGACTGCGGCAGCGACAGGATCGCCGCTGTTCCCTGCGCTGGGCGATGGCGGTCTTGGCGAAACACGCGCGCAGGTCTTTCATGCTGCGCACGGCGCGCTTCCGTCTGCCGATTGGCTGCGCGCACTGTGGAGCGAGTTTCTCGCCGCGGGTCTTGGCAGTCCGCCCGAGGGCAGCGCGCCCGGCGCTGGTGCGCCGTGGCGTCCGTTCTGGTCCGTGCTGCCGTGGATGGGCACCGCTTGCGCATGCGTGCTTCTTGCAAGCGCACAGTTTCGGCGCAGAGCGTTCCTTCTGTGCGTCGTGCTGTGTGTGCAGGTGGCGCTCTGGCTCCTGCTGACGCATGCCAAGGGGCGTTTCCTGCTGCCGACCGCGGTGCCGCTTGTGCTGCTTGTGTCCATGGCGTTCTCGCTTGCGCTGCCGCGCGCGCAAACACTGGCGCAGCGCGCCGTGCTGTGTGCGCTGCTTGCCGCGTGGTGTGCGCAGCCACTCTGGTGTTATGTGGTGGACGGTCCGCGCATTGAGATCGATGTGGGCGGAAGGAAGGAAGGGCGATTGGTTGCTGCGGAGGGCATCGGAATCGAGAAGCTCTTCAGCGGCGAGGTCGGTGAGGAATCGCTTCCCTTTGCGCTGCGAGCACTGCCACAGGATTCGCGCGTCGTCACGCTCGGTGCGAATGCCGTCTTCTGGTGGCCCACCGTGCCAACCTACGCGTCGGTGTGGAATGAGCATCCACTGATCGCCACGCTGGAGGCGACCGATTCGGGGATGACCGCCACGCGTGCGGCGATGCGTGCGCGCGGCTGGACGCATGTGGTGATCGACGAGGTCATGCTGAATGTGTGGCGGCGTTCCGGCTGGTTGGATCCGCGCATCACACCCGAGCGCGTGCGCGCGCTGTGTCTGTCGCTGAAACCCGTGCGCGTGGAGGCAGGCGGATCGCTCTTCGAGGTGCCCGATTGACGCGCACGCCGAATCCGATGACGATGCACGCGTGCAAGCAGTGCCCACCGATTCCATGCGCTCTTCGGCGGCTGTGATCTGCACGGCAGTCGCCTGTGCACCGCTGCTTCTTGCGGGCTGCGCGTCAACCCCGCAGTCGACGGAGATGCGAAGCGTCTCGACTGAACCGCCACCGCGCGCCATCTCGTCCGTGGACCCGAGCGTGCGCCCTGCCGCGATGCTCGCTGGCGAAGCGATCACGTGGGAGGATCTGCGCGCGCGGCTTCTCGAGAGCGCGGGCGGGCAGGCACTCGAAGAACTGGTCCTCGAAGCGGCGCTGCGCAGCGAACTTCGGGCACAGGGGTTGGTGGTGGATGATGCGGCCGTGGAACGCGAGTCGCAGATCGCGCTCGATGCGCTCGCGCCCGATCCTGCGCGCGCTGCGCAGTTGCTGGCGGCGCTGCGTGATGCGCAGTCGCTTGGTCCCGTGCGTTGGCGCGCGCTCTTGTGGCGAAACGCTGCGCTTCGTGCGCTCGCGCAGCGAGAGGTGCGGCTGAGCGAGGAGGCGGTTCGGCAGGCGTTCGACGCGGCGCATGGCGTTCGGCGCGTGTGCCGAATCATCGTCGTTCCGGACATGCCCTCGGTGGAGCGCGTGCAGGGGCGGCTCGGCGCCGGCGAGCCGTTCGGCGAGATTGCGTTCGTGGAGTCGAACGACGCCAGCGCGGCGCGCGGCGGACTGCTGCCGCCGATTTCCCGCAGCGACCCATCGTTTCCTGCGGCGTTCCGCGAAGTGCTGTTCGCCACGGAGGTCGGGGGGCGTTCACATCCGGTGCTGCTCGAGGGCGGCTACGCGATCGTGGAGGTGCGCTCGGAGGTGCCGTCCGATGGCAGCGATCCGTCTGCGACGCGTGCCGCCGATGAACGCGCTGCACGGCGCGCGCTCGAACGCGTGGAGATGGACCGCCTCGCGCGGATGCTGCTTCGCCGCTCGAAGCCGACCGTGTTCGATGACGCGCTGCAGGAGAGTTGGCGCATGCGTCCGCGCACGCAGGAGTGAGTGCCGCCTGCGCGTCACCGCGGCAGCCCCGACTCAGGTCTTCATCGTCGCGAATCGCCACGCCGCGATGGGCAGCAGCAAGATCACCGGCGTCAGGACGCCGACGGTGGGCGTCACGGCACCCACAGGCAGCGCAATGAAGATCATCGCCGTCAGCAGCAGCGGCAACCCGACACCCGCGCACAACACGGCTTGTCCCAGAATGGGTCTTGGCTCGCGCATCGCGAAGAATGGCAGCGAGATCACCAGCACGAGCAGCGCGATGGCGAGCGATGAAAACCGTCCGACGGCGATGCGGCGCAGTGCGGATTGGTCGAAGGTTCCAGCCTCGAGCAGTTCACCGATCTGCCGCAGCGACAGCATGTGAGCTTGCAACATGTTCCTTCGCAGGGAAAGCGTGGTGGGATCGAGATCCGTCTTCAGGAAGTCCGCAGGTCGCCGCTCAATCACGCTGGAGCGCGCGGCGGTCGGCGAGTCGCCGGGGCGGGCGGTCGTCGACTCGATGCCCTTCTCGAGGACCCAGCCCCCCCGCTCTGCGGACCAAGTCCCGCGCGGAGCTTCGATGCGTGCACGCACCGCACCACCTTCGCGGACGACGGCATAGATGCCGACGAGCGACTGCGTGGCTGGATCGAAACGGGCTGCGTGGATAAGTGTGCCCGAGGCATCTGGCGCAAGCGGGAGTGCCCAGGATGCACTCACGCCAGTGACAAGTTGCGAGTGCTCCATCAGAAGCCGCGTCGCCAGCCGCGGCAACATGATTTCCTGATTCGCAAGCTGGAGTCCGCACAGCACCAACATGCCAAGGAGGAAAGGCCATGTGATCTTCTGCATCGACATCCCGGCTGCGAGCATCGCGACGAACTCGCGGTGACGAAGCATCGCGGACGCGGTGAATCCCATCGCGCCGAGTGCGACGAGCGGCATCATGTACTGATAGAACTGGAAGACGCGCGGAGAGTGAAACTCAACGACCAACTTGAGCGTGGCGAGAAATCCAGCGCGCCCTGTGCCGCCCGCGGCGGTCAGCAGTCGCGTGGCCGCATCGACGAAAACCTCCCACTGAACAAGGACATCGATGGACACGGCAAAGACGAAGAGCAGCGCAAAGAGCAACCAGAAGTTGCCAAGAAACCGAAACATGATGAAGCGGGTGAGGATTCGCATGGGTCACTCGCGCGTCAGTGGCGCGCCATCCTCCTTCCGACCCACACGATCATCACGAGCAGCGCCGCATTCCCCGCCCACATCACGCTGAGACCCTGCCCCACCTTCGCTTGCCGCAAAATGGACTGACCCGATGCGATGAGGATCACATTGGCGATGGATGGAATGAACGCGAGCAGAAAGATCGTCAGCGGAAGGCTGTGCTTCTTCCAAATCGCGAGCATCGATCCAAGCAGCAGCATCAGCAGCACGCTGACAGGCTGCGCAAATCGCATCCAAATGTGCGAGAGTGCCTCGTAGTAGGTGCTCCGAAGCGCCCTCTCGATGACAAACACCACCGTGTCCGCGCCGCGGGCATACTGAGCGAGCGGCGGATCCTTCGCCTTCGAAAGTGAACGCGCCAGTTCCAGCGCCTCCAGCACCGTTGGCTCAGGCGCACCGTCTGCGACCGCGACACCCGCGACCTCCGGTGGCCAGCCCACCACGCGGTCCGTCCCGCCCCGCAGATCGCGTGCGGTTGGCTCAAGAAGCACGAGATCGAGCCGCGCCGGTCCGCCGCCGAACTGCCCACTTGACTTGGTTGCCACGAGCGACGCGCCCACTGCCGATGCCTCACGCACCGGCTGATCGCCCTCCAACTCGGTCACGGCAATTCGCTTGAGAGGCGGGCGCGGAACGAGCCCCTTGCCACCGAGCTGCGCATCACGAATCTCGTAGCGTCGTCCAGCGTTGCCGCTGTCAAGGACAGCAACCCCCTGCGCCTGCAACTGCCGCTCGATGCGCTGCATCATCAACCCAGGAAGGATCGCCGGCTCATAGCCACGGCGTTCAACCTGTGGCAGCGCACCGAGGCTCGGCTCGCGAAGCACTTCAATCAGTTCGTTCCACGGCAGAAACTTCGGGCTGCGTTCCCAGCCGACATCGATCACGATCGGCATCGGCTCGACCAGCGGCGACGCGGCGACGGTCGACTCGCCCGGGCGCACGATCGACGTGTCTCGAAACGCGACCTTGATCACCAGATCCGACCCGCGTCCATACAGATCCGCAGAACCCGCAGCCGCCACGAATTCGCTGCCCACCTTGCCGCCCGGCAGCATCTCCAGCGCCACAACCCCTTCCATACGAACGCGGCGCACACCTTCCGAGGAACGGGAATCGTCGAGTGCGATGCGGTCCGCTGAAATCAGGTAGTTGCCCATCTCAAATGGCTCGCCGGATCGGATGGTGCTCACAAAGACCTGCGACGCATCCTCGGTGATGACATCACTCATGTAGCCCAGGAAGCGTGGGATGGTCGTCTGCACAAGCACGAACATGAAGAGTCCGAGCCCCAGCCCAAGCGCGACCTGCGGCAGCAGGATCGTCCGGTACGGCAGCCCACTGACCGACATCGCCTGCACTTCGTTGTCCGACGCGAAGCGGTGCGTCACAATCGTGCCGGCAAATCCGACCGCGAACGGCAGTGCATACTGCAGCATCGGCACCATCGCAAGCACGATGTACTTGGCGATGCCGCCGGGTCCGAGCAGATTGCCCGCGAGCGGCTTGATCACGGCACCGAATGCAACGACCGTCACGATCACGGCGGTCGTCAGCAGGATCACCTTGCCGAGTTCGGCGGTGAAATGCCGAAAGAGGATCCACGGCATGTGGGGGCGGGCATGCGCTCAGCGCAGCCCGTACTCCTTCAGCTTGCGGTAGAGCGTGCGTTCACCGATCCCCAGCATCTGTGCCGCGAGTTCCCTGTTGTTCTCGGCAAGCGCCAGCGTCTGACGGATCGTCTCCTTCTCCAGCTTCTCGAGGTTGCGCCCCGCGAGACTGCCGCCGCCCTCGGGTGCGCTCGCGTCGCTGCACACCTCCGAAGGAACATCCTGCACATCGAGCACGGCGCCCGACTGCCCGACGAGCATGCGGTGAACGGCGTTCACCAGTTCGCGCACATTGCCTGGCCAGTGGTAGGAGACCAGCCGCAGCATCGCCGACTCGCTGACCGATGGGATCGGGCGCTCGAGTTCCCGAGCGAACTTGCCCACCGCATGCCGCACGAGCAGCGGGATGTCCTCGCGCCGCTCGCGCAGCGGCGGAATCGCGATCTCCACGCCGCGCAGGCGGTAGAAGAGATCCTCGCGGAACTGCCCCTGCTTGGACGCCGCCTTCAGGTCGCGGTTGGTGGCGCTGACGAAGCGGACATCCACGCGCTTCGCGTCGTTCGCCCCAAGACGCACGATCTCCCCCTTCTCAAGGACGCGCAGAAGCTTCGGCTGCATCGACAGCGGCATGTCGCCGATCTCATCGAGGAACACGGTCCCGCGGTCGCCGTATTCAAAGACGCCCTCGCGGTCGCGGTCTGCCCCTGTGAACGCACCCCGAACATGACCGAACAGCTGATCCTCGAGCAGGCTCTCCGCTTGCCCCGCCGCGTTGAACGGGATGAACCGCCGCTCGCGGCGCTTCGAGTGGAGGTGGATGGCGTGGGCGACCAGTTCCTTGCCCGTTCCGCTCTCACCCGTGATGAGGACGGGGATGTTCGTTGGGGCCACCTGGCGGATCGATTGAATGACTTGGCGGATCGCGGCGGAATCGCCGATGATCCCCTCAAACCCATAGGCGGCATCGACTTGCCCGCGGAGCGTCGCGTTCTGATGGCGCAGCAGGACCGACTCCGCGGCGCGCTGCACCACATTGCGAAGCAGCACCACATCGAGCGGCTTCTCGATGAAGTCGTACGCGCCTCCACGCAGCGCCTCCTTCGCCGTCGCGACATCGCCGTGGGCCGTCACCAGGATTGCCGCCGCCCCCTGCTGCAGGGATCCGACCATCTCAAGCACTTCCATGCCCGAGCGTTCGGTCTCCATCACGAGGTCGGTGACGATGACATCGAAGTTGCCATGGCGCAGTTCGTCTTCTGCTGCCTTTCGGCTGTGAACGACCGTGCAGACATGCCCCGGCTTGCGGAGCGCCTCCGCCATGATTTCGGCGTGTCCCTTCTCGTCGTCCACGATCAGGACCTGCGCGCGGACAGCCTCCGATCCTCCAGCCATGCGCCGAGTGTACGGCGCGCCGCGCGTCGCCACGAGACTGCAAGGATTTCCAAGCCGACCCCTGCCCTATGCCGATATTCCTCTCACCATGAACACGCGCACGGATGCGGCGGTTTTTGGCGGTCGTCGCGTGCACTTCATCGGCATCGGCGGCTGCGGCACCAGCGGACTTGCGCGCATGATGCGCTCCCGCGGTGCATTCATCACTGGCAGCGACCAGGAAGCGAGCGATGTCACGCACGCGCTCGCCGCTGACGGCATCGAAGTCGCGGTCGGTCCCCCCGCCGCATCGATCCCAAGTGGTACCGACCTCGTTGTCTTCTCCGCCGCCGTTCAAGAGAGCAACCCGCAGCTCGCCGCCGCGCGCAGCGCTGGCATCGAGTGCATGAGCTACGCGCAGGCGCTCGGCGCGGCGCAGTCGGGACGCACGGCGGTGTCCATCGCAGGGACGCACGGCAAGAGCACCACGACCGGGCTGCTCAGCCACCTGCTGATCGAAGCGGGGCTCGATCCATCGGTGATCGTCGGCGCGCACTGTCCGCAGTTTGGCGGCGGAACAAGAACGGGATCGGAGCGGATCCCCGCGGGCACGCTCGCGGGCGAGCCAGGGATCTTCGTTGCCGAGGCGTGCGAGTTCAACCGATCGTTCCACGCGCACCGCCCCACGCTCGCGCTGATCAACAACGTGGAGGAGGATCATCTCGATTGCTACGCCTCACTCGATGAGATCGTGAAGTCGTTCCGTGCGTTCGCGGGACTGCTGCCTGCAGCGGAGCGCGGCGGGAAGTTGCTCATCGCGCATGAGGGCGCACATCGCCGCACGGTGGCGAGCGGACTGGCGTGCTCGGTCCACACCTTCGGTTGGTCGCCCTCGGCGGACTACCGCGTGGAGTTCATCCCAGCGACGAATGAAGGCGCGCTGCATCAGGGCGATGCATGCCTCGTGTCGTGGCGCGGTCACCTGATCGGCGAGCACAATGCGTTGAACGCCGCCGCCGCCGCCATTTTGGCGTCGTGGCTCGGCGCGTCCTGGCGCGACATTCAGCGCGGACTCGAATCGTTCGCGGGCATCGACCGCCGCATGCAAAGGATCGGCGAGTGCGAATCGCCCAGCGGCGCACGTTTCACGGTCTTCGACGATTACGGACACCATCCGACCGAGTGCGAGCGCACCCTCGCGGCGCTGCGCAGCGCGCATGAGCCGCGCCGACTGATCTGCGTCTTCCAACCGCACCAGCACAGCCGCACGCGCTTCCTGCTTGAACAGTTCGCGCAGAGCTTCGGGCGCGCGGATCTCGTGATCGTTCCGCCGATCTACTTCGTGCGCGATAGCGAACTGGAACGCACACGCGTCTGCAGCGAGGATCTGGTGCAGCGGCTGCTCGCGCGCGGCACGGAGGCGATGGCGATCGAAGACTTCGGTGCGATCACGGACCGCATCACAGCCGATGCCCGCGACGGCGATCTCGTCGTCGTCATGGGTGCGGGCCCCGTCTGGAAGATCGCGCATGAACTGATGCGCCGACACGGCATCACTGCACGCGCCGCGGCGACCTGCCCCCCGCGTGCCGCCGCCAGCCCGACCGAGTGATGCGATGACGCCAGCAACTGCCACAGCCGCCGCCGCAGCGAGCGATGCGAACATGTGGAACGGGATCGATGCGGAGATCCGCTTCAACGACCCCATCGGCGGAGCGACTTGGTTCGCCGCCGGCGGATGCGCGGATGTCTTGGCGGTTCCGCGCTCGTTCGCGGCGCTCAGCGAACTCTCGCGCCGCTGCGCGGAGGCGAATGTGCCGCTGCGCGTGCTCGGGCAGGGTGCGAATCTGCTGGTTCTTGAAGAAGGCGTGGATGGCGTGGTGGTCGACCTCAGTGCGCCTGCGTTCACCCGTGCACCGTGGGATGCGACCGATGGCACGGCCCGCGGCGATCACTCGGCAGAAACTGTGCGCATCGGCGCAGGTGCGGACCTCTTCCGACTGGTGCAGGATTCGAAGCGGCTCGGGCGAGGCGGACTCGCGCAGATGGCCGGCATTCCCGCAACGCTTGGCGGAGCTGTTCGCATGAACGCAGGCGGTGCATACGGCGACATCGCTCAGAGTTTGGAGCGGATCGAGGTGGTGATGCACGGCGGCGAGATGCGTTCCATCGAGGCTGCGGATCTTCGGCTTGGCTATCGGCACTGCGAACTTCCCGCGGGTTGCATCGTGGTGGCTGCGCACCTTCGCCTGCCGCACGGCGACCCGAAGAAGATCGAGGCAGATGTGCACGAGATCTTTGAGTACAAGAAGCGGACGCAGCCGATGGGGGCGAAGTCGGCGGGTTGCATGTTCCGCAATCCGACCGATCCGGCGACGGGGCGCCGTGAAAGTGCCGGCAAACTGATCGATCAGGCGGGGCTGAAGGGGCTGCGGTTCGGCAGCGCGTTTGTGAGCGAGTGCCACGGCAACTTCCTCGCCATCGATCGCGGCGGCCGCGCGCGCGACGTGCTCGAACTGTCGAATCAGGTACAACAGCGGGTGCTGGCCCATTCGGGTCGGCGGCTCGAACGCGAAGTGGTCGTGTGGTCGAGGCAGCAAGTTCCCTCTTTCCCTGAGGAGCGCGGGTGATTCATGGCTGACATGCAGGTGCTGGTGTTGATGGGCGGTCCCGATGGTGAGCGAGATGTGAGCATCAAGTCTGGGCAGCGCGTCGCCGCGGCGCTGCGCGAGGCGGGCGGCTTCGAGGTGCACGAGCAGGTGATCGACCGGCCGACGCTCGAAGACATCCGCGCGATGCCGGGCGATGCGATCTTCCCCGTGCTGCACGGTCCATGGGGCGAGGGCGGCGGACTGCAGGAGCTGCTTGAGGTGGATGGGCGCCCCTATGTCGGAAGCCGTCCGCGCGCGTCGCGCGCGGCGATGGATAAGGCAACCTCGAAACTCTTCGCGCGTGCCGCAGGCATTCGCACGCCGCCCGCACGCGTCCTGCACGCGGGTGAACCATGCGACCTTCCCCTTCCGCTCGTGGTGAAGCCCGTGGCGGATGGATCGAGCCTCGAAGTGCACCGCTGCTTCGACGAGGAGCAGTTGAACGCCGCGCGTGCGCGTTTCGACGCGGCAGGTCAGCCAGCGTTGGTGGAACGCCTCGTGCAAGGGCGCGAGATCACTGCGAGCATCTTGGAGCGCGATGTGCTGCCGCTGATCGAGATCGAAACGCCGCAGGCGTTCTATGACTACGCCGCGAAGTACGAGCGCAACGACACGCAGTACCGCCTCGACCCCGAACTCCCCGATGCGGTACGCGAGGAGATCGTGCATGCGGCGCGCACGATTTACGAACGGCTTGGTTGCCGCGATGTTGCGCGCGCGGATTTCATGGTCGATGCGGATGGTGCCTGGTTCCTTGAGATCAACTCGATGCCGGGCATGACCGATCACTCGCTTGTGCCAAAGGCGGCGGCGCACGCCGGCATCACTTTCCCCCAGATGTGCAAGAGGCTGGTCGAACGCGCGGTTGTTCGCCTGCGCTCAGCGCGCCGTCAAGGGCGACCCCGACGAGGCTCTTCCACTGCGAACGGTCGCGAGAGTCCGCCAGCGGACGCGGGTGGCTCGGTGGCGACGGAGACTTCCGATGGCGCTGAGTGACGGAACGCGATCCGCGATCACTTACGGAAGCGCCGCGATTGTGGTGGGCGCGCTTGGCGCCGCGTCACTCGGCTGGTGGGTGCCAGAACTTCGCCGACAGGCCGTTGCAGCGCCGGGCGAGCGCATTGAAGTCGCGTTCATCGATGCACCCGTGTGGATGGCTCCGCAAGACTTGGCGCCGCTGCAGGAGATGACCGCGCGCGAGGCGGGACCTACGGCGGGCGGCCGCGAGGGACTTCTTCGCGCGAAGGCGGCGCTCGAACGGTCAGGATGGTTCGACGAAGTACGGCAGGTCAGCCGAAGCGGCTTCAGCGGCATTGAAGTGGACGCGACATTCGCGGAGCCGGCTGCGCTCGTGGTTCACTCCAACGCGGAGCACCTGCTCGACACATCGTGCCGCCGCATGCCGCGGAGTTACCCGGTCGGCATGGGACCCCGACTGACCCGCATTCTTGGCGTTGCGGCACCGCCGCCTGCGCATGCGGGTTCCGCATGGAGCGGCGCGGATGTGATCGCGGGCGTCGAGATGGCGAAGCTGGTTGGCGTGCAGCGCTGGCGCGGACAGGTCGAGGCAGTCGATGTCGGCGACTTCGCGTCCTCGGGGAACGTCGCGCTCCTCACGACGAAGCAGTCGCGCATCATTTGGGGCCGCATGCCTGGCACGGAAGCTGCGGCGGAGGTGCCATCCGCACAGAAACTGCGCTATCTCGACATGCTGGTGTCGCAGTATGGGCGCATCGACGGCGCGGGACCGCAGTCGATCGACCTGTCCGTGGATTATGTCGGCAGCCGCTGAACTGCCGCGCGGTCTGGTCGTGGCGGTCGGCTGTTGGTTCGCCGTCGCCATCGCCGCGGCCTTCGCGCCCGCCATTCCGCTTCATCTTGCGCCGTCCACACTGACGCCCGGCATCTCGCAGACTCTGGTGCTCTGCACGATGGCGCTGTGGGTGGGTTGGCCGCTGCTGCGCCTAAGCGCACCGACTGCCCGCGCGCCGTCGGCGCAAGCACTGCTCGATGCGGTCACGCTGGCGTTCTTGATCCAACTGCCCCTGTGGCCCCTGCGGCTGGGAACGCCCTGGCCCGTCCAGCGCACGCTGCTGATTGACCTCCATGTGCTTGCGGGTCTTGCCTCCGTGACAGGGCTGGTGGCGATCGGAACTTCCGTTTCATCGGGCTGGGTTCGCGCCGCCGCGATGGCGGGTTGCGTGCTCGTGGCCGCAGGTCTGCAACTGCCACTTTCCGCGCTCGGCATGGCGCCGCTGGTCAGCTCCCCCGCGATGCCCGGTGGCGTTCCTGCGCTGCTCGATCGAATGCGCTCGAACATGACCATCCCAACGAGCGATGAGTGGAATGCCACGCTCGTGCTGTGGATCGCATCGATCGTCACGGCGGTGGGTGGACTGCTGCTTGCCTCGCTGCTTGCGCGGGTGACAGATCGCGCACACGCGGTTGCGAGCGCGCGCAGAGTGGGATAGTGTGCAGCAGCAATGGAGTTCGTCACCAAGGCCGACAAGGAAAGGCTGGAGCGGCAACTCGCCGACTACAGGGCACTCGACAAGGCGCTGACCGAGCGCATTGCCGACGCGCGCGGACATGGTGATCTTCGCGAAAACTCCGACTACCACGCCGCTCGCGAAGACAAGTCGATGAACAATCTTCGCATCCGCGAACTCGAGGCACGCATCGCCGCGTGCCAAGTGGTTCAGGAAGGCGAGATGCCTGCCGATATGGTGTTTCTCGGCGCCGTTGTGCAACTCCGCGATGAGGGCAGCGGAAAGGTTGAGACATACAAGATCGTGAGCACGATGAGCGAGACACCAGCCGAGTACCGCGAAGTGACGACCACCAGCCCGATGGGCACGGCGCTGATGAAGGCTCGCATCGGCGAGACCGTGCGCGTCAATCTGCCCAAGGGTGAACGCCGCCTGACCGTTGTTGCCCTCGTGCTGTGAGCACCGAAGCGACCATGCTTGGGGGTGCGCTGACTGCGCAGGCATCGTCCATCACTGACTGGTTTGGGGATGGTCGTTGGGCCGTCTTGGTGGTCGCGACCGACATCACGCTGCGGCTGTTTTTTGCGTGCGTTGTGATCGTGCGAAAGGGGTCGCGCCCGTCCGTGGCGATGGCGTGGCTGCTGGTGATCATTGGCTTCCCGTTCATCGGGATTCTGATCTATCTCGTGCTTGGCGAATCACGCCTTGGAAGCCGGCGGCGACGCATTCACGCGCAGGTGCTCGCGCAAATGGACCGTGCGGAGTTCCACTGCCATGACGACCCGCGTGCGCAACAGTTGTCGCTCGGCACGAGCGAGACGCAGGTGGAACGCCTCGCACGACTCGTGAGCCGCTCGCCCGTGCTGAACGGCAACAGCGTGGAAGTCGTCGGGCATCCGGACAAGATGGTCGAGGCGATGCTCGCCGACATTGACCGCGCGCAGTCGACGGTGCACCTGACCACGTACATCTGGCTCGATGACCGCGTCGGCTCCGCCTTCGAATCGGCATTGATCGCTGCCCAAAGCCGCGGGGTGCAGTGCCGCGTTCTTGCGGATGGACATGGATCGAGTGGTTTTCTCGCGGGCGAGTCCTGTCGGAGGTTGCGTGCGGCGGGCGTGAAGGTCGTCACGGCGCTGCCGACCGCGGTCCTGCGCGCCATCGCGCACCGCATCGACATCCGCAACCACCGAAAGTTGCTCATTGTCGATGGCGTGGTCGGTTGGATCGGTTCGATGAACATCGCCGCGCCGGAGTTCGCGCTGCAGCCGCGTTACGCGCCCTGGGTCGACTGCATGATGCGACTGCACGGACCATCGACGCGCGAGCTGCAACTGATCTTTGCGGAGGATTGGCTGCTCGACACGGGCGAGAACCTCGAATCGCTGCTCGTGGAACCGCCGCCGGTGCAGGAGCGGGGCGTTCCCGTGCAGGTGATGGCGTCGGGACCGAACTTCGACAACGACGCGGTGCGGTCGCTGCTGATCGCCACGCTGCAGGTGGCGCGCCGAGAGATCGTGCTGACGACCCCCTACTTCGTGCCCGATCCGGAGATGTTCGGATCACTGTGCGTGGCCGCGAGACGCGGCGTGGCGACGCATCTCGTGCTGCCGAGGCGCAACAACAGCAAGCTCGTCGCGTGCGCAAGCCGCGCGCGGTACCGCGCCATGCTCGACGCAGGCATGCGCATCCACGAGTTCACAGCCGGACTGCTGCATGCCAAGACGATCACAGTCGATGAGAGTTTCGCGGTGATCACATCGAGCAATCTTGACCGCCGCAGCTTTGAGATCAACTTTGAGGCGAGCGCCATCGTCTATGACGCGCGGTTCGCCGCCAAGGTGCGTGACCTGCAGCAGGGCTACATCGATCGCAGCGCCGAAGTGGTGAGTACGCAGTGGATGCCCACGCTTCGGCGGCGGCTTGTCAACAACTCCGCCGCGCTGCTTTCACCGCTCCTGTGAGGGTGGAGCGATCACCGTGCGGGCTCCACGCTGCACCGGCTGCTCGGAGATGCGACCATCGGCCCACGTCACCCGCACCTGCGGCGGTGCTGCCCCCGCCTTCTCTGGACCGAGCCCGAAGTGCGCTTCCGCCGACGAATTTGACTGAAACGGCCCGCCTCCCACGATCCACCGCACCTGCCGCTGCGCCCCATCTTGCAGTTCGATCCGCGCGCCCACACCGCCGCGGTTTCCGCGCGAAGCGGGATCATTCAGCGCGATGACCGCCCAGTCGTCCTTCGTGTCGTGCGTATTGCGCAGGATGCGCACGGGCTGATTGAGCCCGACGACAACCGCATCGAGATCGCCGTCGCGGTCGAGGTCCGCCATCACCGCGCTTCGGTCGCGGTGAGCTGCTTGCAGCCAGGGCTGCGTCGGCGCGAGCGAACGAAACCGCGTGTCGACCCGCTCCATCACCAGCAGCGGCTGCGCGTAGTCGCTGTTGAGCGTTGCCTTCGTCGCCTGCGGATACACGTGCCCATTGACGATGAAGAGATCCTCATCGGCATCATGGTCCAGATCGGCAAACGCAGCCGCCCACCCGCAGAGCGTTCGAGATGGTGAACCCACGCCGAATCGCGCGGTTGCATCGTCGAAGAACCCGTCGGCGCGGCTGACCATCAGTGTGTTCGTGTCATCGCTGAAGTTGGTGGTGAGCAGATCAGCGCGTCCATCGCCGTTGACATCACCCACAGCGATTCCCATGCTTGCCTGCTCAAGCCCTTCAATGTTGGTTGCAACACCGACGCGGGTGCCGATGTCCTCGAAGCGCATATTGCCGAGGTTTCGCAGCAGGAAATTGGGGCGCGAGTCATTCGCAACGAAGATGTCCGCGCGTCCATCGCCCGTGAGATCCAGCACGGCGGCGTTCAACCCATAACTCGCGGCAGGTGCGCGGATGCCGCTCGATTCGCTGCGGTCCGCAAAGGTGCCATTGCCGAGGTTCTCAAACAGCATGTCCGAGAGCGGCGAGATCCCGCGGGGACCATTGATGACCTGCAGTCCGCGCAAGTGCGCAGGTTGCACTGGCTTCTTGGGGTCGTACTCGACATAACGCGTCACATACAGATCAAGATCGCCGTCGCCGTCGAGATCGGCGAACGCCGCCGAGGTGCTCCAGCCCGTCTCGCCAGCGAGTCCCGCCGACCGTGTGGCATCGGCGAATCGACCTTGTCCGAGATTTCGCCAGAGGCGGTTCTGCCCGAAGCAGGCAACGAAGATGTCGTCCCGACCATCGCCGTCGTAATCGCCAATGGCTGTGCCGAAACTCCACGCGCGGTGATCGATGCCCGACTGCGCCGTGACATCCCGCCACTGCATGCCGCCGAGATTTTCGTAGAGCCGTGCACCTGGTCCAGTCGTTGGCGAAGCGAGCGTTGCGCCGTTTGGGAAGAAGAGATCCCAGTCGCCATCAGCGTCGAAATCGATGAGTGCAACTCCGCCGCCCTTCACTTCGAGGATCTGTGTGCTCGGGTCCACGCCCGAGCACGTGGCAAAGTCGATACCGCTGCGTGCAGTGACATCGTCCATGTGGATCGTGCTCGGCGTATCGGCTTCTGGCATCGCCTGCTGTGGCGCAGCGAGACTGACCGAGGCAAGACTGACGAGAACGCTCGCGCGCAGTCCTGCGGACAAGAGTTGCGTGCGTCGCATCACTCGGTCTCCCCTCGTGCACGCGCATCGAGCCGCGCTTGCGCCGCAGCCTGATTCTTGCGCGCAGCCTCCGCAGCGTCGGCACGCCCAAGACGATCGAGCGCGCGCGCCAACTTGCCCCACACTTCCACATGATCAGCGTAAAGCGCCAAGGACTCTTCGAACAGCGCCACAGCAGGATCGATTCGATCGGCGCGAAACTCGATGTCGCCGAGGCGTGCGAGGATCTTTGCGCGGTCACGCGCGCGCCGCGGCGATGATCCGACGAGTTCGAGTGCGCGTTCAAGCGCTTGCTGCGCGTCGGCGACTCGGTCCTCATCGAGTGCGATCACAGCAAGACCGTAGTAGGAATCATCTGCCGTGGGAACTGCCGCGACATGCGACTGAAATGCGCGCTTGGCGGCATCGAGTTCGCCGAGCTGATAGTTCGCCCATCCAATGAAATGTTCGACATGAGTTCGCCCCGTGAACGCCTGCTCCGATGCGATGCTCGCCTGCAGCAGCGGAAGCGCTCGCGCCGCACGCTGGGTCTTCAAGAACACGACGCCGAGCAGGAACTTCGCCTGTGCGGACTCCGGCTTCTCGCGCAGGATCGCGGTCAACACGATTTCCGCGTCGAGGAAACTGCCCGCTGCAACCAACTGCGACGCCACCGACAGGTTTGGGTGGGTCACTTCGGGCGGCTGCTGTGCATTTGCAGAAACGGCCGGCTGTTGGTTGGGTGTTACCCCCTGCTCGGTTGGCTCCCTGGCCGCCTGACTCTCGTGAATCTTCGGCGTTTCGTGCGGAACTGCAGTCTGGCAGCCCCACAGGAACAGCACCGACAGAGTCGCAGCGCCATGCTTGGCCTTTGTGATGGAACCGCGAGAGAGCCCCATTCTTTTGATGATAATGGTCCCGCGAGAGTGGCGCGATCGTATCTGCGAGATAGATTGAGGGCATTGGTGCATGGTTTGTAGCCATGCCCCGCTGTCCGCTCGGTCAGACCCTGTTGCTCTCGTGGGCAGGTCTGAGAGTTTGTTTGCGGTCGTGTGGGCCGTGGTGCGCCACTACGAACTGGGTTCAGAGTAAGGAGAATCGGCAAATGGTCATGATGCCCGACTGGCGAATCGGACTTGCAATCGCGCTTTGCCCCTTTGCATCGATTGCCTCCGCTGGCTCCACGGAAGTGCAGCCAGCCATGGGTGCGCCACTCGCTGGCCTGACTGCCCAACAGCTCGCGCGCTTTGAAGTCGGAAGGGCCCTCTTTGTCACGCCCGTGGCGATGGAGGAGGGACTTGGTCCGATCATGAACAAGAGCAACTGTGGATCCTGCCATGCCAATCCACTGGGCGGTTGGGGCGCGATCTCGGTCACGCGATTCGGCATTGAGGAGAAGGGCGTTTTCATGCTGTACCCCGGCGAGACGCAGTCGCTTGCTCAGTCGCTCAGCATCAGCGGTTTCTGCGCGGAGACCATCCCCCAAGATGCCACCATCGTCCGCACGCGCCTGACCAACAGTTCAATGGCTTTCGGACTGGTGGAAGCAATTCCAGATTCCCAGATCGCCGCCAACGCCGACCCGAATGATGTGAACGGCGATGGCATCAGTGGCCGAGTGCACTGGGTTCACGCGCTTGAAGATCCAACGGGCAGTCCGCTTCGCGCAGGACGCTTCGGTTGGAAGGCGCAAGTTGCCACGGTGCTCACTTTCTCTGCCGACGCTGCGCGCAACGAGATGGGTCTGACGAATCGCTTGGTGCCCGCAGACAACGCGCCCAACGGCGACTTCGCCCGTCTGACAATCTGCGACGAAGTGGCTGACCCCGAGGATGTGCTCGATGCGAATGGGAGCGGTTTCATCGACAAAGTGACGGATTTCCAGCGCTTCCTCGCTCAGCCGCCGCAGACGCCGCGCAGTGGAATGGCTGGCGAGCTGCTCTTCAATCAGGTCGGCTGCACGCAGTGCCACGTTTCGCAGTTTTCCACCTCCACGAACCCATCGCTTGAAGAGGCGATCCGAGGCAAGACCATTCGCCCTTACTCGGACTTCCTGCTGCACGACATGGGGCTGCTCGCGGATGCGATCAGCGATGGCGACGCGACCGAATTGGAGATGCGCACCCCAGTCCTGTGGGGACTGCGGCGCCGAGATCCAATGCTCCACAACGGTGGCGCATCCGGAGGATCGTTCACCAGTCGTGTGCTCACAGCGATCGCGCTGCATGGACCCTACGGGGAAGCCGCCGCGAGTGCAGCGGCAGTGGAAGCACTCAGTCCGGCTGAGAAGGCACAACTCGTGAAGTTCCTTGGCTCCCTCGGTCGACGGGAGTTCGACTTCGATGGCGAAGAGCATGTGGACCTCTTTGATTTCTTCGCGCTGCGAACCTGTCTGGCGCAAGGGGCGACGAATCCGAACGACGACTGTGCGGTGGGCGACATTGATCAGAACGGCGTTGTCGACGCGGCCGATGTCGACATGTTCGTGCTGGCGTACGACGGGAACAACGAAGACTGCAACAACAACGGGTACGCCGACCTCCGTGATATTGCGCTGGGTGTCAGCCAAGATTCCGACAACAATGGCATTCCCGATGAGTGCACCAATTGCCCTGCCGATGTCGATGGCGACGGCGCCGTCGGTGGCTCGGACCTCACGCTGGTCCTCGCAGGCTGGGGTTCTCCCGGCGACAGTGATGTCAACGGCGACGGCGCCACCAACGGGACCGATCTCGCGGCCGTACTCGCCGCATGGGGACCATGCCAGTAATGCTCACACGCCAGTACTCTCTCACGCTCAGGAAGACCCGAACCACCACTGAAACCCACATGACGCGCTCCACCACATCCGTTTCTCTCCTGTCGCTTGCGCTCGGTTGCCTGGCAACGACTGCTCACGCTCAGTGGGTGTCGTTCACCAACCAGACCGCCACTCGACTCGTGGCGCCGTCCGCGCTCACTGGTCAGGACAACATCGAGAAGGACTTCGCCTTCGCAGACTTCGATCAGGATGGCGACATCGATCTGGTGGTCATGCGCAAGTTCCCAGGTTCCATTCAGTCGACCTGCACGGGCTGCGGGTTCTTCCGTGACTTGATCCTGATGAACGAAAATGGCGTGCTGACGGATCGAACCCAGATATACGGCACTGCGACAGATGCCAGCGGATCACAGGGCATGATGGATGAAGTGAACGACCGCGATGTCGAGGCTTTCGACGTGGATAACGACGGCTGGATCGATCTCATCACCGCCACCACCATGAGCGACACCGTGAGCGCGATGCTCGGGCAGCCGCGCGTGTACCGCAACCTCGGCGATGATGCGCAGGGCAACTGGCGCGGATTCCGCTTCGAAGATGCGCGCATTCCGCTGCTTGTGGCGAAGAACGGCACGACGGCGAATCCTCGCTTCTGCGACCTCGCGGTGGCTGACTTCAACGGCGACGGCTTTGTGGACCTGTACTTCGTGGACTATGACACTCCCGAGACAAGTGGCACGATCTGCATCGATATGAATAACGACGGCGATACGAGTGATGCCGGCGAGTGCCAGCAGTCACCTGCGGAAGATGCCGCGAAGGACTACGACAACAAGTTGCTTTACAACTGGGGAAACACCGCCGGCGGCCCTGGTCCCGGCTACTTCTATGACACCACGAACACCAAGATGACTGCCACACAACTGGCGTCGGCGTTCGGCAACATGTGCATGACGGGCGATTTCAATCTGGACGGCCTGCAGGATGTGATTCGCGTGAGTACGCTCACGTCAGGACAGGATGTCGCCGTGCTCACCAACCGCACGGGATCCTCGGGACCTGGACAGACTTGGGCGCTCAAGAGCGTTTACCCGGGGCTCGCACCGTACGGCATGAATGTCGGAGATCTGGACAACAACGGGCGGCTCGATTTCGTCATCGCCGATGATGGACAGGATCGCTACTGTCTCAACACAGGCAGTGACAGCACGGGACAACCGAACTTCTCAATCACTGTGATCGCCGACTCCCAAGGCGGATGGTTCGGCAACACGATCTCGATTGCGGATCTGAACCGTGACGGTCGCGACGATGTCATTGTCACCGACATTGATGCGGACCTTGGGCCGTTCTGCCCTTCGTCGGGTCGCCGCACCCAGATCTACAAGAACACGGGTGTTTCAAGCAACCTGCTCGACGAGGATGGCCTGATCCTCTCGACCGCAGATCTTTCCAACCTCTTCGATGTCGCTGTGTTCGACATCAACGGTGATCAGTGGCCAGACCTGGTGACCGGCGGTTGCGCGGGTCTCAAAGTGTTCATCAACAATCCGCCCATTCCACTGACATACGCATTCCCGGCGGGAGTTCCCAGCACGATCCTGCGTGGGCAGACCACCGACTTCGCCGTGACCATCACGGCGAATAGCGGCGGCATCGTCGCGAACTCCGCGCAGTTGGTCTCGCGAATCAATGGTGGCGCATGGTCGTCATCACCGCTGATTGCCGGCTCGACGGCCGGGTCCTACACCGTGCGACTGCCGGCAACGACATGCAGCGGACAGTTGGACTACTACCTGACCGCCACATCGACAACGACAGGCAACCCGGTCGTGAACTCCCCCGCCACCGCGCCGGCGACCTTCTACTCGCCCGACACAATCTCAGGAACAATCGTCATCGTGGACGAGACCTTTGAAGGTGCAACAACGGGCTGGACTGCATCAGCCGATGCGGGTCTCACCGCTGGTGGCTGGCAGGTCGGTGATCCGCTCGGATCGGTCAGCTCTGGCAGCCAGTCCGAGCCAGCCGATGACCACACGGCCGCGCCAGGCGTTCGCTGCTTCGTGACCCAACTCTCCACCTCGGGCCAGACCGCCGGCCAGCACGACGTGGACGGCGGCTACGCCTACCTCACCTCGCCCGCGTTCAACAACGGCGGGCAGGATGTGCAGATTTCCTACTGGAAGTGGTACTTCTGTTCGACCACGACCGCGCTTGATCCGTTTGACGTGCATGTATCGATCGACAATGGACCTTGGGTCTTGCTCGAGCGCGATGTGGGCAACACAGGCCAGTGGCAACAGAAAGTCAAGCTGCTCAGCGATGCTGGGCAACCTGGGCAGTCGTTCCGCATGCGGTTGGGGATTGCCGACCAAGGAACGGCCGGCGTTCTTGAGGGTGGCTTCGACGATCTGCGAATCACCCGCACGGAGTGCGTCACACCCTGCCCGACCGACATCGACGGCGACAACGCAACAGGCGGAAGTGATCTTGCCATGGTGCTGTCGGGCTGGGGTCAGCCCGGTATCACCGATCTCGATAGCAGTGGCACCACCGACGGCAGCGACATGGCGATGCTGCTGAGCGCGTGGGGCAACTGCAACTGATTCGGTGAGCCAAAGTCATTCAAGCCGTTCCTGCGGATTGGTCTGCAGGTCGGGCGGCACGAGATCGATCACGCGGTCGATGGCGTTCACGCTGATCTGCTGCATCGTGCCATCGGTCCAGCGAATGCGCATGGCCTGAACGCTGGTGCTGCTGCCAAGACCGACAACGGCAGGACCCGCACTCTGCGAGAGGTAACTACGGGTTGGAGTCAGCAACTGCCGCTGCATCCGCCCATCGTGCTCGATCTCGACCGTCGCGCCGATCCACTTCGCGGAACTGCACCGTGGACGAAGCGACACCCAGTGGTTTGCCGTTGCCTGATCGTTGCGCAGCAGCGCCACCGCGCCGCCCGCCTGCGTCAGCACGAGATCCGCATCGCCGTCACCGTCCAAGTCGCCGAAGGCAAGCCCGCGTCCAACCCTCGGATCCGCAAGCGCACCGAGCTTCTCAGGAGGAACCTCCACAAGGCACGGCGCCTCGCCACCTTGGTTGAGGAACACTTGACCGCGCTGCGCGTGTGTCTGCGACGATTGGATGCGCGCGATCTCATCCTCGATGTGCCCGTTCGCCTGCGCAATGTCCGCACGACCATCGAGATCGAGGTCCACGAGCACGAGACCAAAGGTCAGCACGAGCCGCGTGGGTGCGGCGAGCCCCTCCACAACGGCGTCATCGGAAAAGAGCAGTGAACGCCCACGCGCCACAAAGAGCGAATCCGGTTCGTTCGCGAAGTTGCCAATGGCGATGGCAAGATCATCCCCTGCCGGCTGTGCGCCGGCGCGCAGCCACGCGCTGTCGATGCCCATCGCGCCCGTTGCCGCACCATTGCGGTCGTAGGCGATGCCACTCGCCGTGGACTGATCGGAAAAACGCCCGGCGCCTCCTCGCACAAAGAGCCTGTTGGCAACTGTGTCGTTGGCGATCACGACATCGAGGCCGCCATCGACTTGCGGGTCGATGAAGCACAGCCCGAGCGCCTTGTCGGCAGGTCGGCCGAGCGTGGTGCGCGTGGCGAAGCCAGCATCGGCGGTGGCGTTCTCGAAAGTGCCATCCCCTCGGTTGCGCAGGAAGAGCGGGTCGTCGCCCTCGAATCCCGTGGGCGGTCCGTACGCGCGCCCGATGCCTGCAAGCCGGTGGTCGACCGCGCGGTCGATGGTGGGCGACCACCGCACATAGTTGGCCACAAGCAGGTCGAGATCGCCGTCACCATCGGCATCGAAGAAGCCGGCAGATGTGCCCCAGCGTGGGTGATCGCTCGGAGGATCGGCACCCGCTGCCGC